>JAABUT010005038.1_pt1 | contig 10059 bp, 8 predicted proteins | sample 5559281 | NCBI WGS metagenome assembly JAABUT01 (sample SAMN10711880, study PRJNA513359) | rock metagenome | isolation source: Antarctica rocks | place: Antarctica: Victoria Land, Ricker Hills nord | collected 2016-01-04 | reverse complement strand
GAGAAGTGGGGGCATCTCCGCGCCCTGTCGTTGGTGCACTGCCCCGATGCGGTCCCAAGTGGGGAAGCCGGCGGCCGGTGCAGCGAGAGTGCGAAAGAGTCGGTTTCGTGGACAGTGTGACACTAAGCGGCAAGATCGGGCAACAACAACAATCGACCCTCCTCATAGGCGACAGGTGCGCGATAGCCGAGGGCGGAGTGGCGGCGCTGGCGGTTGTACCAGACGATGAGCCACTCGAAGATCGCCGTCCGTGCCGCCGCCCGCGTTGGCCAGGACTGGGTGTCGATGAGTTCGGCCTTGAGGGTGGCGAAGAAACTCTCCGCCACGGCGTTATCGTAACAGTCGCCGGCCCGGCTCATCGAGGCGGTGACGCCGTGCGCCGCCAAGGCCGTCCGGTACGCCACGGCGGTGTACTGGCTGCCGCAGTCGGTGTGATGCACCAGCCCCGCACCGGGACGGCGCGCGCGGAGCGCCATGCGGAGCGCGTCGAGGGCCAGCTCCGTGCGCAGGTGGTCGGCCATGACCCAGCCGACCACGCGGCGGGAGTGCGCATCCAGCAAGACGGCGAGGTAGAGCCAGCCCTCGTGGGTCGCCACGTAGGTGATGTCGCCGAGCCAGAGTCGATCGGTCGTCGGCGCGGCGAAGTCCCGCGCCACCAGATTCGGCGCGGGCACCCGCGCCGGGTCGGCGATCGTCGTGCGGGTGCGTCGCCGGCGGTGGCAGCCGACGAGGCCTGCGGCGCGCATCAGCCGGGCCACGCGCTTGCGCCCGCAGCGCACCCCGGCGGCGCGCAACTCGGCGTGCACCCGCGGTGCCCCGTAGGTCCGCCGACTGTGCGCGTGGGCGACCGCGATCCGCTCGGCGAGTCGCTCGTTGGCCTGGGCGCGGGCCGAGACCCCGCAGCGCGCCCACGCATAGTAGCCGGACCGGGCGACCTGGAGCACCCGGCACAGGGTGGCGATGGGGAAGGTGGCCCGCTCCGCCTGGATGAACCGATAACGGCTCATGAGGTCTCCTTCGCGAAGAAGGCCGCGGCTTTTTTCAGGATCGCGCGCTCTTGCTTGAGGACGTGGTTCTCCCGCCGCAAGCGGCGCAGCTCGTCCCGCTCGTCCGTCGTCAGGTCGCCGGGCTGACCACGCCCCGCATCCGCGTCGGCCTGGCGCAACCAGTGGCGCAGCGCCTCGGAGGAGATCCCCAGATCGGCGGCCAACGCCGGGAGCGACTTGTCGCTGCCGCGCGCGAGGCGCACCGCCTCGGTCCGGAACTCCGGTGGGTACGGTCGATGGGTACGGGGCATCGGGACACCTCCTGGCCTTCGGCCATATCTTCCGATGTCCACGAAAGCGGCTCTTACGCAATCTCGCTGATCGTCATCGAAACCGAGCACCAAGTGGGGAAGAACGGCTGGAATAGCGACCGATCGAAGCTTAATGCGGAGCGTAACAGCGCTAGTTGATGGCTCTGTCCCTACTCGGTGCTCGTGATCAGCGAGAGTGCGTCAGAGCCACGAAAGCGGGTCAATCCCAGCTGAGGGCGAACCGAAAGTACAGCCAGACCGCGTGCGCGATGATCTCCGGCGTGAATCGATGCCGCTTCTAGGCCGAGGCGGGATCATGTTCTTTCATGCGCCGAGTATCGCATATCCGCCCTCCCGCGAGGCTGCTCAGCTATCCTGACGGTACCGGAGCGTGAGCGGCGGATGCGACGCTGCAAATCCTCCGGTCACGCCCGGCGCTCCCTCGCCGCCTCCGGCCCGATCATGAACCACTTCCGCCCGCGCCGCCATCGCCTGACCGCCCCCGACATCGCCGGACCCGTGGCCAACGCTTCGCCACCTGGCGCGCGGTCACCGGCCTGCCCGCCGCCGTCTGAGCGACCACCGCCCCGTGCCCCAGTACACCCGCGCGCCGCTTGCGCCGCTCGTCGCCGCCTCAAGTTGACAATGCCGTCTCGAGTGTGGTGGTGCGTTCCGCGAGCCCAGGCAGAACATGCCCCAAGCGACGATCGTTGCTGTTGATCACCATTGGCGGTCGTGGCAGAGCGAGGGCTCGGGTCACGCTTCTCTCCTCTCCCTGGCGTCAATCGGCTGACGCTACCTGCAAAGCACCATCCTCAACCAATAGAGCGGAATTGCTTGTCAGCTCCGTTTGTCAGACAACTGTATTGACAAACGGTATGGCCGAGCGTAGTATGGGCCGGGGTGTATACAGCATACGAAACGAGGAAGGGTGGGGGATGGACTTACTGCTCGCGGCCATGCCGCCTCCGGCGCACAAGACCCTCGCCGCGTGGGCGACCGACCGCTTGCGGGCGGAGATCCTGTCCGGGCGCCTCGCCCCGGGACGGCGCCTCTACGAGCAGGAGCTCGCCAGCGCCATGCACATCAGCCGCACCCCGATCCGCGACGCGCTGCGGGCGCTCGAGCGCGAACACCTCGTGACCATCGCGCCGAACCACGAGACCGTCGTCACCGCGCACACCGCCGCCGACGTGCGCGAGATCTACCAGCTGCGGGCGGTGATCGAGGGTCTGGCCGTGCGCCTGGCCATCGAAGTCGCCCCCGAGACGGTCGCGGGGGCGCTCTTCGGGATCGAGCGCCGCATGGCCGTGGCGCTCGCGGCGGGCGAGTACGACGCGCTGATCGATCTCGACCTCGACTTCCACGACGCGATCCTCGACGGCGCGCGGAATGGCCGCCTGGTCGACGCGGCGCGGCGCGTGCATGATCAGGTCCGGCGCTACCTCAGCGTCCCGCGCCAGGCCCCCGCGCCGGAGGAATACCGCCTGAGCCTCGCGGAGCACACCGCCCTCGCCGAGGCGGTGCGGGACCGGCAGCCCGACCGCGCGGAGGCGCTGATGCGCGCGCACATCATCGATCGCGGCGAGTACATCGCGCGCGTCGTCGGCGACCATGCGTCCCCTGCGGGACCGGGGCGTACCACGGACGCGGCGCGGCACCAACGGTATCCATAGGTCGCCCCGCCAGGTGGCGCGGTGCGGCGTGGGGAAGGTATGGGTGGGGACATGGGCAATGTGGCACGGGACGACGGCGCGCGCCGGATCGGACGGCGCGGGGTCTTGCGGGCGGGCGCCTTCGCCCTCGCCGGGGGGGCGCTCGCCGCGTTCCTGCAGGCCTGTGGCGGGACGACCGCGACGGGCACGACGGGCACAACAGGGGGTGGTGGCGCGGTCGCCACGACCGGGGCGACCGGTGGCGGCACGGGCGTGACGCCCACCACCGCACCTACGGTCCCCTCCGCCGCGGGCACGGCGGGTGCGGCGGCGACCGCGCGCGGCGGCGCCACCGTGGCCGGGGGTGGCCCGGCGGTCGGCACCCCGAGCGGCGGGGTCGTGGGGGTGATCAACGCCCCGGACATGAAGAAATACTCCGGGCAGACGATCAACCTCGCCGTGCAGCAGCACACCGCGACCGACGCGATCAAGCAGCTGGCGGGCGGCTTCGAGCAGCAGACGGGGATCAAGGTCAGCTTCGAGCAGATCCCGCAGCAGCAGCTCGGCCAGAAGCAGATCACCGACATGTCCACCGGCACCGGGGCCTACGACGTCATCGGCTGGTTCCTGACCCCGGAGTACATCGCGAACAAGTGGATCGTGCCGGTCGATGACCTGCGCAAGAATACGGCGATCACCGACGAGAAGTTGCTGGCGCTCGACGACTTCTTCCCCAAGTTCCTCCAGTACTATCAGTATCAGGACAAGCTCTACGGCCTGCCGTTCTACGGTGAGAGCTTGATGCTGTACTACAACACCGAGGAATTCGCGCGCGTCGGGATCGCGAAGGCCCCCGACACGCTCGCCGACCTCGAGGACGCCTGCAAGAAGATCAAGGCCGGCGGGCGGATGGCCGGGCTCTCGCTGCGCGGCTCGCAGGAAGGCAACGCCGCCATCTACCCCTTCCTGGCCTGGCTCTACGGCCACGGGGGCTACTGGTTCAAGCAGACCGGCGAGATCGGCCTGAACGCCCCCGAGGCGATCGAGGCCGCAGACAGCTGGGGCCGCTTCCTGCGCGACTACGGCCCGCCCGACGTCGCCAGCTACTTCTGGAACGAGGTCCAGCTCTCGATGCAGCAGGAGAAGGCCGCGATCGTCTACGACGCCACCAACTTCGGGCCGCGCCTGGAGGATCCGGCCCAGTCCAAGATCGCCGGGAAGATCGGCTACGCGCCGCTGCCGATGGTGCTGGGGCCGAACGGGCCGCGCGGGCCGAAGGCAACCGGCGGGCGCTTCGGCTACTCGGCGGGGACGTATGCCCTCAGCGTGCCGACCACCTCCAAGAAGCAGGAGGCCGCCTGGCTGTTCATCCAGTGGGCCACCAGCCCGGATGTGATGCTGGAGACGACCCAGCTCGGGCTGCGCGGCGACCCCACCCGGCGGTCGTCGCTCACCAGCCCGCGGTTCATCCAGAAGTACAATTTCGGGAACGGCGCCTGGGACAAGACCCTCGCCCAGTCCTTCGAGTATGCCATGCCCGACTACTGGCCCCCGATCATCACCGGCACCGAGCTCGGCGACACGCTGGGGCTCGCGCTGTCGCAGATCCTCACCGGCCAGCAGTCGGCGGCGCAGGCGTTGAAGGACGCAAACGACAAGAGCGTGACCATCCAGAAGAAGGCCGGCCTGCTCAAGTGACCGCGGGCGGCCCCTTGGCCACATGGTCGGGAGCCTGCCCACGCCCGATTCGGACACGGGAGAGTGAAGATGGCGATGCTCAGCCGCCAGCGGGCGCCCGCACGGACCCTGACGCCGCCGCCCGGACGCCGGTTCGGGCCGAACCTCGGGCGCTATACCGGGTTGCTGTACGTGGCCCCGGCCACGCTGCTGCTGCTCCTGATCACGATCGTGCCCCTGGCCTACCTGCTCTACAACAGCCTGACCAGCTGGGATCTCCGTCGGGCCTACCTGGGCAAGGAGTTCATCGGGCTCGAGAACTATCGCGCGATGTTCGCGGATGTGCAGTTCCGGGCCGCGGTCGGGGTGACACTCCTGCTCGCGACCGGCGCGGTGGTCGTTGAGCTCGTCCTCGGGCTGCTGCTCGCGCTCCTCTTCAACCGCGAGTTCCCCGGCAAGCGCGTGATGCGCTCGCTCTTCCTGCTGCCGCTGATCACCACCTCGATCGTCGTCGGCCTGACCTGGCGTATGCTCTTCAACACCGACCTGGGGATGATCAACTACGTCCTGCGCACGCTGCACCTGCCACAGCCGCTCTGGCTCGCCGATCCGCACATGGCCCTGCTCAGCATCGTGCTCACCGACGCCTGGCACGTCACGCCGTTCGTGACGCTGATGTTCGTCGCCGGGCTGCAATCGCTCTCGAACGAGCCGTACGACGCGGCGCGGGTCGACGGAGCCTCGACTTGGCAGCAGTTCCGCTTCATCACGCTGCCACTGCTCCGCCCGCTGATCTTCCTGGCGATGATCTTCCAGGTGACCGACGCGATCCGCATGTTCGACCTGATCTTCGTCATGACGGCCGGCGGCCCGGCCAACGCCACGCAGACCCTCAACATGTACGCCTATAAGGTGGGCTTCTCCTTCCTGAATATGGGCTACGGCTCGGCGCTGGCGGTGGTGCTGATGATCGTCTGCATCGGGATCAGTTTCATCCTCGTCCGCTACTCGGGCCTGGAATTGGAGGCACGCTGATGCGCGCGATAGCGGTACCACGGCGCAGTGTCGGCGCGCGCTGCCTCGATCTCCTCACCTACCTGGTCGTCCTGGCCTTCCTCCTGCCGATTTTATGGCTGGTGTCGACGGCATTCAAGACGCGCACCGATGCGTTCGCCATGCCGCCGATCTGGTTCTTCACGCCGACCCTGGCGAACTTCCGGGAGGTGCTGGGGCGGGCCGACTTCATCCACCAATATGTGAATAGCATCATCGTCGCCAGCGTGACGACCGTGCTGGCCCTGACCCTGGGCGTGCCCGCGGCGTATGGGCTGAGCCGCTTCCGCTTCCCGTTGCAGCGGGCGATCGCCTTCTGGATCCTGACGACCCGCCTGCTCCCGGCGATCGGGGTGCTCTTCCCGCTCTACGTCATCTTCAATCAATTGCACCTGCTGGACACCTATCAGGGGCTGATCATCCTGCACCTCAGCTTCACCCTGGTCTTCGTGATCTGGATGATGCGCGGCTATTTCCTCCAGATCCCGTCCGAACTCGAGGAGGCGGCGATGGTCGACGGCACCACGCGGTTCGGGGCGCTGACGCGCATCGTCCTGCCGCTGGCCGCGCCGGGGATGGCCGCCGTGGCGGTGTTCACGTTCATCGCCTCGTGGAACGAGTTCTTCTTCGCGCTGATCTTCACCCGCAATCAGGTGAAGACCGCCCCGGTCGCGCTCGTCGGCTTCATGAGTTTCGAGGGGATCAACTGGGGGCCGCTGGCGGCGGCGGGGCTGCTGGTCCTCGCGCCGGTCTTCTTCTTCGCGGTCTTCGTCCTGAAGTACCTGGTCTCCGGCCTGTCGATGGGCGCGGTGAAGGGCTGACTGCGGCCCCGCCGCAACGGCGGACACCAGCCCGCCGGAGTGCTCTTGTTGAGGAGGAGAACGCTATGCAGCAGCGGCACATGGGCGATTCGGATCTGGCCGTCTCGGCGATCGGCTTCGGCTGCTGGGAACTGGGCGGCACCTACGGCGCGTTCGACGAGCGCGAGACGACCGCGGCGATCCACCGGGCGATCGACCTGGGCGTGAACCTGTTCGACACCGCGCGCTTCTACGGCTTCACTACCCTGGCCGGCGAGTCCGACCCGGCCAGCCCGACGCACGCGGGGCAGTCGGAGGAGCTCCTCGGGCGCGCCCTCGGCGCGCGCCGCCGGGAGATCCTGCTCGTCACCAAGGGCGGGCTGCCGACGCGGGCAGGCCAGTTGCGCGCGCGCGACAGCCGCTATCAGTCGATCATCGACGACTGCGAGGCCAGCCTGCGGGCGCTCGGCACGGACTACATCGATCTCTACCTGATCCACTGGCCCGACCCGGCGACCCCCCTCGCGGAGACGATGGGCGCGCTCACCGATCTCGTCGTCGCCGGGAAGGTGCGCCACATCGGCGTCTCCAACTTCAACGCGGCGCAGCTGCGCGAAAGCCGCGCCCTGGCCCCGATCGTCGCCAACCAGGTCGGCTACAACCTCTTCGATCGGCGCTGGGAGCGGGAGATGTTCGCCACCGCCGCCGAGCTGGGGATCGGGATCATGGCCTACGGGCCGCTCGCGCATGGCCTCCTCACGGGCACCTTCACCCCGGAGATGGCCTTCGACGCGCGCGATTGGCGGTCGCACGGGGTCATCTTCGGCCAGGCGCTCTTCCAGGGCGACAACTTCCGGCAGAACCTGGCGGTGGTCGAGCGGCTGCAGGCGCTGGCGGCGCGCAAGGGCGTCGGGTTGCCGCGCCTGGCGCTGGCCTGGGTACTCGGGCAGCCGCAGGTTGTGGTCGCCCTGACCGGCGCGCGTAATCAGCGCGAGATCGAAGATAATGTCGCGGCGATCGACCTCGTGCTGTCGCCGGACGAGCGCGCGGCGATCGACGCGATCATGGCCGACGCCGCCGGGCAGGTGGACGCGGTCCCGGCGTGAGGACGAGCGCGGTCGCCCACGCCGCCGACCCCTGGGGGCTGCGGCCACGGGGACCGTAAGGAGGTGGTGCCATGACCATGCACGGCAAGTGCTGTCGCACCATCCGCTGCCCCAGACCGCGCAGGAGTTGCTCGCGGCCACGGTTGTGATGGTGTCATGATCCTGTGACGTGCGACACAGCCGCTAGCGCTGTGTTTCGAGATCGACGAGGAACCCGAGAGGGAGAGGGAGGAGCGAGATGGAACGGCTGGGCGATCGCAAACTATCCCGGCGCACACTGCTGAGCGCCGGTGCCTGGGGCATGGGGTTGGCCGCCACGATGGCGCTCCTGCAGGCGTGTGGCCGGACGACCGAGGCGACGGTCCCGCCCGCGGCTTCGACCGGGCCGACCGCGGCCGCCGGGGCCGGGCCGAGCGCGGCTCCCACGGCGGTGCCGACCTCGACCGTGGTCCCGGCCACCATCGCGGCCCCGGCCGTGAGCAAGAAGTTCGCCGGCCAGACGATCAAGATCGCCACCTCGACCGAGTACTACGCCTACGCGATGCGCCAGTTCCGCGACCAGATCGAGCAGAGTGGCAATCTGAAGCTGAGCATCGACGTCGTGCCCGGCACCGACCTCTACACGCGCAACCAGACCGAATACAACGCGGGGGCGACGAGCTACGACGTGACGATGTTCCTGCCTTTCCAGTTGCCCGACTACGCCCCACACATGGAGCCGATCAAGGCGTTGATGGACCAGGGCGGGCTCGACCTGCAGCTCGACGACGTCCTGCCGACGTTCAAGGATTACTACCTCACCTGGGCCGGCACCCAGGTCGCGATGTCGTTCGACGGCGATATCCAGCTGCTCTTCTACAACAAGGGCGCGTTCGAGAATCCCGACATGGTGCGCCAGTACAAGGCGAAGACCGGCAAGGAGCTCGCCCCCCCGACCACCTGGGACGACTACGCCGCCATCGCGCAGTTCTTCACCGAGACCCCCTGGCGCACGGACGGCCAGAAGGGTTTCGGCACCGCCGAGGGGTTCTCGGGTCCCCAGTGGTGGTGGCAGAACCGCTTCAGCGCCTACGGCGGCATCTACTTCGATCAGGCGCTCAAGCCGTTGATCAACGGCAAGAACGGGCTCCTGGCGACCGAGAATCTGGTCAAGGTCGCGGACTATGCGCCGCCCGGCTCGAACAATTTCGGCTATCAGGAGGCCGAGAACGCGCTGATCAAGGGCGACGCGGCGATGTCGGTCAACTGGAGCTCGGCGTTCCGCTCGGCGCAGGACAAGTCGCGCTCGACGACCGTCGGCAAGATCGGGGCGGCGGTGACCCCGGGGGCGCTCGTCGGCGGGCTGGCCCTGCCGTCCCACCCCTCGCTCGCCACCGGCTGGGTGCTCGGCATCCCCAAGTACGGCAAGAACAAGGACGCCGCCGCGTACGTCGTCTGGTTCCTGAGCCAGCCGGCCGTCCACACACGCTTCTGCCTCGATCCGGCGACCGGCATCGACGCCTACCGCACCTCGGCGCTCAAGGACCCGCAGTTCGCCGCGCTCTACGGCCAGCAGTATGTCGATGTGATCAATCAGGGCCTGCAATCCGGTTTCCCCGACTTGCAGGTGCCCGGTGCCAACGAGTACTACACCAAGTTGCAGGATGGGCTCACCCAGGCGATCACGAAGGTGAAGCCGGTGCAGGCCGCCCTCGACGGCGTCGCCGCCGAGTGGGACAAGGTGAGCGCGCGGGTGGGCAAGGACAAGCAGCAGCAGGCCTGGGGCACGGCGCTCGCCGCCATGAACGCCCGGGGGCTGACCTATAAGGCCCTGCCATAACCACGGTGTCCCCGGCGCATGGTGCGCCGGGGGCGGGGCACGCGGCACGGCGCACCACGTGCGACGCGTACGCCGAGGGAAGGGGAAAAGATGGCACAACACTCAGGGACGGTCGGCCTGCCGCTCGCCCGACCCGCGCGACGGACCAGGTTCGGGCGGGCGCGGCGTGCCCGATACTACTTCGTCCTCCCGACGGCGGTGTACCTCTTCGTCGGCACGCTCTTCCTGCTGCTCTATGCGCTGGCGGTGAGTTTCACCCCGTTCGACTTGCAATTCAACCGTCAGTGGACCTTCGTCGGCCTGCAGAATTACCGCGAGATCCTGGGGGACGAGCAGTTCTGGCGCTCGATCGGCCAGACCGCCTGGATCGCCGTGCCGGCGCTCGTCCTGGAGGCGACGGTGGGCTTCGGGCTGGCCCTCTTCCTGAACCGGAGCTTCCGCGGCCGCGGCCTCGTCATCAGCCTGCTGGCCACGCCGGTCATGATCTCGGCGACCGCGGCAGGCATGTCCTTCCGTCTCCTCTACGCCCCGAAGTACGGGCCGATCAACGACATCCTCTCCAACCTCGCCGGGCGCGACGTCCTGGTCGACTGGCTCGGCTCGGTCGACCTCGCGCGCCCGGCGATCGTCGCGGTCGACGTCTGGCACTCGG
>JAABUT010005037.1_pt1 | contig 10063 bp, 8 predicted proteins | sample 5559281 | NCBI WGS metagenome assembly JAABUT01 (sample SAMN10711880, study PRJNA513359) | rock metagenome | isolation source: Antarctica rocks | place: Antarctica: Victoria Land, Ricker Hills nord | collected 2016-01-04 | reverse complement strand
CATCCCCCAGGATCGCCAGGCTCGCGATCTGGCGGCGAAAACGGTCGTAGAGGCGGGCGTGATAGCGGAACATGCGCTCGGCGAACTGCCGATCGGGCTGACTCTGGACCTCGATGTGGACCAGCACCCACGCTTCCTGCCCATCCTGTTGATAGACCCGAACCAGCTTGTCGACCGCCTGCCCAGCCGCATCGCCCGGCGCGACCTGTTGCAACTCCTTGTCGAGCGGCTCGTATTGCCGGGTCCAATCGATCCCCGCATGGACCTCGGGAAAGAGGAAGGCGAGGATCTCCGGCAGGTAGGTGTCGAGCGCTTCCTTCCACGGACCATCGAAGTCGTTCGGTGGTGCGGTTGTCATCTAGCGGTACGCCACCAGGAAGATCCGGCGAAAGGGGAAGAGCACCTTGCCGTCGCGCTGCGGCGGGTAAAGTTCGGCGACCCCGTCGCGCAGGCGCGCGAGGAAATCGGCGCGCTCGGCGTCGTTGCCGAGCGCTTCGAGGTAGGGGCGGAGGCGGGTGCCGCTGATCCAGTCCACGATCGCGCCCGGCCCCGCGAGGACGTGATCGTACTCCGTCTCCCAGAGGGCGATCTGGCTGGCGTGCGACCCCAAGGTGTCGTAGTAGAAGCCCGGCGACTCCGCGACGAGCGCGCGTGTCGCCTGCCTCAGCCGTTCGCGCCAGGCGGGCTCGTCGGCCAGGGCGAGGAGCACCCGCTGCAATGCTGTCGTGTGGAAGGCGGGGATCTGCACCGCGAAGGCTCCGCCCGGCGCGACCTGGGCGAAGAGGCGCTGATAGAGGCTCGCGTGGTCCGGCAGCCACTGGAGGGTGGCGTTGGAGAAGATCAGGTCGTAGTGCTCCTCCGCCAGCCAGGTGACGATGTCCGCCAACTGCCAGTCGCCGTCAGAGTAATCGCGCGTCGCGGCGGCGATCATCTCCGGGGAATTGTCGATACCGACCGTCGCCGCCTCCGGCCAGCGCGCGCGCAGGAGCGCTGTGCTATTCCCCGGCCCGCAGCCGAGATCGACGATCCGACGCGGCGCATCGAGCGCCACGCGCGCGAGGAGATCGATCGCGGGCTGCGTCCGCTCATTGGCGAAGCGCAGGTAGAGATCGGCGTCCCAGGTTGGCATGAGCCCTCCCCCGATGTGGCGGGCCGCGCGGCCCGCCACTCCCTCATTGCACGGACGGTTAGCGCCCGACTTTGCCCTGACGGTAGTCGAGCAACGGGCGAACGTTGTAACTCCCCTCGGTGCCGGTCATCGCGGCGGCCATCGCCACGGCGGTGTCGATCGAGGTGAGGCAGGGGATGCCCCGCTCCACCGCCGCGCGCCGGATGAGGAAGCCCTGCTGCTGCTCCAGGTAGGCCAGGCCGGGCGTGTTGATCACCATCGCCACCGTGCCGTTGCGGATCACGTCGAGGACGTCCGGGCTCCCCTGCCCGATCCGCTTCGTCACCAGCTGCACCGGCATCCCCAGGCGGTCGATGAAGGACGCGGTCCCCTCGGTCGCGTAGAGGGGGTGGCCGAGGCGTACCAGCGCCTCGATCATCGGCGCGGCGTCGGACTTGTCCAGGTCGGCGAGGCTCAGGAGGACGCCGCGCCCCTTCGGCAGCGCTATGTTGGCGGAGAGGATCGCCTTGTAGAAGGCGGCGGCGAAGGTCGTATCGACCCCCATCACCTCGCCGGTCGACTTCATCTCCGGCCCGAGCCCGACCTCCACCCCGCGCAACTTGGCGTGGGAGAAGACCGGCCCCTTCACCGCGACGAGCGCCTGTTCCGGCCAGAGTCCCCCCTGATAGCCCTGCTCCGCGAGCGTCTGCCCGAGCATGATCCCGGTGGCGAGCGCGATCAGCGGCACGCCGGTCACCTTGGAGATGAACGGCACCGTGCGGCTGGAGCGCGGGTTGACCTCGATCACGTAGATCCGCCCGCCGTGGCTGACGTACTGGACGTTCATCAGGCCGCGCACGCCGAGTTCGAGGCCGATCTTCGTCGTGTACTCGATGATCTGCTGGCGCTCGTCCGGGTAGAGGTGCTGCGGCGGGTAGGCCGCGAACGAGTCGCCCGAGTGGACCCCGGTGCGCTCGATGTGCTCCATGATACCGGGGATCAGCACTCGCTCGCCGTCGCAGATCGCGTCGACTTCGAGCTCTTTCCCCTCCAAATATTTGTCGATCAGGATCGGGTGGCCGCTGAACTCGACCATCGTCGTCAGGTAGCGGCGCAGGTAGTCCGGCGTGTGGACCACCTCCATCGCGCGCCCGCCGAGGACGTAGGAGGGGCGGACCAGGATCGGGTAGCCGATCCGCTCGGCGGTCTGCATCGCCTCTTCGAGAGAATTGGTCGCCCCGCCGGGGGGCTGCGGGATGCCGATGCGGCGCAGGAACGCCTCGAAGCGCCGCCGGTCCTCGGCGGTGTCGATGACATCGCGCGAGGTGCCGATGATCGGGACCCCGGCGCGGTCGAGCGGCGCGGCGAGGTTGATCGCCGTCTGCCCGCCGAACTGCACGACCGCCGGGGTGTGGATCGGGGTCGCGCTCCCGGCCATTGCCTCGTGGCGGATGACCTCGATCACGCTCTCGTCGTCCAGCGGCTCGAAGTAGAGGCGATCGCTGGTGTCGAAGTCGGTGGAGACCGTCTCGGGGTTGGAGTTGATCATGATCGAGGCGACGCCAGCGCGGTCGAGCGATTGGGCCGCCTGGACCGAACAGTAGTCGAACTCGATCCCCTGCCCGATGCGGATCGGGCCGGAGCCGAGGACGACCGCCTTCGGACCCGGCAGCGGCGTGGCCTCGTCTTCCTCCTCGTAGGTGGAGTAGAAGTACGGCGTCACGGCGGTGAACTCGGCGGCGCAGGTATCGACCGTCTTGTAGACCGGCTCGATCCCGGCGGCACGGCGGCGCGCGGCGATCTCCCCGACCGGCAGGCCGGTGAGGCGGGCGATCTGGCGGTCGGAGAAGCCCATTCGTTTAACCCGCCAGAGGAGCGCCGGGCCGATGTCGGTGCTCGCCGCCGCGATCTCTCGCTCGGTGGCGACGAGGCGGGCGAGCTTGCGGGTGAACCAGGGGTCGTAGCCGCTCCGTGTCGAAAGCTCCTCTGGGGTGTAGCCGCGACGGAGGGCGGCGGCGAGCGCCCAGAGGCGCAGGTCGGTCGGGCGGGCGACGAGATCGAGGATTTGCGCCTCGCCGTCCGCTTCCTGCCACTCGGGCGCTTCCCAGGCGAGATCTTGCGTGCCATTTTCGAGGGAGCGGATCGCCTTTTGCAGCGCCGCCTCGAACGAGCGGTCGATCGCCATCACCTCGCCGGTCGCTTTCATCTGTGTCCCGAGGGTGCGGTCGGCGCGAACGAATTTGTCGAAGGGCCAGCGCGGGATCTTCACCACGCAGTAGTCGAGCGCGGGCTCGAAGGCGGCGACCGTCTTCGCGGTCACGGCGTTCGGCACCTCGTCGAGCCGCCGCCCGACGGCGATCTTCGCGGCGAGGCGGGCGATCGGGTAGCCGGTCGCCTTGGAGGCGAGCGCCGAGGAGCGGCTGACGCGCGGGTTGACCTCGATCACGTAGTACTGGAACGAATTGGGGTCGAGCGCATACTGCACGTTGCAGCCCCCCTCGATGCCGAGCGCGCGGATGATCTTCAGCGCCGACGAGCGGAGCATCTGATACTCGCGGTCGGAGAGGGTCTGGCTCGGGGCGACGACGATGCTGTCGCCGGTGTGGACCCCCATCGGGTCCAGGTTTTCCATGTTACAGATCGTGATGCAGGTGTCCGCGCTGTCGCGCATCACCTCGTACTCGATCTCCTTCCAGCCGTTGAGGTAGCGTTCGAGGAGGATCTGCCCGATCGGGCTCGCCTCGATCCCTTTGCGGACCGCGCTGTCGAGCTGGTCCATCGTGAAGGCGATGCCGCCCCCCGTGCCGCCGAGGGTATAAGCGGGGCGGATCACCAGCGGGGGCGGCACCTGGGCCGCGAAGGCGTGCGCCTCCGCGATCGTATGCACGATCGCGCTCTCCACCACCGGCTCGTTGATGCGGAGCAGCAGATCCTTGAACGCCTCGCGATCCTCGGCCATGCGGATCGTCTCCGGATTCGCGCCGAGCAGGCGGACGCCGAACTCCTCGAAGACCCCGGCGGCGTGCAGCTCCATCGCCAGATTAAGACCGGTCTGCCCGCCCAGGGTGGGGAGGCAGGCGTCCGGGCGCTCCCGCTCGATGATCCGCCGCACCACCTCGACCGTCAGCGGCTCGATGTAGATGACATCGGCCACCCCTTCGTCGGTCATGATCGTAGCCGGGTTGGAGTTGACCAGGATCGATTGAATCCCCTCCTCGCGGAGGGCGCGGCAAGCCTGCGTCCCGGCATAATCGAACTCGGCGGCCTGGCCGATCACGATTGGCCCGGAGCCGATCACGAGTACCTTCTTGATTTCTTGTGCCACGCCTGCTCCCTTTCTCGCGGTGCTCCCCAGCATCTTCTCGCCCGCCAGTCCCTGGCGTGTGCCGGTGTGAACGTGGACAGCCCTCCCCTAGCCGCGCTGCCCTTTGTACGTCTCGATCATCCCCACGAGCCGATCGAAGAGATATTGATTGTCCTGCGGGCCGGGTGCGCCCTCCGGGTGATATTGCACCGAGAAGGCGGGCCGGGTCTCGTGCTCCAACCCCTCCACCGAGCCGTCGTTGAGGTTGATTTTGCCGACCCGCCAGCCATCGGCGGTCGGGACGTGCTCCGGGTCGACCTTGAAGCCGTGGTTCTGCGAGGTGATGTAGACCCGCCCGTTGAGGAGATCTTTCACCGGCTGATTGCCACCCCGGTGGCCGTAGTGCAGGCGGCTCGTCTCCGCGCCGATGCTGAGCGCGAGGAGTTGGTGCCCGAGGCAGATGCCCATGAAGGGGATCTCGTGCGCGATGATCTGGCGCACCGTCTCCATCGTCGCCTCGGCGTTCTCCGGGTCACCGGGGCCGGGCGAGGTGGTGATGCCGTCCGGTTCCAGCGCCGCGATCGTCTCATAGGGGGTGTCCCACGGCACGACCGTCACCTTCAGGCCGCGCCGTTCGAGCGAGCGGACGATGTTGCGCTTGTGGCCGCAATCGAGGACGACGACGTGCGCGCCGTCCGGATTGCCGGTCGTCTCGATCGCCGGGATCGAGGTCTCGGCGACGGGGTTGTACTCGGAGGGGAGCCTGGCCGCCCCGGCGCGCGCCACCAACTCCTCGTCGCTCTGCCCGCGCCGATCCGGCACGATCACCCCGCGCAGCAAACCCCGGTCGCGCAGGTGGCGGGTGAGGGCGCGCGTGTCGACCCCCATGATGCCGGGGATGTTGTGCTCGCGCAGATAATCGGCGAACGAGCCGACCGAGCGCCAGTTGCTCGGTTCGTCGCTGTACTCGCGGACGATTACGCCACGCGCCCAGGGCTGGAACGACTCGTCGTCGGCGGGGGTCACGCCGTAGTTGCCGATCAGCGGGTAGGTGAAGCAGACGATCTGCCCGTTGAACGAGGGATCGGTCGCCACCTCCTGATAGCCGGTCATCGAGGTGGTGAAGACGATCTCGCCCCCCACCTCGACCGCCGCGCCGAACGATTCCCCCCGGAATATCCGCCCGTCCTCCAGGGCCAGAGCCGCCGTCAGTCCATCGTACCGTTGCATCCCCGCTCCCTCCCTCTCCTCCGCGCGCTCGACAGGGAGTCGGGCGCGCGGAGCATCGTTTCCTTCGTCGTCATCATCGTCGGCAAGCTGGTTGTCACGTCATCGCGCACGCTCAATCCCCATCGGCCCTCCGCGCCGTGACCTGGCGATCGTACCAGCAAAGCTGGCCGAGGAGATGGGAGAAGCAGAGCTGGACGAAGAATCCCGCGATGGTCCGCACCGCGATCAGGAGCAGGGTCGCGACGATCGCGATCAGGAAGAGCGGCTCGGCCCAGAATTGTCGCCCGCTCCCCCCGCGCGGGGTGAAGTTCACGCCGAATGAGAGCCCCCCGAGGAGGAGCCCCGCGCCGAAATTGAGCGCCACCGCGACCGCATACTGTCCCAGGTTGCGGCGAATGAAGGCGAAGGCAGCACCCGTATCGAGCGCTGCCACGAGGTTGTCGCTCAGGACCAACCGCGCCAGCAGCGCGGGGAGAAAGAGGCTCAACAGGAAGCCATAGAGCACGGCAAGCATGATGAATGGGATGGCGATCAGCAGCGCGATCGGCGCGAACATCGCCGGACTCTGAAAGGGACTCGATCCGCCCCCATTGGTTATTGTGCTGATGAGGGCGGTGATAAAGCCGATCAAGAGGATGCCGATCAGGATGCTGAGCAGGATCACCGGGAGTGAGTAGATCACGTTGAGCAGGAAGCCCCGCCAGCCCCGACGCAACAATCCGCCATAATCGTTCCACTCCGGCAACGGCAGCGGTTCGGCGCGCGCCACGCGCTCCATCGTCAGCAACATGTAGCCCTGCACGAAGAACGCCCCGATGATTGTGAAGCCCAACAGGCTCCAGAGGACGCCGAGGCCGAGCTTGCACGGCCAGGCCGGGTCACGCGCGAGGAAGCGCAAGCACTCCTCAATGTTCAGGCGGAAGGGTGGCATCGGCGTCTGTGCGGCCATCCCCTACCCCACTGACGAGTGACGAATGACGAATGACGAACGTGTCGTGGCAGCGGCATTGGTGCGGCTATCCCTCATCCCCTTCTCCGGTGGCGCGGCGCATAACAGATAGTGGGTCGGCGTCTCCCCCTCGATCGCGAAGCCGAGGCGCTCGTAGAGGCGGCGGGCCGGGTTGACCCGCAGCACCTGGAGCCGGGCCGCCACGCCCGCCCGCGCGGCCTCCGCCAGCACATCGCCGACGATCGCCGCCCCGAGTCCGCGTCCCTGTTGCTCCGGGATGATCGCGATGTTGGCGATGAAGAGCGCATCGGGGCGCTGCTCGACCGCCAGTACCCCGGCCTCGCGCTCATCCACCAGGACGATCCGGCTCGTCTCCGGACTGAAATCGTCCCGGAAGCGCGCCGCCTGCTCCGCGTCGTCCCACCCCCAGGTCCGCGCCACGTACTCCTTCAGGGTGGCGACGTGGAGTGCGCGGAGAAACGTGAAGTCCCCCGCCGTGGCCGGGCGTAGAAGATAGCGCGGCGGGGCGACGGCCTCAGGCACGGTAGCGCACCTCGCCCCCGACGATCGTGTGCGTGACCGCCCCTTGCAACTCCCGCCCGAGGAGCGGGGTGTTCTTGCTCGACGAGGCCAGTGCTTCCGGGCTGACCGTCCAGCGGCGCTCCGGATCGAAGACCGTCACGTCCGCCGGGGCACCCGTGGCGAAGGTGCCGGTCCCCGGCGGGAGCGTGTTGCCGAGGACGGCGGCGGGGGCGACGGTCAGCTTGGCGACGATGGTCGGCAGGTCAAGCGCCCCGGCGCGGACAAGGGTGAGCAGCGTGGGCAGCGCGACCTCGAAGCCGAGCATCCCCGAGGCCGCCGCGCCGAAGTCGGCGGGCTTGTCGCGCGGGGCGTGCGGGGCGTGGTCGGTCCCGATCGTGTCGATCGTGCCATCGCGCAGCCCCGCCACCAGCGCCTCGATGTCGGCCCCGCCCCGGAGCGGCGGGTTGACCTTCGCGTCGGGGTTGGCGGGCGCGCCCGCTGGCAGCGGCCCCTCCCAATAGAGATGCCGCCGCCCCGCCAGCCACTCGTCGGTGAGGGCGAGGTGGTGCGGCGTGACCTCGGCGGTGACGTGGACGCCGCGCGCCTTCGCCTCGCGGATCAGCGCCACGCCGCGCGCGGTGGTGGTGTGGCAGGCGAAGAGCCAACCGCCGGTCGCTGCGGCGAGGGTCAGATCGCGCGCCAGCATCACCTCCTCCGCTACCGGCGGGCTCCCCGGCAGGCCGAGCGCGTCGGCGACCGGGCCGGTGTTGATCCCGCCGCCCGCGACGAGGGCCGGGTCTTCGCAGTGGACCATGATCGGGCGTCCGAGCACCTTACTGGCTTCCAGCGCCGCCACCATCGCCGGGGTTGAGCTGGTCGACTCGCCGTCGTCGGAGAAGCCGATCGCCCCCGCCGCGTCGAGCGCCGCGAAATCGACCGGCTCCGTCAGCGCCCGCCCGCGCGTGATCGTGGCGATCGGCAGGACGCGCACCGCCGCCTCGCGCGCCCGGTCGAGGACGAAGCGGATCTGCTCCGGGCTGTCAAGCGCCGGCCTGGTGTTGGGCATGCAGCAGATCGTGGTGAAGCCGCCCTGCGCCGCCGCCCGCGCCCCCCCCGCGATCGTCTCCTTGTACTCGAAGCCCGGCTCGCGCAGGTGCGCGTGCAGATCGATCCAGCCGGGAGTCACGACCAGCCCCGCCGCCTCGATGACCTCCGCCCCGTCCGGCGGGGCGATCGCGTCGTCGCAGGCGACGATCAGGCCATCGCGGATCAGCAGGTCGCCGCATCGGTCGCGACCGCCGGCCGGATCGATCACGCGGCCCCCCCGGATCACGAGTTCACGCGGCATCGCTCACCCCCTCCGCCGGGACGAGTGCCGCCCCGCGCGATCCTGCCGGAGTTCGGCGGATAAGAAAAAAGCCTGTGGGTCCGTGAACCCAGAGGCTTCGGTCATTCTTGCGTTGTGGTTGTCTGGCGGTGCGCCGACCATTTCGCTCCATCGCCATACAGTATCCCGGCGGCGGTCATCGCGCCGCACGAAGCCCGTCCGCACGCGGCGAGCGCAAGGAGTATACGCAGCGGTGCCGGGGAGCGTCAAGGGGCGCGGCGCGGCGGCGGTCGCGTATAGTTGCGCGGAATGATCGCGGACCACGCGAGCGTGGTCGCTGGGACGAGACAGGGCGCACGAGGAGGATGGACGCTTGACGAACGGGACGACGGGCGACCGTGAGGTCTTTTTGCGGAGCTTCCTGCGCGATTGGCGGACGATCGGCTCGGTGACGCCGAGTTCGCGTTTTTTGGTCGGCGCGATGCTCGATCAGATCGATTTCGGGCGGGCGCGGCGGGTCGTGGAGTACGGGCCGGGGACCGGCGTCTTCACGCGGGAGATCATGCGCCGCCTGGCACCCGACGGACAGCTCCTCACGCTCGATACGGAGGCGCACTTCATCGACGACCTCCGCGCGCAGTTCCCCGACCCGCGCCTGATCGCCGTGCGCGGCTCGGCGGCGCAGATCGAGCGGCACATCGCCGCGCTCGGCTGGGACGGCGCGGAGGTCATCGTTTCCGGCATCCCGTACACGGCGATGCCCGCGTCGCTGCGGGAGCAGATCCTGGGCGCGTCCGCGCGGGTGCTCGCGCCGGGCGGGCTCTTCACTCCCTATCAGTACTCGCCCTACATCCGCCCGTTGCTCGGCAAGCTCTTCGGTCGGGTGGAGACCCACTGGGTCTTGCGTAACGTGCCGCCCGCCTTTTTCTTCGCCTGTCGGCATTGAGTCGGTCGGCGGTGGTGCCACGGTGGTGGCGCCAACGCCGCTCACCTAACGCGCTAACTCCGGTGCTCGGCCTCGCGCGCACCGCCGCCCGTGGGCATATCGGTCAGCGTTGCGGCTGCACCCGGACCCATGCCGATGCCGCTCACGCCGCCGACACTCGTAGAGGTCGGCACGCTTGTCTCCCCCTCGACGTCGGGGGACGGTTCCTGCTCCACGTCCTCTTCCTCGTGCAACGTCTGGTCCGTGTTCCCGTCCGTCCACTCCGTCATCGTGTCCTCCTCCCGGCTCAGGTGGCCCATCGCGGCAACGCACCCGTCGCGAGCGCCGACTGCTGATCGCGGTAGCGCAAAGGGGATGTCAGTGAGAACGGCCGCGCCCACCTCCAGTCCGGAGGTGGGCGCGGGCTGCGGGCGGTTGCGTGGCGGCGGGGCTCAGCGCCCCTGGTTGCGCGCGCGCAGGCGGGCGACCGCCTCGCCGACCGGGCTGTCGGCCATCGCCTCCCAGAAGCCGATGTTCTCCAGCAGCGCCACCGCGAAGTAGGTGACGCCCAGGGCTGTCAGCACCGCCGCCGGGGAGATGGTGAGCGCCGCGACCGCCAGCACCGCCGCGACGAGCGGGCGGGTCGGCCGCGGGAAGGGGCGCAGGAGCATCGGGACCTTCGGGAAACGGAACTGGCT
>JAABUT010005035.1_pt1 | contig 10068 bp, 6 predicted proteins | sample 5559281 | NCBI WGS metagenome assembly JAABUT01 (sample SAMN10711880, study PRJNA513359) | rock metagenome | isolation source: Antarctica rocks | place: Antarctica: Victoria Land, Ricker Hills nord | collected 2016-01-04 | reverse complement strand
TCGGCGATGCGGTCGAGCCACCATCGTTGCTGTTCGGTGAATGTCGCGCCAGCCTGGCCCTGCTGGGCAAGCCAGCCGGCGTACCTCTCCTCGACCTTGCTGGCGTACGAAACCAGCTCGTTGTCGGTCCCGAGGGCGAAGCGGACGAGGGAGACGAGGTCGGTGACGGTGTGCCTGTCGGCGTGGCGGACCTTGTCGACCTCGATCGCAGCGTAGGCGTTCCAGATCAGGTCGGACGTCCAGTTGTACGGGGGCCGGTGGATGCGCTCGGCCAGCTCGCGCAGCTCGGTGAACGACACGCGCGCCGAACGAGGTTGCGAGTAGAGCACCTGCAGCGCGGTGATCTCGTCGCGGTGCTCGTCGAGGTAGGCCCGCCACGACTCGACGACGGACTTGGCCCGCTCAACGTCGATGACGCCGCGGGCGTCGAGCAGCAGGTCAAGGCTGACCTCGTCGATGACCTGGTCATGACTGGCCCGTAGCTCCAGGATGCGCTGCCGCAGGGTCGGGTTGGCCGCCAGCGGACGGACCGCAGCATCGAGCAGGCCCTGAACCGCGGCAGCTGCGTCGACGACACCCTCGACCATGGGCGCGCTCGCGATGGCCTGCGCCTGGACGTCGGAGTCGACCGCGGCCACCAGTTGTCGTACGACGTCCTTCAGCGGGCTACCGGCGACCGTGTCGAGCTCCTCGCGCTCGGCGGGGGTCAGCTGCAGCTCGAGCTTGGCCAGCCGCGACGCGAGCGTTGCCGTCTCGTCCTCGGTCAGGGTGAGGCTGGCGGCCTTGTCGAGCAGCTTCTTCAGCGAGATGCCCTTCGCTCGCTCCAGCGGGTTCGCATCGAGGTAGTCGTGCTCGGTCACGCCGATCGCGTCGATGAGGACGAAGCGGGTCTTGGTCTCTGCGTCGGGGGTGACGGACTGGAAGTCGGCGTTGCTGATGGTGCGGGCGCCGCGGCCCTTCATCTGCTCGAAGTACGACGCGGAGCGCACGTCCCGCAGGAAGAACACGCACTCCAACGGCTTGACGTCCGTGCCCGTAGCGATCATGTCGACGGTGACCGCGATACGCAGGCTTGGCGAGGTGCGGAACTGCTGCAGCAGGCCCTTCGGATCGCGGGCCGAGTAGGTGATCTTGGCGGCGAAGTCGTTCCCCTTGCCGAAGACCTCACGAGCCAGGACGACTACCTCTTCGGCGTGGTTGTCGTCCTTGGCGAAGATCAACGTCTTGGGCACCGTCGATCTGCCCGGGAAGATCTCGGTGAACAGCCGATCGTGGAAGGTCTGGAGCACTAGGCGGATCTGCGAGCGCGAGGTCACGGCTCGGTCGAGCTGGGTCGCGGTGTAGGACAGGTCGTCGTCAAGCGCCTCGTACCGCTCTCGGCGAGTACGCCGGTCGCGGACAGGCACGATCGTGCCAGCGTCGACGGTGGAGCCTTGGTCGGTGATCTGGGTCTGGATGCGGTAGACGTCGAAGTCGACATTGACGTTGTCGGCGACGGACTCGGCGTACGTGTACTCGGAGACGAGGTTCTGCTGGAAGAAGCCAAACGTTTGCTTCACCGGCGTCGCGGTCAGCCCGACGATGTGCGCGTCGAAGTACTCCAACACCCCACGCCAGACCCCGTAGATCGAGCGGTGGGCCTCATCGACGATGACCAGGTCGAACGCCTCCGGCGGCATCTGCGCGTTGTAGACCACTTCGACCGGGGCGTCCGGGGTGTAGTCGTCGATGTTCGGGTCGTCGACGTCGGCGACCTGCTGGCCGCGCAGTGCGGCGTAGACCCGCTGGATCGTCGAGATCACCACGTGCGAGGAGCCGACCATGCCGGCGCCGGTGAGCTTGTCCACGTTGTAGAGCTCGGTGAACCTGCGCCCGTCGTCAGGGGTGGCGTAGTTCTGGAACTCGCGCAGCGTCTGGTCACCGAGATTGTGGCGGTCAACGAGGAACAGCACGCGGCGGAACCCGCCGTGCTTGAGCAGCCGGTACGACGACGTCACGGCGGTGAACGTCTTCCCGGCGCCAGTGGCCATCTGGACGAGGGATCGGTCGAAGCGCTGCTCGGCCAGGCTCCGCTCGATCCCGGTGACGGCCTCGATCTGCGCCGGCCGCAGGCCAGTGGTGATCAGGGCGGGCATCCGGTTGACTTTGGCCCGCCAAGTAGGTGACTCCGGGTCGGACTCCGCGTCCCGGACCACCCGGGCCAAGGTCTCCGGTCGGGGGAAGGCGAAGACCCGGCGTGCCCGCGCCTCGGAGTCGAAGCCGTTGGTGAAGTGGGTCTCCGACCCAGACGCCTCGAACACGAACGGCAGCCGCCCGTCATGGGTCAGGGCCTTGAGTCGGACCTCGGGCGGGAGGCCTTCGGCGTACATCGCCGACTGCCACTCCACCCCCGACAAGGGCCTGCCCTCGGGCTTGGCTTCGATGACACCAACGGCGCGCTGGTCGACGTACAGCAGATAGTCCGCACGGCCGTGACCGGCGGCCATGATCACCTCACGCACAGCGGCGCCCTGCCCCGCGAAGAGGTTCAGATCCTTCTTGTGCTGCACGGCCCAACCGGCGTCGGCGAGCTGGCGATCGATGAGCACGCGGGCGCGCTGCTCCGCCGCCAGCTGCACCTCGTCCACGGACCTGAACCTATCCGCGCCGCCTTGCAGCGCGCGGGAGGTCAGCCGGTACCGGATGCGTCACAGCAAGGCCGTTCTGGTTGAGCGTGACGATCCAAGGCCCGCGACCGAGGCGGTCGGCCATCGTCATCAGGGAGTCCCAGTGGCGCATGAGGCGGCGCATCCACTCCCAGCTCGACTCGTCGCGTTTGCCTCCGATCCAGATGTAGCGCAGCCCGCTGTCGAGGATCCGCTGCCGCTCGGCGGGCCGGGACCGCACCTTCTTGTCGCGCCCGAAGGCGATGAGCCCTCGGGCGGCGACGATGGGCATCCATGTCACGTCATCGCTGCCGAGCGGAACCTCCGGGATTGCGGCGTGGCCGGTGTGAAGGGTGTCACGGCGCAAGGCGGCCATGCCCTTGCCCAGGCCGAGCGCACTCTCATCGACGAAGAACAGCTCCCCCGCTGCGTTCGGCGACGGCACGGATCACGCGACCTGTTCGCGCTCGAACTCCCAGGCGTCGAGGACCTGCGTGACGGTCAGTTCGTACTGCCTGGCAACCCACTCGATCGGCTCACCGGAACGGATGAGCTCGGCCAAGACATCCGTGGGCACCGCACGCACGACCGGGGCACCGGACCGCCGGCTGGGGTCAATGACCACCTCGCGCTTGAGGCCGAGCGGTCGGATGCGCGCCACGACGATCTCGCTGTCGACGTCCTCGAATTCGGCGGTGCTTCGGAAGGCTCGGGCTGGAGAGGCGAGCACGTACTGGCCAGATCGCGCCTCGATGACCAGCCGCATGCTCTCCTCGAGGCCGGCGTCCTGCTGAACCTCATACACGAGGTGCAGTGCCTCATCGACGTACGGGCGAACGGTCGCCAGGGGGTAGCGAACACCGAGGCGCTGCCGCAGCCGCTCAACGACCGGACGCATGTGAAGCATGGGCACACCGCTCTCGCGGTAGTGGGCTAGCAGGCTCGCCTCTACAAACTCGCCCCAGGTCACGAGGTCGTCGTCTGTGCTCTCCTCGCGGACGACCGGCGCGTAGTGCCGGCCCCGTCGTTCGTACCCGTCGATCCAGCGTCGGGCGGTGCCCGAGTTGAGGCCCAGGAGGGCATCCACCTCGGAGGTGCCGTACACAGCACGCTCGAGGTAGCTCACGCGGGCCATCCCTCTCACCTCCGGTGCATGTGTGACACAAGCCTGCGGCGATCATGGCAGCACCCGCCGACATGTGGCACTCATTGTGGTCCAACGCGCCGGGCGGCCGCGTTCGGGCCGGGCACGCGGCCGGTATCCACGGGATACAGCGGTGTGCCGATGGGTTGGAAGGGAGGGCAAGGTCAGGAAGTCACGGGACGGGACTGGCCGCAGGGAGAGTAGGGGAGGGGCCGGGGAGGCAGGACCGGACGGGGATGGGGAGGGGCAGGAAAGGGAAGACCGGACGGGCCGAGATCAGGAGCAGGCGTGGTGGTGGGACCGCCAGGTAAGGGCCACCCGTCAGGTCGACCAGGGTGACCCCGACCGGAGGCGGGTAGCCGCGCAAAGACCTTGGCGGCGTCGGCGACGAGCGCCATCGTGAAGCGCTCCTTCGAGGCATCAAGCCAGCGGTCGTACGGCCCGAGGGGCTGGCACTCCATGGTCAACGCCCCCTTCCGTATCCATGGAAGCCAGGGTGATCCGAGGCACCCCTGGTGAACATGGAGACCGCCGAAGGTGTGGACGTCCCGGGTGTTTGAACCGATCCGGGACGTAATCCGGGACGTACCCGATTCACGATCGCGGGCATGAGCATCAGCTGCATCCACGAGACCACCTCGTGATCTCCACCCACCCGCTCGGGCGGGGTCCGGCGGTCGCCGACTACTACCTGACCCGACGCGAGTGCGACGACCTCGGCTACTACGTCGGGCGCCACCAGCCCCGGGTCGGTGGGTCGGGAGCAGCGCTGCCGCGCTCGGCCTGCGTCACGACTTCGGGTCGGGCGACGGCGACCTGCTGCGCGGGTTCCTCTCTGGCCGGGGCCTCGACGGCTCTGCGCTAGTCCCGTCCGTGATGCGGCGTGACGACAAGGGACAGCCCTACGACGCCCGCCGGGTCGGCTTCGACGTCACGTGCTCGGCTCCGACGTCGGTATCCGTGCTCTACGCCCTGAGCGACGTCGCCGTGGCCGAGCAGGTAACGGCCACCCATCGAGCTGCGGTCCGGGAGGCGCTCGAGGTGCTGGAGCGGCTGTCGGCTCGCGCCGCCCGAGGCCACCAGGGCGACGGACGTCGTGCTCGGCGCATCCCGACCTCTGGGCTCATCGGTGCCGCGTTCGACCACGACACGTCGCGGTTGCTGGACCCTCAGCTGCACACGCACGTCGTCATCGCCAACGTCGTCTGTGGCGTCGACGGGCGCTGGTCGACGCTGGACTCGCAGACGATGGTCCGCCAGGCGACGACGGTGTCGTACCTCTATCAAGCGGTGCTGCGCGCAGAGCTGACCCGGCGGCTCGGCGTTGCCTGGACAGACGTCGAGACGGGCCTCGCCGAGGTCGAGGGGATCCCACGTGAGGTGCTGGGGGTGTTCTCCAAGCGGCGGAACCAGATCGAGCGGGCATTGGAGGACCGAGGAGTCTCGGGTACGGCGGCCGCGCAGACCGCGTGCCTGGCGACCCGACCAGCGAAGCAGCACGAGGATGCCGACGCCCTCCGCCATCGGTGGCTGACCGAAGCTGCGCGCGTCGGATTCGATGCCCGCGCTGTCGCCGCGCTCCTTCGTCGCGATCACCGTCCCGCCGCCGTCGTTCGGGAGACCTTGGCCGCCCGAGTCCTCGGACCGAAGGGCGTCACTCGTGAGACGTCGACCTTCGACCGGGGCGAGCTCGTGCGAGAGGTCTGCCAACACCTGCCACCCGGCGCGGATGTCACAGCCAGCCGGGTCCTGGCCATCGCCGCGGAGCTGCTGCGCGAGGACGACGTCATCCCGGTCCTGTCCAACGAGGGCGTCGCGTACACGACGGTCGAATGCTGGCCGTCGAGCAGGCGGCCCTCGACGCGGTCACCGCCGCGCGGTGGAGCACCTGGCCGTGGTCGACGGGTGCGTGGTCGACGCCGCGTGCCTCGAAACGCCTCAGGCCGGATCAGGTCGCCTTGGTGCGAAACATCGCCTTCTCAGGCCGAGGGGTCGAGATCGTCACCGGTCCTGCCGGTTCAGGGAAGACCCGCGCGCTCGCCACTGCCACTGCCGCCTGGACCGGCAGCGGGGTCGCCGTCCGCGGCGTGGCGGTGGCGGCCATCACCGCCGATGGGCTGCGCGCGGCGACGGGGGCACCCTCGACCTCTCTGGCCCGACTTCTCTCCGATCCCGAACGTCACGTACCCACCGATGAGGTGTTGCTCCTCGACGAGGCCGGGATGGTCGGCACCCGCCAGCTCGCGGGCAGCTGCCGGAGATGGAGGCCGGCTGCCTCTTCGCGGCCCTCAGCCGCCGGGCTGCGGCGATCCGCCTCGAAGGTCACCATCGGCAGGTCGAACCATGGGAGGCGGATGCCCTCGACGCGGTTCGTGACGGACTCACGCTGACGGCGTTCGCGGCCTACGCCGAGCACGGCCGACTGCACACTGACGAGACGGTCGAGGCTCTAGGGGAACGTCTCGTCGCCGACTACCTCGTGCAGCGGGACTCAGCCGCCGATCCACGCCAGGTCCTCATCCTCGCCCGCACCCGCGCTCAGGTGGATCGGCTCAACCACCTGGTGCGTTCGCGGCTCCTCGCTGAAGGGCACCTGTCGTCGACATCGATGCGGGTGGAGACCGACCGCGGGGCGGTCGACTTCCGGACTCGCGATGAGATCATCGTGACCCGCAACTTGTACGGCGAAGGCGTGTTCAACGGCACGCGGGCGACCGTGACCAACATGGGTTTCGACGCGGTGACGATCACCACGGGCGAAGGCCGACGAGTCGAACTGCACCGAACGCTGATCGCTCAGGACGTTCTCGACCATGGATACGCCCACACGATCCACAAGGCGCAGGGCCTCACCGTCGAACGGGCTCTGCTGTGGGCCGACCCGGGTCTCTACCGGGAAGCCGGCTACGTCGGGCTGTCCCGCGCACGTGAGGTGACGCACGTATACCTCGCGCCAACCTTCGAGCCTGCGGACGACCTCGACTGCGGTGTATCGAGGTACGAACACAACGTGTGCGGGGCTTCCGAGGCCGTCCTTCAGCTCGACCGCACCCATCGACACCGCCTTGCACTCGAACAACTGCCCCGAGCACACATCAGCCGAGCCGTCTGAAGGGAAACATCATGGAGCCTGGAGACACCCTCGACCTCAGTCGTCTGCCGCCGACGATCGACCTGGTCAGCGCAGCCAGCATCATCGGAATCGGACGGACCGTCGCCTACGAGCTCGTACGCGAGGGTCGGTGGCCTACACCCGTGATCCACGTCGGCCGCAAGATCCGGGTACCGACTGCGCCCCTGATCGGGCCTCGTTGGTTGAGGGCGCACGCACGCTGGCTAGTCATGCATGCAGCCACATGTCCGGTGCAGGTGAGTGCAGGCCCTGGTTGCAGAGCGCAACGTCGGGGCTGGCCGCGAAGGTGTCGGAACACTGCACGCAGCATCCTGGTGGTGGAACGTACTTACCCCTTGGCGAGCGGTCGGAGCACCGCAGCCGCACTTGGGCGCGACGACGGAACTTCCTGCCCTCCGGCAACCTCTCTCGTTGCTTCTCGCTGGCGAAGATCATCCGCTCGCGGCCTTGCTCGACACCGTGACGCACGATGCCGACGAGCTTCCCGTCAGCCTCCCGGATGACAGCCTTCTCGCCCTGGAGGTCGTTGCTGAGGGCGACGGCTCGGTACGGACTGACCGGCCAGATAATGTACGGCGCCGCCATCAGGCTCGGGCGGACGTTGCGGACGAACGGAACCAGCACAGGAGCGTCGCAAGTCATGAATCGCCCTTGTTGGTCGTGCCATACCTCGATCTGCCGAGTTGTCAGGACGTCGGCGGCCTGCCACATCGCGTTGAAGAGAAGCTGGGTGTGGACACCCGCCTCCCGATGCGGGTTGTCCGTCTCGTCCCCGATTGACTTGAAGTCCGTGGGGTTCTGAGCAACCAGCCAGGCGTTGTGCTGCAGTCGCAGGCGGCGTTGCTGCGCCGTCCTCATGCGCTGGACGGCCATGGAGACGCCCAGTCCCACGAGGTCATCGAATTCCAGCGTCTCGGGGACTTCCAACTGGTCGAAGAGGATCTGTACGCGCCGGAGCTCGGTGTCGAGGACTCCGAACAGCAGCTCGACCCGGTTGTGGGCAGCGCCGTCGGGGCCAACCACCCTGTGGAAGTTCTCCTTCACGCAGACGCTCGCGATGCCGAGTGGCTTGACCGTTCCCGTGACTGTGTCGAGCGTCCAGACCCGCTTACCGTCGAAGGACCACTGACGCAGGTACGCCTGCGGGACGTAGTGATGTCGACGGCTGACAGGGTCCGACACTTCGTGTTGGGCCGCGAGCCGATCCATGTACTCGCGAGCACGACCGGGGAGCGACACCCCGCCTGCGGTCAGTGGCACCTGGCCCCAGGGATTGCGGACGCCTTTGATGACCTGCCAGCCAGCGCCACCAAGGCCGAACGGGTTCGGATCGACCATCACGTCGCTCAACGTAACCAGCGGCACCGACGGAAGCGGGCAAAGCTGCGGGTCTCGATTGAGCCGGGCAGTAGTGCAGCCCACCCTGATCGCAGGGACGATGAGAGAACCAGGCTCAGCTACTAACAATCTCAAGGTCGGCTGCCGGGCCGTCCGTCGACGATCAAGACAGGTCGAAGTCCGGCTCCGCCATCCCCGGCCAGTCGTCGCTGAGCCCGAAGTGGCTCGCGACCGTTGTTGCCGGTCCCGGCACCGCCTCAGCCCCGATGAGCATCGGGGCGAGCCACGGCGGTTGGGTCGGCATCGCGACGCCAGGCTCCAACGTGCTCCAGACCCGCGGAGTTGCTCGCGTCACAAGCGAGGGAGACAGGTTGTACACGGCGACGACCTGCGGAACGGCTGCGTTCCGCCATCCCGACCGGCCGAACCAAAATCCCTCTTCGAAGAGGCTGGCGGTGCCTTGCGCCCGGTCCGCGGGGCGGTAGGCACTCACGCCGAACAACGCGTTCTCGACCTCGTAGTCGCGAGTGGGGATCTCAGTGTGGGACTGCACAGCGACGACTAACGGCGCGTCCAGCACGCCGTATCTCCCGCGCTTCCCGTTGAGGACTCGACGGATGCCGCTCACGTTGTCCACGACCGACGCTTCCCCCGGTCCCATCATCCCGAGGGCCGGCCGCAGCACACCCCGGATCGCCTCGACTCGCGGGAAGGCATGGAACTCCAGGCTCCAGCCCGCATCCTCCCATAGCAATTCCGGCAAGCGACCGAAGCCGACGGCAAGCGACGCGCTGGCAAAGGCGGCGACCTCATCCGGATCCAGGGACGCCAGCCACCCCCGAAGCGCATCTCTCAGTTGGCGAGTAGAGAGCGGTTGCGGGCCGATCCCGTAGTGCGACACCTCAATCGTGAAGTCTGCGACCCTCATGTCGCTCAGCACGCGGTAGACCGCCTCCAGACGCCGGTCTTCGGCGACCTCGCGCGGGTCGCGACCGACGCTGACTGCCTCGAGATAAAAGCTCTCATCGCCATGCTGGACAAGGAAGTCAGGGCGCGTCGTGCGTCCGTCGATCTCGGGGTGGATCTCGATCTCGAAGCCCGACCTGCGATACCCCTCGTGAAGGAACAACTCCCAGAACCCTGACTCGAACTGGGCGTGGTCCGCGCGAAGCGCGCCCAGAAGCCCGGGCCGGTGGGCCACGGGGTAGTGGCTCGCCCAGTCCTCGATGAGATCGCGGACATGCCCGAAGTACACAGACGCCGATCGATTGAGGAACGCGAACCGGCCTTCACCGTGCTGCATCGGCCGAGCATCCGTACGGGGGATGTCGGCGAAGACGAGGAAAGCTGAGGGCGCCACGGCGCTCCCGAGGCTACGACGCGTCCCCAGCGGGACGCTCAGTCGAGGCAGCCACTGCGACGCCTGCCGAGTGTCCACGTGGTTGGACCAATCGATAGTGCCAGTTCAGGACTGCGCCCTTCGTGCATCCGGAGCGGCTCCCGGGGGCCGCGCTGACGCAGTTCGAGCACACCTACGGCGGCGGCTTGCGGCGCCGCTGGTGGAGTGCTACAAATAGCACAAATAGCACATGTCCAGTGGTTGGCGTGCGCGCGCTGCGTCAGCGTGCCAGCGAGCTGCTTCGCCGAGTCGCGGCCGGTGAATCCATCAAGTCACCGACCGCGGCCGCCCAGGGTCGCGTCCGTGGAGGTGGTGGATGAGTGTCGTCACCGTGTTCCTCGACGGTGTTGAGGTTAGTCCAGGGGCGGCTGCCGAAGGTCGGTGATGGCAACGGGCTGGTCGCAGTGGG
>JAABUT010005034.1_pt1 | contig 10068 bp, 12 predicted proteins | sample 5559281 | NCBI WGS metagenome assembly JAABUT01 (sample SAMN10711880, study PRJNA513359) | rock metagenome | isolation source: Antarctica rocks | place: Antarctica: Victoria Land, Ricker Hills nord | collected 2016-01-04 | reverse complement strand
TGCGGCCTGGCCTGGTCCGGCGCGTCGCGCGGCATGGGCCAGAACAAGGGCGCGGTCCCCGTCCCCAGCCTGATGGGCCGCCTCGGCCTGGGCGGCCAGGTCTGCCCAGGTGACCGCGGGAATCTTAGGGATGGCCGCTTTCAGGAACCGACGAACACAGGCGTGAACGGGAACACCCGGCCCGGGTGCCCGGCCATGTCGGTCTGCGGCTCGGTGCCCCAGTAGTTGGCGCGCCGCGCATCCCGCTCGCACGCATAGGCGCCGGTGGGCGTCGTGCCGTAGCGCGTCTCCGTGCTGTCATAAAGGTAACCGTCATAGCCGTCCGCCCAGACCACACGGTCACTACCGCAGGCGGTGCGGGCTGCCCCGGCGGACCGAAAGGTCGTGACCGGGCCAAGCAGCAAATCCGGGTTGGCCGCGCCCTTGTTGCCTGTCTCGGCCATCCGCACCACGACGCCAGCAGGAGCCAGAGTGGAGGAGGGGGCTTGTGCAGCAGCCGACGCTGCAAGCAGAAGCACAGCGGCGGTAACTGCAAGTGCGTTGCTGAATATCATGTGTCCTCCGTCCAAGGTGCTGGTGATTTATGTGAACACATATCGGACCTTGGCGGGGATTCCTACGCGATCCTCACACATCCGACACCGACTTCTCATAACCACCGGTTTACAGCCTCCGCAGCGTCAAAAATGCTGGGCGGCCGGTATTCTCGTGGGCCTATAACAGGGTGGAAACGTGCAAGGCGCTCCACGCTGGTAATTACTCACCCTGGGTAGGCGATGGTTTTTCGGCTGACGGGGCGGGGAGGACGTCGAGCGCTGAGGCTTGGTTGGCCTTTGCGGTGCTGACGGTGGTTTGGCAGGCGGCGTAGGTTTCGGCTCCCCACTCGCAGCGGAACCTGTTGGTCGCTTTGCGGAAGATCACGCTGGGGCGGAGGCAGCGTTCGGACACGGTGTTGGTGGCGGGCACGCCGCGGTTGGTGACGAGCACGAACAGGTGCGCCCGGTTGGCGGCGATGCGGCGGCGCAGCTTGCGCCCTGGCTCGCCAACGGGGACAGCGGCCATGATCCGGTCGAGCCTGCGGTCCAGGTCGGCCTGGTATTGCTGGAGGGTGCTGCCGGCCAGCCCCTTCCGCCGCTGCCCGATGGCGATGGCGCGCAGCAGCAGCGGGAACACGGCGCTGAAGGCGGTGTCGCCGCACTCCGAAGCGTAAGTGCGTCGCGCAGCAGGTGCGCCAGGCACATTGGTCAGCGGCAGGGTGAAGCGGCCGGGCCGCCACCCTCCCCTTCCTGCCGGCCGCGCCGCCTTGTATAGCGGCCCACCCTGCCGGGACCTGCCCATGCCCCCCTTGCTGTTCCTGACCCAGCGCATTCCCTACCCGCCGACCAAGGGCGAGAAGATACGGCCCTATCACATCCTGCAGCACCTGCGCCGCCACTTCGACGTCCACCTCGGCACCCTGGTGGACGACCCGGCGGACCAGCAGCACATCCCGGCGGTGCAGGCGATGTGCGCTGGCAGCTATTTTGCCACCTTGGACCGGCGCCGCGCGAAAGCGACGTGCATGACGGGGTTGCTGACCGGGGAGCCGCTGAGCGTCACCTTCTTCCGCGACCGCGGCCTGGCGCGTTGGGTGCGGGGGGTTATGGACGGGATACGGCCAGCAGCGGTGTATGTGTTCTCCTCCAACATGGCGCCCTACGTGCTCGGCCTGCGCCGGCCTGGGCAGACCTGCGTGGTGGACCTGACCGATGTGGACTCGGAGAAGTGGCGGGCCTACGCCGCAACGGCGGGGCTGCCGATGCGCTGGGTTTACCGCCGGGAATGGCGGCGCGTTGCGGCACTGGAGGCGCAGATCCTGCGGGACTGCGACTGGAGCACCTTCGTGTCCGATGAGGAAGCGGCCCTGTTTACCCGCCTGAACCCCGGTTACGACGGGCGCGTCCGCGCCATCAGCAACGGGGTGGACGCCGGCTACTTCGATCCGGCGCTGCCCACGGATGCGCCTTACCCCACGGACCGCCCAACCTTCGTGTTCACCGGCACGATGGATTACCCGCCCAACGTGGACGCCGTGGCGTGGTTTGCCGAGGCGGTGCTGCCGCTGGTCCGGCAGGGGGCGCCGGATGCTGCTTTCTTCATCGTCGGCGCCAGCCCGGCGCCGCGGGTGCAGGCGCTGTCGGCGCTGCCGGGGGTCTCTGTGACCGGCCGGGTGCCGGACGTGCGGCCCTACCTGGCGCATGCCACCGCCGCTGTCGCCCCCATGCGGATCGCCCGCGGCATCCAGAACAAGGTGCTGGAGGCAATGGCGATGGCCCGCCCCGTCGTCGTCACCCCCGACGCGCTGGAGGGCATCGCCGCGCGCCCGGGACAGGAGGTGCTGCTGGCCGCCGACGCCAGCGCCTTCGCTGCGGCCTGCCTGGCATCGCTGACGCCTGCCGGAGCAGCCCTTGGCCCGGCTGCGCGGGACCGCGTGCTGCAGGATTACAGTTGGGCCGGGCGCCTGCGCGGGTTCGACCCGCTGTTCGCGCCGGCGCTGGCGCAGGCGCCGGCGTGATCATCCGCTCCCGCGCGCCGCTTCGGCTGGGCCTGGCCGGCGGCGGCACCGACGTGTCGCCGTACTGCGACGAGCATGGCGGCGCCGTGCTGAACGTCACCGTGGACCTGTATGCCTACACCATCATCGTTCCGGCCGACGACGGGCGGGTCCGCTTCGCAGCCACGGACCTCAGGCAGGAGTGGGACGGCCCGGCCGATGACGGGATGGAGGGCTGCCTGCTGGTGCTGCACCGGGCGGTTTACCGGCGCGTCGTGCGGGACTTCAATGGCGGGCGCCCCCTGCCCTGCGCCGTGACCACTTTCTGCGACGCGCCGCCGGGTTCGGGGCTGGGCACGTCCTCCACGATGGTGGTGTCCCTGGTGAAGGCGTTCGTCGAGTGGCTGAACCTGCCGCTGGGCGAATACGAGATCGCCCACCTGGCCTTTGAGATCGAGCGGATTGACGCAGGCCTCGGCGGCGGCCGGCAGGACCAGTATGCCGCGACGTTCGGCGGAGTGAACTTCATGGAGTTCCACCCGGAGGACAGGGTCATCGTGAACCCGCTGCGAGTGAAAAACTGGATCATCTCGGAGATGGAAACCTCGCTCGTGCTGTTCGACAGCGGGGTGTCGCGCTCCTCGGCGCGGATCATCCAGGAGCAAACCGACAACCTGACCCGGCACAGCGGCACGACGCTAGAAGCGATGCACGCCATCAAGCAGGACGCCTTCGTGATGAAGGAATGCCTGCTGCGCGGCGACTTCGACCGCTTCGCCGCCTGCATGCGGCGCACCTGGGACAGCAAGAAGCGCCTGGCCGACAACGTGACCACCGGGCACATTGATAGCGTCGTGCAGGCTGCCCTGGACGCCGGCGCGCGGGCAGGCAAGGTGTCCGGCGCGGGCGGCGGCGGGTTCGTGACCCTGCTGGTCCAGCCGGAGCGTCGGATGGACGTGATCCGGGCGCTACAGAAGCAGGACGGGCGGGTGATGACCTGCCACTTCACCCGGCACGGGACCGAGGGGTGGAAGATCAACTGAGGCCGGTCTTCCCCTGCCTCGCCGGTCCGTTCATTGACAGCGCCGGCAGGGTGCGTGGATAGCACCCTGCATGGACCTGCACCTTGCCGGCAAGCGCATTCTCATCACAGGCGGCTCCAAGGGGATCGGCGCGGCGTCGGCGCAGACCCTGGCCGAGGAAGGCTGCGACCTGCTGCTGGTCGCCCGCGACGGGGCGGTGCTGGAGACCACAGCCGCCGGGCTGCGCGCCCGCCATCAGGTCCGCGTCGAAACGCTGGCCGCCGACCTCAGCCAGCAGGCCGAGGTGGAACGCGTGGCAGGCGCCGCAGGAGCGGTTGACGTGCTGGTCAACAACGCCGGCGCCATCCCGCCGGGCAGCCTGCTTGCGGTGGACGACGGCACCTGGCGCGCGGCGTGGGACCTCAAGGTGTTCGGCTTCATCAGCCTGACCCGGGCGCTGTATCCCGCGCTGAAGGGGCGAGGCGGCGTCGTGGCGAACGTCATCGGCGCGGCCGGGGAGCAGTTCGACCCCAACTACATCGCGGGGTCCGCGGGCAACGCGGCTTTGATGGCCTTTACCCGCGCCCTGGGCCGGGCGGCGCCCGCGGACGGCATGCGGGTGGTCGGGATCAACCCCGGTCCGGTCGCGACCGACCGGCTGATCATGCTGCTGCGCGCCCGTGCGGAGCGGGAACTCGGCGACGCCGGACGCTGGCAAGAGCTTACGCGCGGCATGGCGTTCGGCCGTCCGGCGGAGCCAGGGGAGATAGCCGCCGCAGTCGCCTTCCTGGCCAGCCCGCGCTCGGGCTACACGTCCGGCACGATCCTGACGATCAACGGCGGCTGAGGCGCCTACTCGCTCGACGCCTTGACCGGGCACTGGTGCGCTCCCAGAAGTTGGGGCTGAACAGGACCAGTATTGGCGAACATGTCGGAGTCCAAGTAATACTTGGTGTTTTATCCAAGACGCAGCGCTGCCTCGGCCATGTCATGCCCGGCCACCCGGTAGCCCAGGCCGCCCGAGTTCGGGCCATGCAGGATTGCCCCCTCGATATTCGGATGCGCCAGCGCCGCTTGGTCAGCCTTGCGCCAGCACGGCAACTTGACGGCCTGGTTCATGGGCGACGCCGTCGAGGCATGACGGGCGGCGCCGCGACCGCATCCACGCAGCGCGACCGCTACCTGCCGCACGTCGGACCAAGAGGTTCGCCGGGCATCGCCGATCACGGACGTGCGGCTTGGCAGAAAGCATCCGGCTACACGAAGCGGGCTCGGGCCGAGGCGGCCATCAGCAGGTCCAAGCAGGTGACCGGCGACGGGCTACCTTCACGCACGGACCGCCGCCGGGCGACCGAGGTGGGCGTGACCGTCCATGCGCTCAACCGCATGCTGCAGCTTGGATGCGCGATTTCCGTCCGCGTCGCCTGAACCCCCGAACGGGGCTGCGGAAACTATGCCCGCACCCCTGCTCCATGCAACACGGCTAAGTGCGCGCCCAGCCCCGGATGAATGCAAGTCGCTGCAACTAGGTAGATTCCGAACCTGCAAGGCTGTTCCTCTACCGGATACGTAGCTTTGGCATCATCTCCGCCGTCTTTGCCGATGAGACAACTACACCAGGGCCGGCCGTCACCGCACCAGGACGTCACCGGACAGGCGGGCGCACTGCGTCAGGGATGCGCCGGGCGTGCGGCGGAGCAGAACCACGTAAGGAGTCCGGACAAGATGGACACGCCCCTACCAACACTCGACACTCTACGCCCTACTGGCGCTGCTGCCCCCCTACGGCGACAATCGCCCCTGTCCGCCGACGAGCTGCGCCGGATGGACGCCTACTGGCGCGCAACCAACTACGTGTCGGTCGGGCAGATTTACCTCTACGGCAACCCGCTGCTGCGCGAGCCGCTGACCCTGGCCCACATCAAGCCGCTGGTGGTGGGCCACTGGGGCACGACGCCGGGCCAGAACTTCATCTACGTCCACCTGAACCGCGCCATCAAGAAGTACGACCTGGACATGCTCTACGTCGCCGGCCCCGGCCACGGCGGCCCGGCCATCGTTGGCAACGTCTACCTCGAAGGCACCTGGAGCGAGGTTTACCCGGACGTCACCCAGGACGAAGCCGGCCTGTGCAAGCTGTTCACCCAGTTCTCCTTCCCCGGCGGCATCTCCAGCCACGTCGCCCCGAGCACGCCGGGGTCCATCCATGAGGGCGGCGAGCTGGGCTACTCCCTCAGCCAGGCCTTCGGCGCCGTGTTCGACAACCCCGGCCTGATCGTCGCCTGCGTCATCGGCGACGGTGAGGCCGAAACCGGGCCGCTGGCGACTGCCTGGCAGTCCGGCAAGCTGCTCGACCCGGCTACCGACGGGGCCGTGCTGCCGATCCTGCACCTGAACGGCTACAAGATCAGCAACCCCACCGTCCTGTCACGGATCGAGCCGGAGGAGCTTGAGCAGTTCCTGCGCGGCTGCGGCTGGACCCCCTACTTTGTGGAAGGCGACGATCCCGCTACCATGCACCAGCGCATGGCCGGCGTGCTGGACCGCGCCATCGAGGACATCCGCGCCTACCAGGACGCTGCCCGCGCCGGCCAGCCCGCTCCCCGCCCGCGCTGGCCGGTGATCGTGCTGCGCTCCCCCAAGGGCTGGACCGGGCCGAAGGTGGTGGACGGCCTCCAGATTGAGGGTACCTTCCGCTCCCACCAGGTGCCGATCCTGGTGGACCCAGCGCACCCCGAGCACGTCAAGCTGCTCGAAGACTGGATGCGGAGCTACAAGCCCGAGGAGCTGTTCGACAGCAACGGCACCCTGCTCGCCGAGCTGGCCGAGCTGGCGCCCAAGGGCGACCGGCGCATGGGCGCCAACCCGCACGCCAACGGCGGCGCCCTGCTGCACGACCTGCGCATGCCCGACTTCCGCCGGCACGCCGTTACCGTCGCGGTTCCCGGCGCCGCCGATGCCTCCGACACGACCGTGCTGGGCCGGTTCCTGCGCGACGTGGTGAAGCTGAACATGGAGCGGCGCAACTTCCGCATCTTCGGTCCCGACGAAACCCTGTCCAACATGCTCGGCGCGGTGTTCGAGGCGACAAGCCGCCAGTGGGACGCCGGCACGGAGCCGAACGACGAGTTCCTGGCGCCCGCCGGACGCGTGCTGGACTCCATGCTCAGCGAGCACCAGTGCCAGGGCTGGCTGGAGGGCTACCTGCTGACCGGCCGGCACGGGATGTTCAACAGCTACGAGGCGTTCATCCGCATCGTGGACAGCATGTTCAGCCAGCACGCCAAGTGGCTGAAGGTGACGCTGGAGCTGCCCTGGCAGCGCAAGATCGCCTCGCTGAACTACCTGTTGGCGTCCCACGTCTGGCAGCAGGACCACAACGGCTTCACCCATCAGGACCCGGGCTTCCTGGATCACGTGGTCAACAAGAAGGCTGACATCGTCCGTGTCTATCTGCCGCCGGACGCCAACTGCCTGCTGTCGGTGTTCGACCACTGCCTGCGGACCCGGCACTACGTCAACGTCGTCGTCGCCGGCAAGCACGCCATGCCGCAATGGCTGACGATGGAGCAGGCCGTCACCCACTGCACCGAGGGCCTGGGCATCTGGAAGTGGGCCAGCAACGACCAGCACGGCGAACCGGACGTGGTGATGGCCTGCTGCGGCGACACGCCGACGCTGGAGGTGCTGGCCGCGGTGTCCATCCTGCGCGAGCACCTGCCGGAACTGAGGATCAGGGTCGTCAACGTCGTGGACCTGATGCGCCTGCAATCGGCAAGCGAGCATCCGCACGGCTTGAGCGACACGGACTACGACTCGCTGTTCACCCGGGACAAGCACATCGTCTTTGCCTTCCACGGTTACCCGTGGCTTGTGCACAGGCTGACGTATCGCCGGGCCAACACGAACCTGCACGTGCGCGGCTACAAGGAGGAGGGGACGATCACGACGCCCTTCGACATGCGGGTGCAGAACGACCTGGACCGCTTCCACCTGGTGCAGGACGTGGTGGACCGGGTGGGCGGCATGGGCAGCCGGGGCGCCTACCTGAAGCAGATGGTTCGGGACAAGCTGATCGAGCACAAGCTGTATATAGACAAGCACGGCCAGGACCTGCCGGAGATCAGGAACTGGCGCTGGGGAAGCCCGGCATGAACGCGGCGCAGGCTTGGCAACGTGATGTCCCCGCGGTGCCAGGCTCTGCTGGGGCTTGATGCAATCCAGTAGCCAATTATTCGCCACACCGCTGTCGGCCGCACATAACAATGGAGGCTAAATCATGCGTTTCAGCATTCTTGCCATTCTACCAATGGTCGCACTTGCAAGCTGTGCACAGGAGTCGAGCCAGGCTCCGGTGTCCACCGCCTTCGGCGGCATGGGTCCGTCCAGCACGGAGCCGGAGCCGGCCAACAGCCTGCCCCGTGGCTCCTCGGTAGGGAGGGCGTTGACAGGCCCTGCCGGCAACCTCAACAGCACCAGGGTCGGCCCGGCGACGACGGGCGCCGCAAGGGTGGCCCCTGCGGTAAGCAGCCGCTACTGAGCAGCCTTGCGCGGCTTGGAACGCAGATGGCGTTCCACGCTGTTCAGGCTGATTAGGACTTTGTTCGTGCGCAAACCTGCGGGGGGCCGCCGGTAAATGCCGGACGATGCACCCGGCCTGTGCAACCATGGCCAGCCCTGCCCACGGTAACGCTTGCGTCGCGAGGGTGCCCAAGCAGGCTTGTGCGGCCTATCGCACACATGGAAGTCGGCAGAGCCATGAACTTTTGTCGGCCCGCATCGGCACAGGCCGCACTGGCGGGGCTTCTCGAAGCAGGCTGCCACGCCGGGGCGCACACCGGAAGCAGGTAGTTTCCGAACCTGCCGCACAGCCGCCCATCAATGTATGCCTGCATACCGAAGAACGAGCGGCTGGCCCCCAAACAGGCCAGCGGAACGCAGTGGCCATGGACCGGACTGCCACCTTGTTGCGGGTGGGTCCCGCTGTCCCAGTCCATGAGCGCCGCCGATCTTCCAGGAATGGAGCGTCGCATGAGCGATGTCCAAAGCAACCTGCCGGTCACCGACGGCACATCTACCCTGCCGGAGCCGGATGCGTCGTCCGGGCAGTTGCCCATGTCCCAAGGCAAACCCAGGATAGATAGCGGCGCGGACCAGGGCGCCGGCCCGTACGAGCACTCGCTGCTGTCCCGCCCTGCCGCGTCGCAGTATCGCCGCAGCCTGTTCCGGCGCTGACGCAGTGCCCATGAACGGCCGCCAGTCCCGGCAGGCCGGGCGGTGATCGCCGGCCACCTGTCCGAGCAGCCTCCGCCCCTGCAACCCTGGGACCGCGCGCCGCTGCACGGCGAGCTGTTCAGCATCCGCCGGCTGGATGCAGCGGGCGGGGGTGGAGGGCATCCTGGGCATACGCACCCTGAACGGCATCCTCCACGTTGACCCCTGCATCTCCCGCAACTGGCCGCGCTTCGAGGCCACTGTCATCTGGCGCTCCGCCCGCTACCGCATCGTGGTTGAGAACCCAGGCCGGGCCTGCAAGGGGGTGGCCTCAGTCCGGCTGGACGGCGCGGACGCGGCAGCCGGGCCGGTGACGCTGCTGGACGATGGCGGCTCCCATCTTGCCGAGGTGACGCTTGGCTGAGAGTATGGCGCATGACGGTCAGCCCTCTCGCCGGCAAGCTGCTTCCCGCGCCGCTCCTGGTGGACGTGCCGCGGCTGTTCACGGCCTACTTCACCATGGCGCCTGACCCGGCGGTCCCGGCGCAGCGGGTCGCCTTCGGCACCTCGGGCCACCGCGGGTCCGCCCTGAATGCAACGTTCAACGAGGCGCACATACTGGCGATCAGCCAGGCCGTGTGCCAGCGCCGCCAGGGGGCCGGCGTCAACGGCCCGTTGTTCATCGGCATTGACACCCATACCCTGTCCCGGCTTGCCCTCGCCACTGCGTTGGAAGTGTTCGCCGCCAACGGCGTGGAGGCGTTCATAGACGAGCACGACGGCTTCACGCCGACGCCGGTCGTCTCGCACGCCATCCTGGCCTACAACCGCAGGCGGACGGCGAGGTTGGCCGACGGGGTCGTGGTTACCCCGTCGCACAACCCGCCGGAGGACGGCGGCTTTAAGTATAACACCCCGGATGGCGGCCCGGCGGACACCGCCGTGACGGGTGAAATCGAGCGCACCGCCAATGCCCTGCTCACCGCGGGCCTGGAGGGCGTCAAGCGCATCCCGCTCGGCCGCGCGCTGCAATCAGGCCATGTCCACAAGCACGACTACATCGGCCCCTATGTCGCGGACCTCGGGAACGTCGTTGACATGGGCCTGATCCGGTCGTCCGGCGTGCGGATCGGCATAGACCCGCTCGGCGGCGCGGCGGTCGGGTACTGGCAGTCCACCACGTCGCTGACGATGGTGGCATCGCCGCGGTATTATGTAGCTGCTGCCACCGACGAGATTGGGCTTATACCCGGCGGCTGATGCTGCCATGGATGGTGCTGGTGTCTCCTCTCGTGATCG
>JAABUT010005032.1_pt1 | contig 10073 bp, 10 predicted proteins | sample 5559281 | NCBI WGS metagenome assembly JAABUT01 (sample SAMN10711880, study PRJNA513359) | rock metagenome | isolation source: Antarctica rocks | place: Antarctica: Victoria Land, Ricker Hills nord | collected 2016-01-04 | reverse complement strand
TTATTTACTTCGGATGTTCCACAAAGTAATATAGCAGGTCTTTCCTTTTGATCCGGCTTAAGAATCAAACTTTTTAATTCTATCAAATGCTCGGATTGTAACGTTAAAGTGTATTTCATTTGGCGTTATTTAATGCTGTATATACCCTCTGTAAATAAGAATGAATTCCATCTTTTCCTGCTCTCCATTCGCTAGTAGGTGCATGTCTAGACCATTGTTGCCACTTTTGATTAAAGTATATTGGAAATTGATCAGCCTGTGCTGGAAAAGTACCAGATGCTTTTAATTTTAATTCAGGTGAAAAGTAAAACATATCAGGGGGTACATCGGGATATCCTGTTGGAAGAATAATCAGTAATGAGGCTTTTTCCTGCGTAAACTTCTCAATAGGAGATATATTAAAATCATCAATAATGAGGCCTTTAAAGGCCCCATTATTAATTTCCCGATACTTAATTTGCTTACCGTGCAAATAAGATCGGTCTTTAGATGGCAAGAACGTACTATCCATTGGTGGTATTTGGTTTACAACCGTAAAATGATTCAATACCAGGACGTGCTAAATCAACCCTCGTATCATCTTTAATTACCTCATCTTCATACGGGCCTTGAATGGAAAGAAATATTTCATATCCGATTAGAATACTACCTAACTTTCTAATTTCTAAACCAGTTATATATTGGCGATCAGTTTCAAAATCTTTGTCATCAATTATGAATTTGAGTTTCTTTTTAAAATAGAAACCTTCAATACCTGGACGGGCAATATCTACCACCTGATCGGTGCCAATTGGTTCATCTTTCCATGGATTAGAAATGGTTAAGAAAATTTCCGCTTCCATCGGAAGTCCGGCAAGTATTTTTATTTCCCTACCAGTAATGTATTGCTTTGTCCATTCGTAAGGCTTATCCTCAATGGTAACTGTCAATACTTTTTTCGCAGTTAAAAGGTCTGCTACCTCTTTTTGATTTTCCATAAAACTAACTTTATAATTATGAGGCAAATATAAATAAAACGCTTGATAAATCAAGCACTTGCTAAGTTTTATTTTAATAAATAATGCAATTGCTTGATACTCAAAATATTTATTTAGCAAAAGCTTGATAAAAAAAATAAAAATTTAGCATTTGCTTATTAAATTTAGATAATATAGCTTTACAGCATCAAATTTTAACAGCCATGGAAAAGACATTAGGGAAAATTTTAAAAGATGCCAGGGAGTTAAGAAGACTTTCTTTACGAGAGGTAGAAATTCAATCTGGGGTATCAAATGCCTATTTGAGCCAACTAGAAAATGAAAAAATTAAAAAGCCATCAGCTAATACGTTATATAAGCTATCAGAACTCTTTAATATCAATTTTGACGAATTAATGGTAATTGCTGGAATTGTCGAGAAGAAAAAGGAATCTTTAAAGGGTGATGGCCATTTTGCGTTTTCAGCTGAGAACCTAACAAATCTAACATCGTCTGAACATGAAGAGTTAATAAAATATTTAAAATATTTACGTTACCAACAAAAAGATGATAAGTGAAACGAAAAAGAAAGAAATTGATAATATAGTCTTTGATGTATTAAATAAAAGTAAGTCGCTCGGTATATACCCAACACCGGTAGACAATATTCTTAAATATTCAGATCTGAGAGTTAATACTGGGGTAGATTTGAGTAAGATTTCAAATAATTTTTTTGCAAAGCAAGGTCTAAACTTTAAAAGAGGAATAACTAAAATTAGAGGTGTTTTAGACAGAAGGGAAAAAGTCATTTATTTAGACTTGACACAACTTGAGCAAAAGAAAAGATTTGTTAAACTGCATGAAATTGGGCATGAATCTCTTTTTTGGCAAGGGAGATTACATGATTTTTTAGATGACGATCAAACACTTGATCCTGATATTAATGAAGAATTTGAAGCAGAAGCAAATTATTTTGCATCAGGATCATTATTTCAATTAGAACTATTTAATGATAAAGTACAGGAGCTTCCATTAGAATTATCGAGTTGTATTGAGCTTTCAAAAATTTTTGGTTCTTCTATTCATTCATCTTTAAGACGTTATGTAGAACAGAGTAAAAAACGCTGTGCACTACTTGTTTTAGATAAAATGCAAACTATAGAATATGGCTTCCCAAAATTGTCATTAAGGAATTATTTTCAATCGACATCCTTTACTTCTTCTTTTGGAAACCTAATTTGGGACAATGAAATTGGATTTGAATTACCCTTTGTACAAAATTATATATCTAGACGAAGATTTATAAAAAGCGAATTAGTGATTGATATTGATACTAAATCTATTGATTGCCATTATCACTATTTTAACAACGGCTATAATATTTTTGTACTTTTATTTCCAAAAGGGGAATCAATAAAATCTAGAACAACTTTTATTATTAATTCTTAGCTAAGCTTCTTTCATCCTTTTTTTCAGATTCTTCACTAAATCTCCTAGATAAATCTCATCTAAATTATCTAACTCATCAGATAACTTATCTACTAAAGGCATTTTATCCGCTGGAAAACCTTCTGCTTCTAAACGTATAGAAACATGGTGAAATTCTGCAAGCAATTTATATTTATGATTCTTTGTTTTGATTGCCAGTTGAATTGCACTTTTATACAATTCTTCGCCCTCCGCAATTAAATTTAATTTATACTTTAATAAACCTTTGGTAGCAAGGAATACAATTTTTTCCTGATCTAAAAGATTTTCAAGCGATATTTTATTGATTACATATTGGGCCTCTTTAACCATATTTTTCTGTAGGTACGAGAACGATAAATTGTTCATCAAGGTAAAATCCCCTGGAGTGGATTTTAAACCATAAACACAAAGTTTTATAGCTTCATCATAGTTCTCAAGAATTGAGCATGCTAAAAAAGATCCAAAGCTCGCTGGTTCTCTTGAAAAAGGTTGATCGACAAACCATTGTAGTGCGTTCGTCATGGTTTGATTCCACTGTTTATTATTAAAATACTGGTAAGCTTTTGCTTCAAAAATATTTGGAACTCTTTCAAATGGTACTTGAGAAAAATTAAGATCCTGAATGTGTTTTTTCGCCCAAACAGCTTGTGCTAACGAATTATCATTTGGATTATTAAGTGAATCATTAAATAGCTTTTTAGAATTTTTTGTGCTTCCCACATTCAATTCAACAGTAGCTAACGCAGAGAATAGTTCATTTAATTCAAATGGGGAATAGTTATTTGAATTAGCCAATTCCTTTCCTTTTTTTATATGAAAAGAATTTTTGTTTTGCAAAGAAGATATACCAATATCTGCCCCAATTAACCACGGATCAAAACTAAATGCAATATTTGTTTTTAAAATCTTTTTAGCCATTTTAAAATCACCAACATGAGCAAAAAACCTTGACGCTGACCGACTTATGTATCGATTATCAGGTGATAATTGGATTGCAACTAAAATACATCTTTCAGCTGCCTTCTCTTTACCGATGATTAAGTACAATCTTGCTAATTCTACCCAACTAATTGGATTGTTTTGATTGTTACTTAAACACATCCGAATTTTTTGAATCATCGATCTTATTAAAGAATTAAGATGTTCAAAATCATTAATCTGTTCAGAAAAGGAATTACTAATACTTGGTGTAAGTATACGATTCGATAAAATATTAAGTGGCTTTTCTCTAGTTACAGATTGCTGTAAAAAAGAAGCACTTTCTATTGAATTATTTAAATCATCTAGAATATAGGATGAATTTAAAAGCTCTATTGCATTTTTAACGGTTTTCTCAATTTTCCAGTCGTTTATTTTTTTCTGGTGCTGAGAGGAATTAACTAACGATTGACCTTTGTTGAAACTTATAATAGGTGCTAGTTCACCTAAAGATAAAGTTTGCGTAAAATTTCTCCATCTTGGAATAACATTTCGTGGATTATTATCAAACAACCAACCAGCCATTATCTTATTTGAGGTTTTAATAACGATAACTCAGTCTTTTTTAAAGCCCTATCAAATTTGGTGATATAGCTTTGCAAACTAATGGTACTCATTCTATTACTTATATTTTTGGCTCGACCCCTTTTAGTGGGGTCGGGATCACATAACTGATAAATTAATTCACATAAATCTTTACTCAACTCATCATTTTTAACATAAATTCTGAAAAAATCTACAGCTTCGTCTAGTGCTACATAAAGATATGGAAGAACTTCTCGATATGTTTGAGTCCAATTATTCCAATTGTGTTCTGGACTAATGAACATTTTCATTATTGCAGTCATGCTCATTTGCGTATAAAGAAAAACAATCATACTTCCTAATTGATACGCATCACTTGCAATGCGCCTAAAAACCCATTCATCATGAACTGACTTATAAAGGGCCTCAGGTGGAGCATAAGCAGGATCACCAGCAAAAGGCAATATACCATAAGGAGTTGTTTGTCCCCTTAAATCAGCCCGACCTAAATCACCAAGTTTATGTGGATTATTATTGATTACAAGAATATTTGACGGCTTTACATCCTGATGTGCTATTCCTGAATAATGTAATTGAAATAAAGCAACAGAAAGACTGTGCAAAATTTTTAAATTTAAAAGATGATCGATCTGATTAGAAAATTTAATTGGCTATAAATATCACCTTCTGCAAGTTCCATAATAAAATAAGGAACAGGAATTTGATTTGGACTAATTGCTGGGATATTTCCCGATTCAATTAATGAAACAATACGACTTAACTTCCGTGTTTTACAAATTTCTAATACGCTCTGTTCAAAATTGAACAGGCCAGTTAACAGCGAAATTGCTTTGAGAGGGTCTGGATCACGTAATGCTCGTGAAAAATCTAATGCTTTTAAAAATGCCTTACTACCACTTGTATTTTCAACATGATAAGAATACGAAAAATTTCCGCCAGAGCCATTAGGAAGCCTAGTTATTCGTTTTTTAACGATCCAATTATTGTTCAGTAGAACCCCTTCTAAATTTAATGCTGGAATATTTTCTATTGGAAACATATTATAAATTATTCCTAAATATATGTGTAAAATAATATTTCTCTAATTATAATCTAATTTTTTTAGAAGTCAAGCAGCTATAGAAATATTATATATAGTTCAGATAACCATTGATTGATATTTCCTACCTTCAAAGCTTTAAGCTCCTTATAAACGACTATGGCTTTAAGCTGGAATGAAATTAAAGACCGGGCAATTTCCTTTTCTAAAGAATGGGCCAATACCCAAAACGAGGAAGCAGACGCCAAACCTTTTTTAGAAGCTTTTTTAAATGTATTTGGTATTGCCCGTAAACGGGTAAGCACTTTTGAGCACCGGGTCAAAAAGTTAAACGAAGGCGACGGCTATATTGACCTGCTTTGGAAAGGCATGATCCTGATTGAAATGAAAAGCCTGGGCAAAAACCTGGACAAAGCTTTTATTCAGGCTACAGAATATATCCATGGACTAAAAGAACATGAGCTGCCTAAGTACATCTTAGTCTCCGACTTTTACCACTTTCGTTTATTTGATACCGAAGATGGGACTACCAAGGAATTCCTGCTGCCGGACCTGGTTAAGAATGTGCAGCACTTTGGTTTTATTGCTGGCTACCAAAAGAAGATATATAAGGAACAGGATCCGGTAAACATCAAAGCGGCCGAACTAATGGGGAAACTGCATGACCGGCTGAAAGAAATCGGTTATGATGGCCACCCATTAGAAGTTTACTTAGTACGTATCCTTTTCTGCCTGTTTGCAGAAGATACCACTATTTTCGAGGTGCAGCAGTTTCAGGATTACATCGCACAACGTACGCATGAGGACGGAAGCGATTTGGCTTCTAAAATTCAGGAACTTTTTCAGGTACTGAATACAGCAAAAGAAAAAAGATATAAAAACCTGGACGAACAGCTGAACGCCTTTCCTTACGTGAACGGGAAACTGTTTGACGAAATCCTGCCTTCGGCCAGTTTTGATGCCAAAATGCGGCAAAGCCTATTGGAATGTTGTTACTTAGACTGGTCTAAAATATCGCCTGCGATATTTGGATCCATGTTCCAAAGCGTGATGAACCCGGCAGAACGCCGGAACCTGGGTGCCCATTATACCAGTGAAAAAAACATCCTCAAACTCATAAAGCCTTTGTTCCTGGACGCGCTTTGGGAAGAATTTGAATCGGTGAAAGGTAGCCGGGGAAGATTGCAAGACTTTCACAAGAAAATAACCCTGCTTAAATTTTTAGACCCGGCCTGTGGGTGTGGTAATTTTCTGGTGATTACCTACCGGGAACTGCGCCTACTGGAAATTGAAATTTTACGGGCTTTAAATACGTCCGGACAAGGGTTTTTAGATGTCCGCGAAATCATTTGGCTGGACGTTGATATGATGGCCGGGATAGAATATGAAGAATTTCCGGCACGTATTGCAGAAGTGGCCATGTGGCTAATTGACCACCAAATGAACATGCTTATCAGTGCGGAATTTGGGCAATATTTCGTTCGTTTACCACTAAAAAAGGCAGCACAAATTATCTATGGAAATGCTTTAAGGATAGATTGGGAAACAGTGGTACCAAAAGAATCATTAAGTTATATCATTGGTAACCCTCCCTTTATTGGCCATCATCTACAAACAGAAGCTCAAAAGAAAGATTTACATTTTGTTCTATATGATATAAAGGCAGCCGGAGTAATGGATTATGTCTCTGCTTGGTATTATAAAGCAAGTGAATATTTAACAAAAAATACCGGAACCAATAACAATATAAAGGTTGGCTTTGTCTCAACAAATTCAATAACACAAGGCGAACAAGTTGGAATATTATGGCGAACTCTGTTATCAAAATTCAAAATTAAAATACATTTTGCTCATCGTACTTTTAAATGGAGTAATGAGGCTAAAGGAAATGCAGCCGTCTTTTGCGTAATAATCGGCTTTACAAATTATGATATTACTCAAAAAAGATTGTTTGAATACGAAACAGTCAAAAGTGAACCTCACGAGGTTATAGTCAAAAATATAAATCCGTATCTTGTTGATTATAAAGATATTTTAATTGAAAATTTAACAAATCCTATTTGTAATGTACCGAAAATGCAATACGGTAGTAAACCTTCTGATGGGGGATTCTTTCTACTAAGCCAGGAGGAAAAGAATCAGTTGTTAGAAAAAGAGCCAGCTGCAGCTAAATTTATTAGAAAATATATTAGTGGAAGGGAGTTTTTAAACAATATAAACAGGTACTGCATTTGGTTAGTAGATGCTGCTCCAAATGAGCTTAGTAGGCTACCAGAGATAATGAAGCGTGTTGAACTGGTTAGAGAATTTAGAAATAAAAGTGAAGCAAAAACAACAAGAGATTATCCCTTTCATACTTTATTTAGACAATGTACACAACCTAATTCTGATTATATAATCTTTCCAAGCACTACATCTGAATCAAGAAAATATATTCCACTAGGAATAATTTCTAAAGATATTATCATCAGTAACGCATCATACGCTATTCCAAATGCTTCATTATATCACTTTGGGGTTTTAACTTCATTAATGCAAATGGCATGGATGAGATATACGTGTGGTCGCCTGAAAAGTGATTACAGATATTCAAATACTATTGTTTACAACAACTTCCCCTGGCCAGAAAATCCAAGCGAAAAACAAATTGCAGTGATAGAAACAGCTGCCCAAAAAATTTTAGATGCCAGATTGCTTTTTCCAGATAGTTCCTTGGCCGATTTATACAGTCCTTTAACCATGCCTCCGGCATTGACAAAAGCGCATCAGGAACTGGATAAAGCCGTTGATTTGATCTACCGGCCTCAACCGTTTATCAGTGAAGCCAAACGAATGGAGTTTTTATTTGAACTGTACGAAAAGTACACGGCTGATTTGTTTACCAAAACAAAAGTTAAAAAATTGAGTGCCAAAAAGCTTAACTAACAGTTGATAGCATCTTGATCACCGAGATACTATTAAGTTATTTTTAAACCCTATCATATTTAAAAAAAATGAGCAGCGAAGTAAAAATTGATGGATTACTGTCAGGCGTAAAGCAGCTTATTGAACAGAGCAGGCAGCAAATCGCTGCATCAGTAAATGCAACGCTTACTTTGTTGTACTGGGAAATAGGCCAAAGGGTTCAAACCGAGGTGCTCCAAAATGAGCGTGCAGGTTATGGGAAACAAATCATTACGCAACTTGCACGGCAATTATCTATCGCCTATGGAGGGGGTTGGAGCGAAAAACAACTGCGTCACTGCATCCGCTTTGCAGAAACATTTCCAGATAAACAAATTGTCTCGACGCTGTCGAGACAATTCAGCTGGTCGCACTTCCAATCATTAATATATATAGAGCAGGAGCTAAAGCGGGAATTTTATATTCAGCTATGCAAACTGGAAAAATGGAGCGTTCGTACCTTACGGGGACGTATTCAATCCATGCTTTATGAACGAACTGCAATCAGTCGGAAACCCGAGGAAACGATTAAAAATGATTTGGAACTACTTCGGGACGAACAGCAGCTTAGCCCAGATATAGTTTTCCGGGATCCCTATTTCCTGGATTTTCTGGGCCTGAAAGACAGCTACTCTGAAAAAGATTTGGAAACGGCCATCCTTGCCGAACTGCAACGTTTTATTATTGAGATGGGAAGCGACTTTGCTTTCCTTGCACGGCAGAAACGAATTGTGATTGATAACAGGGACTATAAAATAGACTTGCTCTTTTATCACCGCAGGTTAAAGTCCCTCGTTGCAATCGACCTGAAAATCGGTGAATTTGAAGCTGGTTTTAAGGGACAAATGGAACTCTACCTGCGCTATCTTGAAAAAAATGAAATGGTAGAAGGTGAAAACACACCAATTGGCCTTATACTTTGTACAGGAAAAAACGAGGAACATATCGAGCTGATGCAGTTAGACAAGAGTAATATCCGGGTCGCCGATTACCTGACCGATCTGCCGAGCCAGAAAGTATTTCAGGATAAGCTCCATCAGGCAATATTAATTGCCCAGAATAATTTGAATAATATAGATGAGCCATCAGATCGCATAAAGTTGTAGAATCCTTCGACCCTAATGTCCGTTTTGTCTTATAACTATGATTATGTTAAGTACGAGGTTTTATAACCTTGCTCTAACGTCAGCCATATTTTGTACAGTTCGTGTTATGCGACGGCTTTTTTCGTTGCGCTTATTCGTTTAGAGGTTTCCAATGTCCTTTTTTGAAATAAACGTTATTAAATTTAGGCGAGTAAAATACTAAATTAAAACTCCACGAACTTCTATAAGTTGTCGGATTACTCGTTAAAATATGGTAAGTTGGTTGTTCCATATTTGTTATCAGCCTTTCTGAAATATATTGATTTGGATTAGTAGTTTTAATTATTCCTCGATAAGTGTTAACTACTTTTTCCTTTTCTGTTACATAAAAAAATATGGAATCATTTTCCTTAATTTCAAACCTAAAATGGTCGTATTGCCAGTCTGATTGTTTACCAGGAAAATAGTTGCGACTTATAGTATATTCTCCATAATAATCTTTTTTCTTCAATTCTTTTTTTGCTGTCAACCATTGAACTATTCCTGAAAGCAAAGCAAGTCCAAATATTCCAATCCAAATTAGTCCAAGCGAATAGCCGAAAATCTTCTTTCTGGTCAATAGCCAAGTCACACAAAGTATTCCGGTTAATGGAACAAGAATGAAAATGAAAAATAAATTAAAGCCAAATCCCATTTTCTTGTCTTGTCATTTGTCTGCTGCCTGTATTTTAAGCTGTCGCATAACGGAAAGGGCTTGGCGAAGTACGGGAATAGATGCTTGTCAAGCCCGGAACAAATGTTGATTGAAAAACTTTTGTTGAAGATAACAACAAAAAGCTAAATAGTAAATGTACAGCCCCGAACCAAAGCACAACATAATTACAAATGACGAAGATAACTTCAGTCTGCCCGTATTTTGCCAAACCTTTTGTTGTAGGCAGTTTTTTTCAATTCTTTTGTACAGTAAATATATAGAGCAGCATATGTGTCTTTTTTTTAGAGTTTAATTCGTCAGGAGCAGTATAAACATAATTGATTTTTAGTACTGGGTGTTTT
>JAABUT010005031.1_pt1 | contig 10075 bp, 7 predicted proteins | sample 5559281 | NCBI WGS metagenome assembly JAABUT01 (sample SAMN10711880, study PRJNA513359) | rock metagenome | isolation source: Antarctica rocks | place: Antarctica: Victoria Land, Ricker Hills nord | collected 2016-01-04 | reverse complement strand
GGCCGGGGGCGGCGCCCCCGGTGCGGTGCCGGCGCTGCGGGCCAGGGCGGTGGCGAAGCCGATGGCGATCCCCATGACGAGTGCCTCCGCGACGGCGAAGCGGGCGAACGGCCCCCGGGCGCCCGGTTCGGTGGTCAGCCGCAGGACCATGCCGCGGCGGTGGAGCAGGCCGAACCCTCCCAGCACGAGGAGACAACCGGTCTTGACGAGGATCAGGCTCCCGTATGCCGTGAAGAGGTTGCCGAGGCCGTCGAGCCGGACCAGGGCGCTGACGACGCCCGAGACCGCCACGGCCACGAAGCACCAGAGCGCCATGCTCGAGTAGCGAGCGACGACGACGGGCAGGCGCTTGCCCAGGAGCGGCCGCAGGACGAGGAGGGCGAGGAGCCCGCCGACCCAGAGGGCGGCGCCCACCAGGTGGGCCGCGATGGCGTTGACAGCGCTCTCGTGGTCGGCACTTCCGGCAGCGTGCCCGGCGAGCCCGAGGGGCAGCATCGCCGCCACCGCGACGAATGCCGCAGTAGCAAGCCCCTTGCGGCGGAGGGACACGGCCGCGATCGTCGTCGCCACCGCTGCCACGGCGGCGCTGATGATGCCCACCCTGAGGGTCTCGAGCGACCACCCGAAGGCTTGGAGCTGGGGCCAGAACTGGGGGCTGTCCAAAGGAGTGCCTGCCGCGTCGGCAAACCCGAGGATGACGCCGAGCACGCCCGCCACGACCCAGACGACGCCGCTCGCCACGGCGATCCGGCCGGCGCGCAGCATGGTGGCCGGCTGGCCGTTTCCCGGCAGGAGCAGCGCGCCGACGACCAGCAGGCCGATCGTCAAGGACGCCGAGAGGTCGTGGACGACTCGCAGGAGCGGCAGTCCCCACCGCACGAGAGCACCGGCGTCCTCGATCCCGGCCACCGCGGGCACCGCCGCGTGCCCCACGACGACCGCAACGGCGCAGGCCAGGAGCGAGACGCCGGCGACAGCCAGAGCCGGGGCCCGCGCGGGGGCCGGGCTTCTCACCGAGGGGATCGCCATTCCCCCAGCGTAAGTACAGTGGCCCCATGCCCATGCACCCGGCACCGCCCACCGACCTCGCAGGTCTGGTCGACGCCTTCGAGCGCACCGTGCAGGCCGTCATCGACCTCGGTCAGACCTGCTCCCCCTTGGATTTCGACCTGCAGACCGAGTGTCCCGGATGGACGGTGAAGGACCAGATCAGCCACATCGTCGGCATTGAGTCGTGGCTCGACGGAGCCGAGCCGCCGGCGATCGAGCTCCCCGACCTGGCGCACCTGCGGACCGAGGTGGCCGGGTTCGTTGAGCTCTTCGTCGAGGAGCGCCGGCCGCTCGAGGGCTCGGACGTCGTCGGCGAGCTCGAGGACGTCCTGGTCAGCCGGATGTCCGCCCTGCATGACTCCGCCCTCACCGAGGCTTCGGTCATCCGCGGCGTCTTCGGGGCCGTCAACGCGGTGGAGGGGTTGACGCTGAGGGTCATCGACATCTGGGTGCACGAGCAGGACATCCGTGCCGCCATCGGACGCCCGGGCAACCTCGACTGCCCCTCGGCAGCGGCGTTCGTCAGTGCGATCATCGACTCCCTGCCCCGGATCGTCGCTCGGGACGCCGGTGTGCCTCCCGGGCAGGCGGTCCTCTTCGACATCACGGGTCCCGTCGTCGGCCGAGCGGGAGTGCGCGTGGTGGAGGGGGAGGACGGGCGTCCCCGGGGCGAGGCGCTGTTCACCGGAGACCGGCATGACGCGACCGCGGACAAGGCGGGTGGGACGACGTCGATCACCCTCTCGACCGATGCCCTGACCCGGCGTGCGGCGGGACGACGCAGCGTCGACGAGATCATCTTCACCGTCCACGGCGACGACGACGTCGCCCGGACGGTGCTCGAGCACCTCGTCATCACGCACTGACACCGACAGGTGGGTTTGCGTCCCACCGTTCGGGATATTTGTTTGCGTCATGCAAACTTCTGTGTCATAGTTGCATGTCCCAAGCAACTAAAGCCGGAAGAGGGTCGCGCCGCATGTCCGTCCGAACCGAGACCGCCGAGGCGATCGGGACCACGCTGGTGCGGGTCCTGAAGATCATGGCCTCGATGCGCCACCACGTGCCCCAGCAGCATCCGGCCGTGGACCCCTCGCACTACCCGGTGCTGTTCAACCTTGCGCGGGAGCCCCGTCGGGTGTCTGCGCTCGCCGAGATGATCCACTCCGACGTCTCGACGGTGAGCCGTCAGGTGACCCACCTCGTCCAGCACGGCATCATCGAGAAGATCGGCGACCCGGAGGACGGCCGGGCCCAGCTGCTCTCGCTCACCCCCGTCGGCGCCGAGGTGATCGAGAAGCTCACCCGGGGCCGCGGCGAGTGGTTCACGCGGCTTCTCGCCGGCTGGTCCGACGAGGACGCCCAGGCGTTCGAGCACTACCTCACCCGCTTCGGCAACGACGTCGAGGCCTTCAAGGCAGGCCTCAGCGCCGCCACCCCACCGTCCCACCAGGAGCACTGACCATGGCATCAGCCCAGCCGGCTCGCGCCGCCGTCCCGTCCGACGGGGCCCTGACCCACCGCCAGATCATCACCATCCTTGTCGGCCTGATGATGGGGATGTTCCTCGCGGCCCTCGACCAGACCATCGTGGCGTCGGCGATGCGCACGATCGCCGACGACCTCAAGGGCCTCTCGGCACAGGCGTGGGTCACCACCGCCTACCTCATAACCTCCACGATCGTCACGCCGCTCTACGGCAAGCTCTCCGACATCTATGGGCGCAAGCAGTTCTTCATCGCCGCCATCACGATCTTCACCGTCGGCTCGATGCTCTGCACGCTGGCCACCTCGATCGGCACGCTGGCCGGCTACCGCGCCATCCAGGGCCTCGGCGCAGGTGGACTCTTCTCGCTCGCGCTCGCCATCATCGGCGACATCGTCCCGCCGCGCGAGCGGGCCAAGTACCAGGGATACTTCCTCGCCGTCTTCGGCACCTCGAGCGTCCTCGGCCCGGTCATCGGCGGCTTCTTCGCCGGACAGCCCACGATCCTCGGGATCACCGGCTGGCGCTGGGTCTTCCTCGTCAACGTGCCGATCGCGGCTGCGGCCCTCGTCGTCGTCACCCGGACCCTGCACCTGAAGCACCGCCGCCTCGACCACCGGATCGACTGGTGGGGCGCCGTGGCGCTGTCCGTCGGCCTCGTCCCGCTGCTCATCGTCGCGGAACAGGGCCGTGAGTGGGGCTGGACCTCGACGAACGCGCTGGTCTGCTACGTCGTCGGCGTGCTCGGTGTCGTCGCGTTCTTCCTCATCGAGCGGGTCATGGGCGAGGAGGCCCTCATCCCGCTGCGGCTCTTCCAGAACCGCACGGTCGCCGTCTCCTCGACCGCCTCCGTCTTCATCGGCATGGGCATGTTCGGCGGCCTCGCCGCACTCCCGCTCTACCTCCAGATCGTCAAGGGCGCCGCGCCGACCGAGGCCGGCCTCCTGCTGCTGCCGATGACCCTCGGCATCATGACCGGCTCGATCTTCTCGGGCCAGATGATCTCCCGCACCGGCCGCTACCGGCAGTACCCCATCATCGGTGCGGGTCTGCTCGTGCTCGCGCTCTTCGGGTTCCACTTCGTCGACGCCGAGACCCCCCTCTGGCAGACGATGGTCGTCATGGTGGTCTTCGGCATCGGGCTCGGCTTCAACTTCCAGCCGCTCACCCTTGCCGTGCAGAACGCCGTCAGCCCGCGCGACATCGGGGTGGCCACGTCGTCCGCGACGTTCACCCGGCAGATCGGTGGGACGCTCGGTACGGCGGTCTTCCTGTCGATCCTCTTCTCCAGGCTCGCCGACGGCATCGGCCCGGGATACGCAGCGGCCGCGAACGACCCCGGCTTCCAGGCCGCCCTGAAGAGCCCCACGGGCGACATGGCGGCAAACGCGGACTTCCTCCAGCGCCTCCAGGCGGCCAGGGGCGGCAACACCGCGGGCTTCCAGGCCCTGCTGAGCGACTCGTCCTTCCTCCAGAGGATCGACCCTCGACTGGCGCACCCCTACCTCGTCGCCTTCACGGACTCGATGTCGTCGGTGTTTCTCGTCGCGTCCGCCATCCTGGTCCTGGCCTTCGTCGTCGCCTGGTTCCTCCCGCACGTCGAGCTGCGCAGCGGCTCGGCCTACACCGAACGCGGACAGGACGAGAGGGACTCGGACTCCGCCGCCCTGGTCAGCGTCGGCGCGACGGGCGATCTTGACGCGGCGGCCCAGGCGCCGCAGCATGCACCCGACCCGGAGCCGGCTCCCGAGCCGAGGTCCCAGCGCAGAGCCGGGCGGCACCGCGCCCAACCCGGTGAGCAGCTGACCTGAGCCGAGCAACCCAGCCGGTCTCACGGCATACCGGCTCGGCACGCTGGGAGGGCCCGGTCACCACAGTGGTGACCGGGCTTGGTCTGTGTGGGAGCTACGGTCGAGGCATGGCACCAGACCCGAGGCAGCGACGATGAGGCGGACGATCGCGGTCGACGGCCCGGACGAGGTGGACGAGGTGTGGCAAAGGTATGCCGTTGTCGCCCGGTGGCGCTCGTGGTCGACGCCGATCCGCCGGGTCGAGTCGTCGAGCGAGCGGCTGGTCGCGGGGATGACCGGCGTGGTCCACGGGCCGCCGGGCGTGCGCGTGCGTTTCGTCGTCGATGCGGTGGACGACGACGCCCACGCCTGGCGCTGGCGGGTGCGGCTCGGCCCGCTGCACCTGGTGCTCGAGCATGCCGTGGCCGGGACGCCGGGCGGTGGCTCGACCGCGACGCTCGTGGTGGAGGGCCCGGCGGCACCGGTGCTGATCTACCCCGAGCTCGCCCGGCTTTCGCTGCGACGCCTGGTCGGTAGCTGACCAGCAGCGTCAGCGGTGCTCGAGGGGAGCTCGTTGCCGGGTCCGGTCCGTGCGAGCCAGCCACAACCATCCTGCCAACGCGATGAGCAGCGCCACCAGGCCGGCGAGCACGGGCCGTTGCGCGTTCGGCAACCGGGTCGCTACAACCGCCGACCTGCCGGACGCGACCCGGGGCTGGTGGGCTTCCCCGGGGCGTCAGCCCCAGACGAGGCCCCGGCTCGGGTCCTCGAGGAGGGCGGCGACGTCGGAGAGGAACCGGCTGCCCAGCTCGCCGTCGATGAGCCGGTGGTCGAACGACACGGACAGCTGGGTGACGTGGCGGATTGCCAGCTCGTCGTTGCCGTCGGGGTCGGTGACGACCCAGGGCTGCTTGCGGATCGCGCCGAAGCAGATGATCGCGCCCTCACCCGGATTGATGATCGGCGTGCCGCCGTCGACGCCGAACACGCCGACGTTGGTGATCGTCATCGTCCCGCCGGCCATCTCGCCGGGCTGGGTCCGGCCCTCGCGGGCCGTCGCGGTCAGCTCACCGATCGCCTCGGCCAGCTGGTGCATCGTCATCCGGTCCGCGTCCTTGATGTTCGGCACGAGCAGGCCCCGAGGCGTCGCGGCGGCGATCCCGAGATTGACATAGCTCTTCTGGACGATCTCCTGTGCCTGCTCGTCCCACGTCGCGTTCATGCCGGGGTTGCGCGCGATCGCGATGCAGAGCGCCTTGGCGAGGACGAGCAGGGGGGTGACCCTGACGTCCGCGAACTCGCGATCGTGGCGGAGGCGGCCGACCAGCTCCATCGTCCGGGTCACATCGATGGTGACCCACTCGGTGACGTGCGGAGCGCTGAACGCCGACTGCACCATGGCCGCCGCAGTCATCTTCCGCACGCCCTTGACGGCGATCCGCGTCTCGCGCTGCCCAGCGCCAGCAAAGGCTGTGCCGACGTGTGTCGAGTCGACACCGGGGCTGACCGGGTCAGCCTGCGCTGCTGCGGAACCCGTGGTTGCGCCGCTCGCGTGCGCGTCGACGTCAGACCGGGTGATGATGCCGTTCTCGCCCGACCCGGCGACCTCGTCGAGGTCAACCCCGAGGTCCCTTGCGTACTTCCGAACGGGCGGCTTGGCAAGGGCGCGTCCCGCCCCGGAGGGACGCGTCGGAGCCTCGACGTCGTCCACGCCCGGGCGCGGCGTGCGCTCGGTGTACTCGTCCACGGCCACCGCCGGTGACGGGATGAACTCGTCAGGGTTCGGGACCGGAAGGCGCTCCGTCGCGGCGGGCGCGGCCGTCGCGGACGGCATACCCCCGCTTGATTCAGCTCCAGCGCCCTTGCGGGGCCGGCGTTTTGCCTCGGTCTGCTTGACGCCGTAACCGACGAGGACGGCGGTGCGGCCAGTCGACGTCGTCCCGCCGATCTTGCCCTCCTCGATCGCCTCGTCGCCCGATCTGGCGGGAGCGTCGGCCGAGCCGGCGGGAGCGTCGGCTGCTGCGGCCGGCTCGGCGGAGCCGGCGGCCGGCTCGGCGGTCGGAGCCGCCGGGACGGCCCCACCACCACGGCCGTCCTCGACCGAGATGATCGGCGTACCGACCTCGACGGTGTCGCCCTCGGCGACGAGCAGCTCGGTCACCGTGCCCGCGAACGGGACCGGGAGCTCGACGAGGGACTTCGCCGTCTCGATCTCGACGACGATGTCGTTGACCTTGACGGTGTCGCCGACCTTGACGTGCCAGGTGACGATCTCGGCCTCGGTCAGTCCCTCACCCGGGTCGGGGAGCTTGAACTGCTTCACACTCATGTCGCGAATCCCTTGTGTCAGTGGGCCGTCAGAAGGCGAGCGAACGGTCGACGGCGTCGAGGACGCGATCGAGGTCGGGCAGGAACTCCTCCTCGAGCCGGCTCGGGGGGTAGGGCAGGTTGTAGCCGCCGACCCGGATGACCGGCGCCTCGAGGTGGTAGAACGACCGCTGCGTCACCGCGGCCGCGATCTCCGCGCCGAGGCCGAGGAAGGTGGCCGCCTCGTGGACGACGACCATCCGTCCGGTCTTCTCGACGGACGTGGTCAGCGCGTCGAGGTCGAGCGGGCTGAGGGAACGCAGGTCGATCACCTCGAGGCTCTTGCCTTCCTCCTCCGCGGCCTGCGCGGCCTGGAGGCAGGTCTTGACCATGGGACCGTAGGCAACCACCGTGCAGTCGGTGCCCTCCTTGGCGACGGCGGCCTCGAACAGCCCGCGCGGCGCGGCGGTCTCATCGACCGGACCCTTGTCCCAGTAACGGCGCTTGGGCTCGTAGAACAGCACGGGGTCGTCGGTCTCGATCGCCTGCTGGATGCCCCAGTAGGCGTCCTCGGCACTCGAGACGCAGACCACGCGCAGGCCCGCGGTGTGGGCGAAGTACGCCTCGTTGGACTCGCTGTGGTGCTCGACCGCGCCGATGCCGCCACCGACGGGGATACGGATGACCATGGGGAGCCTGATCTTGCCGAGGCTGCGGGCGCGCATCTTGGCGACCTGGCTGACGATGTGGTCGAACGCCGGGTAGACGAACCCGTCGAACTGGATCTCGACGACCGGGCGGTAGCCGCGCAGCGCCATGCCGATCGCGGTGCCGACGATGCCGGCCTCGGCGAGTGGGGTGTCCATGACCCGGTCCTCGCCGAAGTCCTTCTGCAGGCCCTCGGTGACGCGGAAGACGCCGCCGAGCTTGCCGATGTCCTCACCCATGAGGACGACCTTCGGGTCCTTCTCCATCGCCTTGCGCAGGCCGTTGGTGATGCCCTTGGCAATTGTCAGCGATGTCGCTGTCGCCTCCATCTCAGTGGCTCCCGTCGAAGCTGGCCTGGTAGGCCACGAACTGGCGGCGCTCGGCCTCGACGAGCGGGTGCTCCTCGACGTAGATGTGGTCGAACATCGACTCCGGGGCGGGGTCGGGCATGGAGAGGCAGCCCTCCCTCACCCGGACGGCCAGCTCCTCGGCCTCGGCCTCGACCTGCTCGAAGAAGGCGGCGTCCGCCTTGCCCTCGTGGGCGAGGTAGGCCTTGACCCGTTCGATGGGGTCGCGCAGCTTCCACACCTCCACCTCGGCGGAGACCCGGTACTTCGTCGGGTCGTCGGAAGTCGTGTGGGCGCCCATCCGGTAGGTCCACGCCTCGACGAGGAACGGGCCCTGACCGGAACGGGCCTCCTCGAGCGCGTGCTTCGTCACGGCATACACGGCCAGCACGTCGTTGCCGTCGACCCGCACGCCCGGGAAGCCGAACCCCCGGGCGCGCTGGTAGAGCGGGATGCGCGTCTGGCGGGCGATGGGCTCGGAGATCGCCCACTGGTTGTTCTGGCAGAAGAAGACGACCGGTGCGTTGTTGACGGCCGCGAAGGTGAAGGACTCGCTGACGTCGCCCTGGGCGGTGGCGCCGTCGCCGAAGTAGGCGATGACCGCGGCGTCACGCGTGGGGTCGCCGGTGCCGACGTCGCCGTCGTGCTGGATGCCCATGGCGTACCCGGTCGCGTGCAGCGTCTGGGCGCCGATGACGATGGTGTAGAGGTGGAAGTTCTTCTCGTTCGGGTCCCAGCCGCCGTGGTTGACGCCGCGGAAGAGCCCGAGGAGGTTGAGCGGGTCGACCCCACGGCACCAGGCGACGCCGTGTTCGCGGTAGGTCGGGAAGGCGTAGTCCTGCGGCTTGAGCGCCCGGCCGGAGCCGACCTGGGCGGCCTCCTGCCCGAGCAGCGAGGCCCAGATGCCGAGCTCACCCTGACGCTGGAGCGCGGTGGCCTCGGCGTCGACCCGGCGGATGAGGACGAGGTCGCGGTAGAAGCCGCGCAGGTCCTCGTCGGTCAGGTCGTCGACGTACCGGACGTAGTCGCTCGCGACGGGGTTGTCGACGCGCTGGCCCTCAGGCGTCAGCAACTGGACCATGCTCGGGCCGCCGTCCCCGACAGCCGGGACCGGTGCGGTGAGATCCACGACGGCGTTGTCGCTCACGGGGCACTCCTCTTCGCGTGGCGCGGCAGGTGCGGGCCGGGCCAGTACTCGGGCCGCTGGCCAGGGCACGGGGTCGCCGTACGAAGCAGCGGCGTCGTCGGTGTGGTCGCCACCGGATGTGGTGGTGCCCACGGTCGAGCCGTTCGGGGCCAATCTAACCGCCGCCTCCCTGGATCTCACAATGCGGACGGTCCGGCCGAGAGATGGCGCGGTTTCGGCGCTCCCGGCACCGCCCTGTGTTGGGTTGATGCGCGCCCAAGGAGTTGTCCACAGGGGCTCCCTGTCAGGTGCCTGCTGTGCGTCATCCTCTGGTGATGTCACAACTCACGGCGCTCGCCGACCGTCACGGGCTGCTCAGCAACGAGGACGCGCGTCGGGCGGGAATTGAACCCAAGGATCTCGCCCGGCTCGCCAAAGCCGGCGAGCTGACGAGCCTCGCTCGCGGTTGGTATGCCGTCGGCTCACCACCCAAGAGCCCCGAGGCGCGACACCATCTGCTCACCCGAGCGATGCTCCGCTCTCACGAAGGTCGAGCCGTTGCTGCGCACCACAGCGCCCTGACCCTCCTGGGTCTGCCAGCCTTTCGAGCCGACTGGCAGACGGCACGGCTGAACAGGGTCACACCTGGGTCGCCGCGTACCCGGGAAGGACTGAGACTGGGTCGCCACGTCCCGGCAGAGGCCATCGCCGCCATCCCCGAAGGGGCACCCTTCGCCGAGACGGTGGTCCCAGCGCTGGCCGTCGTCCAGGTCGGAGTCTCCGCAGGCCCGCTGGCCGCATTGGTTGCCGCAGATGCGGCGCTGCATCAGAACCTCATCACTGGTGAGGATCTTTCGACCGCACTCTCGTCGGTCCACTTCCATCCCCGGACTGCACAGCTGGCCCCGTTCCTGCAGCTCGCCGACGGCAGGAGGGAGTCGCCCGGGGAGACGCGGCTCGGTCACGCGCTCCATCTGATGTGTCTGCCCGTCACTCCTCAGCACAAGGTCGTGGCGCCGGGCTTCCTCGCCTACCCGGACTTCGTCGTCGATGGCGTCCAGGTGGCCATCGAGTTCGACGGGAAGGTCAAGTACGGCCGAGCACATGACTCCGTTGACTCGTTCGGGCGCAGGCTCGACCCTGAGGAGGTCCTGTGGGCAGAGAAGCGCCGCGAGGACCGCCTCCGGGAGCTCGGCTATGAGGTGGTTCGGGTCATCTGGTCGGAGCTCGACGACCTCCCGGCTCTCGCCCGGCGGATCCG
>JAABUT010005024.1_pt1 | contig 10085 bp, 10 predicted proteins | sample 5559281 | NCBI WGS metagenome assembly JAABUT01 (sample SAMN10711880, study PRJNA513359) | rock metagenome | isolation source: Antarctica rocks | place: Antarctica: Victoria Land, Ricker Hills nord | collected 2016-01-04 | reverse complement strand
CCGACAGCACCCGGGTGCCGCCGGTCACCGCGCTTCGGTCGCCGCCCGACTCACGGATGACGGGAGCGGACTCACCGGTGATGGCCGACTCGTCGACACTGGCGATGCCCTCGACCACGTCACCGTCCCCGGGAATGGTCTGGCCGGCCCCGACCACCACGATGTCGCCCTGCTGCAGCGCGGGCGCGGGAACCTGCTCCTCACGAGGCTGCGACGTGCCCGCGGTCCAGTTGAGCAGCCGGCGGGCCGGGGTGTCGGTCTTCGCCCTGCGAAGCGACTCCGCCTGCGCCTTGCCGCGCCCCTCGGCTACCGCCTCCGCAAGGTTGGCGAACACGACGGTCAGCCATAACCATACGGTGATCAGCCAGGCGAAGACCGAGGGATGGGCGATGGCCAGCAGGGTCGTGCACACGGACCCGATCTCGACGATCAACATAACCGGGTTACGCCAGAGCGTGGCGGGGTTGAGCTTGCGCAGGGCGCCCGGGAGCGACCGCAACAGTTGCTTAGGGTCCAGCAGCCCGCCACCGACGCGGCGCGCTCCTTGAGCGGCCGGCGGCTGAGCCGCCGGCGGTGTTTGAACAGTACTGACAGTCATTGATCTTCCCTTTCCGCGATCAGATCAGCGCACACCCTCGGCCAGCGGGCCGAGAGCGAGAGCCGGCAGATAGGTCAAGGCCACCAGAATCACGGTGACGCCGACGAGCATTCCCACGAACAGCGGCTGATATGTCCGCAAGGTCCCGCTCGACTCCGGCACAGCCTTCTGTCGCGCCAACGACCCGGCCAGGCCGAGAACGAAGACGATGGGCAGAAACCGGCCAAGTAACATCGCCAAGCCGAGCGCTGTGTTGTAGAAGCCGGTGTTCACGCTGATTCCAGCGAAGGCCGAGCCGTTGTTGTTCGCCGCGCTAGTAAACGCATACAGGACCTCGGAGAAACCGTGCGCGCCGACGTTGAGCATGCTCGCCCTGGCGCTGGGGATCGCCATCGCCACCCCGGTGCCCACCAAAACCAGGGTGGGTGTGGTCAAGAAGTACAGCGAAGCGAACTTGATCTCCCGGGCCCCGATCTTCTTGCCCAGGTATTCCGGGGTACGGCCCACCATCAGGCCGGCGATGAACACCGTGAGCACCGCCAGGACGAGGAGTCCGTACAACCCGGAGCCGGTGCCGCCCGGCGCGACTTCGCCCAACATCATGTTGAACATCGCCACACCGCCGCCCAACGAGGTGTACGAGTCGTGGAACGAGTCCACCGCCCCGGTCGAGGTCAACGTCGTCGCACTGGCGAACGTCGCGGACTGCAGGACGCCGAACCGGGTCTCGGTCCCTTCGGTGGCCGCGCCGGCAGCCTGCGGCACCGAACCAGGGTGCAGCCCCTGCAGCACGTTGATGATGGCGATACTGCTGACCGCGATGATCGCCATCGCCGCGACGATCGCGTAACCCTGCCGGGCGCTGCCGACCATCCTTCCGAACGTGCGTGGCAGGCTGAACGAGATCACCAGCAACAGAAAGATTTCGAGCCAGTTGGTCCAGCTGGTGGGGTTCTCGAAGGGGTGTGCGCTGTTGACGTTGTAGAAGCCACCACCGTTCGTACCCAGCTCCTTAATGATCTCCTGGCTGGCCACCGGGCCACCGGTGATGTGTTGGGAGGCGCCCGCCAGCGTCGTGATGTCCGAACCGGCCGAGAAGTTCTGCACCATCCCCGCGGCGACAAAGACCACCGCACCCACCACGGCGACGGGCAACAGGATGCGAATGATGATGCGGACCAGGTCGACCCAGAAGTTGCCCACAGTCTCGGTCCGGGTGCGGGCGAAGCCGCGGACCAAGGCAATCGCGACGGCCACACCGACGGCGGCAGAGGCGAAGTTCTGCACGGCCAGCCCCGCCATCTGCACCAAGTGGCCCATGGTCGACTCACCCGAGTATGCCTGCCAGTTCGTGTTCGTCACGAAGCTGACGGCCGTGTTCCAGGACAGATCAGGTGGCACGTTGTCGAAGCCGAGGGACAGCAGCAGATGCTGTTGGACGCGCTGAAACAGGTAAAGGAACAGAATGCTGACCGCCGAGAATGCGAGCACGCTACGCGCATACACGGCCCATGACTGCTCGGCGACCGGGTCAACCCCGATCAAACGGTAAATGCCCCGCTCGAAGCGCGAGTGCTTCGCCGGGGTGACCACCCGGTACATGTAGTCACCGAACGGGCGGTGAACCAGGACCAGCGCGACAACCAACGACACCACGAACAGGATGCCAGCGGTGGTGGTACTCATCTAGAACCGCTCAGGAAACAGGAGAGCCACCACCAGAAAAACGGTGAGGGCGAGCGCCAACACCAGCCCCACGACGTTTTCGACGCTCACAGGCGTTCCGCCGCTCGAACCACTACCGTCAGGACGGCGAACAGGGCCAACGTTAAAGCCACGAAGATCACATCAAGCACGGAATCGCTCCTTCTGACCTTGTTCTTTGCCTTTGGATGCGACCACGAAAAGACTCCCCTACCCAAAGTTCACGGCTGGCCGGTGGACCGCCGCAGCCACTCCAACACTCCCGGCGGACCGTCCGCCACCGCCTTGACGAAACCTTGACGGCTAACCGGCCGTTCTTGACGCGAACACAACGCCGCTTACATGCGAGTCCGAGTTGCGGGTGCTATGTCTGGAAGGTGCCAGAGTTAACGAACACCGAGAGGCTGGGGGACCGGTCCGGGCGGCCTCGCCGAGGCCGGCGGGTCCGGCACGGCCCCGCCGGCTTCGGTCCAGTGGTCGGCGCGTTAGGTGTGGTGTATGGCGACATTGGCACCAGCCCGCTGTATTCAGTACAGACAGTGTTCTCGATCGATAACGGCGCGGTGCAACCGACGGCGCAGGACGTGTTCGGGGTCGTGTCGCTGGTGTTCTGGTCGATCACCCTGATCGTCTCGGTCAAGTACGTGCTGTTCGTGATGCGGGCGGACAACGACGGTGAGGGCGGTGTGATGGCCCTGGCTGCGTTGGCTCGGCGGGTGCTGGTCGGCGCGACCGCCAGACAGGCGGCGGCGGTGATGACGTTAGGTGTGTTAGGCGCGGCACTGTTCTACGGCGACAGCGTGATCACCCCCGCGATCTCGGTTCTGTCCGCGATTGAGGGTGTCGAGGTAAACTCACCCAGCTTGGCGGGCCTAGTGCTGCCGCTCGCCGCGGTCATCTTGACCGTCTTGTTCGTGGGGCAACGCTTCGGCACCCAGCGGGTCGGTGCCCTGTTTGGCCCGGTGATGGTGGTGTGGTTCGCCGCCATCGGCCTCGCCGGCCTTCGTCAGGTCATCCAGGGCCCGAGCACTGTGCTCGGGCTGTCACCCAGCTACGCGGTGGTCTTCATCGCCGCGCACCCCTACACCGCGTTCATCGCGATGGGCGCTGTAGTGCTGGCCATCACCGGCGCGGAGGCTCTCTACGCCGACATGGCCCACTTTGGACGGGCCCCGATCCGGCTCGCCTGGTTTGCCCTGGTTTTCCCCGCCCTCACCCTGAACTACCTCGCCCAAGGCGCCGTGATCCTGCGTGATCCGGGCAGCCGGAGCAACCCGTTCTTCCTGCTACTGCCGCAGTGGGCGCAACTTCCGATGGTCGTCCTGGCCACCGCTGCCACCGTGATCGCGTCCCAGGCGGTGATCTCCGGCGCCTACTCGATGACCCGCCAAGCGGTAAGGCTCGGATTCCTACCACGGTTGCGGATCCGGCAAACCTCACACGCGCACGAAGGTCAGATTTACATCCCAGCCGTCAACTGGGCCCTGTTCGCCGCCGTGCTCCTCCTGATCTTCGTGTTCCGCTCCTCGGCTGCGTTGGCCACCGCCTACGGGGTCGCCGTTACCGGAACCTTCCTCATCACCACCAGTTTGCTGCTACTCGTCGCCCGCGCTGCGTGGCGGTGGCGCACCTGGAAACTGGTCGCGGTCGTCGTCGGATTCGGGATACCTGAGGCCACTTTCTTTGCCGCCAACCTCACCAAGGTCGCCCACGGTGGCTGGCTCACACTCCTGATCGCAGCCATCATGTTCACCCTCCTGATGACCTGGCAGCGTGGCCGTGAAATAGTCACCGACCGCCGCATCACGCTGGAAGGCCCGCTGCCGGACTTCCTTGACCACCTACGCCACAGCAAGGCGCGGCGCGTCGCCGGCATCGCGGTCTTCCCCCACCCCACCAAGGAAACAACCCCGCTCGCTCTCCGCTCGAACGAGGCTTACAACCACGTCCTGCACCAGCGCAGCGTCATCATCACCGGCCGCACCGCCGCCGTCCCACACATCCCATGGGACCAGCGACTAACCGTGGAGCACCTCGGCGATCGGCGGGACGGCATCGTGCATGTCGACGCTGAATTCGGATTCCAAGACAGCACCGACTTCCCCGAAGTGCTCCGCCGAGCTCTCCTCGACGACCCGGACGTTGGCCTCGACCCGGACCTCGACCCAGGACAGGCCACCTACTTCCTGTCCCGCATCATCCTGCACCGCTCCCACGAACCCGGGCTCGCCACCTGGCGCAAAATAGTCTTCATCACCCTGGCCCACAACGCCTCAAGCCAAGCCGAGTTTCTCGGCCTCCCCGACAACCGCACCGTCACGATGAGCTCCCGGATCGCCGTCTGACCCCCAGATTCCGCGGCCAAAGCCGGACATGACCTGGTCGAGGCCGGTGAACAGGGCCGAGAACGTCTGAACCGTGAGCGCTGCAGACCCTAGAGCGGCCAGCCGACAGAAGCCACGCCGCCCTGACAGTTGCGGTTGGCCGCGAACCCTTTGGGCCCGGCATGACTTACCCGACCGGGCGCTGTCGTGCACACGTGGGTCTTCACGTTGACCGCGTTCACCCTCGCGGTGGGAGAGCGGCAACTGGGACCCGTCCGCAGGCTGCTGGTCAGAAGCCGCCTGGCATCCCCGTAAGCCGTACCGGGCCGACAGGCAGACCGCGGTGCTATCGCTGGGCTGTCCAGGTTGGGGCTTGAGCGCTGACGCGCTCCGCGCGGTGTCGGCTGCCGGTGGCTACGGGGGGTGGCCGTGCCGGCACCCTCAGCGGTGACCTGGTCATGGTCGCCTCCGGGGACCTGACCATGGGCGGGCGCACCAAAGCCGGCGGCACTGTGGACTTCACGAACCTCGACCACGCCGACGCCAACGCGATCCCCGGCGCCACCCCTGACCCCCCAGGACCCGCTGGCCGGCCTCGACCAGCTCGCCCAGCAGGTCAAGGCCTCCGGCGTCACGCACGTCTCCGGCGTGGTCGAGCACGTCCCCGACGACCGGTGGACATCGGTTCCCTCAGGCCAGCCGATCTCAGGCGGCTACGCCGAGCGAGTCTTCGACTGACTGACGGTCTCGTGGTCCGCGTCAGTCCCCATCACGCGACGTCCTCATTTGCCGGTGGTCGCGCCGTGCGTCCTTCCGCCGCCAGTTCGTCGCTCGATGGTGGAATTACGTCCGCTCATGCCGCTGTCGGGACTGCGTTCGACCAAGCCGCGGGGCGCGGCCACCCTTGTCAGGGAACTTTCGTGGCCGCCGCTCGAGCCCTGTCACAGGGACGTCATACCGTCGGCCACGTGATGTTTGACCGAGCTGCCGAAGGATTTCTTGCGGAGCCGCAGGTGGCGGTCTTCGCGGTCGCCGCACCCTCGGGGCCGCCCGCGGCGGTGCCCCTCTGGTACTGCTTCGCGCCCGGGGGTCCCGTGTGGATCGTGACTCCTGACATCAGTCGAAAGACTCAGCTGGTCAGATGACGGCGGCCACGAGAAACTGCCCGGAGGCGGCCATTTGGCTGCCCGGTGGCGGACGTGAAAGTTGCCCGCTGACGGTCATGGGATCTGCCCGACACGAGTTCGTTGGCCTCGCCGCGTCCGGCGGTTGAGGCCCCTCCTGGAGTGCGGTGGCGGTGCTGATGCGCCGACCGCCCCCAGGAGGGACGCCGTGAAGTCTGCCGAGGAGATCATGAACATGTTGGAAGCTTTCGACCTGACGGGGTCGTTGCGCGATGCCGGCGAGCTGGCCGGGGTCTCTCACCACACCGTCGCCAAGTACGTTGCCGCGAGGGAGTCAGGTGGTCTGTCCGACCGGCCTGCCGCTCGGGTGCAGCTGATTGATGGGTTCCTGCCCAAGCTGGAGGAGTGGATCGAGCGGTCGAGGGGCAAGCTGCGCGCCGATGTCGCGCACGAGAAGCTGGTCGGGCTCGGCTACTGCGGGTCGCAGCGGACCACCCGTCGGGCGGTCGCCCGGGTGAAGCGGGACTATCGGTTGGGTCGGGTGCGGGTTCACCGGCCGTGGGTGACCGAGCCGGGGATGTGGCTGCTATGTGGAATTCCACATAGCAGCCATTATGGGGCCCGCGTGATTATGCGGCGTCGCCTTCGCCTGGCCGCCAGTTCCCTTTGCCGGTAAGGGGGTTGTGCCAGAGCCGGCCCGCATAATCACAGTCCTTCCAGGAAGGCGGGCAGCGGGTCGGGGGGTCGGTATCGGCCCGCGGCGGTGTCCGGTGGCGCGGTGCGGGCCAGGGCACGTTGTTTCAGTTCGAGGTCGGCGTGGAGATAGATCTGGCAGGTTCGAATGTCCTCGTGACCAAGCCAGATCGCGATCGTCGAGGTGTCGACTCCCGATTGCAGGAGCTGCATGGCGCAGGTGTGGCGCAGGCTGTGCGGCGTCACGGTCTTGGTGACCAACGACGGGCATGCGCGAGCGGCGGTGGCGGTGTGGCGTTGGAGCAGGCGGCGGACCGCGTCCCGACCCAGTGGGCCGCCACGTGGCCCGGGGAACAGGGCTTGCCCGGGTTGACCGGCCCGTTCCCGTAGCCAGGTCCGAAGCACGTTGCGGGTGGTGCTGGTCAGTGGTGTGACGCGATGTTTGCGGCCCTTGCCGCGGCACCGCACGTGCGCGCCGTCGCGGAGTTCGACGTCGCCGCAGGTGAGCCCGGTGAGCTCGGAGACTTGTAGTCCGGTCTGGACGGCGACGACGAGCAGGGCGTGATCACGGCGGCCGATCCAGGTGGAGCGGTCTGGGCTGGCCAGCAGCGCGTTGATCTCGGGCGTGGTCAGGAACGTGACCAGTGCCCGGACATACCGTTTGGGCGGGATGGCCAGCACGCGTTGGATGAGGGCGACGTGTTCGGGGTGGTAGAACGCGGCGTATCCGAACAGGGATCGCACCGCGCTCAGGCGGGCGTTTCGGGTCCGCACGCTGACTCCGCGTTCAGTTTCAAGGTGGGTCAGGAACGCGCCGATGAGCGGGGCGTCGAGGTCGGCGATGTCGAGTTGGTGGGGCTTCTTGCCTGTCCTGGAGTGGGCGAAGCGCAGCAGAAGACAGTACGTGTCGCGGTAGGCGGCGATCGTGTGCGGGCTGGCCTGTCTTTGGGTGAGGAGCCGGTCGGTGAAGAACGCTTCGAGCACTGGGGCGAGGGCGCTCATGACTGGCCGCCGCGGTGTTGCTCGAGTCGTGCCGTGATCAGGGTGAGCAGCTCGGGCGTTGCACTGAGGTACCAGTAGGTCGATGCGGGACTGGTGTGTCCCAGCCAGGTCGACAGCAGCGGCAGTTGCGCGTCGACGTCCGCACCGGCCTGATACCAGCCCAGGATGGTGCGGACCGCGAAGCTATGCCTCAGGTCGTGCAGGCGTGGAGGCCGCCGGTCGGCGCGGGCCAGGCCGGCGTCGCGGACCAGCCTCGGGAACACGCTGCACACGTTGTCGACGATCAGCCGGGTTCCGCGGGTGGAGAGGAAGAAGCTCGGCGCTGCCGGTGCCGGGAACTGCGTGTCCCGCCGGTCGCAGTAGCCGGCCAGTGCCCGCACGCTGCTGGGGTGCAGCGTGAGTTGGCGGGCCTTGCCGAACTTGGCGCGCCGGATCGTGAGCTGGTCGGCGTCCACGTCCTCGCGGTCCAGGCCTACCGCTTCCCCTACCCGCATGCCGGTCACCACAAGCAAGGCGATCAACGTCTGGTAGGTGTCGGCCCGAAAGAGCGGGTTCAGCCGCCCAGCCGCGGCGAGCAAGGCCTCGATGTCGCCCTCGCGATAGATGTAGGGCGTCGGCCGATGGTGACGACCGGGAAACAGCCCCGCGGGCGGGACCTCGGTGGCCGGGTCCACGCAGTGCAGCCATCGCGCGAAACCGCGGACCACGCACAGTTTGGCGTTCCACCACACGGGATCGGCGTCGACGGGCCACCGCGCCCAGGTCACCGCGTGATCGACGGTCACGTGCTCGGCTCCGGCTGCCTGCAGATGTTCGATGAAGTCCCGCAGCAGCTGGCCCTGTTGGGTCAGCTGATAACCCAGCGCCCGGCGGACCTAAAGGTATTCAGCGGCGGCGGCGGGCAGGTCGCTCATCGCGTGCTCCCCGGCCACGGAAGGGCCAGCGGCCTCAGCGCATCCTGGTCGACCCTGGCGTAGAGCGCGGTCGTGGTCGCGTCGTGGTGCCGGAGGACTTGAGCGACCTCAGCCAGCGTGGCGCCGGCTCGCAGCAGCTTGGTCCCGGTGGTATGGCGTAACCGGTGCGCGCCGACACCGGGCAGGCCAGCCCGTTCCCCGGCTGCGCGCACGACCTCAGAGACTCCGCCCGATGTCAGTGCCCTCTTGGGTGCGTGGGCGCGCAGGAACACTGCCCGTTCTTGGCTGCTCGGCCGGCCGCGACGCAAGTAGGCCGCGATCGCCTCGCCGACATCGGCCGGGAGCGGCAGGCGCTCCGTGCGGCTGCCCTTGCCCCGGATCACGATCTCCCCGGCCCGCCAATCCAGGTCCTCGAGTGTGAGAGCGGCGACTTCCCCAGCCCGCAGCCCGAGCCGGACCAGCAGTACCAGGATCGCGTAGTCCCGCCGGCCGATCTCCCGACGCCGGTCACAGCCGGCCAGCAGCACGGCCGCCTGCCCGAGCCGCAGCGCCTTGGGAAGCGCGCCGCCGCTCCATCCCGCCGCCGAGGGGACCGCCTCCACCAGGGGCAGGCCGGTGACCCCTTCCAGGTGAGCGAAACGCAGAAACGACCGCAGCCCGGTGAGCAGGTTCTTCGCTGCCCCGACGCTACGAGCCGGACACCGCCGGGTCGCGAAACCAGTCACGTCGGCGGCCGTCCAACCCGCCCCACCGATCCGCTTCCGAATCGTCGGATCAAACAAGAACAGCCGTGCCGCGTCGACGTAGCACTCGACGGTGCCCTCAACCAAGCCGCGTTCGTCCACCAGATAGCTCCGGAACCCGGCGATCAGGTGCTCTGTGGGCGTGCCCGCGACCGGCGGCACCGGCCGCGGCACGACACCGCCCGCCCGCAGGTAGCCGAGCAGGGAGTCAAGGGTCCGCGCGGTCGGCTGCAACCAGCCGCACGCCCCGCGCACCTTGCTGAGGAAGTCCTCAACGACGTCGCCGGTCAGCTCGCTGACATCCACGCCCATCACCTGCATCCAGCAACTGAGCTGATCCATCAGCTTGAGCAGAACCTCGTCGAGGACCTCGAATACCCCACCCGCTCCAGTTCGGCGCGGTACCCCATTGCAAACGGCGCCAACGGTCCCGTCATCGGAACCTGTTGCCTGTCGACCATGTCCCTCTCCTCCCATGATGTGCTGAGAGAGAAAGACTCGCCCCGACCACGCCACCGCGGTTATGCGGGCCGGCTCTGGCACAACCCCCTTACCGGCAAAGGGAACTGGCGGCCAGGCGAAGGCGACGCCGCATAATCACGCGGGCCCCATAATGGCTGCAGTACGACTTCGGCGACGGCCCCGTCATCGACGGGGCACGGACGACGCTGTTCGTCGCGTGGCTGGCGTGGTCGCGGTTCCGGGTGGTGCTTCCGATCCGGGACAAGACCGCCCCGAGTGTGATGGCCGCCTTGGATGTCACCCTGCGGCGGGTCGGTGGGGCGCCGACGTATGTGCTGACCGATAACGAGAAGACCGTCACGGTCGAGCACGTCGCCGGGCTCGCGGTCCGCAACCCGGCGATGGTCGCGTTCGCCCGGCACTACCTATTGACTGAACTACTGTCTGTATAACTGCAGGTCAGATGGGGTGTGTCGGTCACGCTGGTGAGGCCGACCTTTCGCCACACTCGGTTCATGGAT
>JAABUT010005023.1_pt1 | contig 10086 bp, 9 predicted proteins | sample 5559281 | NCBI WGS metagenome assembly JAABUT01 (sample SAMN10711880, study PRJNA513359) | rock metagenome | isolation source: Antarctica rocks | place: Antarctica: Victoria Land, Ricker Hills nord | collected 2016-01-04 | reverse complement strand
TCAGCCAACTCGAGGAAGCGTTCAACGGGCACTTCGACGACCATCACCGGTTCCTGCTGTCCCGCATGCTCAGTCGGGTCGACGGGATCGACGTGTCACTCACCGAGGCCATCGCCGCGACGCGACCCGACTCCCTCATCGGCGCCACCGACTGGTGCACGCACCCCGCCGATCTCGCGGTGACCCGGGTCCGGGGCACGAAGAACCCCGACGTCGCCCGAATCGTCGGCCTGCGGCTGGCGTACCGGTGTGGGTCACCCGGATCGAGATGGTGCCTGAGGCGCTGGCGTCGATGCGGCGAGCGGCCGCCCCCCGGCCCGACGACCCGCGTCGCGGTCCCGATCTGGCGCGATCCGTGGATGGTGGTCGGCGTACGCACTTTCACCGGCGACCTGCTGGCCGGCTGGGGGCTGAGCAATGTTTTCGCGAGTTCGAGCGAGCGGTACCCCCACGTCGCGGCGGCGGACATCGCGGAGTTCCGGCCCGACGCCGTCCTGCTACCGGACGAGCCGTACCGCTTCACCGCCGCCGACGCTCCGGAGGGCGTTGCCCGGGCTGCGCTGCGTCCTCGTCGAGGGCCGGCCCATCACCTGGTACGGGCCGTCCCTGCTGACCGCACGCACCCACCTCCTCGACGCGCTGCGCTGAGCGCCCTGGCCGCGGCCCTCGCCGAATCAGAACCGTCACGATACTGTTCAATCACTCCAGTAACCTGGCTAGCAGCGATCGTGGTGGGAGCCCCATGCAGGTCGACCCGTACGACCCGGCGTTCCAACGCGATCCCTTCCCGGTCTTCGCCCAGCTGCGACGCAGCGACCCGGTTCACTTCGTGCCAGAACAGGGCTGGTACATGGTCACCGCCATGGAACTGGTCCGTGAGGCGTTGCGGCATCCCGAGACGTACGCCAACTCCGACGTGGCGGCGGTGCGCCGCACGGAACCGCCGGCCGAAATCGCTGACGAGATCGCCGCCATCCGGGCCCAGGGATTCCCGTACACGCCGGCGTTGAGTCTCAACGATCCGCCGATCCACACGCGGTACCGCAAACTCATCTCGCGGGCGTTCACCCCGCGCGCGCTGGCCTACATGGAGGAAGTGGTCGAGTCGGTCGCGGCCGAGCTCGTGGGCGGGCTGGCCGACGGCGCGACCGTCGACATCATCGACGCACTGGCGCGGCCACTTCCGGTCTACGCCATCGTCCGAATCCTCGGGCTGCCCGACGCAAGGCGGTCGGACATCGCGCGCTGGTCGGATGCCGCGTCGGCCAGTCTCGGTCGGAGGTTGGCCGACGACGAGTGGTTGGCGAGCGAACGGGACAACGTCGACTTCCAGCTCGCCATGGCGGCCGAGTTGGACGAGCGGCGCGACGACCCGCGCGACGATCTGCTCAGCGTGCTGGTCGCGCCGACTCCCGGCGAGCAACCGCTGACCAACGGCGAACTGGTCTTCCTGATCCGCGAACTACTCGTCGCCGGCAACGAGACGACCACCCGCTCCATCGCCGAGGCCGTCGTCCAGCTCGACCGCAAACATGAACTGTGGAGCCGCGTCCGCGCGGACTCCTCGGTCGCCGACGCGGTGGCCGAGGAGGCGATCCGGCTGGCCTCACCGGTGCTGGGCATGTTCCGGCGCGTCACCCATGACACCGTCCTCGGCGGCACGGCGCTCCCGAAGGGGTCGATCGTCTACCTGGGCTATGGAGCGGCGAGCCGCGATCCCGGTCTGTTCACCGATCCCGACGAGTTCGCGCCCGGACGCGACCACGCGCGCGACCACCTCGCGTTTGGATTCGGCATCCACGTCTGCGTGGGCGCCGGCCTGGCCCGCATGGAGACCTCGGTGGCCGTACGGGCCTTGGCCGACGCGGTGAATCGCCTGGCCGTGATCGGTCCGGACGACCTCAGCTATGTCCCGAGCTTCTTCCTGCACGGTCTGTCCAGCGTGCCGGTGCGCGTGACTCGGCTGGTGGATTCCGCCGCGACGGGCGGCTAGGCCCATGCCCCGACTGTTCCGCTTCTCCGTCCAGGCCTTCCAGGCGACGTCGGCCGCTGAGTGGACCGACACCGCGCGCCAGGCCGAGGACCTCGGCTATTCGACCCTGTTCACGACCGACCACTACTTCGGTCCGGGCGAGATCGCCGAGCAGTCCGGCCATCGTCCGGTCGACGTGGCCCCGCTGGTCGCGTGCATGGCTGCGGCCGCGGCGACCACGGCGCTGCGGGTGGGCTGCCGCGTCTTCTGCGTCGACTACCACCAGCCCGTCGTGCTGGCCAAGGAGCTGGCGACGCTGGACCTGCTGTCCGGCGGGCGTCTCGAGGTGGGCCTCGGTGCCGGGTGGGTGGCCGCCGAGTACGAGGGGCTCGGCATCGCCATGGACCGCCCCGGCGTGCGGATCGCCCGCCTGGCACAGGTCGCCGACCTGCTGAAGCAGTATTGGGGTGGCGAGCCCCTCGACTTCGACGCCGAGTACGTCCATGCCAGCGGCTTCGCCGGCCGGCCGCGGCCGGTTCAGCAGCCGCACCCGCCGATCCTCATCGGCGGCGGAGCGCCGAAGGTCCTCCGGCTCGCCGGCGCGGTCGCGGACATCGTGAGCATCAACTTCAACAACGCCGTCGGCAAGCTCGGTGCGTCAAGCGTGGCGGGCTCCGCAGCGGACGCGACCATGCAGAAGATTGAGTGGATCAGGCAGGGCGCGGCCGAGCGTTTCGACGACATCGAACTCGAGCTCGGTGCGTACTTCATCGCCGTGCGCGACGACTACCGGTCGGCGGCGGATGCGATGGCACATCGTTTCGGCATCCCGACGCCCGAGTTGCTCGACCACCCGCACGCCCTGCTGGGATCGCTCGACGCGGTGTGCGATCGCCTCCAGCGGCTCCGCGACACGTTCGGCATCAGTTACATCAACGTGGCCCAGCGCAACATGGCGGAGTTCGCTCCGGTCGTGGCGCGGCTGACCGGCACCTGACGTTGGCATCGTCGGGAGGGAGCAGGGCATGGTGAGTCGGGTACAGCGGGCGTGGAGCTTCCCGCACGGGCTGTGGGCCCTCGCGCCCGAAGCCGTCGATCTGCTCGACCGCACCAACGCGTGGGCCTGGCGCGCCGTCCCGCCGCCACTGCTGGAACTCCTACGGCTGCGCATCGCCGCCCTGATCGGCCACGACGACGGCCTGCGGCGGCGGGTCATCGTCCCCGGATCGGACGGTCCCACCGAGGCCAAGATCGCCCGGCTCGACCGCTACTACGAAAAGGATGCCTTCGCGCCGGCCGAGCGCGACTGCATCGAGTTCGTCGAGCAGTTCGTCCTGGACGCGAGCGGGCCGATGTCCGGCTACTTGGCCCGGCTCGAGGGGCACTTCCCCGACGGGGTGCGCGGCTTCGTGACGGCCGTGTACGTCGTCGAATTTACGCAACGACTCGAGATGGTGTCGGCCGCTCTGCTCGGCGGCACTGTCCAGGCCCCGGCACGATGGCCGCTGGTCGGTGAACCGGCCGTTGCCGAGGCCGCGCCTGAACTTCAGCAGAGCCTGCGCGACTACCAACGCGCCGTGATGCGCGGGTCGGCCCTCGACCCGGTTCTCACCGAGTTAGTACGGCTGCGCTGCGCCCGCACGCACAACTGTCGCATCTGCCAGACCTTGCGCCTGGCCGATGCGCGCGTGGCGGGCGCCGACGACGCGATGACTGCGAAGATCGACTTCTACGAGACGAGCGATCTCGACGAGCGGGCCAAGATGGCCCTGCGCATCACCGACGCGATGATCACGGCGCCCACTGCGCTCACCGACGCCGTCATCGCTCAGGCCCGGGCCCTGTTCGCGCCGCCCGAACTGGCCGAGCTGTGCCTGGACATCACCAAGTGGAGCACCCAGAAGATCCATGTCGCCCTCGGCACTGACGGTGCCGAGGCCCTGCCGATGAACGCTGACGGGATGAGCTTCCTGAGTTTCGCCGCGGACGGCCGGCCGGCCGACTTCTCCGCCACCCTCGCGCCGGAGTCGTCGCAGTAGTGGGCGAAGCCGCTATCGGGCCGGGTCGTCGAGCGCGAACTCGACGGTGCCGTCGTCGTGGTACTGGTAGACCTCGATGCCGTCGGTGCCGTGCGCCTCGTCCAACTCGGCCGCGACCGTGGTCTTGTTCCACGCATTGCGCATGACGTCGAGGACGATCTCGACGGCCTGAGCGGGCGTGAAGTGCGTGCGCACGTCGGCGAGCACGTCCCCATCGATCCGCGCCGGGTGCCAGAGCACCGCGTCGACCAGGACGAGCGCAGCCTTCGACGCGGCCGGCAGGCCGCTCGTGGCGAGGTCACCCGCACCGTCGAAACCGTCGAGCGTCGCGCCCGCGGCCAGGGCCGACCGGCTCCGCAGCGACTTGCACAGCCGGCAGTTGTGGGCGTGGGCACCGCGCAGCCGGATGAGGTCGGACAGGATCGGGTCGAGCCCGTTCAACGTGTGCACGACCCGAACGAAATCGTGGGCGAGCGCCGTGGCGTCGTCCACCGCCGTGTCGGGACCGGGCAGCGGCCGACTCTCCGCTCCGAACAGGCGGTCGAGCGCGGTGAGCACACGCGGGACGAGGTCGGCGACCCACATCATCGCGAGCAGTCGGCCGCGCGCCTGCTTCGGCGTCTGGCCCAGCACCGTCCACAGCTCGGCCCGAAGACCGTCGTCCAGCGCTGACACGTCGATGCTGAACTGTTCGGCGAAGCGCAGTAGGATGCGCTGATCGGTGGCCCGGACGGACCCGGATCCGTCGCCGGTGGGGGGGAGGAGTGCCCGCAACTCGTGGGCGTCGGCGCAGGCCCGCCGCACGAGAGCGACCTGCTCCGGCGGCGCGGCAACGGTGCGGGCGAGCTGCTCGAACACCGCCCCGGCCGCAGGTGCGAACCGGTGCAGCGCGTCGACACCGATCAGCCGGCCCGGCCACGTCGGCGCTGTCGAGGTCATGTGTTCCCCGTCCTCCTGAGACCGTGAGCTTATAGCCAACTAACTGGTGACGAAGTAGAGACACTCTGAAACACTGATCGCCGGTCCACTGGACGAAGAGACACGAGGAGCGCGGGATGCCAGGCAGGCTCGAGGGCAAGGTCGCGGTCGTCACCGGCGGGGCGAGCGGCATCGGTGAGGGAACCGTACGGCGCTTCGTCGAGGAAGGCGCGCGCTGCGTCATCGCCGACATCCAGGACGGGCCGGGGCAGATCCTGGCCAAGGAGTTGGGCGACGCCGCCGTGTTCGTCCACACCGACGTCTCGGTCGAGGCCGACGTCGCTGCCGTCGTCGCCGCGGCCGGCGAACACTTCGGTCGGCTCGACTGCATGGTCAACAACGCGGGCATCCTCGGCGCCGTCGGCCCGATCGCCGGCACCGACACCGAGGCCTGGCTGCGTTCCATGGACGTCCTGCTGCACAGCGTCTTCTACGGGATCAAGCATGCGGCCACGGCGATGATCCCGAACGGCGGCGGCACCATCATCAACACGACCAGCACGGCCGGGCTGCGCGCCGGACTCGGCCCGCACGCCTACACCACGGCCAAGCACGGCGTCGTCGGACTGACGCAGTCGACCGCGACCGAACTGGCGCGCCACGGCATCCGGGTCAATGCGATCGCGCCGGGCGCCACGATCAGCGCCATGACCGCCTACGTCGCGACCGGCGACGCCGGCGACATCGATGGCGCCAGCAAGCGGGTCAACACCAAGTCACCGCTCGGCCGGCCGGGCTACCCGCTCGACATCGCCAACGCCGCGCTGTACCTCGCCTCGGACGAGTCGGCCTGGACGAACGGGATCGTCCTCGTGGTCGACGCCGGCGGGGAAGTGCTCGGCGACCGGAACTCCCGGTTCTTCGAAATGGATTCGACCATCGTCAACGAGGCCGGCCGCAAGGGCTGATCGGCGGTTGATCGCCGGCTGACCTCGGTCAGCGCGCGACGACCGCCCGGTTCCCGCTGCGCCACTGGTAGGTCTGCACGCGCTCGTCGATGCGCCAGCCCCCGTGGGTGCGGCGCAGGCTGTCGTCGTACCGCCCGGCGATCACGTACAGGTCGCCCCCCGGTGTGCCGGCACGGACGTGCTGGGCGTGGAAGTAGCAACTCGACCGCGCCCGGTCGTCGTCCACCGACACCACGATGTTGCCGAGCAGGTGCTGGGTGAGCGTCAACGGCGTGAGCGCGGCCGAGGTGCGGACGAGGATCTCCTCCCACCCGTCGAGGCGCCCGCCGGGATGGACGAACGCCGGTGTGTCGCCGAAGCAGGTGCGCAGCGAAGCCCAATCCTTCGCATCGAGGGCGGTGGTGTAGCGGGCGCAGAGTTCCGCGATCTCCTGGCGATCAGCCAACCGCTGCACCCCGTCGGTGTTCGTCACGACGGCTGCGCTTTTCCAGGCGCCGTCGACCAGTCCTGCGCCTGCCGGATGACGACGCACTCGAAGTGGGCAAGACCGGTGCTGCAGTCACTCGTGAGCAGGGTGAAGTTCTCGGCCCAGTCGTGGTCGAACTCGAACCGGCGGCCGCTGTCGTCGACGATCTCGGTGGGGTGCGAGACGTCCCACGTCTCGCCCTCGTGATGGTAGTCGCCGCGGTACACGCCCTGGCCGAGGCCGTCGTCGAAGCCGCCGAAGTAGCCGCCACCCTGGTTGTAGACCCACCCCAGGTCGCGGGCCTCGTACGTGCGGCGGCCGCCGTCGGCGTCTGTCAGCGTGAACGAACCCGATCTGAGCCGGCGGCCGCCGTCATGGAAGTCGAGTTCGCTTTCGACGTCCGTCACGCGAACGATGCGGTCAGCGAGCATGAGCACGCCCTGGCCGGACGCCTTCCGCCCGCTCGGGTCGATGAAGTAGAAGCCGCCATGGTCACCACCGCCCTGATCGGGCATGTGGAACAACACCCACTGCCGGACGCCGGGGACGCGGCGCTTGCTTCCGGTCGCCGGCGCGGCATACAGCTTCGGGCCGCCACGGCCGGCCTGGAAGCCCCAGGAATGGTTGCGGAAGAACGAGGCCGACGTCGGCTCGAGTACGTGGTGATCCGCGCCGACCTGCACCCAACCCTCGACCATCCCGGTGAGCTCGTAGGTCATCCGTTCGCTGACCAGCCGGCCGTCGAGGCGGGTCACCTCGGAGGGGTCCTCGTAGGGGACGGTCGTGCCGCGGCAGGTGATGTCGAGGGAGATGCCGTACTCGTTGTCGTCCAGCACGAGTCGCAGGGCGCGCATCGGCTCGAGGATCTCGATGCGCAGTGGGCCGACCCGGAAATCGTCCAGCGCCGGACGCAGGCGCCGGGAGACGCGGATGTTGTGCTGGCGGCCCGCGTGGCGGATGCAGACGAACCCGTCCATGACGTCGTTGTTGGAGTGCAGCCTCAGCGACGACGTCACCGCCACCCGGCCGTCCTGGTCGGCGAAGCACACGTAGTGCCCGTCGTTCCAGGACGGATCGCTGCCCGCCACCCCCGCGAACGAGGCGGTGATCTGGTGCAGCGGGTATTCGTCGGATCCGATCAACATGGACGGCCCTTCGTCGGACACGGGGTCGACGGACAGTGCACACGATCTTACTTACTTGCCAGTGATTCCGGTATCATTCGCCGAGGTTGGACGGTTGTCGACAAGGAGCCCCGCATGTTGGTCATAGTCGTGCACACGGCCGGAATCTCGGCCGAGCACCTTGTCTGGGCCGGACGACGACATGACGACGACGGGACGGAGTCGACCGGCGCACAATCCGCGGGGGGGCTGTTCGACGCCGTCTTCCACGCCCTACACGACGGTGAGCAGGTGGCGATCGGTTTCGATTGCCCGCTCGTCGTAGCATTGGACGGCGTCGACCCGACCACCCCCACGGTGGCCGTCGAGCGCGCGCGTTCGGTCGATGCCGGCCCGGGTGTCGAGCAGCTACGCCGTCTGGTCGACCAGCTCGGTCAGTGGCGGCCGTGGACGATCGTCACGACGTCGCTTCTGCGGTGGCGAGCGACCACCTCCGTGCTGTTGTGGGAGGTGAGCATGACCACCAGCGTCGCCTCCGTCGCGGCGGCCATCGACGCCTTCTACGTCATGGTCCAGGGCACTGATCAACCCGGTTTCGAGGACGCCCATCGCTCGCTCATCAACCTGGCCGCGGTTGCTGCAGTGGACTCCGAGGTCACAACGGATCCGGCCGAAGCCACTCGGCCGGTGCTGCGCATCGCCGTCCGCGCGCCGTCGGTCGCCACCGCCTGATACGCGCGACGGCGGTCAGGGCTTGCGGCCGGTGAAGGCGATCAGCTGCTGCAAAGAGATGACGTCGGCGCCGACCTCGACGGCCGCCGCGAAGCCGCGTCCGCGCGCTTCCGGCCTGATCAGCGACGGGGTCAGCTCACGCAGGTGCGCGACAACCGGGTCCGGTACGACGAACCCGGAGTCGGCATCGAGGGCCCGGGCGAGATCCCAACCGTGGACGACGAGTTCGAGCAGGACGATGCCGTAGACGTTGCTCGCCGGGAGCGTCCGACTGCCGAGCGGCACCTCGCCCTCGTACCCGCGCGTCTGCCAGGCCGCCAGCGCGCCCTCGGCCAGCTTCAGGATCCGCGCCGCGGGAGTGGGAGCCTGCTGGGGCACCAACTCGGCACCGGCGGACGCGGCGAGCAGCACCATCGACCTGGTCAGGTGGTCGGCCAGATCGGCGATGGTGAAGTCCGCACATGGTGTCGGTCGCCCGAGGTCGGCCTCACCGATTCGGCGGAGGCTCCACCGGCAGGCCGCCAGGGCGCCCCGGCCATGGGCGGTGAGGTCCTCGACAGATATGGCTCCGGTCATCGCCGACCTCGCCGGGTCGTGGGCGTAGCCATCAGTCGTGGACGTGCAGGGGTTTACCGGCGAGCAGCAGGTGCGCCTCGCCGATGGCTTCGGACTGGGTGGGGTGGGGGTGGATGAGCTGGGCGACCTCACCGGCGAGGGCTTCCCAGTTGTAGATGAGTTGGGCTTCGGCGATGAGTTCGCCGACGCGGTCGCCGACGATGTGGACGCCGAGGACCTGTCCGTCTGCGGCGTTGGCGACGAGTTTGACGGCGCCCTTGGTGTTGAGGATGGCGGAGCGGCCGTTGCCGGACAGGTCGTAGTTGACGATCTTGATCGCGTCGGCGCCGAACTGTTCCTTGGCTTGGGCCTCGGTCCAGCCGACGGAGGCGACCTCGGGCTGGCTGTAGGTGATGCGCGGGACGCCGAGGTAGTCGATGGGGACGACCGGCAGGCCGGCGATGTGCTCGGCGACCAGGATGCCTTCGGCGAAGCCGACGTGGGCCAGCTGCAGGTGCGGCTGGGCGTTGATGCTGATCAGGTCACCGACGGCGTAGACGCCGTCGAGGTTGGTGCGCAGGTACTCGTCGGTGATGACGAACCCGCGCTCAACCCGGATGCCCTGCTCCTCATAACCCAGCCCCTGGGAGACCGGGCCGCGGCCGACGGCGACGAGCAGCAGCTCGGCCTCGAGCGTCTCGCCGCTTTCGAGGCTGACCTTGACGCCGGTCTCGCTCGACTCGACGCCGGCGAAGCGGGCGCCGGTCTTGAACGTGATCTCGCGGCGGCGGAAGGCCCGCTCGAGCTGCTTGCTCATCGCCTCGTCCTCGAGCGGGACTAGCCGGGGCAGCGCCTCGACGATGGTGACCTGGGCGCCGAACGACGTCCAGGCCGAGGCGAACTCGACACCGATGACGCCACCGCCCAAGACGATGGCGCTGGCCGGGACGTGGTCGAGCTGCAGGGCGTGCTCGCTGGCCAGCACCCGCTGCCCGTCGACCTCGAGGCCGGGCAAGCTGCGCGAGTAGGAACCGGTGGCCAGGACCAAGTTGGTGCCGGTGTAGGTGTCGCCGTTGACCGCGACCGTGCGCGGCCCGACCAGGCGGCCCTCGCCCTCGACGATCTGGATGCCGCGGCTGTTGATCAGACCGGTCAGGCCCTTCCAGTTCTTCGAGATGACGCCGTCCTTGTACTTGTGGACGCCGCCCATGTCGATGCCCTCGAACGTCGCGTTCACGCCGAAGCTGGCCGCCTCGCGCGCGCCGTCGGCGATCTCACCGGCGTGCAGCAGCGCCTTCGTTGGGATGCACCC
>JAABUT010005021.1_pt1 | contig 10094 bp, 8 predicted proteins | sample 5559281 | NCBI WGS metagenome assembly JAABUT01 (sample SAMN10711880, study PRJNA513359) | rock metagenome | isolation source: Antarctica rocks | place: Antarctica: Victoria Land, Ricker Hills nord | collected 2016-01-04 | reverse complement strand
CTGGGGCTTACCTCTATGGCCCGCGGTCGTCACACGCTGGCGACGGGCGAACTGCTCACCAAGGCTCAGGCCGTCGAGTGCGCCGCCGGTCCGGCCTGGTTGGTCGACCAGCTCCGGGCCAGACGCAGGGGCGAGCACGTCCCCTCCCCTCGCGTGCGCGCGGCCCTGATCGCTTGGCGCGACGCCCGCCGAACCGTCGCCCGAGCACAACGCTGAGCTGTCCGCAGGCCCAACGGCAGGCGGCGGGGCGCAGCCCCCCGGCGACAGCGCGAAGTTGTGTCGTAGCGGGATGGTGAGACGGCAGTGTTCCTTGACGCACTCCCGAGCGCCGCAGCTTCGGCCTTCTCAAGCTCAACCAGCGCCCCCATGATCAGACCGCCCTCACCCGCCTTCCGTTTGACCTTCAACTCTGTTGAAGGTCCATGGTGGTGGTGTTGTTGTTGTCGACCTGAGGAGAGAGATCATGACCGCCACGCCAAGCACCGAACAGACCCGCCGACCGGAGGAGGAGATCATCGTGACCGCGGCGAGCACCGAACAGGCCCCGGCCGTGGACGCCGGAGGCTGCGACTGCGGCTGCGCGTGCTGCGCCCCAGGCAACGCCGGCACCGTTCCGGCTGAGGCCAGCGCCGAGCAGACGGGCAACGACCAGGCCGCCCGTGCCGGCTGCGGCTGCGGCTGACCGGGGAGGGGTGTGGTGGAGGAAGTAGGGCTCTCCCGGCATGAGTGTGGGCCCGATGGTGCGGTCAGGGCAGTGAAAAGGTCTGGGGGTTGAAGGGATAGACGACTCGGAGGTTTGGTTGCAGGACGCGCACGGACGGTGGCCTAGGTTTGGCTGTTCTCACGCCTACCGAACGAGGGGCCGTCCGTGCGCGTCACCACCGCATTCAACCGTCTGTTGGCCCTGGAGGGCATCTCCGTCGTCGAGGTCTCCTTCACCGGCACTGCCTCGGTCATGGTCGACGTCGCCCTGCGGCGCCGTCGCCTGGTCTGCCCGATGTGCTCATTCAGTACCTGGGCCCGGTATGACACCCGGGCGGTGGCCTCGACGTGGCGGCATCTGGACTTCGGGCGCTGGCAGGTCTTCGTGCGGGCCGGGCTGCGGCGGCTGAGGTGCCCCGAGCATGGGGTGCGGGTCGAGGGCGTCCCGTTCGCCCGGGCCCGCTCGCGGTTCAGCCGTGACTTCGAGGACCTGGTGGCGTTCTTGGCGACCAAGACCGACAAGACCACCATCGCCCGCCTGTCGCGGGTGGACTGGGACACCGTCGGGCGGATCTGCCAGCGGGTGGTCGCGCACGGCCTGGACCCCGAGCGCCTGGACGGGCTGGTCACCATCGGGGTGGACGAAGTCAGCTGGCGGCGCCACCACAACTACCTGACCCTAGTCGCTGAGCACACGAGCAAGAAGATCGTGTGGGGCGCGCCGGGCAAGGACACCGCCACCCTGGACGCCTTCTTCGACGACCTCAGCCCCGAACGCGCAGCACAGCTCCAGGCGGTCAGCATGGACATGGGAGCGGCGTTCAACAAGAGCGTGCGCGGGCCCGAGCACACCCCGCAGGCGGTGATCTGTATCGACCCCTTCCACGCTGTCCAGCTGGTCACCGACGCCCTGGACGTGGTGCGCCGCGCCGCATGGAACGAACTACGTCAGCTACCCGACCAGGGCGCGGCCAAGAGGTTCAAAGGCGCCCGCTGGGCGCTGCTCAAACGGCCCGAGAACCTCAGCGACGACCAGTGCGCCACCCTGCGAAGACTGCGCCGCCACGGCGGGGACGTCTGGCGCGCCTACACCCTCAAAGAGACCTTCCGCGCCATCTTCGCCGGCGACCTGGACACCGACGACACGGGCGCGCTGCTCGACCGGTGGTGCTCCAAGGCCACCCGCTCGCGCCTGCCCCCGCTCGTCAGGGTCTCCAAGACCATCCGCAAGCACCGCGAGGGGATCTTGGCGGCCATCGAGCTCGCAGTGAACAACGCCAGAGCCGAAGGACTGAACAACCACGTCCGCCTGATCACCCGCCGGGCCTACGGGTTCCACTCCGCCCACGCCGCGCTCGCCCTGGTGATGCTCTCCTGCGGACCGATAACCCTGCGCCTACCCCACGAACCCAAGCCCGGATGATCCACACTCATGCCCGGAGAGCCGGAATTTCTGTCATCATCCTTGAAGCGTTCGTTGCGTCGATGCAATCGGTGAAACCTGGGAAGTACGAACCACGTTCCCACCAGGTCCCACCAAGAAAGCGAGAAGACTGTGTCAACCACCACAGCTGCGCGGTCTAGTGCCGTTCATGGGATCGACCACCTCGTCCGCAACGTCCGGACCGGCCACTTCGAACGCGGCCTCTCGGGGCTTACCGCCGTGGGTGCCCTCGTGACCGCGGCCGAGATCTACTTCGAGCACGACAAGGCCAGCTTCGGCAACCGGCTGATGTGGCTTCCGGTGGCTCTCGGACCGGTCGGAGCCGCGGCGGGGATCGCGGGTTTGTTCAGCGAGCGTGCCGCCAAGACGGCTCTGCCGTTGGCATCGGCCGTCATCGTCGCGAACGGCCTGCAGGGCACCTACCTCCACGCCCGGGGCATCGGGCAGAAGCCCGGAGGTTGGGCGAACTGGCGCTACAACATGGAGATGGGTCCGCCCCTGCTGGCGCCCCTGCTCGTGACGATGGTCGGCGGCATGGGCCTGCTCGCCTCCATCCTCCGGAGGGAGCGATGAGCCACCGGCCCCATCCGGCATACCGGCTGCCCCTCGCCACGGCGCACGGAGGAGGGCGGTTTCCCGGGTTCGACGTGCTGGACCAGAGCCGCCACTGGGACGAGACCACGACGTCGGTCGTCTACGCCCGCCTTGGCCCGCAGCCCGCCATCCGCTTCTTCACCCAGGCCGAGGAAGCCATCGCAGGTGCTCTGTTCGACCAGCTGCTCGACCAGCGGGAGGAACCGCGGGTCCCGGTGGTGGCGATGGTCGACGCCCGGCTGGCAGAGGACCAGACGGACGGCTGGCACTACGACGGTATGCCGCAGGACCACCTGATTTGGCGGCAGAGCCTCGCATGGCTGGACGAGGACGCCGAACGGGTCGTCCAGCGCCCCTTTGCCAGGGCCGAGTGGAAGCACCAGGCGGCGGTCCTCGACGCGGTGCAGCGGCAGGGCGATGAGGACTGGCACGGGATGGTGGCGGCGCGCGTGTGGAGCCTGTGGACGCGCTATGCGTGCACCGCCTTCTACTCCCACCCGTGGGCATGGAACGAGATCGGGTTCGACGGTCCTGCCTATCCGCGTGGATACAAGAACATGGGGGTCGACCGACTCGAACCGTTCGAGGTGCCCGATGCGCGACCCACCGACTACGTGCGCGGATGGACATCGTGAGCGCGGTGCGTGAGCGGAACGAGTCGGCGTGGCTCCTTCCAGAGCGACCGGGGACCGCACACCAGCTCCGCGCGGACATGCGCCGCTTCGAGGACACCGACGAGGTGGACCTCGTCGTGGTGGGGTGCGGGGCCGGCGGCTCCACGCTGACCCAGCGGCTCGCCCGGCACGGCTGGTCCGTGGTGGCCATGGACGCCGGGCCGTTCTGGGACCCCGAAACCGACTGGGTCAGCGACGAGGCCGGCTCCCACCACCTGTACTGGACCGAGCCGCGGGTCATTGCCGGTCAGGACCCGGTGCCGTTGGGGGCCAACAACTCGGGGCGCGGGGTCGGCGGTTCGATGGTGCACTACGCGGGCTACGCTCCGCGCTTCCATCCCAGCGACTTCCATACCCTGACTCTCGACGGGGTCGGTGTGGACTGGCCGATCGACTACGCGCATCTGCGCCCCTACTACGAGGACATCGAGGCGGAGCTGCCCGTGGCCGGGCAGGCGTGGCCCTGGGGTGACCCCCACACCTACCCCCACCGGCCGCACCCGGTCTCGGGCAACAGCGAGGTGTTCCAGCGCGGCGCCCTCGCCAGCGGCGTGACGACGAAGGTGGGCCCCGTCGCCATCGCCAACGGCCGGTTCGGGCACCGCTCGCACTGCATTTACCGCGGCTTCTGCCTCCAGGGCTGCAAGGTCAACGCCAAGGCCTCGCCGCTCATCACCCACATTCCCGACGCGCTCGCCCACGGAGCGGAGGTCAGGGCCGACTCGATGGTGACCCGTGTCGAGGTCGAACGGGATAGCGGGAGGGCCACCGGGGTGCACTATGTGCGCGGCGGCATACAGAGGTTCCAGCGAGCCCGGATGGTGGCCGTCGCCGGCTACTCCATCGAGACGCCGCGCCTGCTCTTGAACTCCGCGTCGACGCGCTTCCCCGACGGCCTGTGCAACGACTTCGACCAGGTCGGGCGCTACCTGATGGTCCAAGGGGCTCCGCAGACAGCCGGCCGCTTCGAGCAGGAGATCCGGATGTGGAAGGGCCCACCTCCCGAGGTCAGCACCGAGCAGTTCTACGAGACCGACCCGACCAAGCCCTACAAGCGCGGCTTCTCGATCCAGACCGTCTCCCCGCTGCCGATCACGTGGGCCGAGCACGTGATGGCACAGGGGCACTGGGGTCCTTCACTGCGCGAGTACATGAGCGACTACGTCCACTGGGCCTGCCTCGGCGCCCTCTGCGAGCTCCTGCCCCGGGCCGACAACCGCGTCACCCTCGCCGAGGAGAAGGACAGGCACGGTATGCCGGTCGCGCGCTTCTCGTACTCCCAGGGCGAGAACGACCGGCTGCTGATGAAGGCCGCCCAGGAGGTGATGGAGCGGATCCTGACCGCCGCCGGCGCCGACGAGGCGATCACCATCAACCGCTATGCCCACCTCGTCGGTGGGGCGCGGATGGCCGCAGACGAGCGCCAAGGTGTCGTGGACGCCGGCTGCAGGAGCTTCGCCGTGCCAAACCTCTACATCACCGACGGCAGCGTCCTGCCGACACAGGGCAGCGCAAATCCCGCTCTGACGATCATGGCCGTCGCAGCCCGGGCCGCCGACGGCCTGGCCCGCGGCGCTCGCTCGGGCGCCTCAACGACCCACCACCGAGCACCCGTGGCGCTGAGCGCGCCCCAGCCGAAGGAGAGGACCGATGGCCACTGAGACCGTTAGCGACTACCTGCTGAAGCGACTGGGCGAGTGGGGGGTGGACAAGGTTTTCGCCTTTCCCGGCGATGGCATCAACGGGATAGTGGCGGCCTTCGGCCGTGCCGGTAACGTGTCGAAGTTCATCCAGTCCCGGCACGAGGAGATGAGCGCCTTCGAAGCGGTCGGCTTCGCCAAGTTCACCGGCAAGGTCGGTGTCTGCATGGCGACCTCCGGACCGGGCGCGATCCACCTGCTGAACGGGCTCTATGACGCCAAGCTCGACCACGTGCCGGTCGTCGCCGTCGTCGGCCAGACCGCCCGCAGCGCCATGGGCGGCTCCTACCAGCAAGAGGTCGACCTGCTGAGCCTCTACAAGGACGTCGCCAGCGAGTACCTCCAGATGGTGACGGTGCCGGAGCAACTGCCCAACGTCATCGACCGGGCAATCCGCGTCGCATTGGCTGAGCGGGCGCCGACGGCAGTCATCATCCCGTCCGACGTACAGGAGATGGAGTACACCCCGCCTACCCACGCGTTCAAGATGGTCCCCTCCAGCGTCGGCGTGGACTGGCCCACCTCGTCCCCGGACGACCGGGCCATCCGCCGCGCGGCGGACCTGCTCAACGCCGGGTCCAAGGTCGCCCTGCTCGTGGGCACCGGAGCACGCGGCGCCCGTGACGAGGTGGCCGAGGTCGCGGAGCTGCTCGGCGCCGGCGCCGCGAAGGCGCTGCTGGGCAAGGACGTGCTGTCCGACGAGCTGCCCTGGGTGACTGGTTCCATCGGCCTGCTCGGCACCCGTCCCAGCTACGAGCTGATGATGAACTGCGACACCTTGCTGACCATCGGGTCGAGCTTCCCCTACACCCAGTTCATGCCCGACTTCGGCCAGGCACGCGGCGTCCAGATCGACGTCGACGCCAAGCAGATCGGCATGCGCTACCCCTACGAGGTCAACCTCGTCGGCGACGCCAGGACCACCCTGCGCGCCCTCATCCCGCTGCTCACCCGCAAGGAGGATCGCTCGTGGCGCGAGACGGTGGAGGCCAACGTCACCCGGTGGTGGGAGACCATGCGCATGGAGGCCATGGTCGACGCCAAGCCGGTCAACCCGATGCGGATCTTCTCCGAGCTGTCCGAACGCCTCCCCCACGACGCCATCGTCTGTGCCGACTCGGGGTCGTCCGCCAACTGGTATGCGCGGCAGCTGAAGTTCCGCGGCGACGTGCGCGGGTCGCTGTCCGGCACCTTGGCCACGATGGGCCCCGGAGTGCCCTACGGCATCGGAGCGAAGTTCGGCAACCCGCACCGGCCGGTCATCGTCTTCGCCGGCGACGGCGCGATGCAGATGAACGGCCTGGCCGAGCTCATCACCATCAAGAAGTACTGGCAGGAGTGGGAAGACCCCCGGCTCGTCGTGGCCGTGCTGCACAACGACGACCTCAACCAGGTGACGTGGGAGCTGCGCGCGATGGAGGGGTCGCCCAAGTTCGCCGAGTCGCAGTCACTTCCGGACGTGTCCTACGCCGACTTCGCGTCCAGCCTGGGCCTGCAGGGGCTCCGCGTCGAGGATCCCGACGGGATCGGTCCCGCCTGGGACCGGGCCCTGTCCGCCGACCGCCCGACAGTGCTGGACATCCGCTGCGACCCGGACATCCCGCCCATCCCTCCGCACGCCACCTTCGAGCAGGCCAAGGACACCGTGAAATCGATGATCCGGGGCGACGAAGACCGCTGGGGCGTCATCAAGGAGGGCCTGAAGACCAAGGCGCAGGAGTACCTCCCACACCGGGACACGTGATCGGTCCCGGAGGACATCCCAGTGACCAGCTCAAGGACGCGGACACCGACACAAGCACCTGAGGAAGCCGAGCCCTCGCAGACGAACGGACTCCGGATGAAGAGGCGTCGCGAAGGGACGGGTCCATGATCGACGCACTCATCGAGTCGGTCGACGTCAGTGCCTACACGGTCCCGACGGACGCGCCCGAGGCCGACGGCACCATCACCTGGGCCTCCACCACCGTCGTCGTGGTTCAGGTCCGGGCCGATCGGACGGTGGGGACCGGCTGGACCTATGCGCCGGCTGCCGGTGCGGTCCTGGTCAGGGATCTCCTGGCTCCGTTGGTCCGGGGGAGGGACGCGCTGGACATCGGTGCACTCTCCAACGCCATGGTGCAGGCGGTCAGAAACATCGGCCGCCCCGGCATGGCGTCCTACGCCATCTCGGCCGTCGACCTCGCGCTGTGGGACCTCAAGGCACGGCTGGTCGACCTGCCGCTTCATAGGCTCCTCGGCGCCGTTCGCGCACAGGTGCCAATCTATGGCAGCGGCGGTTTCACGGCATACGACGACGGTCAGCTGCAGCGGCAGCTGACCGGCTGGACGGACCAGGGCATCGCACGGGTCAAGATCAAGATCGCCGAGTCGTGGGGGTCCAACTCCGGCCGCGACCTAGACCGGATGAGCCAGACCCGGAAGGTCATCGGGGAGGGCGTCGAGCTCTTCGTCGACGCCAACGGTGGCTACGGTCGCAAGCAGGCCATCCGGATGATGCGAGCGGCGAAGGACCTGGACGTTCGGTGGTTCGAGGAGCCCGTCTCCTCCGACGACCTGGTAGGACTGCGCGAGGTGCGCGATGCCGTCGATGCCGACGTCACCGCCGGTGAGTACGGCACCGACCTGACCTACTTCCGCCGGATGTGCCAAGCCAGCGCCGTGGACTGCCTGCAGGTCGACGTGTCCCGCTGCGGCGGCATCACCGAGTGGCTGCGGGCCGCCGCCGTCGCCGCCTCGTTCGGCCTGGAGGTGTCCGGTCACTGCGGGCCACACCTGCACGTCCACGTTGCTGCCGCAACTCCCAACCTGAGACACCTCGAGTGGTTCCACGACCACGTGCGAATCGAGACAATCTTCTTCGATGGCACCCTCGACCCTCAGGGCGGCTCCCTCACCCCGGACACCAACTCGCCAGGCAACGGGCTCACCCTCCGGACCCAGGACGTCGAAAAGTACCGGGTCCTCTGATAGGTGCGGAGGCAGTCGCGGCGGTCAGGCGGTGCCGGTGGCTGGACGACTGCCCAGGGATCGCCGCACCCAGCCAACTGGCTGAAGGGCATTCCCCGACGCGCTTCCACCAACTGGAGGCTGGCGGCAAAGCTCAAGCCAGTAGTAAGCACCGGTGGCACGAAGTTGACCAGCTTCGGATTGGTGTCTGCCACCTGATGTCCCGGAACGGAGCTGAGACGACTCGACACTGTGGCCGCCTATCGCGAGCGGTGGCAGGTCCATGCGGGAGTTGTCCTGGGCGAAGAGCCCCGGTCACATGAGCAGACAGCGCAGCAGCAGTCCGCGCAGCATGCGGTGTCCACCGCTGTTGGCGATGGCGCCTATGGATGACTTGGCTCGAGACTTGTGGGCCCCAACGACGGTCATGGAGCCCGGAAAGTGCGTGTGGACCAACACGCGTACGCCTGTCGGGGGGTACGTGGAAGTCTCGCTGCCGGAAATGGCCCGGTAATTGCATCGGCGAATGCTGTTGGGGGAATCGCTAGATTCGGAGGGCCTTTGTGCGGGTTGAGCGGGTTTGTCCGTATATCGAGCGGTTGTCTGAACGCTGAACTAGGGTTCGCCTCGTGGCGACTGCGAGTGGGAGCGGCAAGTGACCGGACAACAAGATAGTCCGAAGTCGGCGTTGGAGACATCACATGGTGCGAGGCTCGAGGACCTCGTCCCCGGGGCCAGCGTGAGCGGGATCGTCGGCGGCCAGGCGGTCGACATCGTGGCCGCAAAGTGGCAGGGCAGCAACTTCTTGATCGTCACCTACCGCGATGTCCATGGCATGACCGCCCAGGCAGTCCTCAACCGTGACCGCGAGCCTGGGCTCAGCCTCACGCATGCTGGCCAGACCCGCGCCTTCGACGGCGATGCGGAGTCATGGCGCTTGGCCGCCGAGGCTCTACGCATCCGCTACGCGGCGCTGTTTGACCCGATGCTGGCCATCGTCACATCAGACCTCGAGGCGCTGCCCCACCAGATCAAAGCCGTCTATGGCGAGCTGCTGCCCAGGACTCCCTTGCGGTTCCTCTTGGCGGATGACGCCGGCTCAGGCAAGACGATCATGTGCGGCCTGTACGTCAAGGAACTTCTCCTGCGTGGTGATCTCGCGAGGTGCCTCATTGTGGCTCCCGGCAGCCTCGTTGAGCAGTGGATGGACGAGCTCTACGACAAGTTCGGCCTCAGCTTCGAGGTCCTCACACGATCGCTCATCGACGCCAGTGTCCAGGGCAACGTTTTCGACCGGCACCCGCTGCTGATCGCAAGAATGGATCAGCTGTCCCGCAACGAAGACCTGCTTGAGAGTCTCGGGAAGTCCGACTGGGATCTCGTAGTGGTGGACGAGGAGCACCGCATGTCGGCCCACTACTTCGGCAACGAGCTCAAGACGGCACCAGTCAGTCCGTTCCGGCACCACCGAGCGGGGCCGGGTGACCCCCCTCGGGCTGGCGCTGCTGCGCAGGGTGGTGACCGGGGCCGGTCCTGGTCAGCCCAGAACGTGGGCCACGGCCCCGGCGACGGCCAGGGCGGCGTGCACGCCGTTCGCCGGGCCCTTCTCGAAGTCCGATCCCTGGGTCGCCATGTGTGGGTCACGTGGGCCAGGCAGACCACCGGGCGATCGCGAGCGGTGGCGTACGCGTATAGGGCTGCGGCCTCCATCTCGACGCACACCGCGCCGTCGATTTGGGCCGCCGCGATCTGGTCAGCGGTCTCGCGGTAGGGGCAGCATCGGTGGTCCATGAGGGCCCCGTGAGGACCGGCTCGGGCAGGCCCTCGGACGCTCCGTCGAGCCGCTCGCGCAACCGCGGGTCGAGGCGGCTCCAGCGGCTGGGAGGCAGGTAGTGCACGCTGGTGCCCTCGTCGCGCAGGGCGCGCTCGATCAGTACGAAGCACGGGGTGTGCGGCAGCTGGCCGATCTGGCCGGCCGAGGTGATGCTCAGCACGAGCTCGGCGCCCGAGGCGGCGAGCTGCTCAGCGACC
>JAABUT010005020.1_pt1 | contig 10094 bp, 10 predicted proteins | sample 5559281 | NCBI WGS metagenome assembly JAABUT01 (sample SAMN10711880, study PRJNA513359) | rock metagenome | isolation source: Antarctica rocks | place: Antarctica: Victoria Land, Ricker Hills nord | collected 2016-01-04 | reverse complement strand
AGTAGCTAAACACCTCGGGATCCTCGAAGGCGCCGGTCTCGTGGTCGCCAAGCGGTCCGGCCGTGAGAAACACCACTACCTCAACGTCGTGCCGATCCGGCGGCTGCACGACCGTTGGATCACCAAGTACACCGGAAGCTGGGCAGATGGCCTGTCCGATCTCAAACCGACCCTGGAGACCACGATGGAGAAAGTCTTCGAGATCTACATCCGAACGACCCCCGAGCAGCTCTGGCACGCGATCACCGATCCCGAGACCCGAGCCAAATACCAGTTGGGCGCCTCGGTGCACTCCGACTGGTCGCAGGGATCGACGTTCACCACGACCCACCCGCGGGCCGAACGGGGGTTGAGCCGCGGCGAGAATCTCGTCGTCGACGCGCCCCGCCGACTCGTGCAGTCGATGGTCACAACCTGGAGCGACGACCTCGAAGCGCAGGGAACCACCCGCGTCACGTGGGAGATCGAACCAGTCGGTGACTCATGCAGACTTACCGTCACGCACGATCAACTCCCCAACGACGCTCCACCTGCCCTGTACGGCGGGTGGCCGATGATCCTGTCGGGTCTCAAGACCTGGCTCGAGACCGGCGCCGTCCTCACCACCCCAGGTTCACAGATGTACGGCGGCGGCTGACGGCCGACAACGAGATCTGATGCAGGCACAGATCCGGTCATCTCGCGGAGGGATGGTCAAACGGGTCGCGGTTCGGCTGGTGGGTCAGCCAGCTTATTCATCCTGGAGATGGGGCCGAAGCGCGTTGCGGACCTGGCTGGGCCATGGGGTCTTGTCAAGGGTGTGGGCGTCGACGCAGACGTGGCGGAGGTGGCCTTCGACCAGCACAGTGTCGCCGCGACGCACCGTGTAGCGGGAGCTCTTTGAGGTCGTGCTCATCGCGTCCAGTGCGACGTCGATGTCGACCTCGTCGTCGAGGCGCGCGCCGTGGCGGTAGCGGGCGGTGGCTTCCACCAGGACGAACAGGATGCCCATGTCGACGAGGTCGCTGTAGGAGCCGACGACGCTGCGCCACAGTTCCCAGTGGGCACTGTCCATCCAGGTGAAGTAGTGGGCGTTGAACACCTGCCCTTGCATGTCGCACGCGGCCCAGCGGACCCGGCTGCGGTGGGTGAAGGGCGGTTGTCGCCGGTCGATGGTCTCGCCAGTTGTGGTTGTCATCAGATCCTCCTGGTCGTCGGTGGCGACTGACCCCCGAAACGGTTGGGGTGTGCCGGGCCCTGGGGCGGCCGGTCAGGTGGAGCGCTGCGGATTCAGATCAGGTTCGGTGTCGCGGGAGACGTGGGTGGTGAGGTAGGCCGCTATGGCGGCGAGTAGGGCGGCGGCGCCGAGGGTGCGGCTGGTCGCGGCGAAGGCGTGGCTGGCCTCGAGCTGTCCGGGCTGGGTGGCCAGGTCGAGGTAGAGGCTGCCGAAGGCCGCCACACCGATGGCGCCGCCGATCTGCAGGGCGGTGGTGGCGACGCCGCTGATGTCGGGGGCGTAGCCCTCGGGAACGGCGTTGGTCAGGTGCCCGATGAGGGTGACAAATCCGATGCCGAGCCCGAAACCGCCGACGGCGAGCAGCACCAGCAGCACGATGTCGTTCGGCCGCCCGCCGTGGGTGACGGCGCTGATGGCCAGGTAGGCGACGGCGAGCAGCAGGTTGCCCGCGGCGGGCAGTCTGGGGCCGAGGCGGGCGGGCAGGCGGCGGCTCACCTTTCCGGCTAGGCCGAAGGCGGCGACCCAGGGCACCAGGATGAGTCCGGAGGCGAGCGCGCTGCGGCCCAGGCCCTGTTGGAAGTACTGGGCGAGGGTGAACAGCAGCGCGGTGTAGGTGGCGGTGGCGATCAGCAAGGCCAGCAGGCCCAGGACGATCGCCGGTCGGCCGATGACCCGGGTGTTGATGAGCGGGTCACCACCGGTGGCGACGGTGCGCCGTTGGGTGGACCAGAACAGCCAGAAGGTGGGGATGCTGGCCGCCAGACACAGCCAGGTCCAGGCTGGCCAGCCCTGCGTGCGGCCGAGGATCAGCGGCACGACGACCAGCAGCAGACTCGTCGAGAGGATGGCGACACCGCGCAGGTCCAGACCGACGCTGCAATGCTCGGGGTCGGGCGGCAGGACGCGGGCACCGGCGGCGAGGACGGCCACGCAGATCGGCACGTTGATCAGCAGGATCGGTCGCCAGCCGGTGCCGGCGATGTCGGCGTTGATCAGCACCCCGCCGAGGATCTGCCCGAACACGGCCCCGCTGGCCAGTGCGATCGCGAACAGCCCGACTGCGCGGGTGCGCGCTGGGCCGGTGAAGGTCAGCTGGATGCCGGTCAACGCCTGCGGGTACATCGCCGCGGCGCCGGCGCCCTGCAGCACCCGCATCACCACCAGCACGGTCGCGTTCAGGGCCAGGCCGCCGGCCAATGAGCTGATCCCGAACACGGCGAGGCCGAGCAGGAACAGTCGCTTGTAGCCGTGCGTCCGGCCCAGCCGTGCGCCGGTGATCAGCAGCACCGCGTAGGCGACGAGGTAGCCGCCGACCACGAGTTCCGCGGCCGCGCCGGACGCGCCCAGCCCGGTCCGGATCGCCGGGGTGGCCACGTTGGCGATCGTCGCGTCGGCCTGAGCCAGGAACGGTGCCATCAGCAACACCGCCAGCAGCGGCCCGGTCCGGCCAGATCGGTTGTCTGTGTTCGTCGGCATGTCCGGTAGACGCCCCGCACGCCGTTCCGTGAGATCGCAAGGCGTGTGGCCACGATGACGCCGCACCCGGCTGACACCACCCCCGCCACCCCCGCCACCGCGGGAGCCGCTGCGTCGGGTCCGCTGCGACGAATTCGGTTCAGGCGGCATGATCGAGCCTGTGGCCTCACGAAACCGTCCGGGCTGACGTCTACCCGGTATGGCAGGCAAGCAGCCGTTCGAGACGGTGGTCGAGGCACACGGCGCCGTGGTGTTCCGTGTCTGCCGGGCCGTGCTCGGGCCGGTCGATGCCGACGACGCCTGGTCCGAGACGTTCCTGTCCGCGATGAAGGCCTACCCCGCTCTACCAGCCGATGCGAACGTGCAGGCGTGGCTGGTCACCATCGCGCACCGCAAGGCCATCGACGTCACCCGCGCGGCCGCCCGCCGCGCAATCCCCGTCGCCGAGATACCGGAGACCGCGACCGCCCCCGCTGCCGACAGCCGCGACCTCGATCTCACCGCCGCGCTGAGCGAACTCCCCGGCAAGCAGAAGCAGGCCGTCGTCTACCACTACCTGGCCGGGCTGCCCTACACCGATGTCGCCGCCATCCTCGGTGGCAGCACCGACGCCGCCCGCCGCGCCGCGGCCGACGGCATCAACACTCTGCGACGCTCCTACCCGGGCGCCGCCGCACGGAAAGCAGAACCTCGATGAGCACCAATGACCTGACCGATGAGCTGACGCGCGCGGTCACCGGAAGCCCTGAGCACCTGCGACAGCTACATGACCGGCTTGCCGCTGCCGCGCAGGCCGAGGGCATCCTCGACGTCGCCTACCGCACCATCGACACTCCGCTCGGGCCGCTGTTGTTGGCCGCAACCGAGCAGGGCCTGGTCCGGGTGGCTTACGCCGTCCAGGACCACGACACGGTGCTGGAGCAGCTTGCGAGCACCATCAGCCCCCGGCTGCTGCGCGCCCCGGCACGCCTGGAGCCTGCCGCCCGCGAGCTCGAGGACTACTTCGCCCGACAGCGGACCACCTTCGACCTGCCGCTGGACCTCCGCCTCGCCCACGGCTTCCGCCGCAGCGTGCTGACCCACCTGCGCGATATCAGATATGGAACGACCGCCAGCTACGCCACCCTGGCCGCTGTCGCCGGCAGCCCGAAGGCGTTCCGGGCCGCCGGGTCGGCGTGCGCCACCAACCCACTACCGATCGTGGTGCCCTGCCACCGCGCCGTCCTCAGCAACGGCACCCTCGGCCAGTACGTCGGCGGCGCAGAAGCCAAGCGAACCCTGCTCACCCTGGAGCGAGCCGCATGACCACGACCCGAGCGAAGACAGCCACCACAGCGCAGGCCTGGTCCGCGGTGCCGGTGTCGGTGATGTGCGCGGCGCGGCTGGTGTCGGCTCTGCGGACCCAGTCGAGGTGAGTGAGTTTGTCGAGTAGTCCTCTGCCGAGTTTGCCGGCGAGGTGGTGGCGTTGTTCGCTCCAGTCGATGCAGTAGCGGATGACGGGTCGCCGTGGGGGTAGTTGGACGCCGAAGTCGGCGAGGAACTGCCCGCCACCCTCGGTGAGGGTGTAGTCCACGTCGCGGCCGTAGCCAGTGCGCCTGTCGTGGTGAGCCAGGTTGGGGTTGAAGGTGCCGTCGCCGCCGTCCAGCTGCCCGCGGTTGATCATGACGGTCATGAGTTCGCCGCCGACCCTGCCGGCGAGGTGGTCGTAACAGGTGCGGGCCTGCCGCAGCGCCTGAGCACGGGTGCCCTGGCGCAGCGAGCGCACGGTATGAGTCGGCGCGAGTTGCTGCAGGACTTCGATGAGGTTCCCGACTGCGGGCCCGGCGAGGCGGTAGTAACGGTTGCGGCCGTGGGCCTCGACAGCAAGCAGGCCCCCGCCGGTGAGTTTGCGCAGGTGACTGCTGGCGGTGGCGGCGCTGACGCCGGCCTCGTTGGCCAGCCGGCTCGCGGGCAGGGCCCGGCCGTCGTCCAGGGCCAGCAGGATGCTGCACCGTCCCGGGTCGGCGACGAGCGCTCCGATGGCGGCGATGTCGACGTCCCCCCGGGGTGAGGCCGACGGTAGTGCGGGCTCTGCCGGTGGACGTCTCATCTGACGAGGGTAGGTCGCTGTCGATTCGACCGCTGTCGAAGTATTACGCCGTTAGCGTCGCAGCCATGACACCGACAAGGCTCCAGACGGAGAGGACTTCGACCGTGACGGACCACGGGCCGCCCGACACCGACCAGCAATCCACCGTAGGAGACGCAACGGCATGACCGACCACACGCCCACACCGGACCAAGTGACTGTGCATCCCGAGCAGATACCCAGCTACACCTACGGCACCGACCAGGCCGCGCAGTCCCCGCTCACCCTCGATGACCTCGAGCGGCTCAAAGCTGCGGTCGGGCTCACCGCCGATGACGGACACGCCCTACGTGAGGCCGGCGGGATCCTCGCTGACCAGGCCGATGACATGGTCACCGCCTGGCGGGCGCAACTGGCCGAGCACCGGCACTTGGCGCGCTACTCCGCCCACCCCGACGGGACGCCCAACCCCGAGTACGGCGCCGCGTCCAAACCCCGCTTCGACCGGTGGATCATCGATGCCTGCACCCGCCCGCTGGACCAGGCGTGGCTGGACCACCAGCACGAGATCGGCCTGCGCCACACCCGGGCGAAGAAGAACGCCACGGATCGCGCCGACTCCCTGGACCACATCCCGTTGCGCTACTTGCTCGCGTTCACCGCCGTCGTCGTCACCAGCAGCCGCACCTACCTCGCAGCGAAAGGACATCCTGACGAGCAGGTCGAGCACATGCACGTGGCGTTCACCAAGTCCGTCATGCTGCACGTGACCGTCTGGACCCGCCCCTATGTCGCGCCCGAGAACTGGTGAACCCGCGCCTGCTGCGGCGCGAACCGCACCGCCGCGGCGCGCCAAGGCGAGGCGAGGCGAGGGTCGACCCGCAGGGTCGAGCCGGGGTTGTCCCGCTCGCCCTGCCGACGCGTACCCACCCGAGAGCGAACAACCCGACCCCCACACACCGAGAAGGAGCCGACGTGATTAAGCGAAGCCGCGAAGCTGGCGCGTTCCTGGCCACCCTGGACCAGGCAGCGCCCGAGGCGGTCAGCGCGTGCGAGGGGTGGACCACCCACGAAATAGCCGCGCACGTCACCGGCGCCGCCGTGGAAGTGCTGCGACATCTGGACCCCTACCTGCAGGGCGATCCAGTTCCCCCGACGCGCGGCTTCAAGGAACGCGAAGCCCCGCTGCAGGCGATGGACCACAGCGCGCTGCTGCACCGGCTCGACGCCGAGGAGCAGCGCATGCGAGCGGTCGTCGGCGACATCCTCGACCGCGAACCGGACGCCGTCATCCCCTGGACCGGGCGCCAGATGGCTGTCGCGAAATTCATCCCGCACCTACGCAACGAACACGCCCTACACCGGTGGGACATCGCTGGCGACGACGACACCAGCCTCATACTGCTCGCCGACCCCGACCTCGTCGAGCACTCCGTCGGCGTCCTGGGTCAGATCCTGCTCGCCGCCGGCCGCGAGCATGACCCGATCCCGACTCCGACTTCCATGTACGCCTGCGCGCCGAAGGCCAGCAGGATCTGCGGGTGCTGGTCGAGAACGGCACCGCCAGCCTCGCCTGGGCCGACGACGACCGAGACGAGCCGAGCGTGGAGATCGACGCCGCCGCCCGGCAACTATTCATCTGGGGACGCCGCCCCGACAGCCACGGACGACTGCACAGCCACCTGACCCAACCCCAACTCGCACGCCTGCAAGCACTGCTGTCCGGGTACTGACCTGACCGACCGGTCAGCCATCGTCAACCGGGACGCCATGGCCGCTGCGGTGGTCACCGGTCCACATGCTCCGGCTGACGTTCGGCTAGCGGGACGGAGGGGGTTGCTAGGGCTGGAGTCGCTCGTAGACGCTGATGTGACGCCGGCTGGTCGCTGTGAAGGGCTCTTCGTCCCACCCTGCCCAACGGTGGCGCAGCCGAAGGCCGGCGATGCGGGCCATGAGGTCGAACTCGGGCGGGTGGGCCAGCCGCACCCTGATCGGGCCGAGGACGATGCCGCCAGAGCTGATGTGGACGTGGTTTTCGTCAAGGATCTGGGAGACGGGGTCGTAGCGGCAGACGTCGAGGACAACGTGGTCAACGCCGATGTGTTCGGCGTCGACGAACTGGTGGCCGGGACGCGACGGAGCGGTCGGCACGCTGCACTCAATGACGAACATACCGTCGTCATCCAGGTGGCGGGCGGCGTTCTGGAAGCACCGGACCTGGTCGTCCTGGGTCAGTAAATTGCCGATGGTGTTGTAGACCAGGTAGACCATTCCGTAGGTGCGCCCGGTGCCGACGCGTGACATGTCTCCGGTGGTGACCGTGATCGCGTCCCCGCCAGGCTTCTCGCGCATCCGTTCAATCATGTGGCGGGACATCTCGATTCCGTCCACGGAGACGCCGGCGGCGGCTAAGGGCAAGGCAATGCGGCCAGTACCTACGGCGAACTCCAGAGCTTTGCGCTGGCCGGCGAGCCGGGCGAGGCACGCGACGGTCTGCTCTTCATCTCCTCGGGTGTCCTCGACGTCGTAACGCATCGACTCGTCATGTCCGAAGCTGGCCATGGGGTTGTACGACTGCATGTCATCGACCTCTCTGCAAGAGCGGTGCAGCATCGGCTAAGACGGCGTGCGCCATGGCTAGGCGGGCGGCGCAACGATCGGGCATCGTGTGCCAGTAGTACGGGAAGGTCATCACCGCAATCGCCAGCGCCCACGCTCGGCCGCGCAGCCAGGTGACCTCGTCTATGCCCAGGATGGACCGGAACGCCTCTCGCCCGGCCGGATCGAACACTTCCCACCCGATGACGAGATCGACGGCGGGGTCGCCGACCGACAGGCCTCCGAAGTCGAGCACCGCGGTCAGCCGGCCTTCGCGCAGGAGCAGGTTCTCCGCGAGTAGGTCGCCATGGAACCATCGCGGCGCGACGGCCTCGCCAGCGCTGGTCAGGGCGATGGCAGCTTCCCAGAGGCGCAGGCACGCGTCGAGGGCGAGGTCGAGGCCGGGCAACGTCCGGCAGTCCGCAAGGTACTGCCGTGTGGTGGCGTCTATCGCGGCGAGTGGCTCGCCGCGATACCCCCGCCGCGCTGGATCTGTCACAGCATCGGCAGGTACGGCCAGCCCACCCAGCGCGCCGACAACGCCGGCGAGGTCGCGGGCAAGCTCGCCTGCCGCGGCGCCGGGACCGACCGGCCCATCGGGCATGTCTCCGGCGATCCAGCACACGACCGACCAGCGCTCCGGATATCCGATGTCAGGCTCGCCGACGGCCACGATCTTTGGCACCGCGACAGGCAGCGCGGGGGCCACGTACGGCAGCCAGCGGTCCTCCTTGGCGATCGTCGCCGACCCGCCCGGCTGCCGCGGCAGCCGCACCAGGAGGTCCTCACCCAGCCGAAACAGCGCATTACTCGATCCCGAGGCACCCAGCGGTCGAAGCCGGTGGCCGGCCTGGTCGGGAAGGGCACGGTCGACCAGCGCGCGCACCAGTGGCAGGTCGATCTCGATCTCGTCCTCGTGTAACAGCACGCCCCTACACCAGCAGCCGCTGGCCGCGGTGTCGAACGGAATACACGCACCAGCGGCCGCTGCCACGTCGTACACAAGCACGTCGTCCTCCCGCAGCCACACGCGCCGCCCGGTGGGGGTGCCAGCCCGGGTGTCCGCCCATGGTCCAGCGCCTGCCGACTAATCCGAATCCAGTGAGCTTTTCCCCGCAGACCGATCGGCTACCGGACGGCCGCGGGCGTTGGCCCGAGTCGCGTGCGGATGGCCGCGAGGGCGGCTTCGGTGTCGCTGCCGTCGATGATCGTCCGGTTGCCGTCGCGGTGGACGTCCCACGGCTGGTAGTTGCGAGCACGGGCCTAGTCCCAGGTCGGCGCCACGAGGCCCTCGAGCCGCACCTCCTGCCGAATAGTGGTGCCCGCGCCCTGCACGGTGACGCGCAGTGTCGTGCTGCCGCTCTGGGAGGCGCCGGAGCCGGTACCGCACGCGCTCACCGCACCGAAGGCGCAAGCGACCAGCGCCAGACGAGGTGTCACGCCAGCTCGCCAGTCACCCGGCGACTCACCGCCGCCCCCGCTGCTGTCCCGATCACGACGACCACGACATCGAGGCTGGGCGCGCCGTCGACCCAGTTGCGCGTGACGTTCACAAGCAGCAGCGCAAGGAAGGAGTAGCAGCCCGAAGGTGGCGACGGCATCCGAGCCGCAGCGCAGCGCTCCCGTCCCGGCGCCCTGTCGGTGGGCGACCCTCGGGACGCTGCACGAGGGGTCTCACCGGGCCACGAGCGTGGCCAGCAGGCGCTGCATGGCCGTGGTGTCGAAGGCTGCGGTGGGGGCGGCAAACTCCAGATTGAGCGCAGCAGCGGAGGGCGTGAGCACGAAGACGTTCCAGGAGGTGAGCGGCGTCCCTTTGAAGGTGCGCGTGCTGCGGATGAGGGTGGCCTTGCGCGCACCCTTGACGGTGACCGACCTTTCCGGCTCGAGCTTTCGGTCCGGGTGGATGGTCTGCAACAGCGTGATCCCGTCGGCGAAGGTCTGGGCGTCGGCGTGCTCGGTGCGCCCGACGAGGATCGAGGGCTCGTACCCGCTCGGGCCCTTGGGTCCGATGAAGTTGTTGTAGATCCCGTACGGGCTGGAGCCCTCGCGGTAGGTCCAGCCGGCCGGGTAGCTGAGGCTGAACGCCGAGTCGGTGTGGGTGAGCAGGGCAGCAGCGGCGGGTGTGGGAGCGGCCGTCACCGGGTGCCCTTTCGACGTGGCGCAGCCGGCGGTCGGGACGACGAGCAGGCATAACGCAACGGCAAGGGCCCCGCGCCGCCGGGCGGAGGCTTGGACGAGCACTGCACTCACGGCAGTAAGCCTCCTCTCAATGGCGGTGAGGGTGCCGTCCAGGCCCGTCTCGTCCTTGCCGCTGACCGACAGCCTCTGCAGCGTCGCGGTGGCGCCCTTGACGGCCTTGACCTCGCCCAGAATGCTGACGTCGCCGGACCGGTTCGCAACGTACTCGACCGCGACGCTCAGTCGCTGGCCCTTGTCTGGCCCTTCGGACGGACGGGTCACGGTGACCTGAAGCCCACGCTCAATCGACCCGGAGCCACCGAGCAGGACTCCTGCCGAGCCCTCCCCGGCAACAGCGGTCCTGCAGAAGATCGTCGTTGTGCCGAAGTTGCGCTCGTCGTCGTGGCCGAACGGCACGCCGGCCACCACGGCGGACCCCACGACCTCCGCGCTGGTCCGACCGGCCTCGTCGAATCGCCTGCTCCCGCTCGTCATGCCCTCCGGACGACGGACGAGCCGGCAGGTGCCCACCGTCCGGGGGGCCCGTACGAGGCCCTA
>JAABUT010005019.1_pt1 | contig 10096 bp, 8 predicted proteins | sample 5559281 | NCBI WGS metagenome assembly JAABUT01 (sample SAMN10711880, study PRJNA513359) | rock metagenome | isolation source: Antarctica rocks | place: Antarctica: Victoria Land, Ricker Hills nord | collected 2016-01-04 | reverse complement strand
AGCAGTCCAGCGAGGAGCAGGTTGCCGACGGCGTGACCCCCCACCTCGCCGGTGCCTGGAAAGCGGTGCTGCAGGAGCCCAGCCCACTGCCGGGCGACGTCGTCGTCGGCGGCGAGGGCGCACAGCGCCATGCGCAGGTCGCCGGGGGGCAGGAGGGCCGGCAACTCGGCGCGCAGCCGCCCGGAAGAACCCCCGTCGTCGGCGACGGTCACCACGGCGGTGAGCCGGTCGGTGAGCAACCGCAGAGCGGCGAGGCTGGCGGCGAGCCCGTGCCCACCGCCGAGGGCGACCACCGCGGGGAATCTCGACAGGCGAGCCGGCGCGGCGGCGTCGAGAAGCTGTTTCTCGACACGTGGCGGTGGCGGTGGCGGTGGCGGTGGGATTGGCAGTGGCGGGGGGGCCGGGGGGGCGGTCACTCGCGGCCCAGATCACGGTGCACGAGCCGGACATCCACGCCGTCGCCCTCAAGCGTCGCTGCCAGCACCGTCGCGACCGCCACGCTGCGGTGCTTGCCGCCCGTGCAGCCGACGGCGAGCGTGAGATAGCGCTTGCCCTCCCTCGCATAGCCGGTCTCGACGACGCGTAGCAGGGCGGCGTAGGTCTCGAGGAACTCCTGTGCCCCGGGGGACGTGAGCACGTAGTCGCGCACCGCCGGGTCGCGCCCGGTCTGCGGCCGCAGCTCGTCCACCCAGTGTGGGTTGGGCAGGAAGCGGCAGTCGGCCACGAGGTCGGCGTCGACCGGCAGCCCGTACTTGTAGCCGAAGCTCACCACGCTCGCGTGCAGTCCGGTCTCCGCGGGGGTACCGAAGGCCGCGTCGATCTGCGCCCGCAGCGCGTGCACGTTGAGCGAGCTGGTGTCCACGACGAGGTCCGCCTCGCCGCGCAGGTCACGCAGCAGGTCGCGTTCCCGCGCGATGCCGTCCACGAGGCGGTCCCCGTCCTGCAGGGGATGCGGGCGGCGGACGGCCTCGAAGCGGCGCACGAGCGCCTCGTCGGTGGCTTCGAGGAAGAGCACCCTGGGGCGTACGCCGCGGGCGTCGAGGGCCTCGAGGCTGGCCCGCAGGTCCGGGAAGAACGCCCGGCCCCGCACGTCGACGACCGCGGCGATCCGCCCGACGGCGCCCTGCGAGCGGGTGCCCAGGTCGGCCATGGTCGCCAGCAGCGCCGGCGGCAGGTTGTCCACGACGAACCAGCCGAGGTCCTCCAGGCACTTCGCGGCGGTGGACCGGCCGGCGCCGGACAGCCCGGTGACGATGGCGACCTGCAGGGGCGGCAGCGGTGACGTCACGAGGCGAGGACCTCCCCCGTGGCCGGGTCGACCGCCGGCGGGGCAGCCCGCTCCGGGTCGGCGAGAGCCGTCACCACGCGCGCGGCAGTGGTCACACCGAAGCCCGGCAGGGCCGCGATCTCTGCGGCGGTGGCCGCGCGCAGCCGCTTGAGGGACCCGAAGTGACGCAGCAGCTGCTTGCGCCGAGCATCGCCGAGCCCCGGCACGTCGTCGAGCAGTGACTCGACCATGCTGCGGGACCGCTTCTGCCGGTGATAGGTGATCGCGAAGCGGTGCGCCTCGTCGCGCACCCGCTGCAGCAGATAGAGCCCCTCGCTGGTACGGGGCATGATCACCGGCTCCTCCTCCCCCAGCAGCCACACCTCTTCCAGCCGCTTGGCCAGCCCGCAGAGCGCGACGTCGGTGATCCCGAGCTGGCGCAGTGCTTCTGCGGCGGCAGCCACCTGGGGCGGGCCGCCGTCCACGACGACGAGCTGCGGCGCGTAGGCGAACTTGCGGGGGCGCCCGGTCTCCGGGTCGAGCGGGCTGTTCGGACCGACATCGCCGGCGTCGCGGGACGCGCCGGCGTCGCGCGGCGCGCCGGCGTTGTGCGGCGCGCCGGCGTCCGCGACCTCGCCCGGGTCGCCGCCTTCGGGGCCCACCGCGGCGTCGAGGTCGCCGTCGCGGAGGTGCTCCGCGAGATAGCGGCTGAACCGGCGGCCGACCACCTCCCGCATCCAGGCGGTGTCGTCGTGGGTCTCGCCGCTCGCCGCTCCCCGCAGCGCAAAGCGGCGGTACTCACCTTTGCGGGGCAGCCCGTCCTCGAAGACGACCATGCTGGCCACCACGTCGGAGCCCGAGACGTGCGAGACGTCGAAGCACTCGATCCGCAGCGGGGCGGTGTCCAGACCGAGGGCCTCCTGCAGTTCCCCGAGCGCACGGGAGCGAGCGGTGAGGTCACTGGCCCGCTTGAGCTTGTGCAGCCGGAAGGACTGCTCGGCGTTGCGGGCCACGGTGTCCATGAGGGCCCGCTTGTCGCCGCGCTGCGGCACCCGCAGGTCGACGCGGGACCCCCGCTGCAGGCTCAACAACTCCGCGACCACCTCGGGGTCGGACGGCAGCGCCTGCACGAGCACCTCGCGGGGCAGGTCGGTCGCCTCGCCCAGGTATTCCTGCGACAGGAACTGCTCGACGAGACCTCCCAGCCCGGAGCCGTCGCTGGTGGTGTCGCCCTCGTCCACCCGGTCGACGACCCAGCCACGCTGTCCGCGCACCCGGCCGCCGCGGACGTAGAACACCTGCACCGCGGCCTCGAGTTCGTCCGCGGCGAAGGCCACCACGTCGGCGTCGGTGCCGTCACCGAAGACCACTGCCTGCTTTTCGAGGGCGCGCCGCAGCGCCCCCGCGTCGTCGCGCAGCCGTGCGGCCAGCTCGTATTCCTGGCCGGCCGCCGCCTCGCGCATCTGACGCTCCAGCCGGCGGGTGAAGCGCTCGGTCGAGCCGGCCATGAAGTCGACGAAGTCGTCGACGGTGGCCCGGTGCTCGGCGGCGGTGACGCGGCCCACGCAGGGGGCCGAGCACTTGCCGATGTAGCCCAGCAGGCAGGGCCGCCCCACCTGCCCAGCGCGGGTGAAGACCCCCGCGGAGCACGTGCGGGCCGGAAAGACCCGCAGCAGCAGGTCGAGCGTCTCCCGGATCGCCCAGGCGTGCGCGTAGGGACCGAAGTAGCGCACGCCCTTGCGTTTCGGGCCGCGCATGACCTGCAGCCGCGGGAACTCCTCGTAGAGCGTGACGGCGAGGGAGGGGTAGCTCTTGTCGTCCCGGTATCGCACGTTGAAGCGGGGGTCGAACTCCTTGATCCAAGAGTATTCGAGCTGCAGCGCCTCGACTTCCGTGGACACCACCGTCCACTCGACCGAGGCCGCAGTGGTGACCATCTGCTGGGTGCGCGGGTGCAGCTGGTGGAGGTCCTGGAAATAGCTGGAGAGGCGGCTGCGCAGGCTCTTCGCCTTGCCGACGTAGACCACCCGGCCGGCCTCGTCGCGCCACTTGTAGACCCCGGGCTCGTCGGGGATGGTGCCGGCCGCCGGGCGGTACGTCGACGGGTCGGGCACGGCGTCCAGGCTAGTCGCCGGCCCCCGGCCCGGACATCGGCACACCAGGGGCCGCGGGCCCGGCGCAGCCCCGGGACGGCTTGCGACGGCTCGACATCTGGGCGACGTACCTTCTGCGTCATGTCCCCGGGGACCGACGGGCCGTTCGAGTCCGTGGCCGTGGAGGTCGTGGTCGACGGCGGCGGGTCGTCGGGGCGCGGTCGGCACACCATGTTGCGGCTCGCCTGGCAGCACCGCGACCCCCTCGCGGTGGTGCTCCTGCTCACCGCCCAGCCCGACCACCCCGCCCTGCCGCGGGGGCGGTGGGTGGTGCTGCGGGACTTCCTGCGCTACGGCCTCGAGACCGCGACCGGCGACGGCGACGTGCGGATCCGCCCCGACTCGCTGCGGGATCGGGTGTGGCTCGAGCTCGCCCGCGGCGTCCGGCCCTGCTGCGTGAGCATCCCGCGGGCGACGGTGAGCGACTTCCTGGACGCGACCGAGCGGATCGTGCCGGCCGGGGAGGAGCGCCCGGAGGATGCCATCGACGCCCTCATCGAGCGGTTGCTCCAGGCCTGATCTCCCGCGCCGCTCAGGCAGTGCGGCTGGCGACGGGCGGGCTCGCCCAGCACCATGATCGGGCTCGCCCAGCACCATGATCGAGTCCCCCTCGGCCCGTCGCTGACCCCTCCCACGGGGACTCGATCAAGGCAGGGGCCCTGCGCCGGGCCGCCGCCCTCGCCGCACGATCGGGTCCCCCTCCGCTCCCATCGCTGGTCCACGGGGGACCGATCACGGTCGGGCGCCAGGGCAGCGGATTGGTTGCGGCGCCGCAGAGGGCGGCTCGCGTCCTGTGCCGTCATGGGGGAACACGAAGGGCGAGGCGGTGGCGCCGCCTCGCGCTCTGTGTCGTCGAGCGGCAGCACAAAGCGCGAGCTGGGGGCGGCGGGGCGCAGCGGCGGCGGGCAGGGCGTCGGGGCGTCGGGGGCGCAGCGGCGGGCCGGTGACCGAGTCCCCCTCAGCCCGGCGTGGGGACGTGTGCCAGGGACCCGATCATGACGCCGGCGGAGCTCACGCGGTGGCGCGAGCTCACGCGGTGGCGCGAGCTCACGCGGTGGCGCGAGCTCACGCGGTGGCGCGAGCTCACGCGGTGGCGCGAGCTCACGCGGTGGCGCGAGCTCAGGCGGTGGCGCTGACGCGAAACTCAGGCCGTGGCGGTGACGCGGGGCCGGCGCACCCGGGCGCTGACCGGGGCCGCCGGGCGGCCGCCGCCGAGCAGGTCACGCAGGAACCGGCCCGTGTGGGACTCCTCGACCGCGGCGACATCCTCCGGCGTACCGGTCGCCACCACCAGTCCGCCGCCCGAGCCGCCCTCCGGACCAAGGTCGACCACCCAGTCCGCGGTCTTGATCACGTCGAGGTTGTGCTCGATGACGATGACGGAGTTGCCGGCCTCGACGAGGCGGCCGAGCACGCCGAGGAGCTTGCGGATGTCCTCGAAGTGCAGGCCCGTCGTCGGCTCGTCGAGGATGTAGACGGTGCGGCCGGTCTGGCGCTTCTGCAGCTCCGCAGCGAGCTTCACCCGCTGCGCCTCGCCACCGGAAAGAGTCGGCGCCGGCTGCCCCAGCCGCACGTAGCCGAGGCCGACGTCGACGAGGGTGCGCAAATGCCGGCTGATCGCCGGGACCGCCGCGAAGAAGTCGGCGGCCTCCTCGATCGGCATGTCGAGCACCTCGCTGATGCTTTTGCCCTTGAAGTGCACCTCGAGCGTCTCCCGGTTGTAGCGGGCACCGTGGCAGACCTCGCACGGCACGTAGACGTCGGGGAGGAAGTTCATCTCGATCTTGATGGTGCCGTCGCCGGTGCAGGCCTCGCAGCGACCACCCTTGACGTTGAAGGAGAACCGGCCCTGCAGATATCCCCGGACCTTGGCCTCCTGCGTCTCCGCGAACAGCTTGCGCACGTGGTCGAAGACGCCCGTGTAGGTGGCCGGGTTGGACCGGGGCGTGCGCCCGATCGGTGACTGGTCGACCTGCACGAGCTTGTCGAGGTGCTCCACGCCGGTGACCCGCTTGTGCCGGCCCGGCACCTGCCGCGCACCGTTGAGCTTGTTGGCCAGCGTGGTGGCGAGGATGTCGTTGACCAGCGAGGACTTGCCGGAGCCCGACACCCCCGTGACGGCGACGAGCAGCCCGAGCGGGAAGCTTGCGGTGACGTCGCGCAGGTTGTGCTCGCGCGCCCCGGTGACGGTGAGCTCGCGCCCCTTCTGCGGCGAGCGGCGGATGTCGGGGACCGTGATCTGCCGGCGGCCGGAGAGATAGGCGCCGGTGATCGACTCGGGCTTGTCGAGCAACCCGGCGACCGGCCCGCTGTGGACGACGTGGCCGCCGTGCTCGCCGGCCCCCGGCCCGATGTCGACGACCCAGTCGCTGATGGCGATCGTGTCCTCGTCGTGCTCGACCACGATCAGCGTGTTGCCGAGGTCGCGCAGCCGCAGCAGGGTCTCGATCAGCCGCCGGTTGTCCCGCTGGTGCAGCCCGATCGAGGGCTCGTCGAGGACGTAGAGCACGCCCACGAGGCCGCTGCCGATCTGCGTCGCGAGCCGGATGCGCTGCGCCTCGCCACCCGCAAGCGTGCCCGCGGCGCGGTCGAGGGAGAGATAGTCCAGGCCCACATCGACGAGGAACCCCAGCCGCGCGTCGACCTCCTTGAGCACCCGCCCCGCGATCTGGCGCTCCCGTGGGCCCAGCTCGAGCTCGTGCAGGAAGACCGCGCACTCCCCGATCGGCAGCCGGGCCACCTCGGCGATGGAGCGGCCGGCCAGCGTCACGGCCAGCACCTCGGGCTTCAGGCGCGCGCCGTGGCAGACCGGGCAGGGGACCTCGCGCATGTAGCCCTCGAAGCGCTCCCGCGACGTGTCGCTCTCGGCCTCGCGGTGCCGCCGCTCGAGGAAGGGGACGACGCCCTCGAAGGCGGTGTAGTAGCTGCGCTCCCGGCCATAACGGTTGCGGTAGCGCACGTGCACCTGCGTCTCGCCCCGTCCGTGCAGCACGGCGTTGCGCTGCTTGGCCGTCAACCGCGCCCACGGCGTGGCCATCGAGAAGCCCATGTCATCGGCGAGCGCGGAGAGCAAACGCCCGAAGTACTCCTGGTTGTGACCCCCCGACCAGGGCTGTACGGCGCCGTCGGCGAGCGAGAGGTCCGGGTCGCCGACGACGAGCTCGGGGTCCACCTCTCGCCGCGTGCCGAGGCCCGTGCACTCGGGGCACGCGCCGTACGGGCTGTTGAAGGAGAAGGACCGCGGCTCGAGCTCGTCGAAGGACAGGTCGTCGAAGAGGCAGGCGAGGTGCTCGCTGAAGGTGCGCTCGCGCTCGGATGAGCCAGCCGGCTCGTCCACCATGTCGAGCACGACGCGGCCACCGCCCAGCCCCAGCGCGGTCTCGATCGAGTCGGTGATCCGCCGCTTCGACGTGGGCTTGACCGACAGGCGGTCGACCACCACCTCGATGTCGTGCTTCTCGTATTTCGCGAGCGTCGGCGGCTCCGCGAGCAGGGCGGTGGCGCCGTCGACGCGGGCGCGGGAATATCCCTGCTGCTGCAGGTCGGCGAACAGCTCGACGTAGGTGCCCTTGCGCCCGCGGACCACCGGCGCCAGCACCTGGAAGCGCGTGCCGGCCGGCAACTCCATGATGCGGTCCACGATCTGCTGCGGGGTCTGCCGGGCGATCGGCCGGCCGCACTTCGGGCAGTGCGGCTTGCCTGCGCGGGCGAACAGCAGCCGGAGGTAGTCATAGACCTCGGTGATCGTGCCGACCGTCGAGCGCGGGTTGCGGCTGGTGGACTTCTGGTCGATCGAGACCGCCGGTGACAGGCCCTCGATGAAGTCGACGTCGGGCTTGTCCAGCTGGCCGAGGAACTGCCGGGCATAGGAGCTCAGCGACTCGACGTACCGGCGTTGGCCCTCGGCGAAGATCGTGTCGAACGCGAGGCTGGACTTGCCCGAGCCGGACAGCCCCGTGAAGACGATGAGGGCGTCGCGGGGCAGGTCGAGCGAGACGTCCTTGAGGTTGTGCTCACGGGCGCCACGCACCACGAGGCGGTCAGCCACGAGTGTCCGATCAGCTGGAGGGCGGCGCGGCCGGTGGGGAAGACCGCGATGAGGGCAGGATACCGAGCATGGTGACGGCGAGGTACGACGGTTCCGTCGTGGTCGGGGGTGCGGCGCAGACGCGGGAGGCCGGCGGGCTGCGCATCACGAAGGTCGCGGTGGGCGACTACGACAACAACTGCTACCTGCTGGGCGATACCGCCACCGGGGAGCAGCTGCTCATCGACGCCGCCGCGGAGGCCGGCACGCTGCTCGCCTTGACGGGCGATGCGTTGCAGCAGGTCGTCACGACCCACCGCCACGGCGACCACTGGCAGGCACTTGCGGCGGTGGTCGAGGCGACGGGGGCCCGCACCCTGGCCGGGGTCAACGACCTCGCGGCCATCGGAGTCGACACCGACGTGCCGCTGGACGACCACGACGAGGTCACCGTCGGGCATCGCCGGCTGCGCGTCCGCGAGGTCGTCGGGCACACCCCGGGCGCGGTCGTGCTGTTGTGGGAGCCCGAGGACGGGCCGCCGCACCTCTTCACGGGCGACTGCCTCTTCCCGGGCGGACCCGGCAATACCTTCGGCGACTCGGCCGCCTTCGTCCAACTCATGGACCACCTCGAGGAGCGCGTCTTCGGCCCCTTACCGGACACCACGTGGGTCTATCCGGGGCACGGCGCCGACACGACTCTCGGTGCGGAGCGCCCGCACCTCGCGGAGTGGCGCGCCCGCGGCTGGTGAGCTGCGGCGAACGCTCGCCGCCGGGGGTCAGCGCCGGCGCCGAAGGCGCCAACGTGGGCGGTGAACCACGCCGGCGCGCCGGTTGAGCCCCAGCATGAGGGCGCCCACCCCGCCTCCGGCCACCAGGCCCGCGACGGGGCCGATCACTCCCCCTGGCTGCTGACCCGAGGAACCGGAGCCCAGGAGGCCGAGCCCGCCGAGCACACCCAGCAAGACGGCGAGCCCGACCACCCGGGCCCAGGAGGTAACCCAGGCCGACGGGGAGTCGCGGATCGCCTGGTCCTGCTGCGCTTGCGTCGAAGGTGAACGCCGCAGGACGCGAGCGTCCAGTCTCTCCGCCGCCGCGCGAGCAGCAGCGACGCGCGTGCGTGCGGACATGTCGAGAGGCTGCGCCGGTGTTGCTGGCAGCGGCTGGTGTCCGCGCCGACCGTCCCCCGCGGACGACCACCACCACTACGGCGACTCGCCGGAGGGCTCGGCGTGCCGCCCGTGAGTGGTGGCGCGACAGGCCTGGTGCCCCGGTCGGGCGAGCGTCTCCATGCGGCCGCTTTGCGCGTGCGGTCACGGCGCGCCCTGTGGCGGCCGGTGGCCACGCGGGCGGGGGCCTCGTCCGCGCCGCGGAGTTCGAGCCCGCCGCCTGGGCGGGGGCTCGCGGTTCGTGTCGTTCGGCGGCAGCACGATCCGCGAGGCGGGGCCGGCGGCTCGCGGTTCGTGTCGTTCGGCGGCAGCACGATCGGCGAGGCGGGGCCGGGGGTTCGCGGTTCGTGTCGTTCGGCGGCAGCACGATCCGCGAGGCGGGGCCGGCGGCTCGCGGTCCGTGTCCTCCCGGGAGCGTCCGCCGGTCAGCGGCTCCGCGCCTCGCCGGTGCGGGCGAGCGGCTCATCGGCGAGCCGGCGCACCCGCTCCGGCGTCGGCCGCTCCAGGCGCCTATCGAGGACGACGCGCAGCCGGGCTGCGCGCACCCGCAGACGCTGTTGCTGCGCCAGCTCCCCGGCGTTGGGCTCCCCGGGCGCGCTGTCCGTCATCGGGACCTCCTGCGGCGTCACGGGTCGTCCTCGGCGAGCATTTCCCACGCTACATCGAACAAGGCGACCTCCTCCTGCCGCGCCAGCCCGCTGTCGGCGAGCACGCTCAGCACCGCGAGGCCCAGCTCGCGGGACGCGGGGTCGTCATCGAGCGCGCGGTCCAGGGCCCACTGCGCCCGCTGCCACCACTGCTCCCGCCGGTCGGCCGCCGTCCGCTGGCGCACCGTGACGAGGGCGGCCAGCACCACGAGCACCGTCGCGAACGGGCCGAGCGCGGCCAAGACGTCGAGGAGCGGTCGGTGCTGCACCACGGCGACGCTAAGCACCGGGTCCGACAGGACGTCCGGCCCATTCTTGACGTTCCGAAGTCGGCGGCAGGGTGGAGGCCGTGACGACGGCCGAGTGACTGCGCGCCGTGGGCCTGCGCGTCACCGCCCCTGCGTCACCGCCCCCGCGTCACCGCCCCCGCGTCGCCGCCCCCGCGTCGCCGTCCTCGAGTCGCTCGAGAGCGGTGACCGCGGGGGGACGACGAGCATGGTCCCCAGCTGCAGGGGCGGCTGACCCGCAAGCGGATCACGCGGACCAACGACTACCAGCAGGCCGCCTCGGCCCCGCGCGGCACGCGTGCGGGGTCGTTGCGCGTGCGGCCCGGGCGGCGGGCCTCCCCCAGATCGCGTCCCGCCCAGCCCGCTTTGGGGACACGTCTATGGGGGGCCGGATCATCGTTGGCAGGCGCCTGGGGAAGCGGCTCACGAGCCGCGCACGATCAGAGATAGAGGCCGGTCAGCCCGTCCTCGACCCGGGGGCTGGCGACGGCGTGCACCTCGCGCTCGCGCAGGAGTACGTAGTCGGTGCCGCGTACGTCGACCTCC
>JAABUT010005018.1_pt1 | contig 10099 bp, 10 predicted proteins | sample 5559281 | NCBI WGS metagenome assembly JAABUT01 (sample SAMN10711880, study PRJNA513359) | rock metagenome | isolation source: Antarctica rocks | place: Antarctica: Victoria Land, Ricker Hills nord | collected 2016-01-04 | reverse complement strand
TCCGCCTGCAATGCCGCCATGGCCGCTTCAATGCCAATCGCGGCCGATACGTCGTCTCCGGAGCCTGTGTCATCGGGCGGTGCCATTGACACGTTGACTCGTACTCAGCCGTGACCTGTCAATGCCCTCCTCCAACGAGATGACCTGGGCTGTTACGCGACCATTACTTCCGCAGGCTACGCCAGCTCGACGTGGTCGGGCGCGAAGCCGCCTGGTTCACCGACAAGATGCCCCTGAACGAGACGCACCTGGGACTGATCGCCCTGATGTTTCCTGGGGCGCCGCTGATCCATGTGCTCCGGCACCCGCTGGATGTGGTGCTGTCCGCGTTCGGCAATAATCTGACCCACGGCTTCTTCTGCGCATACCGATTGGAGACGGCCGCCCGGCATTTCGTGCTGATCACGGAGCTCGTGGAACACTACCGCCGTGAAATGGCCTTCCGCTACCTGCCGGTCCGCTATGAGGACATCGTGGACGATCCGGAGGGCAGCGTCCGGCGCATGCTGGACTTCGTCGGCGAGCCGTTCGACGAGCGATGCCTGCAATTCCACGAAAACCGCCGCTACGCGCGCACGGCAAGCTATGCACAGGTCACCGAGAAGCTTTATGCCCGGTCACGCTTCCGATACCGCCACTATTTGCCGCAGCTCGAACCTGCCATTGCCATTTTGCGGCCCACCATCGAACGGCTCGGCTATGGACCTGTGTAGTGATGGGATGGGGGCGGTTCCCCTGCACCGGCCGTGGTCGACGGTCGCCGCAGTCCCGGTGCCGCTGGTCAGGGTTCTCAAGGTCGCCGCTGAATATGAGCAGGCCGGCCGCTACGACGATGCGGCGGAGCTGCTGAGGGCCGTTCTGGACGCCGTGCCGGACCAGCCGGACGCCCTGCATCTCCTCGGCGTGCTTGCATTCCGGAAGGACGATCTGCCGACAGCGGTCCGGCTGACGGAGCAGGCGATCGCCCAGGGCGCAAGCCCCGCGCTATTCTGGCGCAATCTCTGCACCATGTACGAGCGGGTCGGGCGTTACGAGGAGGCGGTGTCCGGCGGGCGGCGTGCGACCGAGCTCGATCCCCGCGATCCCGAGGCTCAGCACAACCTGGGTGTCGCCTATTATCGCCTGCTCCGGATCGACGAGGCCGTTGCGTGCGCCCGGCGGGCTATTTTGCTCGACCCCACGCTGCCAGCCGCGCATTTCGCTCTCGCCGAGGCCCTGCTGGTACAGGGCGAATTCGCGTCGGGCTGGGAAGAATACGAATGGCGCTTTCAAATGCCGGATGCGGGCACGCTGTTGCCGAAGACCGACGCTCCGCAATGGAACGGCGCCCCGATCGCGGATGGCCGGCTGCTGCTGATTGCGGACCAGGGGTTCGGCGACGTGATCCAGTTCTCGCGTTATATCCCGTGGGCCAGGGAGCGCTGCCCTCATCTGGTGCTTGCCTGCGGGGGTGAGGTGCTTTCGCTGTTCCGGCATAACTTCCCTTGGCTGCATCTGACCAACCGCCTGGACCTGGGTGTGCCGTTCTCGGCGTCCTGCCCGCTGTCAGGCTTGCCGCGGTTGCACGGCACGAACCTCGAGACCATGTTGGCGACGACGCCGTGCATCCGCGCCGTGCCGGACAGCGTGGCCGATTGGAAGCGACGGCTGGACGTTCTGTCTCCGGGGCCGAAACGCAGGATCGGCATCGTCTGGGCTGGACGTGCAAACCCGCCAAACCGTTCAATGGGCCTGCCGATGCTGGCGCCGGTCGCGGCGCTGGACGGCCTCGTGCTTGTCGCGTTGCAGAAAGGGGCCGCCCAGGCCGAGGTCGCCGGCTATAATGGCCGTGCGCCGCTGATCAATCTCGGGCCGGAGATAGCCGACTTCTCCGATACGGCGGCCATCATCGAAAGCCTTGACCTGGTGGTCACGATCGATACGGCCGTGGCGCACCTTGCCGCGTCGATGGGCAAGCCGGTCTGGATCATGCTTCCCTATTCGTCCGATTGGCGCTGGTTGCGGGGCCGCTCCGACAGCCCTTGGTATCCGACCGCCCGCCTGTTCCGGCAGGAAGCGCCGGGACAGTGGGGACCAGTGGCAGCCCGTGTTGCCGAGGCGCTCTCCGGCACGGAGGCCGCTCCGCTACGGTGCGCCGGAAACGACTCTGATCCCGGTCGCCCCGAACGGCGTCTGGTGTAGAAGAGCAGCCTGGCCAAGCGCAGTTCGTATAGACTTCGTGAAACGAAAGGTTGACGGCATACGATGCTGCCCACACCAGGCCCTATCTACGCCACCAGCTCTGCGCCGGCACGTGCAACGCCGACCCGGCGTATTCTAGTGATGGGCCTGCCCGGCGCCGGCAAGACTACGTTGGCGCGTATCCTTGCCAGGCGATTGAACGCTGTGCACTTCGAGGCCGACCAAGTTCGCGCCAACATCAACCGTGACCTCGGCTTCAGCGTAGAGGACCGATTGGAAAATGCGCGCCGCATGAGCTGGCTGTGCGACCGGGTCACCGAGACTGGCAACTACGCAATCGGCGATTTCATATGCCCGTTGCCGGAGACGCGCGCGGCTTTCGGCGAGGCCTTCACCATCTGGGTAGACCGCATTCGGGAAGGTCGCTTTGCCGATACCAACGCCTTGTTCGTGCCTCCGGAAAGCTATGACGTGCGGGTGACCGAACAGGGCTCGCCTGAGGGCTGGGCCGAGACCATCGTGGCCCTGCTTCACCCGGTGTTCGATCTCAAGGCGCCCACTGCGCTATTGCTGGGCCGGTATCAGCCATTCCACGAGGGCCACCGCGCCCTTGTGATCGAGGGTATCAAGCGCGTTGGGCAGGCCTGTATCGCTGTACGCGACACCGGCGGATTGGATGAGAAGAATCCATACTCCTTCCAGCACGTTCGTCCCCGTATTGAGGCGGCGATGGCCGACTACCGCGGGCGTTTCGTGGTGATGCCGCTGCCCAACATCACGCAGATTCTTTATGGGCGCGACGTCGGCTATGGGATTGAACGTGTCGATCTTGATCCCGTGCTGCAGGAGATCTCGGCCACGAAGATGCGGGCGCTCCTGCGCGACGTGGCCGGTTGAGGTCATCGCGCTCTGGCGAACGTGTTGCGCTTACTTGCTTCTATGGCCGTGTTGCATGGATCAGGGCGGCTCAAGGCTGATAACAGCCGTTCTTCGGGGCAACCGCCGTCGGGCGGCCCTGCTGCGCAGCCGGCCGTAACCCCGGTCAAACGTCCTCGTCAGTCTGGTGCTGCGCAATTGCGTCGAGGGGCGATAGCTGAGCGTCGTAATACTTGCGCCAATCATCAGGCTCGATGACGAAGGTCACGGTTTGTTGAATCTCATTAATCCAAGCATCGAAGTTCATTGTTTCCGCTCCAGTTGACAGACAGCGCACCGGCCGCTCGCAAGCTCCTGCATCCTAACAGCCGGGTTGGAACGCGGGCTGCCTTGCCGCAACAGGCTCAGCTTGCCTCGTCGCGTCCGTGCACGGCGGCCGGAGGTGTCGTGGCCTCGACGGCGGTAAAGGCTTCCAGGATCTTGTAGCTATGTTCGGCGCCGCGCGGCACGATCCAGGAGTCGCCTGGGTTGAGCAGGATGACCTGGCCCTCCGTGTGCAGTTCCGCCCTGCCGCTGATGGCATAGCCGGCGCAGTCGTACTCCCGCCGGACCGGCGCCTGATCGTTGCCCGGCGCCACCGCCTGCCACATGCGCATGGCGATGTGCTTTCCGGTGGCGAGATACACTTGGCCGTCAGGCCCCTTTGGCGAGTGATTGCTGTCCACCTTGATCACGGTCGTGTCGCCCATGCCGGCCTCCCCTGGTTGCCACGGGCGAACGCCGTGATGGAGGCGGAAGTTGCCGGCGCGCCTGCCTCTGGGCAGGTGCCCGGTCGGTCTACCGCCGACGTCGCCGCAACTGGTCGAAATACACGATGAGGATGATCAGCGCGCCGGTGATGATAAGCTGCCAGAACGGGTTGACGTTCAGCAGGTTCGCCCCGTTCGCGATGGTGGTCAGCAGGAAGCTGCCCAGCAGCGGCCCGTAGATGCTGCCCACCGCGCCGAACAGGCTGGTGCCGCCGATCACCGTGGCGGCGATGGCCTGCAGCTCGAGGCCCTGCCCGGTGTTCTGCGTGCCGATCGACAAGCGCGAGGTGGCCAGCACCGCCGCCACCGCCGCCAGGAACGCCGACAGGATGTAGGCGACGTAGATCATGCGCGGCACGTTGATGCCGGACAGCCGCGCCGCCTCGGGGTTGCTGCCGATCGCGAACAAATAGCGGCCCCAGCGGCTGTGGTGCAGGAAGACGTAGGACGGAATCGCGACCACGATGACCATCCAGAACAGGCTGGGTATGCCCAGGAAGCTCGACGGTGCGAAGGCGGTGAATGCGTCCGGCAGGCCGGAGATCGTGTTGCCGTTGGTGATCAGGAAGCCCACGCCGCGCAGCGCGGTCAGCGTGGCCAGCGTCATGATGAAGGGCGGCAGCCCGAGCTGCACGATGCCGAAGCCATGGAACGCGCCGATGGCCATCCCCATCGCCAAAGTGAGCAGGATTGCCGCGGGGATCGAGACCTCCGCCTTCAGCAGCAGCGCCAGGATGACGCTGCAGAAGCCGATGACGGCGCCGACCGACAGGTCGATGCCGGCGGTGATGATGACGAAGGTCTGCCCGACCGCCAGGATCGCCACGAGGTAGGCCTGCCGCATCAGGTTGGTGACGTTGATCTCGGTCAGGAACGTGCGGGTGCTGAGCGCGAGCACCGCCCATAGCAGCATCAGCAGCCCGAGCAGGGTCAGGCTGAGCAGCAGGTTGAGGCGCGACTGCGACCGGCGGGCGGCGTCGAGGCGGGCCTGGTCGGCGGCGATGTCGCTCAAGTGTGATCCTTCCCGGTCAGGTGCCGATCGCTTGCGTCAGGATGGTTTCCACCGAGGCCTCGCGATGGCCGTAGCTCGCGACCTTGCGGCCGCGGCGGAACACGTGCAGCCGGTCGGCCAGCTCGTAAACCTCCGGCAGGTAGGACGAGATCAGGATGATCCCGGCGCCCCGTTGCAGCAGCGCGCCGAACAAGCGGTAGATCTCGCCTTTGGTGCCGACATCGACCCCCGCCGTCGGCTCGTCGAAGATGAAAAGCTGGGCGCCATGCGCCATCCACTTGCCGATCACGATCTTCTGCTGGTTGCCGCCCGAGAGCGACTGCGCGAGCGTGGCGTGGCTGGCCGTCAGGATGCGCAGGCCGCCGATCTGCGCCTCGGCCGCCCGCGCCTCGGCCCGGCCGTCGATCGTGAGCGCCCGGGTCAGCCGATCGAAGATGGCGAGGTTCAGGTTGGTTGAGACGCCGAGGTTCAGGCACAGCCCCTGGTCCCGCCGGCTTTCAGGCACCAGCGCCATGCCCAACGCGATGGCCTGCTGCGGCGAGCCGATCGTGACTGGCCGGCCCTCCCAGCGCACGCTGCCGGCGCTGTGCGGATGGCGGCCGAACAGCGCCTGGACGAACTCGCTGCGCCCGGCGCCGATCAGCCCGTACAGCCCGACGATCTCGCCCCGCCGCACATTGATGGAAATGTCCTCGAAGCCCTGGCCGGACAGGCCCTGGGTCGCAACCAGCTCCGGGCCGGGCGCTACGGCGTCCTTATGGTAGATCTGCTCGATCGAGCGGGCGATCATGCCGCGGATCAGCCGCGGCTCGTCGGTTTCGGACACGCGCTCGGTGCTGATCAGCGCGCCGTCGCGCAGGATCGAGACCCGGTCGGCCAGCTCGAACACCTCCTCCAGGCGGTGGCTGATATACACCAGCGTCACGCCATCCGCCTTCAGCCGCCGGATCAGCGCGAAGAGCTGCGCGGCCTCCTGCCGGGTCAGGTAGGCGGTCGGCTCGTCGAAGATCAGGAACCGGGTGCCGCGCAGCGCCGCGCGGGCCGTGGCGACGAGCTGCTGCTGGCCGATGGTCAGGGTGGACAGCACGACGCCCGCCGGGATGGCGAAGCCGAGGTCGTCCAGCACGCGCTGCGCTTCCAGCTCCATCCGGGCCTTTTGCAGGAGGCCCCAGCTCACGTGCTCGTTGCCCAGGAACAGGTTGGCCGCGACGGTCAGGTGCCGGCACAGCACGACGTCCTGGTGCACCGCGTTGATGCCGAGCGCGATGGCGTCCTGCGGGCCGGAGAAGTCGACGGCGCGGCCCTCCCAGATGATCTCGCCGCCGGATTTGAGGTGCACGCCGGTCAGCAGTTTTATGAGCGTCGACTTCCCCGCCCCGTTCTCGCCGACGATGGCGTGAATCTCGCCGTACTCGAACGCAAGGTCCACCTGCCGCAGCGCATGCGTGCCGGTGAACCGCTTGTCGAGGCGGCGAAGCTCCAGCAGCGGCGGCATGGCGACTACCCCGGCAGCGGCGACCCTGTGCTCATTTCACCTTCGGGTTCAGCAGCTCCTGGCTGCGCGCGCTGGCCATGTTCTCCTTGGTGATGGTGTTCACCCCGGTATCGACGAAGGCCGGCGTCGCCTCGCCCTTGCTGGCCGCCAGCGCGGTCTTGATGCCGTCGTAGCCCATGCGGTACGGGTCCTGCACGATCAGCGCATAGATCACGCCGTCGCTGAGGAATTTCACCAATTTGTCGTCGTTGTCAAAGCCGATCAGCGCGATCTTGTTCTGCAGCTTGTTCTCGCCGATCGCCTGGCCGGCGCCCTGCGCCATGATCAGGTTCGAGGTGAACACGCCTTTCAGGTCCGCGTTGGCGGTGATCAGGTCCGTCATGATGTTCAGCGCCGTGGTCGCCTGGCCGTCGGCGACCTTGTCGGCAACCAGCTTCAGGCCCGGGTACTTCGCCAGTTGCTCCTTGAAACCCTTCGCGCGCTGATCCAGCGAGCCGACGCCGGGCAATGAGGTGATCAGCGCCACGTCCCCGGCAATCTTGCCGCCGTTCTTGCTGGCGATGCCCTGGGCCAGCGCCTCGGCCGCCGCCCGGCCGCCCTGCACGTTGTCGGTGGTCAGGAACGAGGTGAACGCCTTGCTGTCGGCGCCGCTGTCGATGCCGATGACCTTGACCGACTTGGCGGCCGCGTCGATCGGCTTGCCCAATGCGGCGAACTGGGTCGGCGAGATGACCACGGCGGCGGGCTTCCCGGCGACGGCGTTCTCCAGGATCGAGATCTGGCCGCTGATGTCGCTCTCGCTCTGCGCGCCGAGCTCCGGCACCCTCACGTGCAGGTCCTGCCCAGCCTTGCGGGCGCCGGCCAGGACGATCTGCCAGTAGAAGCTGGTCGTGTCCTTGACGATGATGGGAATGGTCGGCTCCTGCGCCCGCACCGGGACCGATCCGAACCCGAGCGCCGCGGCGGTGGCGACGACGCCGGCGAGAAGCAGTCTTTTCATGGATGGTTTCCCCCTTGTATTTTATGCTTTCTCGGCACGATGCCTGGCTTGCCAATGCATTTCAACATCTACCAGGCTGTGGAAGATCGAGTGGTTTGCGAGCGGGTGAGCGCGCTTTCTGTCGCTGAGTGAGGTCTCGCGCGGGTGTTTTGCCGATTTGCGCTGTCTTGGCGGGCGAAAACCATGGTCCCGGACAGCGTCCGGGCATGACTACGCCACGCCAGCCAGCAGCTTCGGTAGGCGCACGAGGGTGTAGGAGGCCGCAACAGTTATTCGAATACTTTTTCCGGTATTGCGACTGGCGGTTTTGTCCGGCGGAGTGCGGCATACGCCTGTACGAGCAGCAGCACTATGCTCATTGCGATGAATACGGCGCTGATCGGACGGTCGATGAACGTCGCGAGGCTTCCGCGGGAGATCAGCACGGACCGGCGGAAATTCTCCTCCAGCCGCGGGCCCAACACGAAGCCAAGCAGGATCGGAGCCGGCTCAAAGCCGAGCTGCAGCAGAAGATAGCCGAATGCGCCGAACAGCAGCGTGGCGCCCACGTCAAACATCTCATTGCGGGCGGCGAACACGCCGATGCACACGAAGAACAAGGCCGTGGGATACAGGAACCGGTAGGGCACGCTCAGCAGCCGCACCCAGATGCCGATCATCGGCACGTTCAGGAAGACCAGGATCAGGTTGCCGATCCAGAATGAGGCGATCAGGCCCCAGAAGATGTCCGGCTGCTCCACGATCAGGCGCGGTCCGGGCTGGATGCCATGGATCATCAGGGCGCCCAGCAGCAGCGCCATCACGGCGTCCCCGGGGATGCCGAGGCTCATCGTGGGGATGAAGTCGCCTTGCACGGCGGAATGGGTCGAGGCCTCGGGGCTGGCCACCCCCTCGATCGCGCCGTGCCCGAAGCGGGCGGGCGTCTTGGAGATTTTCTTCTCCGCGGCATATGCGATGAACGAGGCGATGGTCGGGCCGGTGCCGGGGATCAATGAGCACAGGCTGCCGATGATCGTGCCGCGGAAGATCGACGGCAGCGCCCGCTTCAGGTCCTCCCGCTTGGGCCGCAGGTCGCGGAAGCCGAGCCGCACGGCGCGGGCGCCGGCCGGGGCGACGGCGTTGACGCTTTTGAGGAACTCGGCGATGCCGAACAGGCCAAGCGACACCGCCACCAGCTCCAGCCCGTCCGCCAGTTCGATATAGCCGAAGGTGAAGCGTTCGCTGCCGGTGTTCACGTCCGTGCCGACCAGGCTGAGGAGGATGCCGAGCAGCGTCATCGCCACGCCTTTCACCGCCGAGCCCTTCGCCAGCGTGGAGCCCGCGAGCAGGCCGAGCAGCATGAGCGCGCAGATCTCCTGTGGCCCGAACTGGAACGCGATGTGCGCGATATACGGCGCCATGAAGATCATCTGCACGATGCCGAACGCGGCGCCGATCATCGCCGCCAGCATCGTGATCCCCAATGCCACGCCGCCGCGTCCGGCCTGCGTCATGGGATAGCCGTCCAGGCAGGTGACGGCGTGAGGCGGATGGCACGGCAGGTTCAGCAGGATGGAGCAGATGGCCCCGCCATACTGTGCGCCGTAGTAGATTCCGGACAGCATCAGCAACGCCGCGACCGGGTGCATGGAGAACGTCAGCGGCAGCAGGATCGATATGGACGACAGCACGCCCATGCCAGGCAGCACGCCGACCAGGTTGCCGACCATGACGCCGACGAAGCACCACAGCAGATTGTGCGGCTCCAGCGCGACGGAGAAGCCGTGCAGCAGGCCGACGACGCCGGACTCGATCACAACGGAACTCCCCGTATAACCGGGAACTGCACTTTCAGTCCGTAGGAGAACAGCAGGACGCCGAACACCGTGACCGCGGCCGCGAGCAGCAGCGCCTCCTTCGTCGTGGTGCTGCGCGTGCCCAAGGCGCCGACGAAGACGCAGGCGAAGATGGCCGGAGCCAGCCCGGCCGTGTTGGCGAGGGCAACGAACAATACGACCGCAGCGGTAATCGCCGCCGCACCGCGCCAATCGGGCGTTGCCGCGGCATGGTCGGCGGGCGCAGGCGCCCGTATGGCGGCCATCGCGCCGCCGAGCAGCACCATCCCGACACCCAGCGCCACGGGGAAGAAACCCGATCCCATCGCGGACAGGGTTCCGATGCCGTACTGCGAGCCCTCGTAGATGGCGCCGGCGTCGATCAGGGCGATCAGCGCACCTGCATAGTAGTCGCGGTCCCGGGCAAAGCGCGTCATGGCGCGAGTTCCTGCATGAGATTGTAAAGCGCCGGCTGACGCTCGAAGCCGATGCCCGGGCAGTCCGGCAAGCCCAGCGTGCCGTCCGTCACCGCCATCCCCTCCGCGTATCCGCCAAAGGCGCCGAACACGCCGGGATAGGCCTCGCAGCCGCCAAGGCCGAGGCCGGCCGTGACGGCGAACGACATCATGTTGCCGCCGTGCGGGAAGATGCGGGCCCGGCTGCCCCCCATCTCCTCGACCCGGTTCACCATCGCGGCGTAGGCGGCGATGCCATAGGCCTGCGGTGGATCGACCTGCAGGATGTCCCTGTCCAGGCGGAAGCCGCCGAAGCTCAGCAGGTTCTCGACATCCATCAGGCAGAACAGGTTCTCGCCGGTCGCCAAGGGCGGCGCATAGCGCCCGGCCAGTCCAGCGAACCGCTGAAAGTCCTGCGGGGCGCAAGGCTCCTCGAACCAGCGCAGGCCGTAGGGGG
>JAABUT010005017.1_pt1 | contig 10099 bp, 9 predicted proteins | sample 5559281 | NCBI WGS metagenome assembly JAABUT01 (sample SAMN10711880, study PRJNA513359) | rock metagenome | isolation source: Antarctica rocks | place: Antarctica: Victoria Land, Ricker Hills nord | collected 2016-01-04 | reverse complement strand
CCGCCGAGGTCGATCCGCAGCGCGCGGACCCGGGCCATCAACGCCGGCGATCCCAGGGCCACGCCGCCGGTGGCATCGCTGTGACCCCCGAAGTACTTCGTCGCCGAGTGCACCACGATGTCGACCCCGTGCTCCAGCGGCCGGCACACGATGGGCGAGGCGAACGTCGAGTCGACGCAGAGCAACGCCCCTGCCCCGTGCGCAACCGCCGCCAGGGACGGCAGGTCGGCCACGGTCAGCGTCGGGTTGGCCATCGTCTCGGCCCAGATCAGCGCGGTCTGCGGCCGCATCGCATCCCGGACCGCGGACAGGTCGGCCACATCGACCAAGCTGACCTCGACGCCGTACCGGGGCAGGACGTGCTGCAGCAGCGAGTACGTCCCGCCGTAGAGCTCGCGCGACGCGACGACGTGGGCGCCGCTGCCGAGGAACGTCAGCAGCACCGTGGAGATGGCCGCCATCCCGGACGCGAAGGCCTGCCCGACAACCTCACCGTCGACGCCGCGCCCCTCGAAGGCGGCGACCCCCGCGGCGAACGCGTCGACGGTCGGGTTGTCGATGCGGCTGTAGACGTAGCCGGGGGTGACGCCGCCCAGCACGTCGGCGTACTCCTGTGCGGTGTCGAAGCCGAACACCGCGGTCCGGTAGACGGGCAGCCCGAACGGCCGCTGTTCGGGGACCTTCGGATGCGGGGTGTGAACCGCCCTGGTCTGCTCGCCGTAATCGGTCATTCTGGCCTGGTCTCCCGTCCCATGAGGATCTTCACCGCGACCGCCGGCGCGACGCCGTCGTGGCAGACGCGCACCACCTGCTCGGTGATCGGCATGTCGATGCCGTTCTTGCGCCCGAGGTCAAGGATAGAGCGGCAGGAGTTGACCCCCTCCGCGGTCTGCGGGTTGGCCGCCAGGGCCTGGGCCACGGTGTCCCCTCGGCCGAGCCGCTCCCCGAAGCTGCGGTTGCGCGACAGCCTCGAGCTGCAGGTGGCGACGAGATCGCCGAGGCCGGCCAGGCCGGCGAAGGTCTGCGGGTCGGCGCCGAGGGCGGCACCGAGTCGGGCGGTCTCGGCCAGCCCCCGGGTGATCAGCGACGCCCGGGTGTTGTCACCGAAGCCCATGCCCTCGGCCATCCCGCTGGCCAGTGCGATCACGTTCTTCACGGCGCCGCCGAGCTCACAACCGACGACGTCGCCGTTGGTGTAGGGCCGGAAGTACGGCGTCGTACACGCCAGCTGCACCGCGGTCGCCCGGCCGGCGTGCAGGCAGGCCACCACCGACGCGGCCGGCTGCTCAAGGGCGATCTCGCGGGCCAGGTTGGGGCCGGTGACGACGGCGACCCGCTCCTCCTCGACGCCGGCCACGTCGCAGATGACCTCGCTCATCCGCTCGGTGGTGCCCAGCTCGACCCCCTTCATCAGGCTGACCAGCGTGGCGGTGGCCGGGATCGCGGTACGCCAGGCGCTCAGATTGGTGCGCAGGGTCTGTGACGGAACGGCGAACACCACCAGGTCGGCGCCGGCCAACGCCTGCGCGGGGTCGGCGGTCGAGGTCAGCCGGTCGGGCAACACGATGTCGTCGAGGTAGTCGGGATTGCGCCGGGTGGCGCGGATCGCCTCGGCCACCTCGGCCCGCCGGGCCCACAGGGCGACGTCGCAGCCGGCGTCGGCCAGCACCTTGCCGAAGGCGGTGCCCCACGAGCCGGCCCCCAGCACCGCGGCCCGGGTCACCCGCCGTCCTTGGTACGGACGACCGCCACCAGGCTGAAGAAGGCGGCCGGCGGTGTTTCACCGCGGAGCTCGGCCAGCTGGTCGCGCAGCCGGCACATGATCGCGTCGGTGGCGGCCCGAAGCACCGGGCCGGTCAGCGGCTGGCCGGCCCACGGCGACAGGTCGACCGGCGGGCCGGCGAGGAGCTCGACCGGGGTCCGTGGGCGCAGCCGTACCTTCCGGGTCCGCCCGTCGTAGAGGCGCTGCGCACCCCACTGGGCGACCGGGATCACCGGGGCACCGGTTTCCAGGGCCAGCCGCGCGGCGCCGGTCTTGCCCGTCATCGGCCACAGATCGGGATCACGGGTGACGGTCCCCTCGGGGTAGATGATCACCGCGTCGCCCCGAGCCAGCGCCGCCTGGGCCCCCCGCAGGGAGCTCGAGGCAACGGCCGTGCCGCGGGGGACGGCGATCTGGCCGGCCCCGCGGAAGACGCGGCCCACCAAGGGAAGGCCGAAGAGCGACTCCTTGGCCAGGAAGCGCGGCGTGCGCGGCAGGTCGTAGACGAAGTGGGCCACGACCGGCGGGTCGAAGTAGGAGACGTGGTTGAAGCAGAAGATCACGCCGCCCGCGGCCGGGACGTGCTCGAGGCCGCGCCACCGGTGCCGGGTGAAGACGAAGAGCAGCGGCTTGAGGACGCATGCGGCGAACCGCAGCCAGAAGCCCAGCTCGCCTCGGCGCATCCGATGCCCTCCTTCCCGACCGGCCACCATCCTCGCTGGTGCCGCTGGGCAGTGTCCACGACGGCCTGTGAGGATGGTCGCCGTGCCTGGCTGGTCGGTGGTGGTCCCCGTCAAACGGCTGGAGCTCGCCAAGACCCGGCTGAGGCCGGCCGTCTCTCCCGCTCGACATGCCGCGCTGGTGCTGGCCATCTGCCTGGACACCGTGACCGCGGCCCGGGCCTGCCCCGCGGTGGCCCGGGTGATGGCCGTGACCGACGACCGGCAGGCCACCGAGGCGTTGCGGGCCCTCGGGATCACGATCGTCCCCGACGAGCCCGACCGTGGCCTCAACCCGGCCCTCGAGCACGGAGCGGCGGTGGCCGTCGCCGCCGCCCCCGAAGCCCCGGTGGCGGTGCTGTCGAGCGACCTGCCGGCGCTGCGCCCGGCGGAGCTGGCCCAGGCGTTGACCGCCGCAGCAGGCCACCAGCGCGCCTTTGTCAGCGACGCGTCGGGCGAGGGGACGACGCTGCTGGCGGCGGCCACCGGCCAGGCCTTGAGTCCCGCGTACGGGTTGCACTCGCGAACGGCACACGCCGCGTCGGGAGCCCGGGAGCTCGCCGGGGACTGGCCGTCACTACGCCGTGATGTGGACACGGCGGCCGACCTGGCGGTGGCGGCGGCACTCGGACTCGGCACCCACACCGCCGCGTTGCTGGGCCGGTAGCGCTCGCCGTTGGCCCGTATGGTCGCGGCCATGCAAGCCACCGTTCGGTCCTACGACGCAAGGACGCGGGCCGGCAGCGTGCTGCTCGATGACGGCTCGCCGGTCGACTTCGATGCGGCTGCGTTCGACGCCGGTGGGCTGCGCCTGCTGCGGCTCGGGCAGCGGGTGCGACTCGACACCGACGCCGGCGGCCGGGTGACCCGGGTGACCATCGCGACGCTGCCGTAACGGACTCGCCTCGTCAGCGGATCGGCGAGAGGCCATCATGGAGCGATGACAGCAGTACTTTCCGATACCGCCGCCCCACAGCAACTGCCCGCCGAGCGGTTCCTCAATCGCGAGGTGTCCTGGCTCGACTTCAACGCGCGCGTGCTGGCACTGGCCGAGGACGAGAGCACACCGCTGCTCGAGCGCGCCAAGTTCCTGGCCATTTTCGCCAGTAACCTCGACGAATTCTTCATGGTGCGGGTCGCCGGCCTCAAGCGCCGGCGGCAGACCGGCTTGACCATCCGGTCGGCGGACGGGTTGTCGCCGGGTGAGCAGCTTGCCGTGATCGCAGCCCGGTCGGCCGAGCTGGTCGCCCGGCACGCCGCCTGCTTCTCGGACGAGGTCGAGCCGGCGCTGGAAAAGGAGGGCATCCGTATCGTCCATTGGGACGAGGTGACGGCCGGCCACCGGGAGCAGCTGCACGGCTACTTCCGCGACCAGGTATTTCCGGTGCTCACTCCGCTGGCCGTCGACCCGGCCCACCCTTTTCCTTATATCAGCGGGTTGTCGCTCAACCTCGCCGCCAGCGTGCGGGACCCGTCCAACGGACTGGTCCGCTTTGCCCGGGTCAAGGTGCCCAACAACGTGCCCCGCTTCGTGCCGGTCGGCCACAGCGACGACACCACCTTCATGCCGGTCGAGGACCTCATCGCCACCCACCTCTCGCAGCTCTTCCCCGGCATGGAGGTGGTGGAGCACCACCTGTTCCGGGTGACTCGCAATGCCGACCTCGAGGTGGAGGAGGACCGCGACGAGGACCTGCTCCAGGCGCTCGAACGCGAGCTGGCCCGCCGCCGGTTCGGCCCGGCCGTGCGCCTCGAGGTTGCCGACTCCATGAGTGCGGAGGTGCTCGATCTGCTGGTCCGAGAGCTCGACGTCAGCGCCAGCGACGCGCAGCGGGTGCCCGGCCTGCTCGACCTGTCGGCGCTGTGGGGACTGTACGGCGTCGACCGACCGGACCTGAAGGACAAGCCCTTCGTGCCGGCGACGCACCCGCGATTCGTCGATGGGGAAACCGCCAAGAGTGTCTTTTCGACCCTGCGTGACGCCGACGTCCTCGCGCACCATCCGTACGACTCCTTCGCCACCAGCGTGCAGCGTTTCATCGAGCAGGCCGCAGCCGACCCGCATGTCCTGGCCATCAAACAGACCCTCTACCGGACGTCGGGCGACTCACCCATCGTCAACGCGCTCATCGACGCGGCCGAGGCCGGCAAGCAGGTCGTCGTCCTGGTCGAGATCCAGGCCCGTTTCGACGAGCACACCAATATCGCGTGGGCCCGTGCGCTGGAACGGGCCGGCTGTCATGTCATCTATGGCCTGGTCGGGCTCAAGACCCACTGCAAGATTGCCCTGGTCGTCCGGCAGGAAGCCGGCCACATCCGGCGCTACGCCCACATCGGCACCGGCAACTACAACAGCAAAACGGCCCGCCTGTACGAGGATGTGGGACTTTTCACGGCCGATGCCGATGTGGGTGCCGACCTCACCGACCTGTTCAACAGCCTGACCGGCTATTCACGGCAGAACGGCTACCGCTCTCTTCTCGTCGCCCCGAATGACGTACGCAGCGGCATCATCGAGCGCATCGAGCGGGAGGCCGAGCATGCGCGGGCCGGCCGAGGTGGCCGTGTGCAGATGAAGGTCAACCACCTGGTCGACGAGCAGGTGATCGACGCGCTCTACCGCGCGAGCATGGACGGCGTCCAGATCGACCTGGTGGTCCGTACGAACTGCACGGTGCGCCCGCAAGTGCCGGGGTTGTCCGACAACATCCGGGTGCGCTCGATCGTCGGCCGCTTTCTGGAGCACTCCCGGGTCCTGTGTTTTGCCAACGACGGTCAGCCCGAGTACTGGCTGGGCAGCGCCGACATGATGCACCGTAACCTCGACCGCCGAGTCGAGGTGCTGGTGACGGTCCACGACCCCACGGCGCGCCAGCAGCTGCAGAGCATGCTCGATCAGGCCACCGCTGACACCACCGGCGGGTGGGATCTGCGGGCCGACGGCAGCTGGGAACAGCGTGTCGCCCCCCCGGGTCGACGGCTCGTCGATCACCAGATCGCGCTGATGCAGACACATTCCGACCGCGGCCGCTGATCGACCCGGCAACGGCGACGGACCGGCCAGTTCCTTGAGGGGAGGTGGCCGGCCCGTTGACTTGGTGGAGCTAGCGCGCCTTCTTCGCCGTGGTCTTGCGTGCTGTCGACTTCGTCCCGCTCTTGGCCGGCGCAGTCTTACTGGCCAGCGTCCTGGCCGCCGCCGTCTTCTTGGCCGGGGCAGTCTTGGCCGTCTTGGTGGCTAGCGTCTTGGCCGCCGCCGCCTTCGTCCCGGTCGACTTCGCAGCGGTCGACTTCGGAGCCCGCTTTGTCGCGGACGTCCTGGCAGCGGACGTGTTAGCGGCGGACGCCTTGGCCGCGGACGTCTTGGTCGCCGCCGTCTTCGTCGCCGCGGTCTTCGTCGCCGCCGTCTTCTTGGCACGAGAGCGCGACGACGGGGCCGGGGTGGCCGTCGACGTCGACTTCTTTGCCGCTGCGCCCCTCGCCGTCTTCGTGGCCGACGCCGCCTTCGCAGCGGTAGTCGTCGTCGTCGCAACCTTGGGCAGCTTCTTCGCCCCGCTGACGACGTCCTTGAAACCGGTGCCGGCGCGGAAGGCCGGAACCGATGTGGCCTTGACCTTGACCGCAGCCCCGGTGGCCGGGTTACGCGCCGTTCGCGCATTGCGCGCCCGCTTCTCGAAGACACCGAAACCGGTGATCGCAACCCGCTCACCGCGGGCGACGGAGCGGACGATGATGTCGACCACCTGGTCGACGGCCTGCTGAGCGGTCTTACGGTCGACAGACGGCAAGCGGTCTTCGACCGCCCTGATGAGCTCGGCCTTGTTCACTGCTGAACCTCCTGATGCGGTCGGCTGGCGACGTGGCCATTACGGGCACGCTATTCCGCCTGACACCGCCGCACAATCATCTAGCACAGCGTGTTTTGACCTATCCGGCGGGCCCTTCCGGCTCAGCCGATCGTCACGGTGGGCAGCCAGGACCGCCGATCCCTTTCATAGGCGGAAATGTCATCGCCGTGCTGCAGCGTCAGCGCAATATCGTCGAGCCCGGCAAGCAGGCGATCGCGGCTGTAGTCGTCGATGGCAAAACGCACCACGCACCCGCCATAGCGGACCTCCCGAGACACCAGGTCGACCGTAACCGCAGTCGTGGGACGTTCCTCCACGGCCGCCATCAAGGCCGCTACGTCGGCGCCATCGGCCACGATTGGTAGCAGTCCCGCCTGGTAGGCGTTGGCGCGGAAGATGTCCCCAAAGCGCGGCGAGATCACCGCCCGGAACCCGTGATCCTGCAAAGCCCAGACGGCGTGCTCCCGCGACGATCCGGTGCCGAAGTTTTCCCCGGCAACCAGCACGGTGGCTCCGGCGTACTCCGGCCGATCGAGGACGAACCCCGGCTCCCGCCGCCATTCGGCGAAGAGGCCGGCGCCGAAACCGGTGCGTTCGACCCGCTTCAACCAGTCGCTCGGGATGATCTGGTCGGTGTCGACATCGCTGCGGTTCAGCGGGACGGCGCGCCCCTGATGAACGGTGAAGGCGTCCATCAGGCGTCCAGGTCGGCAGGGGCGGCGAAATGACCGGCCACCGCTGTCGCGGCTGCGACCGCCGGCGACACCAGATGCGTGCGCCCACCGCGGCCCTGCCGCCCCTCGAAGTTACGGTTGGAGGTGGAGGCGCAGCGCTCGCCCACCGACAACGTGTCAGGGTTCATGCCCAGACACATCGAGCAGCCGGCCGTGCGCCACTGGGCGCCGGCGGCCAGGAACACGTCGTGGAGACCTTCGGATTGCGCCTGCCGGCGCACGGCCATCGAGCCGGGGACCACCAGCGCGCGCACTCCGGGTGCAACCCGCCGGCCCCTCAGCACATCGGCGGCAGCGCGCAGATCCTCGATCCGGCCGTTGGTACAGGAACCGACGAAGACGGTGTCCACCGTGATCTCCCGCATCGAGGTGCCGGGGGAAAGGCCCATATAGGCCAGGGCCCGCTCGGCGGCCTCTCTCGCCGCGCCGGCCGGGAAGGACTGCGGGTCGGGCACCGTGGAATCTAGCGGGGCCCCCTGGCCGGGGTTGGTGCCCCAGGTGACGTAGGGCGTCACCGCGCCCGCGTCCACATGGACCTCCTTGTCGAAGGCAGCGCCGGCGTCGGTGGCCAACGTCTGCCACTCGGCTACCGCCGCATCCCAGTCGGCACCATGGGGAGCGGCCGGACGCCCTTCCAGGTAGCGAAACGTGGTCTCGTCCGGGCCCACGAGCCCGGCCCGCGCCCCCGCCTCGATGGACATGTTGCAGACGGTCATGCGCCCTTCCATCGACAGGCCGCGCACCGCCTGCCCGCGGTATTCCACTACGTGGCCCTGCCCGCCGCTCGTGCCGATCTGGGCGATGACAGCGAGCACCAGGTCCTTGGCCGTGCTGCCGGCCGGAAGCGCGCCCTCGACGGTGACCGCCATCGTGCGGGGGCGGCTCTGCGGCAGCGTCTGAGTGGCGAGAACGTGCTCCACCTCGCTGGTCCCGATACCGAAAGCCAGCGCGCCGAACGCCCCGTGTGTGGAGGTGTGGCTGTCGCCGCACACGATCGTCATCCCCGGTTGGCTCAGCCCCTGCTGCGGGCCGATGACGTGCACGATGCCCTGACCGGCGTCACCCATCGCATGCAGCCGGATCCCGAACTCGGCACAGTTGCGACGCAGGGTCTCCACCTGTCGGCGGGAGACCGGGTCGTCGATCTCGGTGGTGTCGGTGGGCACGTTGTGGTCCTCGGTGGCGACCGTCAGGTCGGGTCGGCGGACCCGACGCCCGGTCGACTGCAAGCCGGCAAAGGCCTGCGGCGACGTCACTTCGTGTACGAGGTGCAGGTCGACGTACAGCAGGTCTGGCTCGCCGGGAGTGCGGGCCACGACATGGGCGTCCCACACCTTCTCGGCCAGGGTCCCGCTCACGGCTTCCGTCCTAAAAGTTGGGATGATAGTTTCGTCATATGAGACAGCTTAGCGGAGTAGGCGTTCTGGACAAGGCAGTGCTGATTCTCGAGTCGACGGCTGAGGGGGCCAGCCTGGCCGAACTGGTCGAGCACAGCGGGCTCCCTCGCGCGACAGCCCACCGGCTGGCTCAGGCGCTGGAGGTGCACGGCCTGCTCAGCCGGGACGGCGACGGCAGGTGGCACCCGGGGCCGCGGCTCGGGCAACTCGCCTCCTCGGCGCCGGACCCATTGCTGCGGGTCGCGCCGGCCGTGCTGGCCGCGCTGCGCGACGCCACCGGTGAGAGTGCGCAGCTCTACCGGCGGCGCGGCGACCAGCGGATCTGCGTCGCGGCGGCGGAGCGGGCCAGCGGGCTGCGTGACACCGTGCCCGTCGGCGCGACACTGACGCTGGTGGCCGGATCCGGAGCGCAGGTGCTGCTCGCCTGGGAGTCACCCTCGGAGGTGCTGCCCTTGCTGCCCCGAGCGCGCTTTTCGGCCCGGACGCTGGCGGAGGTGCGCCGACGGGGGTGGGCCCACAGCGTCGCCGAACGCGACGTCGGGGTGGCCTCGGTGTCTGCCCCGGTGCGGGACCGGCTGGGACGGGTGGTGGCCGCAGTCTCGGTCTCCGGACCGATCGACCGGCTGACGCGCACGCCCGGCCGCCTGCATGCCGCTGCCGTTGTAGGTGCCGCCCGGCGGCTGTCCGACATCGCCTGAGCAGCTCGCCCGTACCCGAGACGAACGGGCTCACGGAGACACCGAGCGGCATCGATACCGAGCACGACAAGGAGTGCCCTCCCGAGCCGGCACATGGTCACTGCTGAGATCGCGCCGGCGCGAAGCGCAGCTCTCCAGCGGGGGCAGCCGTCGCAGCTGGCCTCGAAACCATCCTGGGGAACCCCGCTCTCCCCACATTTGCCCTTGATACTCGGCCGCTACGCTACATCCGTACGGCTTATTCATGACGGTTGTGTGTGCGGGACGCCTATTTCGCATTCGGGGAGGGCAAAGGCCCAGGTCGATGACCTAGGCCTTTGTGGGTAGCCCCGAGGGGATTCGAACCCCCGCTACCGCCTTGAGAGGGCGGCGTCCTGGGCCGCTAGACGACGGGGCCCTACCTGATGCGGTCGTGCGGTACAGCGCTGGGGTACCAGGACTCGAACCTAGACTAGCTGAACCAGAATCAGCCGGGCTGCCAATTACCCCATACCCCATAGGCATCGGCCCTGAAGGTTACCGGAGAACTTCCGGCGACCCCACACCGGCCGCGTCCTGCAGGCGGGCCAGCGTACGTTCGCGCCCGAGCAGCTCCATCGATTCGTACAACGGCGGAGAGACGGTGCGTCCGGTCACCGCCACCCGGACGGGTGCGAAGGCCTTGCGCGGCTTGAGACCGAGCCCGTCGACCAGGGCGCCCTTCAGCGCCTGCTCGATCGCCGAAGCCGTCCAGATGGTGACCCGGTCCAGCGCCTCCCGCGCCGTCAGCAGCGTGGGAGCCGCGTCGGGGCCCAGTTCCTTGGCCGCGGCCGCCTCGTCGAGAGCGAAGGCGTCGCCGCTGAACAAGAATCGCAGCATCTCGACTGCCTCTTTCAGGACGGCTACCCGCTCGCGCACCAGCGGCGTCGCGGCGGTCAGCGTGGCCAGCTCACCCGCTGCCGGTG
>JAABUT010005015.1_pt1 | contig 10109 bp, 4 predicted proteins | sample 5559281 | NCBI WGS metagenome assembly JAABUT01 (sample SAMN10711880, study PRJNA513359) | rock metagenome | isolation source: Antarctica rocks | place: Antarctica: Victoria Land, Ricker Hills nord | collected 2016-01-04 | reverse complement strand
CCTTTTTTGGCTGTTTCTGTCACAAAAAACAACCTATTAGATACCTCGGAAGAAAACTGCTTCCACAGCCATACAAAATAAGTATCAAAGACAGAGGCTGCATCATTTGAATTATGATACAGCCTCATTTTTAACTTTCGGTAGCCCCAACAGGACTAAACTCGAACCGTATAATCGAAGATTTGAAGCGAATCGCGTTTTAAATTATGTCTATAGATCCTGCTGCATTTTAACAATTAAAAAGAAGTTTAATACTGCATTTGAGAAAGGCAAGCCGCTAACTAGTCAAGAAAACCTTCGTTTGATTGACTTTGATTTCTTAACGTCATGTTTACTATTTTTTAATCGGTGCCAAAAGTTATTGTGATAGAACGCTTGCAGTATATTGTGAAGCAATAACAGCATACAAAGCGGGATGCGTACTTTGATATAGTCGATAGTTGAATCAGCTATAGGCAAATAAGGGTTATCATAACAGTTTTGGTATCTGATTACTTGTTTAGGTTGTTTAGGTTGTTTAGGTTTCTCATTCTGGCTACAAAGTTTCTCAATTTGGCTACAGCCAGAAGATAACATCTATAGACCTTTGTAGTGTTAATCTTAAAAAATAAAACAATGGAACATCAAAAGGAGACGAATAAGGTTTGGTTCATCACGGGCACTTCACGCGGCTTTGGACGGGTATGGACGGAAGCAGCACTTAAGCGTGGCGACAAGGTTGCAGCTACGGCACGAAATCTGGCCAGTATTGCTGACCTCAAAGAAAGGTACGGGGAAAATGTGCTGACTTTGGAGCTGGACGTAACCAAGCCCGATCAGGTGAAGACGGCCGTGACGCAAGCTTACGACCATTTCGGAAGGCTTGATATCGTTTTCAATAATGCCGGTTATTCACTTGTCGGGACGATTGAGGAAGCAAGTGCGGACGACGTTCGCGCACTTTATGAAACAAATATTTTAGGCGCGCTTTCCGTTATTCAGGCAGCTTTGCCACTGCTACGCAAGCAGGGCAGTGGTCACATACTAGGTACATCGAGCAACCTCGGCCATGTAACGATGCCTGTGATCGGCTACTATTGCTCCTCCAAATGGGCATTCGAGGCGATTCATGAAAGCCTGGCTGCAGAGGTTAAAGCTTTTGGCATCAAAGTAACCATTATCGAGCCTGGCGCGTATGCTACCGAATTCGGAAGCCCGGAGTCGTTGAAGTTTGCAGCAGGCCTTGACATTTATGCAGATTTCAAAAAACAGTTCTTCGGAGGTTTGAAGGGTATGGAACGAGGCGATCCGAATGCAACACCGGAGGCCCTGTTTCAAGTTGTTGATGCAGAAAACCCACCACTGCGCTTCTTCCTCGGTAGCCACAATTTGCCATGGGTGCGCAAGGCCTATGAGGAACGACTGGCCACCTGGGAAGCCTGGGAAGCTGTTTCCAACTCCGCTCAAGGCTAAAAGTTTAAGACTGTAGCAGGAACAATTCTTGATAAAGGATCAATGATAACCGGTAATTTAGCTATTATCGGTTATTGTTCTATTAAGTACCAAAAGATGAAAAAAGAAGGAAACAGCCCTCATAAATTTGAGTCTTTATCAGACGCTCACCAGTCCCTCGGACTGCCTGCGCCTAAGCATCCGCTGATCAGTTTGATAGGTATCGCAAATGTCCCAGGTGAGGTAAACTTTCCAGCCGGATCCCATGTGCTGAACTTTTATAAGATATCCTACAAATCAAGGCTTGGCGGCAGATTAAAGTATGGCCAGCATTATTATGACTTTGATGAAGGCGGTTTATTATTTGCTTCCCCTGGCCAAATCATTGGCAATAATGAGGATGACATCAACAGTGCCGATGAATGTTCTTTGTATACGCTCTTGATACATCCGGATTTTTTGTGGAATTCTCCTTTAACAAAAAAGATTAAGCAGTATGGTTTCTTCTCTTATTCAGCCAACGAAGCGTTGCACCTATCCGAAGATGAAAAAGAAGTGGTTATTTCTATTTTTAAAATGATCGAAGCCGAGCTTAATAGCAGGATCGATGATTTCAGCCAGAACGTGGTCATTTCTCAAATTGAACTGTTATTGAATTATGCTGATCGGTTTTACAAGCGTCAGTTTATCACGCGCAAAGCTGTAAGCAGTGATCTATTGCAAAAGCTGGACGACCTGTTAGAAGCTTATTTTATGGAAGGAACGCCATTAAGCCAGGGGCTACCGACTGTTGGATACCTTGCCGGACACTTAAATCTTACACCAACTTATTTAAGCGATATGCTTCGATCCCTAACAGGGCAGAATGCACAGCAGCACATACACGACAAGCTTACCCAAAAGGCAAAAGAAATATTATCGACAACCAGTTTATCTGCCAGTGAAATAGCTTACCAGTTAGGTTTCGAACATCCGCAATCATTCACCAAGTTTTTTAAAAACAAGACCAGTCAGTCACCGATTGAATTTCGGGCACAATTTAATTGAAGTAAAATCATCAAGCATAAGTCCAACCGTTAATTAAACGACCGTTTTCTTCACACCTCAAACCACACTGACAGATTTTGAACTTTAGCTTTGCCTCTTAGTAAATAAATACGGTTGTCCATTCAAAGTAAAATACTACCTTCAGTGGACAAGTTTATTTACTTTTAAGTCAGGTGTTCGGTCATCTTAATGAACATTACATTCAAACCTTCAAAAACATTTATTAGGTGTAATGTAACTTATGTAATAGTTTAATGTAATATATAAAGTACAAAAAAACCGGTTTTTAACCAGCGAACCCTGATTACACAAATACGTTCGTTTAAATGAACAGTCTAAATATTTCTTTTAAGGCAAATCAATGTATAAAAATAGTCGTTGCCCTTACCAGGTTTTAAACTTCAAAATGTGGTTATTTCATTTATCAAATACGCATCATCAGAAATACAAAAACCATTTTGATTGATGAAATGAGTTTATAATAATTTAATAAAAATTGACTTGTACTTTAACAGTTCCTGGAAGGAGCAATAATTGGATTTTAAGAATGTTGGTTTCAGCCAATTTCATTATCTAGAAACGAGGGTATAATGATAGCTATGCCATTGTTTTCTATCCTCTTAAGATAAACTCCAAAGGGCTTTATTAGCGAGGGATCTATTAATTTGCCAAATTTGATTACCTTTTTCTTTCATATAATTAGTTATGATAAACATTAATGGAATAATCGTCTTTTTTCGATAATTTTAATGTGCTTAATCCAAATCGTAATGTTTAATTAAAAAGTTAATCTGAACTATAAGAATACATCTTCCAAAGTTCTGAAACGGACAGAATTTATTACTTCTTTTTCCGTTAAACAACCTGGGGTAAATCCTGTGAAAAATTTAAAATCTCGAATTAAGTGCATCTGATCAAAATATCCACATTGGTAGGTAATACGGCACCAGGACCTATTAGGATACAATTCCTTTAATTTATACGCATAAGAAAATCTGATCATCTTACTATAAAGTTTGGGCGATATACCAATCCGATTCAATGAAATTCTTTCAAACTGTTTTAATGACAGACATGCCTGCATTGCAACAGATTCAATGCGTAAATTCCCAATGTTTCTCACAAGCTCTAACATAGCCATATCAAATGGTATGGCTGCTTTTAAAGATTCCAGCTTGCCCAATAAATATTTTTGGATAATTTGGTTTTTTAGATCATCCGTTTTGGAACTTCTTAATTGATCTAAAATCAGGTCTACCTCTTTACCTAAAACTAATCGAGCATCATAATCTTTATCAACAATAGTATGTAAAGGTATTCCTAACAGCCTAAACATTCCGCTTGGTTTAAGACAAACTACTATATCTTTATGTTTTCTTCCTAGATCGAGTGTAACAGGAGTTGTCTGCGGTCCAATAATCATCGAGCGAGACTTTAATTCAAAGTCTTCCCCCGGTTTTTTTACGAAAACTTTATCTTCTAAATAAAAACATAGAAACCGCGTATGCGTTGGGACGAACCTATAAAATGGGGAGATGCCTTTTTCCACGGTAAAATCAAATGTTGTCACTGTAATATTATCCACAAACTCTCTTAATGCCGGATGAGGAAGGTAAACTGAGTGAACCATATATTCAATCGTTTTGGTTAGATTATGAAAAAGGCATTATAAAGATACTGAAAATTAGCAAACTCTTGAAATTTATATCGAAGCAAAATGAAGGTGCTTTAATGCTAAGAGATTCAACAAAAATTTACGCATTCTCGTATATTAAAAGAACGAATTCTGTACTTGTTTTAAACTTCCACAGAGATAGTTTGCTGCCTTTTGCAACCCGCATCCTAATTTACCAATAGAAATAAAATGTCTTTTTTGTACTATATTCTGTGCTTGCTCTAAATTAAATTTGGATTGTAATTAATAAACAATTAAATACAAAAGAGCATGTCAAAAAAAATGTTGGGTACAATTACAGTTACCCCGGAAACGATTGTTGCCGGTCAAAGCGTGTTTATTGAAGTAAACTCGCTGGAAGGTAAAAGTTTAAAGATTAGCGATGAAATCACTGTTCGTATCAATGGAGTCATTGGTCCAGATCAATATCTTCAGTTTGATAAACCTGGGATAAAAACCATCACCGTATCTGGTGGTAAAGGTGAGGACTTGGAAACTCAAATTATTGAGGTTACGGTCGCGGACATAGCTAACCCGGGATCACATTCCAATATGCTCAACCCCCAATTCCACGCATTGATTTTTAACCCTAAAATTCAGGCTTTACCCATATTGAATGTTACCAGATCAAAGGCTCAACCTTATAAAGCGGTGTTTTCGCTGGGAAAAAAATATTTAGGCAGTAATTTCTTTTCGGAGGGTACGCAGCCACCTTTTGCAGCTAACAGCCCAAATTCAAATGTATCAGTTCTCAGCACGGCCACCGTTAGCTTAGCTCATAAATCCGACCTGACCGCTAATACAGAAAAAAATACAGATTTACTTCGGGATTTAAAACCCGTCAACCTAGCCAACGACAGCTCTTTTTCGAACACTGGGCATCTTATGCAAGAGGCTCTTAAGGGTTCTGAATTCTTACATGGAATCTTTAAAAATGCAAAATCGAAGGAAAAAATTGAACTTAATGAAAATTTAAAGCCTGCCGATAACTTTGCTCTGAAATACGTAGCTACCCCGATACCTGGAGGCATTACCGTAGAACCGCTTAACCCGACGAATGGAATTACTTTTCATTGGGATTTTGGGAACGGCGCAAGCTTAATCACGCAGGAGATGGCAGTTGAACATGATTTTGAAGCATCGCTTGGTTCTGATACGGAACATCACACCTTTCATATCAAATGTACCATCAGTCAAAAAGGGCAACCGGACATAATGGTAGCAAGAACTCTTTATGTACATAACGCCTATGCACTTTGCAAAAAACTGGGTTCCCTCGTACCCAAAACGTTAAGTTCTGGATTTGCAACCAAAGCACTTAACATATGGGAAGGGTTTATTACGGTTAACAACGTGGAACCATATCCCCTTGTCCTCGAATCTAAGTTTATTTACCCATTAATGAGCGATGGCAATCACCTAACGATACCCATTAATGAAGATGGAAATATAGGAAATATAAACCCTCACTTGCTTGTCAAAAACGAGGGAACCACGACTATAGATAAGAAACCCAGCATACCAGGGACAGCATATACATCGGCCCAGAAACAGGCCGCAAATTTCAATTTCCCGTCTTTCAACAAATTAATTATCGTTCCTGCTAAAGGATCCTTATTAATTCCAGTCACAGTTCCCCATTCCATCCTGACCGACGATGCTATAGGTTTTGCGGTAATTTATACTGGTACTACATCAAACGGAATAGCAATTAGAAGCGAGGCCTTTTTCGACATCCCTGCCAAATACCGTAAAAATAATAACCAAATGATAGGAGATATATCTTTTAACAGGCTATTAAAAAATGCGTCACCCCTACTAGATGATCTGAGTGAAAAGAATACAGTAAAAGCCGATCAGGCTAAAAAAGAGAATACAAAAATACCTTTCTCAACAAAAGCAAAACTATACAAAGTTTCGTCTGGCCTCTCATTTATAAATGCAACAACCATTAAGGCTAATTCGTTACCTAATGCAGAAAGAAGCATATTGCTCAACTCTGGTATAAGTTCAGCCGAACTCAACAACCTGCCTTCCAATCTTGGTTTGCTGCATAAATTGGTTTCCGATACTATTATAGATCCAAAAAGGATTAATCAACCCACAGCCTCTGCTACCATAAAATTTCTAAACGAGATTGGTGCATTAGGGGATGGTACAATGCACTTTTTGGAAAATAACAATAATGTGCCTGCTCCGCCTGTTGAAGGTCAGGAGTGTGATCCAGATAATATACCTAACGAAGTTTTCGATGATCCTAATACTGATTGGGCATGCCAAGCCACTCCGGAAACCCGCCAAATAGCAACGGCACCTCGTTTTTTAAACGCAAGAAAGGGAGACATTATATTATCCCCTGGTGGACCCGGATTGATCGGGCAATTGTTACGCCAAGTTAGTCCACCCCAACTTTACAGTCATAGTGGTATTATGACAAGGAACTATGACCAGGTCACCCATAGCACCGCAAGCGAAGATCGGCTGATGGATTACCCCGTAGGCTCCGTAGTGGGTAAACCAACACCCACTGATGGCCACCGCCCCGACGTGTTAAAATATGGCTGGCCGGGTGTTATTACGCAAAGCATAGCAGAAACAGTTAATGGTAAAGATTATAAAGACCCCGAGTCGGGAAAGTTATATAGGATATCGGGGTTTTCCGGAGAAGATAGTGGTCTCACGGTCGGAGGCATTTGGGAGATCATTCATCCCATTGTGATAAGGCCGGACTATATATTAGAATCCAAAAATGTTGAAATTCGTAAAAAGCTACATCAAGTAGCGGACGAGGCCGCGTCAATGGAAGGGAAAAGCCATTATCGGTTTTATTGCTATACTGATCCCACTATTGCCGATGATCCTTCTAAAGCGGGCCCTTCGGATTCTGGATGGGCTAAAGGCACCATACCCACGGTCTGTTCTTCTTTTATATGGCACTGTCTTAAGAAACATGGAGTTCACCTTGAAAGTGATAATGAATTTGTATCCGATGCTGATCTGGAGTCTACGGATAAAGTAAGGGACGGAAAAATTGTTGGCGGCGAAGTAAATAGCGACACAAAGGATGGTTTATACTTATATAATGCTGACGAACGTTTAGCCGGAGGCGAATACCTATTTAATTCACTAAAAGACAAGATTGAGGAGAAATTAAACGAGAAAGGTATTCTCGGTGATGTAACGGGTTTTCTTTCTGACATAAAAGATGATGTTGCAAACCAGATGTTAAATGCTTTTGGCTCTGATTGGTGCGACACCGAAGCAAAAGACTCCGATGCATGGAGAAACGCCGTGGCGGCCAATGCCGTGAGTCCAGATAATATTTTTCTATGGGATTCACCCGAACAAAATGGACTATATGGCTCTTTCGCTCCTTTGGTTTACAGGGAATCACGGGTGGAAACGGTTTCGGTTTCTAAATGGCGTAAGGTACTTATCAAAGGAAGCCTATCGGGCATTGTTCGCTTCAACGGCAATCCAATAAGCGGGGTTTTAGTCCAACTACAGGACGGCACGTCAACTTCATCATTACCGCCGGATGGCAGATACTTGCTAGAACATGTAAATCTCGGATCGTATACCATCAAAGCGTCGTTCACAGATACTTCTACCGGTACTCAAATAAGTGCTAATTTACCCGTGAATCTAACCGCCAGTCAAAACAGTTTTGATATTGATTTGCAGGGCCCATCGGATTTGTTTAGAAAACTGAAAATTGATGCCGTTATTGATGTCTTTGATTATAAGGAAGTAGGATCAAACCGTCATAACAACGAAAGGAGATATAGAGAATTAATTGTGGGGCCGTTTGGCACCCATGCAGAAACAACTTTGACAGTCACAACTGATGACGGTGATAATGTAGGTAGCTTAAGAATTGTTGCAGACTGGAATACAGACAAATCTATTTTCATCTCGTTTACGCATACAATGGAAGAAGGAGGAGATAATGAAGGTACGGTTAGTCAAAGTTTTAACTTGCCAGCCGATTGGTGGCATAGTTGGACAACCAACATCAAAAATGGTCAGGTGGGTGGATCAGATACCTCTACAGTCAACGTCACGTTTACCAATGAAATAAATCCTCATTAATGCCTAATTGACTGGAAGGACAATACAAAAATAAATAACTCAAAAAACGGTCGTTTATCGATAATATTCTTATTGCTTTGCTATTTATACCCGGCAAAATAGCACTAAAGAAAACCCACAATTTATCGGTAAAGTTCACATCTTTTTTACAGGTGGATAAGGATTACACGTATATCTTCGTTTAAATGTACGAGGGAAATTTTTCTTTAAAAGAAAATCGAGGCATAAGCAAAATAGTCAATGCCATTACCATGCCTTAAACTTTAAAGTGTAAACAAATGATTTGAGGAAGTATTAATGTAGAAAATTCTACATTTAATCGGGACTAAAAGCGGGGAAGCTTACATTGATTCACACCTTTTTAAGACGCGTAAGTTTTGGGCACTTATCCAACAAGGACTTACGTTAACAGATAAAAGTGAAGCCATCAATTTTTAAGTATCGGCTAGCAGGTCAAAATACTCATCATCTTCGTTTTTACCGCCGTAACCTTTGCCCGTATGTTCATAGGTATCTAAAAACTCAATGGCCGTTATCCACTTTACCATTTTGTATCCCAGCTGGTTTTCAACACGCAGCCTCAGTGGTGCCCCATGCTCCTTGGAAAGCGTTTTGTAATTCATTTCCCAGGCAAGGATAGAGTGTGGTTTCAGGCAGTTATCTAAACTGTGGGTATCGTAATAAGTTCCGCCAAAAAGGCCTTCACCAAAAGAATAAAATACTACGGTCCTTACAGTTGAATGAGGTTTTACCAGGTCCACAAGTTGTTTAATAGGTAGGCCGCCCCATTCCGCAATACCCGACCAGCCCTGGATGCAATGGTGCATGGTAATATTTTGTTCCAAGCCCATCTTTTTAAGGTCTTGTATTGATAGCTCTACCGGGTTTTCAACAAGGCCTCCAACTCTCAGTTTATAATCTTTAAAATCATTTGCTGCAAGGTTTCGCCATTCGTCTGAGTCTGGCATTTTACCATTCACCCAGAAATAAGGCGAAATGTCTTTTTGCTTATAATAAACTTTAGGCTTGAATTTATTGATAGAAAGACTCCAGAGCGTTCCATTAATTGCTGCTTCTGTATGCTGCAAGGCACGTGGCCTTTGCCAGGAAATCCAGTGGGCCAGAAAACCAAATGCCAGGGTGAAAAGGATAATGCCTGAGCCAATATATAAGCCAGTATAACTTGCAGGATCATCTGTGCCAACAGTTATATGGTTCATGTTTCGTGCAAGCCCTGTTGCTGCAACCATGGCTATATGGATAATGATAAAACCTGTATAAGCTAGCATAACCAAAAAGTGAACAGAGCGGGCACCTTGCCGGCTGCCAAATATTTTTGGGAACCAGTGGAAGCGGTTTTCTATAGCAGGGGACATGGCCATACCAGTTAGCATAGCAATAGGGGCTAATATAAAAACAACTGCAAAATAAGAAATTTGCTGCAAGGCATTGTAATGGTAAAAGCCGTTAGGCTCAATTGGCATATTAAAGGTTGCATAATGCACAAAAACATTCCAGGAGTCAGGAACGACTTGCCAAGATACCGGAAGCAGTCTTTTCCACTGATTAGTAATAAACAACAGCGTAATAAACACCACGCCATTAAGCAGAAAAAAAGGAACAGTAATAAAATGCCATGACCTTGCCAAGCCCACAGAATGGCGGTAACCAGGCAGGCCAATTACAGGATTTAGATAACGCGCATCTTCTTTGGCCGTCCAAACCCGGTCATCAGGTACTTTTACCGGTGTAAACCGTATCCATTCCGAATCAGGAGAACAGCCGTTGTTCCAGTATAAGCGTGGATGATCAGCCAGTATAGAAAGCCCACTTCGAATAATTAGCGCAAGGAAAAAGAAATTAA
>JAABUT010005014.1_pt1 | contig 10109 bp, 11 predicted proteins | sample 5559281 | NCBI WGS metagenome assembly JAABUT01 (sample SAMN10711880, study PRJNA513359) | rock metagenome | isolation source: Antarctica rocks | place: Antarctica: Victoria Land, Ricker Hills nord | collected 2016-01-04 | reverse complement strand
TCGGCCTTGCAGCCCTGCCCGGCACCCGCCCGTGGAAGCGCCGCACCCCCGCCGACATCGCCCTGCTCAACGCCCGCGCCGCCGCCCCAAGCCGCCCCGCAGGCAGCACCCCCCACGAACCCGGCCCCGGGCCGCAAGACGGCCAGCCCGCCGTCCGCCCGCAGCCCGGCCCCATCCACTCCGGTCCCGGCTTGCCGAAGGACCCAGCCGAAGCCGTCGCCTTCGTCCTGCGCCACGCCGCCGACGCCCGATGGCATCCGCCGCCCGAAGACTAACCAGCCCCCCGCCGGTCCCGCGCATTGATGACCGCTCAGCAGGCACGCCCAGCCCCGCTCCGCCAGCAACCGCGTGCGCGCCAGGCCAAGCCAGCCCGCTCAGCTATCCAGCACGCTGTCCCAATACAGGTAGTCCCGCCAGCTTTCATGCAGGTAGTTCGGCGGGAACGCCCGCCCGTTCTCCTGCAGCACCCAGGTGCTAGGCTGCGCCGGCACCAGCCGGGGATGCATCCCGCATTCCCGTGGCAGCTTGCTCCCCTTGCGCAGGTTGCACCCGCCGCAAGCGGTCACGACGTTCTCCCACGTCGTACGCCCGCCGCGGCTACGCGGAATCACATGGTCGAACGTCAAGTCCTGCGTCGGATGCCGTCCGCCGCAGTACTGGCAAGAAAACGCATCCCGCAGGAACACGTTGAACCGAGTGAACGCCGGCTTGCGCGCCGCCGGGATATAATCCTTCAGCGCGATGACGCTGGGCAGCCGCATGGACATGCTCGGCGAGTGAACCTCGTCGTCATATTCGCTAAGGACGCTCACACGGTCCAGGAACACAGCCTTCACCGCGTCCTGCCACGACCACACCGACAGCGGGAAGTAGGACAGCGGGCGAAAATCGGCGTTCAAAACCAAGGCTGGAAAATGCAAACCGCCGTCGGGCACTACGTGCTCCTCCTGAAGGCGAGTGCGCCAGGGAACCTCCCCGATCCAGACGAATCGCCACGGACGCGCCGCCACGTATGTCCTCTATCGCACCAGGCCGTCCGCTCGGCAAGGCAGGGTTGCCGCTACAGCCGTGCATCTCACGCGCACGTCATGGATGCTGCCCTATGCAGCAGCGGCAGAACGCACGCCGGCCACGGTAGCTCAGGCAAACAGCCGTTGCAGGAACAACGCCCCGGTCGCCAGCCCGGCATCGTCAATCGCATGGCCCAGGCCGGGACACCACAGGGTTTGCAAGGGGATGCCCAGCCGGTGCAACGCCGCCTCCGCCGCTTGCGCCCGGGCAAACGGCACCACCTCATCCGCCTCCCCATGCGCCAGCAGCGTCGGCGGATGCCCGGTGCAGGCCGCCAACAGGTCCGCCGAGTCCAGCAGTGCCCCGGAATAGGCCAGCAGCCCCCGCGGCGGCCGCCGCCGGCGCAGCCCGGCATGCAGCGCCATCATCGCCCCCTGGCTGAACCCCATCAGCGCCACCGCGTCCGCAGCCAGCCCCAGCCGTTCCAGCTCCGCCGCGACATACGCATCCAGCAGCGGCACGGCACGCCCGGCGCCCGCCAGCACAACGGCAGGCGAGCGGTCCGCCAAGCTGAACCACTGCCGCCCCGGCCCCTCGGACAAGCCGCCCGCCACCTGGTTGTCATACGGCTCCGGCCCGTGCGGCGCGACGAAAGCCGCATCCGGCAGCGCCTGCGCCCAGGCCGGAGCCAGGTCAATCAGGTCGTGCCCATCCGCCCCGACGCCGTGCAGCAGCACGACCATCTGCCGCGCCGCGCCACCCGACTTCGGCCCCCAACGCAAGCCCTCCAGCCCCATCGCAACCCCCTCCATCCCTGCCCGGCGCCGGATGAAATCCCCCAGCACCCATCCGCACGCTTGCACCGCCCCCAGCGACGAGGCAAGCGCAGACAAGCCAACCCGGATCACCGCCGCCGCACCCTCATGCCCATCACCCGCTTCGCCCCCAGCCCGACCGGATACCTGCATCTGGGCCACGCCCGCGCCGCCCTGTTCGCCTGGTCGCGCGGCCACTGCCTGCTCCGGCTGGAGGACATAGACCCCACCCGCTGCCGCCCCGAATACGCCGCCGCCATCCCCAAGGACCTGGCCTGGCTCGGCCTCCACCCGCACGCACCCGTGCGCGTGCAGTCCCAGCACCTGCCCAAGTATCGCGCCGTGCTGGACGCACTGCAGGCACGCGGTCTGATCTACCCCTGCTTCTGCACCCGCGCCGACATCGTCGCCTCCGCCAACGCCCCCCACGGACCCGATGGCGCCCCCCTGTATCCCGGCACCTGCCGCACCCTGGACCCGGCACTACGGGCAGATCGCCTGGCCCGCGGCGACCGCCACGCGCTGCGCCTCGACATAGCAACGGCAGTGGCGCAGGCCTGCCCCCTAACCTACACCGAGGCCGGCCAGCGCCACCCCTGCCACCCCGAAGCCTTCGGCGACGCCGTCCTGGCCCGCAAGGACTCCCCCGCCAGCTACCACCTGTGCGCCACCCACGACGACGCAATCCAAGGTGTGACCCTGGTGACCCGCGGCGAAGACCTGCGCCCGGCAACCCACCTGCACCGCTTGCTGCAAGCCCTGATAGGCTGGCCGGAGCCGCACTACGCCCACCACCCCCTGCTGCTGGACGCCGCCGGACGCCGCCTGTCCAAGCGCGACGGCGCGGCCACCCTGCGGACCCTCCGGGAAGCCGGGGTATCACCAGCCGAGGTGCGGAGGATGGCCGATCCAGCGGAACCATGAAATCTGCCGCAAGACCTCGCCTGCCCATGCAGGAAAGCGGGTGCCGTTCCCATGTTCACCGCCGAATCCAATGGCGGTCATTACGATTTGCTCATATGGTTCGTTCAGCCAACGTGAACAGGAGGCTGCCATGTCTGCCCGCCTCGCCACCGTCGCCGTCCTAACCTTGTATGCGTCCGTCCTGCCGGCGCACGCAGTTCCGGTGACTTACAACCTCACTGGAACCGTGACCCAGGTTGGCACGCTGCCCCCCGTCTCGGTCACGCCGGGCCAGGTCATCCCGATCAGCATCCAGGTGGACACGGCGGCCACGGCCTCGCCGCCGGGATCGGGCCATTACTCGTCCACCATCACCTTCAATCCCGGATCGGGCCGCTACTCCGTTATCTTCTCGGCGTTGTTCGACGGCCAGGACCTGTCCAGCCTGGCTCAGACCATTGACGTGACTGGCACCTCGATCAGCTTCGCCACAACCGGCCCGCAGATCGGCTACGGCTTCCAGCTCGCCTTATCCGGCGCCCCCGCAGGCACCCTGTCATCAGCCACCCTGCCGTCTGCGCTCGACCCCGGCCTGTTCACATCCGGCACGTTCAGCGTTGTGGACGCCTTCACTGCGGCAACTTACGGCTACAGCGGAACGATCAACGGCCTCGCGGTTCCGGAACCTGCGTCCCTGATCCTGCTCTGCACAGGGCTGGTAGGCCTTCTGGGACAGCGGCAACTGGAACGACGCCCTCGCGCATCCTGACGGATCGGCAGGAGCCTGTCAGGCACGGCAGAGTCCCCGGCCTAGTCTGACGCAGCCGCCACCCGCATCGGTGCCGGCGCCTCCACCGGCTCGACCAACTCCGGCCCATTGTTCCGCACATTGTTGACCTGGCTGCTGACCGGCCACACTCGGAACCCGGCGGCGGACGGGCGCAGCAACGCCGCCGGCTCGCCGTCTTCCTCCCCCAGCCACGCCGCCCAATCCGCCGGCTCCAGCACGACCGGCATCCTCTCATGCAGGTGGCCCAGGGCGTCCACCGCAGTCGTCGTAATGACGGCGTAGCTGCGAACCGCCTCCCCCTCCGGGCTGCGCCAGCCCTCCCACACCCCGGCCAGCGCCATGACGGCGCCATCCGCCCGCGCCACGGCATGCGGCTGCTTCGCCCCGTCCGCCAGCACCTGCCACTCATAAAACCCATCAATCGGCACGATGCACCGCCGGGCGCGGAACGCATCCCGGAACATCGGCGCGATCTGCACCGTCTCCGCCCGGGCATTGATCGGCTGCCGCACCTTCTTAGGGTCGCCGCGGACCCAATGCGGCAGCAGCCCCCAGCGCAGCAAATCCAGGCTGCGGGCGCCGGTCGTGGGATGGCGGCGCACCACCGGGCCGTCCTGGGTCGGCGCCATGTTCCAGGTCGGCTCCCAGTTCGGCGTGTCGTTCATCGTCTGGAACACCCGGCGCATCTCGTCCGGGGGGGTCGTCAGCAAATACCGTCCGCACATGCTATGCACGTTGGCCGCCCATCGCCGTCTTTCAATCGGCCCCGGCGATGGCTACGTTGCGCGCCGCAACATGGAGGCGGACGATGGGCAAGCTGCTGCGGGCATTGGCATTGGTGCTGCTGAGCGTCGGGTCCGCCCACGCGCAGGATCGCGTGCTGAACGTCTACAACTGGACCGACTACATAGACCCCAAGGTGCTGGAGCGCTTTACCGCGGAAACCGGCATCAAGGTCCAGTACGACGTGTATGACAGCCTGGAAACGCTGGAAGGCAAGCTGCTGGCCGGCCGCAGCGGCTATGACATCGTCGTCCCCACGGCGGAGCCGACGTTCAGCCGCCTGATCGCCGCCAAGGCGCTGCTGCCCCTGGACAAGGCCAAGATCCCGCACCTGTCCAACCTGGACCCCAAGCTGATGGCCCGCGTCGCCACCTCGGACCCGGGCAACAACTATGGCGCGATCTACCTCTGGGGCACCGTCGGCCTGGGAACCATCCCCGAGCAGATCCACGCGCTCGCCCCCGACGCGCCGATGGACTCCTGGGACCTGCTGCTGAAGCCGGAGAACGCCAAGCGCATCGCCCCCTGCGGCATCAGCCTGATGGACAGCGCCATAGACACCATCCCGAGCGTACTGAAATACCTGGGCCGCAACCCCGAATCCGCCGACCCCAAGGACCTGGCGGACGTGGAGAAGACCCTGATGGCCATACGCCCCTACATCCGCACCTTCGCCAGCGGCGGCGCGGTGGAGGCGCTGGCGGGCGGCCAAACCTGCCTGGCCATGACCTACTCCGGCGACGTGATCCAGGCCGCGGTGCGCGCCAAGGAGGCCGGGCAGAAGGAGGTCCGCTACATAGCACCCAAGGAGCTGGCCGAGCTGACCTTCGACATGCTGGCCATCCCCAAGGACGCGCCGCACCCGGCGGAGGCGATGCAGTTCATCAACTTCCTGCTGCAGCCCGACGTGATGGCGGCGATCACCAACCAGGTGCGCTACCCCAACGCCGTGCCGGCCAGCCTGCCGATGGTGAACGCCGAGGTACGGAACGACCCGAATGTGTTCCCCGACACCAACTCTGCTCGCTTCTTCACCGTGAAGGCGCCGGCGCAGGCGGCGGACCGGGCGCGGACGCGGATGTGGGCGCGGTTCAAGGCCGGGTCCTAAGCAAACCTCTGGAGGTCCGGCGTACCGATGGAAGCTAAGCAGGCTTGCGCGGCCTGGCTCCGCCGACAGCGACGCATATGACAGGCCGCGCAAGCCTGCTTAGCTGGTTGGCGCCGGAACACGGCAACGTTGACGTAGAAGGGCTGACCGTCCGCTACGGCCCGGCGACCGCACTGGACCGGCTGGACCTGAGCATCGCCGCCGGCGAGATGTTCGTGCTGCTGGGCGGCTCCGGGTCCGGTAAGACGACGCTGCTGCGGGCACTGGGCGGGTTCATCCAGCCCAGCGCCGGGCGCATCGTGCTGGGCGGGCAGGACATCACCCGGCTGCCGCCGCACCGGCGCCCGGTCAACACCACCTTCCAATCCTACGCGCTGTTCCCGCACATGAACGTCGCCGACAACGTCGCCTTCGGCCTGCGCCGGCAAGGCGTGCCGCGGGCGGAGATCGCCTCGCGCGTATCGGCGCTGCTGGACCTGGTGCGCTTGGGCGAGTTCGCCGGACGCCGCCCGGATGCGCTGTCCGGCGGCCAGCGGCAGCGCGTCGCCCTGGCCCGGGCGCTGGCGCCCCGCCCCCGGCTGCTTCTGCTGGACGAGCCGATGTCAGCACTGGACCGCGGCCTGCGGGAACAGACTCGGCGGGAGCTGCTGCGGATACAGCGGGAAACCGGCACCACCTTCGTGCTGGTGACGCACGACCAGGACGAGGCGCTGGCGATGGCCACCCGCATCGGCCTGCTGCACGCGGGCCGCCTAGCGCAGGTCGGAACTCCGGCCGACATCTACGAACGCCCGGCCAGCCGCTACGTCGCCGCGTTCATGGGCGCGGCCAACATCCTGCCGGGGCGGGTGCGCGACGCCGGCCCTCCAGCATTACTGGACCTCGACGGCATCGGCCCGGCGGAGGCCGCCAGCCCCGCCCCCTGCCCGGCCGGCGCCGCGGTCCACGTGGCGCTTCGGCCGGAACGGCTGCGGATCGCGCCAGGCGCCGCCGCAGGGGTGAACAGCGCAGCCGGCACGGTGGCCGATAGCGCCTACCGCGGCGATACCAGGGACCACGAGGTCCGGCTACCCAGTGGCGCCGCACTGCTGGTGTCCCAACCCCTGGCCGACGGCGCCACCGCTCTGCTGCCGCCCGGCAGCGCGGTGGTGGTGTCCTGGGCGCCGGAAGCCTGTGTGATGCTTCCCGAATGAGGACAGACATCATCAGAGCCACGGAATGCCGCCGTCTTCTCCCTCCCCCTCCGGGAGAGGGCCGGGGTGAGGGAAACAGCAAGGACAGCCCATGGCCCATCAAAGACCAGCCCGGTATTATGTAGCAACCACACCAAGCGTCCCATCCCGCTAACATACTGATTAATATACAGTGATTGCCTTCTACAGACAAGGGCGATCCGATGACCGACTACGTGCTTGCGGGCCTGACCAAACGCCGGGCCGAACTGACCGGCGAAGGTGACGCGCTGCGGCTGCGGCTGGCAAAGATCGCAACCGACTTGGGCCACCTCGACGCCGTGATCCAACAGTTTGACCCGGATTACGACCTCGGCAGCATCAGGTCCAAGCGCCCACGCGGGCCGGACGTGGCACGTCGCGGAGAAATGACCCGGTTCGTGCTGGGCGTGCTGAGGGACGCTGCGGAGCCGGTGCCCACGTCCGACCTTGCGGCCCGCCTGATGACGGAAAGGGGCATGGACGGGCAGGATCGCAAGCTTGTTGAGCGGATCACGAAGCGGATCGTGTCAACGCTTCGCCACCAAGGGCAGAAGGGCACGGTGCTGTCCCAGCCAGGGCCGGGGCGGATGTTGCTGTGGGAGGTGGCGCGGTAAACTTAGTGCTTCGCGCAGATAAGGCAACTACAGTTACGTTGACCAAAGTGTCGCACACCAACGACCCGATTTGACACTTTATCAAAGCGATCTGAGATTATGCTTATGAGTTGGTCTTCACGATTTTCAAGATAACGTCGGATGGCGTAAGAACATAGATCAGCCATTTGTACCATGCTTGTCAGCTTACTATCAACAAACAGCGGCGTCTCAATTATACGTGTAATTGATGTCCAAAGTGTTCCATTAGAATGGAAACGTCGCATCAGATTAGTGTGCTTCTTCGCTACAGTCTGGTTGTTGTCGTGAACTACTAATCCCTTACTATTAGGATCAGGGTTGCTTCGCTTCAAATACTGCTCTAACCGAGATATTACTTGCTCAAAAGCCTGTTCGTCAATGGTTTGAGCCGGATGATGGAGCGTTAGATAATGCATCTTGTCCACGCACTCAGCAAATATCGTGGCGTATGTCCAAGACTTAATCAAATATGCAAGCTCAACCACAAGACTAGCACGCTCGTCATGCGTCAAATGAATATAGTCATCAGTGTGACTGAAGTTCTTCTTGGCCTGTGAGGCAGCCTTTACATTCCGCTTTTGCCGAGTTTCCAGGACAGCCATAGCCCGTTCTCGTCTGACCGCTCCTCGGCGATCATCATAGCTCATTTGAGCGAAGCCTGGGATTCGACGCTGCTCAGGGTAGCTACGTAGCAACCAGGCTGTATGAATTTCACAACCCGCCAAGCCGTAGCTTGAACAGATGCGGTTGATTTGCTCGTCGGCATTGCGCCACTCCCATATTGGGAGGGACAAGCCGGCTAAGACATAGTGGTTGGTGGTTCCGGGGAGTTCAGGGGTTCCAGACTCATCGACATAACAGAGCTGCACAGCACCTTGGGCGCGACTGGATACAAGGCATTGGCCTTAAGTTGAGACGCTTGGCGACTCATCCCAGACGCAGGACCTACCTAGTGTCCTACAGAGGGTTTGTCAACACTCATTTCAACGCTGCCAGTAGCCCGCCCACACCCGGCTGACCGGATGCCCCAGCGCCGCGCCCGTAGCGGCCTGGTGCAGCGCCCCGTTCGCCATCCGGCGATTGTCCTCACGCCAGGCCATCTCGACGGCGTAGGCGGCCAGATACTTGCCGCTGATGTGGTGGTGCTGGCCCAGCTCGGCGCGGCGCAGGCGGGAGAAGTAGCTTTCCGCCTGGTTGGTGCAAGCGCCGTCCAGGGAGAAGGCAACCGAATGGTTGATGCGCATCACGTCGTAGTAGGCGTGCAGCCGGTCCCAGCCGCCCGCCTCATCCGCATGGATGATGCTGCCCATGGCGACACGCTCGCGGATCAGGGCCACGGCATCAGCCTCCTGGCGCACGATGAATGGCAGCGTATGCCCGCCCTCGCCACGCTCACGGGCCACCACGACGACCTGGCGCTTACCGGTCTGCTCTGAGGCGAGGCGGCGATCCTTGCGGTCGGCCTTGATGTTCTCCTGCTTGATGTGCCCGCCGACGTAAGCGCCGTCCACTTCGACCACGCCGGATAGCTGCGCCTCGCTCTGCTCCTTGCCGATGGCCTCACGTAGCTTGTGCGCCAGCACGAACGCTGTCTTATACTGGACATCCAGATCGCGGCCGAGCTGGAGCGCCGAGACGCCTTTTACCGCGTTCACAAAGATCGCGGTGGCGGCGAGGTAGTCGCGGATCGCGAGCTTGCGGCTGGCGAAGATGGTGCCGCTGGTGACGCTGAACTGGTGATTGCACGCCTTGCACTTCCAGATGCGACGGGCCGCGTAGGTGTAAACCGCCGTGCAGCCGCAGCGCGGGCAGAAGGCAGCGCCGCCGTTGTCGGCGAAGCGGATGGCCGTGAACGTGTCGTGCGCTTCGTCGTCGCTCATGCGGAAGATGCCCTTGAGACTCAGCGTCCGGGCGGCGGCGGTAAGGAGGAAGTGCTGGGGCATCTGCGGTTCTCGACATCTTATTGTCGATGACCGTAGGATTTTGCAGTTGCGCTGTCAACAGAATCTTGTCATTTTCCGTAGGAATCCGACGTGGAGCGCAGACATGGGCCAGGAAAATCGGGAGAAGGATTGGGGTAGCAAAGCCAGTCGTTTCCTTAAGGCTGAGCTGAAGCGGACCGGGGTTGGCTACAAAGAACTGGCCGAACGTTTGAAGAAAGACGGCCTTGAGGAAACCGAGACCTCCATAGCCGGGAAGCTGTCGCGTGGAGCGTTCGCGGCCTCGTTCCTGTTGGCGGCCATGGAGGCGATTGGGCTGGAGCAGGTACGGTTGCAGGACTTCTAGGGCGCAAGAGTTAGGCGGTCGACTTGATGGCGGCTCGAATAGGGGTCGCGCGCTTGAGGTCGAATCCGGCCAAGATGATCGCCGCAGCCGAGTATAGTCCAGACAAGCATCGCGGCGACGTTTCATGCCTGGTTGACCGCTGCGGGTGCGAGCTTCAAGGCGTGCAGGCCAGCACAAGGCAAATCAACGGCGATCAGATCGAGGTTGATGCGTTCTTCCGCCTTCCTGCCGGCGCGGAAAAGAACGGCCGAGGCCACACGGCAGTATGTCGCTTCAATGTCGAGAAAACCGTGAAGCGGCTGGTCGCAATGTCCCAGGAGGTCAAGAAGCTAGACGGAAGCGCCGAGCTGTTGTTGGAGGACGCCGCTCGCCGTAAGGGTGCGGAGTTCAGGTTGCACATACTCATGGAGCTGCTGCCCTCGCTTAGACAGGGATGGTGCCAGGGCTGTTCAACGCTGCTGCATGTGCTGCACTGAGGCCGCCCTGCTACATACAAGGGGCGAAGTAGGCGTCTGATCGCAAGGGGGTTCCCGAGCCGGGCAATGTCTGACTTCTACGGCAGCA
>JAABUT010005013.1_pt1 | contig 10110 bp, 15 predicted proteins | sample 5559281 | NCBI WGS metagenome assembly JAABUT01 (sample SAMN10711880, study PRJNA513359) | rock metagenome | isolation source: Antarctica rocks | place: Antarctica: Victoria Land, Ricker Hills nord | collected 2016-01-04 | reverse complement strand
GGCAGCGCGTCACGCTGCAGCCGCCACAGTCCCGCATCGCCGTCGCACAGCACAGTCGCGGGTGTGTCCGCGTTCACGCCCGTCGCGGCGAGCGTCTGCCGGAACGCCTCGGACGCGATCGCTTGGCCGTTGCGGGCGAAGGCGAAGCGGTGCTGGGCGCCACCGGCATGGATGACCTTGCCCGCGACCACCTCGAAATGGCGCTCCTCCTGCCGGTGTCGGCTGCGCACGTAGCCGCCATCCAGCCCAACCACGACGATGCCGGCCGCTTGTGCCATAGGCTGCTGCGCCGTCTCGACGAGATACTCTTGCACGATCTCCGTGCCAACGCGCAGCGTCCTGTTCCGGACCGTGCCCGCGTTCTGCGCGCCACCCATCGGCAGCAACTCAGACAGGAAAGCCGCGACCTTGCCGAAGGGCACCAACGCCGCATATCGGGCTGTGACATACGCGAGCTCTGGCGCGACCGCATCCTTGCCCAGGTCCAGGACCGCAAAGCTCTTTGCCGCACCCGGGCCCTGACAAGGGCAGACGCGCAGCCGGCGAATGCGCACCGGCACGTCGCCGAACAAGGAGCGAAACCTCGCCCCATAATGGCCCTTGCTGGCCAGCACGCGCCCGCACGCGACGCACGAGTGACGACGCTCACCCACCACGGCCACCTGGGCCGGCACGATCTGAGCCTGGAGTGCTGCCGTGAGTTACTTCGCCTCGTCGAGCCGAAGCCCAAGCTCGGCCAAGCCGGCCTGCTCGTCACGCTCGATGCGGGCAACTTCGGTCTCCGTCGTCACCCCAGGCCGCAGCTCCGCAACCAGCTTCACCCGCCACACCAGCTTCGGCACCAGCCCACCCTCTTCCCGTGAACCCGGACCCTAACCCAACCCGATCAGCACCCCACGATTTTGAATGCTCTCTCCTCCAATGCTGCGACGATCTGCCTCACCCGCTCCGGGCTGATCGCGGGCAGCCTGCGGTCTTGGCGCTTGCCCGGGGCCAGGACGTAGCTCAAACAGGACGTGGCGTTCGCGCCGGATCAGGAAGGGCAAGGTCCATGACGAACCCGTCCAAGGTCACGTCGCACGATCCTCTGGCAGCAACCCTCAGTGCCGCGGACGACCGTATCCTGCTGAGCCACTGGCTGCCGCCACGCGAGGGCATCGTGCCCCGTATTCGTGTGGGCAAGCGCTGGATCAGCGTGCTGTGGGCGCTGCCGCTCGGGTTCGTGGCGCTCGTCCTCGCGATCGCTGCGGCGCAGAGCTTGCGGGAATACCCCGAGGTCCGCGCCTTCATCGGGCACTACCCCGGCATCGCCCAGGCAGCACCCTCGGTCGATTCTGGATTCCCGTGGTGGCTGCGGCTGCAGCACTTCCTCAACATGCTCTTCATGATGTTCATCGTCCGCGCCGGCATCCAGATTCTGGCCGACCACCCGCGGTTGTATTGGCGACGGGACTGCACGCCCGGCACGGAGTGGTTCCGCTTCCAGCATGCAGTCCCAACAGACCGCATCTGGACTGCCAAGGACGACTCGGTGACGCTGCCGACGTGGCTGGGCATCCCGGGCCTGCGCCACACGATCGGGCTGGCCCGCTGGTGGCACCTCTCGGTCAACCTGCTGTGGACGCTCAACGGCATCGCCTTCTACGCGCTGCTGTTCTCGACCGACCAGTGGCGCCGGCTGGTGCCGCTCACCTGGGACGTGTTCCCCAACGCCCTCTCGACCGCGATCCAGTATGCGTCGCTGAACTTCCCGGTAGACGAGAGCTGGACCCGTTACAACAGCCTGCAGCAGCTCAGCTACTTCATCACGGTGTTCGTCGCCGCCCCCATTTCCATCGCCACCGGCCTGCTGCAAAGCCCGGCGATTTCCAACAGATTGGGCTGGGGCGGCAGGGTGCTGAACCGGCAGGTGGCCCGGTCCATCCACTTCCTCTCGTTCTCCTGGTTCGTGCTGTTCATCCTGGCCCACGGAGTCATGGTGTTCGTCACCGGCCTGCGGCAGAACACGAACCATATGTTCGCCGGCGTGGAGAGCGCCTCCTGGGCCGGGTTCCTGCCCTTCGTCCTGGCCATGGCGGTGGTCGGACTGGCCTGGTGGCGCGCTTCGCCGTTCACGATCCGGCACGCGCGGCTGGTGCAGAGGGCCGGCACGTTCATGATCGGCTGGATCAAGGGCCTGGCCGAGTGGTGGGACCCGGCCTCCCAGCTCACCGAGACGGACATCTCGCCGCATTTTTGGCCGAACGGCACGATGCCGCACTCCGCCGAGTTCGACGCCCTCGTGGCCGAGCGCTTTGCGCAGTACCGGCTGCGGGTCGGCGGGCTGGTGGAGCAGCCGCAGGAGTTCTCGCTCGCCGACCTCAAGGCGATGCCGAAGCAGGAGCAGATCACCACGCATTTCTGCATCCAGGGGTGGTCCGGCGTCGCCAAATGGGGCGGCGTCCCCATGCACCACATCCTGGACCTGGTGAAGCCGATGCCCGGCGCCCACTACGCCGTGTTCTACTCGCTGGCCGACGGCGCCGATGGCGGCCGCTACTACGACGTGCACAGGATGCTCAACATGCGCCATGGGCTTACCATCCTGGCCTACGAGATGAACGGGGCGCCGGTCAGCGTGCTGCACGGCGCCCCGCTGCGGCTGCGCTGCGAGAACGAGCTGGGCTTCAAGATGGTCAAGTGGGTCGCGGCGATCGAGTTCGTGCACGACTTCGCCGACCTCGGCGCCGGGCAGGGCGGCTACAACGAGGACCACGAGTTCTATGGCTACCGCATGCCGATCTGACCGCCTGCCGTGGGAGCGAACCAGTATGAAAGGACGATTCAAGGTCGGCGATCATGTGACCTGGAACTCGGAGGCCGGGCACGTCAGCGGCAAGGTCATCAAGGTGCATACGAGGAATGCCGGTTACAAAGGGTATACGCACCATGCGACCGAGGATGATCCGCAGTATGAGATCAAGAGCGACAAAACCGACCACATCGCGATGCACAAAGGCGCCGCGCTGAGACGGAGGGATGACTGAGCCGTCCCGTCCCGCCGGGTCGGGCGCGACGGATGTGCTCCAGCAAGGAAAGGGCAGGGATGCTCGCCGAACAGATGTTGCCCAGGGCGCGCGAGCGCCTCGCCACGATCGATGCCGCAGCCCCCGTCAAGGAAGCGGCCGACCTCATGTCCAAACCCCACACCGATCTCGTCGTCGTGTGCGATCCCGACGGAGGCATGGTCGGCGTCCTCACCAAGACCGACATCGTCGGGTAGATCAGGCACTGCGCCGGAGGCGGCTGCGTGGCCCGGGTGGACACGATCATGATGCGGGGCGTCATCTCCTGCCGGCCCAGCGATGCGCTGCATGACGTCTGGTCGGTGATGAAGGAACGCGGCCTGCAACGCATCCCGGTCGTCGATCAGGACGGCAAGCCGATCGGGATCATCTACGCGCGGGATGCCCTACAGACCTTGCTCGGTGCAATGGAGAACGACGAAGCGCTCCTGCGTGATTACGTGATGAACGTCGGGTATCAGTGAACGCATGACGGCGTTCGAACCGATCCAAAAGCCCGTCGAAGGAACTGACCGCATGTCCGACCAAGGCTCCGATCCCCCCAACGCCGCGTTGCTGCGTCAGCGAGCGCTGTCTAGGTGGGACAACGAGGGGGGCGCCGGGTCAGGCGGTCCGCAGATGGAGCCGGCAGCGGCCGAGGAGCGGATTCCGATGCCGGAGAACAACGCCGCCGAGGTAGGGGCGCTACACATCCGCGTCATCGCGTTGGAGAACCTGGTGATCGCACTGCTCGCCACAGCCTCGGACCGGCAGCTCGAACAGGCCCGCGAGATGGCCGCCTACATCGCCCCAAGACCGGGCTTCACACCTCACCCGCTGACGACCCATGCGGCGGCCCACATGATCGATCTGATCGAGCGGGCTGCCCGTTTCTGCCCGCCCGTTCAGACCTGACGCTCCACGATCAACTGCTTGATCGCGGCGATCGCCCTGGCGGGGTTCAACCCCTTCGGGCACGTGTCGGTGCAGTTCATGATCGTGTGGCAGCGATACAGCTTGAACGGGTCCTCCAGCGCGTCCAGCCGCTGCCCGGTCGCCTCGTCGCGCGATTCCGCGATCCAGCGATACGCCTGGAGCAGGATGGCGGGGCCAAGGAACCGGTCGCCGTTCCACCAGTAGCTGGGGCAGCCCGCCGTGCAGCAGAAGCACAGGATGCACTCCCACACGCCGTCGATCTGGGCGCGCTCCTCCTTGGATTGCAGCCGCTCCCCGTCGGGCGGCGCGGGGGTGTCGGCCTGCAGCCAGGGCTCGATGGAGCGGTACTGCGCGAAAGCCTGTGTCAGGTCGGGAACGAGGTCCTTCACCACCGCCATGTGCGGCAAGGGCGTGATCCGCACCGCGCCCTTCACCTCCTCGATCGGCTTGAGGCAGGCGAGCGTGTTCACCCCGTCGATGCTCATGGCGCACGATCCGCAGATGCCCTCGCGGCAGGAGCGGCGGAAGGTGAGCGTCGTGTCGAGCTCGTTCTTGATGTAGATCAGCGCGTCGAGCACCATCGGCCCGAGTTTGTCCATGTCGAGCTCGTAGGTGTCGGTGCGTGGGTTCCCCCCGTCGTCCGGGTTCCAGCGGTAGATGCGGAATGCGCGCACGCGCTTCGTGCCGGCGGGTGCGGCAAAGGTCTTGCCCTGCTTGATGCGGCTGTTCGCAGGAAGCCTGAAAGCGACCATGTTCTCAGCCCTTGCCTTCCCAAAGCCTCAAGCGCAACGCCGAGACGACGCAGAGCAAGGCGGCGACGATGCAGATGCCGCGGCTGAGCAGCAGCATCGCGATGCGGGTCGTGTCGTTGCGGACATAATCGTCGATGACCACGCGCAATCCCTGCTCCGTATGCCAGAAGGTGGCAACGACCAGGCACAGAACGAGGACCAGCGGCACCGGCGCGTGCAACCAGGCGATCATGCCGGTCCGGGTCGTGCCTTCGAGACTGATGACCGAGACGATGAACCACAGGGTCAGCGGCACCAGCGCGATCGAGGTCAGACGCTCGGCCCACCACGCTCCGGACCCGGAGCGGGCCGAGCCGAGGCCGCGCACCCGCTTGAGCTGGGAGCGCAGGACATCGACGTGAAGCGTTTTGTCCGGGAGGTCGCGGTTGCCCGCCATCACCACGCCACGAAGCCGACGGTCCACAGGATCAGCGTGGCGACCACGGTCACGCCGATAACTCCCCAGCCGGTGATGCGGTAGACCCGGTTCTCGTAGCCGGGGCGCACGGGTTCCTGCTGGGCCAGGGCGCCGAAGCCCCAGCCCGCGTCCCACGCCAGATGGCGGATGCCCAGGAACAGGTGCAGCAACAGCGCCGCCCCCCAGCCCATCAGCAGGAAAACGCCGAGGCCCCACCCGAGGAAGCCCTGCACCGTCGCGAAGGCGCTCTCGGAAACCGCTGCGGCGACCAGCCACCAGGTCATCAAAAGCGTGCCGACCGACAACGCGACGCCGGTGGCCCGGTGGGCGATCGACAGCGCCATGCTGACCGGCCAGCGATAGTTCTGAAGATGGGGCGACAACGGCCGGGCGACCAGCCTGCCGTCGCTCCTGTGCGCCACCATCATCGCGTCGCGACCGTCTTTCATGACTATCTCCTCTCCATGACTGCGACTTGGGCGATCATTGCCGAATCTCCGGGCCACGGTCAGGCGTGGCTGTGACAAGCGGCCAAAGGCTCATGCACGCGGCGAGAAGGGCAAACGGAACGCGCATAGCTTACTTCTCCGGTGGCTGGATCGACAAAGGCCCTCCGGCCTCCTGGTCAGGCCGGCGCGGCCCTCATGCGATGGAACTCGACCTGAAAGCGCACCGGCCCGAGCGGGGCGACCTCGTGCGGCACGCCGGGCTCGATCAGGCCCGGCGTGCCTGTAGCATCAAGGACGCGCTCCGATACCGGGTCGAGCACCCGGTAGAGCAGCCGGCCTTCCAGCACGCGGATCAGCCCCCAGGTGCCGGGCACCGTGCGGTGCGAGCGCAGCAGCCCGGGTGGGACCGTCGCCTCGGTGAACACGGAGGTGCTGCGGGTGGCCTCGCAGCCCGGCGGCAGTGCGGCAGGGGCGGCCTGCCCGGTGTCGGCGTCACTCACGGCTCAACCTCGCTTGCAGAAATCCGGCAGCCCGATCGCATCTCGCGCTCCCTGCCCACGCCGGGCGGCTCACCCGCCGGACGCCCCCTTCTTCGCCTGCTCCTCCTCGAAGGTAGCGATTGCCAGCACGGAGTGCGCGTAGGCTCCGCCTGCCCGCATCTCGGCCGCGACCCAGATCGCCTCCATCAGCTCCTCGCGCGTGGCGCCGGACCGGAGCGCCGCCTTGGTGTGCCCCTTGATGCAGTAGGGACACTGCGTCGCGTGCGCCACGGCCACCGCGATGACCTGCTTCATCTTGGCGGAGAGCGCGCCCTCGGCGAACACCTGGCGGCCGAAAGCGTCGAAGGCGGCCTGCGTCTCGGGTGCGAGGTCGCGCCGCTGCTGCGCGATCTCGCGCGTAGCTGCTGGATACATCGTGTCTGTCATGGGTTCCTCCCTTCCTCGATCCAACGTCGGATCAGGTCACACGCCCGGCTCGGGCGAGAACAGCATCTCCTTGCCGGGTTTGTCCTTCCACTCGTCCGCGTCGGCCGGCGGCTCGCCCTTGCGGGTGATGTTGGGCCATTGCGCCGCGAACACCCGGTTGCGCTCGGCCCAGCTCGCCGCCTTGTCGTCGCTGTCCGGGACGATGGCCTCGGCCGGGCACTCCGGCTCGCACACGCCGCAATCGATGCACTCGTCGGGATGGATCACCAGCATGTTCTCGCCGACGTAGAAGCAATCCACCGGACACACCTCCACGCAGTCCATGTACTTGCACTTGATGCAGTTCTCGGTGACCACGTAGGTCATGGGCGCGTCTCCTCCGGACCGATCGCCCGTCCGCGCGCCGGCAGCCGCTCGAACAGGCCCATGCGCAGGCTGCGCGCGATGCGCTCCGCCCGCTCGCGGAAGGCATCGGCCACGTCGGGCTCGAACAGCTCGGCGCAGGTCTCGCCGAACAGCGTGAGCCACCGGTCGAACATCGCCGGCTGCAGGTCCGGCAGGCGCAGGTGCATTGAGAACGGGTCGCCGTGGTAGCGGCCGCTGCGCAGCATCACCGAGGACCAGAAATCCGAGACGCGCGCGAGATGCGCGGCCCATGCCTCGTCGCCCTCGCCAACGGCGCGGGCGAACACCGGCCCAAGCAGCTCGTCGCGGCGGGCGCGGGCATAGAAGCGGTCCACCAGGCGGCGGATGGCCTCCTCGGTGATGCAGCTGCTGCCGGCGGGGCCTGCCGTCGCCGCGCCTACCACAGCATCACGACGAGCACGATGACCAGGTTCCAGACCAGCATGTTGATCAGCGAGCGGATCATGGCGCGGTCGTCGTCCTCGCGCGCGCCGAGCGCGTCGCACACCAGGTTGCCGGGCAGCAGGAACATCCGAAGCGCCGTAGTGCCGACCATCGCCCACCCTCCGGCGCCAACGCGCCATAACATGTATTCTGTATATATCTTATCGGATGCGTGATAGAAAGCAATACCTACCGTGACGTGCGGCATCCAGTTCACCACCCAGCAGGCGCCTAGTCTCGGCGTGCCGGGGCCGGTCAGGAAGGGACGGGCCCAAGCGCCGGAAGTGCCAGCAGCGCCCGCAGCTCAGCCGGCCGCCCGACAAGGTCGGCAAGAGTGTAACGGTCGAGCACAGCCAGGAATGCTCGCCGTGCCTCGTGCAGCACACTACGTAGCCCGCAGGCAGGCACGATGGGACAGGGTGCGCAGAGCGGCTCGAAGCAGGGCACGAGGGCCATATCGGGCTCAACGTAGCGCACCAGCTCGCCGAGGCTGATCTCTGCCGCGGGCCGAGAAAGGCGCAGCCCGCCCCGCTTGCCGCGTACGGTCTTTACGTAACCGGTCACGCCGAGCTGGTGCGTCACCTTGGTAAGATGGTTCCTGGATATGCCGTAGGCATCCGCGATCTCGCCGATGGTGGCGAGGCCTTCGGGCCGCACGGCGAGATACATCAGCAAGCGCAACGAGTAATCCGCATAGATCGTCAGGCGCATCGTCGCTCCCTAACTCCCCGACGCCATAAAATGCCTGCCATATATATCTTATGAGATGGCCACGATTAGATGTATCTAATATGCTCCTTCACTAAGGTGCCTGCGGCGGCATCCCGATCCGTTGAAGGAGACCTTTGCTCATGCTGTCCCCCCAGCACCGAGAGATCGTCAAAGCGACCGTGCCCGCGCTGCGCGAACACGGCGAGACGATCACGTGCACATTCTATGGGAACATGTTCGCAGCCCACCCTGAGCTGTACAACCTGTTCAATCCCGCCAATCAGCGTGACGGCGGCCAAGCCCGCAGCCTCGCCGCTTCCGTGCTCGCCTATGCCACGCACATTGACCAGCCTGAGCGCCTCGGTGGACTAGTTGAGCGCGTCTCGAACAAGCACGGCAGCCTGCAGGTCAAGCCTGAGCACTATCCGATCGTGGGCCAGTATCTGCTCGGTGCGATCCAGGAGGTGCTTGGATCGGCCGCGACGCCGGAGGTAGTGGAAGCCTGGGGCGCCGCCTATGGCCAGCTCGCGGACATCATGATCGGGCGCGAGAGAGCGATCGGAGAAGAGGGTGCTGCAAAACCGGGCGGCTGGAGCGGGTTCAAGCCGTTCCGCGTCGAGCGCAAGGTGAGGGAAAGCGAGGTGACGACCTCCTTCTATCTGGTGCCGGCCGACGGCGCACCGCTGCCCGCCTTCGAACCCGGCCAATACCTGTCCGTGCGGGTCCACCCGCCCGGCTTCCCCTACGCCCAGATCCGCCAATACAGCGTTTCCTGCGCGCCCAATGCCCACTACTACCGCATCAGCGTGAGGCGCGAGGACGCGCCGGCGGGCGAGTCGTCCGCGCCGCCGGGGCTGGTTTCCAACCACCTGCACGATGCGGTACGCGAGGGCGACTTGCTGCCGGTGCACATGCCACTGGGCGACTTCACCCTCGCCGGCGACGACGTGTCCGTCGTGCTGCTCAGTGGCGGTGCTGGCATCACCGCGGTGCTGAGCATGCTGGAGCACTTGGCCACCCCGGAAGGCGGCACGCGCGAGGTCGTGTTCCTGCACGCCACCCGTAGCCGCGCGCACCACGCTTTCGGCGAGCACGTCCGTGCCCTGGGCCGGCAGCGGCCCGGCATACGCGTCGTCATGCTCTACGAGCAGGCTGGGCCGGAGGACGTATCGGGCACGCACCATGACATCGTGGGTCGGATCGGCGCGGAGGTACTCCGCCGCCACCTGCCCGAGCGCGGGGCCGAGTTCTACTACTGCGGCCCGCTCGGCTTCATGGCAGCCGTTGAGGGCACGCTCGACCAGCTCGGCGTGCCGCCCGCCCACCGGCACAGCGAAGCCTTCGCGCCCGATCCATCGTTCGCCGCGGACGCGCCCGATCCGGCACCGCAGGCGCGCACCTCGTAGCGGGGGTGCTCGATCGCCCATGTCCCGCCTCGCGCGGGACATCAAGTTGGGGTCTGGGGAGCAAGCGAACGGAAAACCTATGTAAGGGCGCGGGCCTGGCCGTGTCGTGCAACTTGTCGCGGCACCTTGCCTTTCTGCGACATACATTTGCAACAGGAAAGCGCCCGGCCCGCTTGGGGTCTGACCGCGGTCGCGGAACTCCTACAGACCGTGTGAAAACTCTGTGCCGTAACGGCAACCAGCAATTTTCGACGCCGGTGATGTTCTCTTGCGGCATAGAACTGCGATAGATGCAGGAGCGTAGAAACTATCGTGCGCGGCCTTTGCGGGTCCCTGAGTTTTCACACGGTCTGCCTAAGTTGCGCGACCAATGCACCCCACGCCCAGGCCCGCGCCCTTACATAGGTTTTCCGGCCTTATGTAGCTTCCGCCACCGAGCTGATCGGGCTTGTACTCTGCGGCTGATGCTGGCATGAGAGGACCTGTTGGTCCTCCTGTGGTGGTTGGTCATGGCGCAGCACTTCCTGCTTTCGGCTGCGGCTCGTTCGCTGAGCGCCGCCAAGATCATGCGCATGAGCGA
>JAABUT010005010.1_pt1 | contig 10116 bp, 7 predicted proteins | sample 5559281 | NCBI WGS metagenome assembly JAABUT01 (sample SAMN10711880, study PRJNA513359) | rock metagenome | isolation source: Antarctica rocks | place: Antarctica: Victoria Land, Ricker Hills nord | collected 2016-01-04 | reverse complement strand
GCCCTGTACGTCGACGAGGCGACCGACCAGCCCGAGTGGCTGTCGGTGGACCGCACGGACGGCCCGACCGCCTTCGTGCCGGTGCTCGAGGCGACGGAGCGGGACGGCCAGGTGCACCTGGCCTTCGCGGCGCAGGCGGTCGCCGACGCACCGACCTTCGGCAGCCCCGGCACGCTGTCCCAGGAGGAGGAGGCCACGCTCTACCGGCACTACGGCGTGCCCTTCTCCGACTCCGGCTCGCTGCTGCCGACGGAGGGTGCGAGCGACCAGCTGCCGACCTCAGCCGACGATGTGTCGACCGACCGGCCGCCGAGCGCGGACGCAGCGACGGTTCCCGTGGTCGCGCAGGTCGACCTCGCAGCTGAACCCGTGCTCCCGGCCCCGCCGCTGGTGACCTCGGCACCGATCGAGCTCGCCGTGGTCGAGCAGGAGGTCGACCTGGTCGAGCCTGCACCGCAGGTCGTCGTACCACCGCCGGCCATGCCGCCGCCGGCCACGCCGCCACCGGCCGTGCTGCCGCCGATGGGGCCGAGCCGCGTGCCGGCGCTGGCGGCAGGCGCAGTGGCCCTGGCCGGGGTCCTCGCGGCTGCCGCCGCGCTGCGCCGCCGGCGTAGGGAGCGGTCCCGTCCCTCCGCCCAGCTGGTGCGCAAGGTGCGCGGAGGCTCCGCCGCCGTGACCGCTCGCGCCACGCAGGCCGCCCGCAAGGCCGGCGCCGCTGCCGGCGCGACGTCGGGCGCGGCTGCCGGGACGGGCAGGAGCGTCCGGGCCGGCACCGCGTCCACCGTGAAGTCGGGTGCCAAGAAGGCGAGCAGGAGCAAGGACAGGACGCAGAAGGTGGGCCGGCGCAAGGCCCGCGCGCAGAAGGCCGCTGCGGCCCGGGTCGCGTCCCAGGCGGCGGCCGGCGGCACGAGGGCGGCCTCAGCGGTCCGATCCGTACCGGAGGCCGTCGCGGCGCGCGGGCACCGGGCCCGAAAGTCCTGGCACGCCACCGTCACCGAGCTGCTGGCGGTCCTGTCAGGAGGGGCCGGCTATGTGCTCGGGGCGAGGGCCGGCCACGACAGGTACCGCGAGATCGAGCGGGGGGCGGCCCGTCTGGCGGACAGCCCCGACCTGCCCCAGCCGCTGCGCCGCCCGGCTGCCGCCGTCAGCGGTGCGCTGCGCCAGGGTGAGCACGGGGTCTGACCCGGTCTGGGCCGCCGCGTGCATGGGACACTGAAGGTATGACCTCAACCGCACCGGCAGCCCTCCAGCACGACGTCACGGTCGTCGACACCGTGCCGCGTGACCGGCTCGCCCCCTGGGTCGAGCGGCTGTACGACGAGATCGTTCTGCCCCGCCGCCGGGCCGCCGCGGCGCACCCGTTCACCGCCGCGGTAGGCGCCGGCGAGGTCGACCGGGATGTCCTGCGGGCCTACGTGGAGGGGCTGTTCTGGCACATCACCCGCGCGCGGGGGCTGTTCGCTGCCTTCTTCGCCAAGCGGCCGGGCGAGGTCGACGCGTTCCTCGCCGGCCGGGCCGAGGACGGCAAGCCGCCGGAGGAGCAGGCACTGCGGATGCGGGCGAGTCTGCGCGCTCTGCTGGAGAGCTTCGGGACCGACGCCGACGCCTTCGAGCGCGACCTTGCCGGGTTCCGGCCGCCGCAGGAGTGGTGGTGGCACGAGACGCAGCTGCGGGCCGCGGTGTTCTCCGACGACCTGCCATGGCAGGTCGCCGCGGCGGCGATCAACGCCGGCACCGAGGGCATCGTGCCGTGGATGTGCGGACCGCTCTCCGACGCTCTCGAGCGTGGCTACGGGCTGTCCGGCCAGGCGCTGGAGTGGCTGCGCTACCGGATCAGCACCGATGAGGTCGAGCACGGTGACAACGGGTTCCTGCTGCTGTCGCACTTCGTCGACGCCGAGGACACCGCCCTGCAGGGCGCCTGCGCGCTCTACCTCGAGCGGCTGTCGCTGTCGACCAGCCGCTACCTGCTCGACTGCGGCACGCGGCTGTCTGGGGGCGCCACGACAGTGGGCTAGGCATGGGACGATCTGCCGCCGCCGCGGTGTGGAGGAGGTCACATGGCTGCCCCGCTGGTGAAGGGCCGCGCCCAGCTGCGCCGCAAGGGCGCCGGCCTGCTGTTCCTCCTCGTCCTCGTCGGTGCCGTCTGGCTGGCGACCGCGCTCTACCAGAAGGCGTTCACGCCGGTGGTGCTGGTCGACCTGCACACCGACCGCATCGGCAACCAGATGAGCAAGGGCGCCGACGTCAAGATGCGCGGGCTGCTCGTCGGCGAGGTGCGCGAGGTGAGCAGCAGCGGCGAGGGCGCCACGCTCCGGCTGGCGCTGCAGAAGGACAGGGCCCGGGATGTGCCGGCCAACGTCAGCGCGCAGCTGCTGCCCAAGACTCTGTTCGGGGAGAAGTTCGTCGCCCTCGAGAGTCCCACCGCCGGTCCGGCCCGGCCGCTGCGCACCGGTGACGTCATCGCCCAGGACCGCACCTCGACCGCGCGGGAGACGGCAAAGGCGGTCGACGACCTCCTGCCGCTGCTGCAGACGCTCGAACCCCGGCAGCTGAGCACGACGCTCAACGCACTCTCCGGCGCCCTGCGGGGCCGCGGTGACCGACTCGGCAACAACTTCGTGCTCACCGACAACTACCTCAGGCAGCTCAACCCCGAGCTGCCCACCATCGAGCAGGACTTCCGCGGCATCGCGGACCTGGGCGACAACGTCGACGCCGCGCTGCCGGACCTGCTGCGGGTGCTGGACAACAGCTCGTTCTCCAGCCGCTCGCTGGTGGACCAGCAGACCCAGCTGGCCGCGTTCCTGCGCACCACCTCAGGCTTCAACGCCTCGGCCGAGAGCATCACCAGGGAGAACTCCCAGCGCTTCATCGACTTGGCCAGGGACAGCCTGCCCAGCCTGCTGGCCTACGCGCGCTACTCCCCGGAGTTCCCCTGCCTGCTCACGTCACTGGGCAAGCAGGAGATCGCCGGCGAGCACACTTTCGGCGGCGACCAGCCTGGGCTGCACATCGTCATCGAGGTCAACAGGAACCAAGGGCCCTACCTGCCGGGCGACCAGCCCAGGCTCGGTGAGGACCGTGGGCCGACCTGCTTCGGCCTGACCGGCAAGCCGGTCGTGCCGTTCCCGCCGCAGTACGAGCCCCATGACGGCTACTGCGACGCGCAGGAGCAGCGCAGCCGTGGCGTCGACACCGGCAACTGCCACCCCAAGCCGCCCCCCGGCGCCGGAGGCGGCCAGGGCGTCAGCGCCCAGGCGATGCGTGACCCGCTGCTCAGCCTGGCCCCTACCGCCCATGACCGCGCGGCCGTCGGGACGGTGGCCGGTCCGGTCCTCGGCGTACCGCCCGACGAGGTGCCCGACATCGCGATGCTGCTGTTCGGGCCGGTTGCCCGCGGGACGACCGTGTCCCTGGGCTGACCGGCAGCGGGTGGGGAGGTCGTGGCATCCTCGGCACCGCTGGCGGCCGACAACGGAGTCGGGTCGCCGCTCGTCCGGCGAGGAGTCGCGTGGCCGCCCGCATGTCCGCTCTCGACAGCGCGCTGCACCAGCTGGGTGCGGCGGTGCAGCAGCTAGGCCTCGACGACGGCCTGCACCAGTTGCTTGCCACGCCCCGGCGCTCCATGACGGTCGCCGTACCGCTTCGCCGTGACGACGGCTCGATGCAGGTGCTGCAGGGCTACCGCGTGCAGCACAACCTGTCCCGGGGACCGGCCAAGGGAGGCGTGCGCTTCCATCCACGGACCGACCTGGACGAGATCCGCGCCCTGGCGATGTGGATGACCTGGAAGTGCGCGCTGATCGGCATCCCGTACGGCGGGGCGAAGGGGGGCGTCGCCGTCGACCCGCGGCAGCTGTCGCCCAACGAGCTCGAGCGGGTGACCCGCCGCTACGCCAGCGAGATCATGCCCATCATCGGCCCGGAGAAGGACATCCCGGCACCCGACGTCGGCACGGACGCGCAGACCATGGCCTGGATGATGGACACGTTCTCGGCGCACAAGGGCTACACGGTGACAGGGGTCGTCACCGGCAAGCCGGTCAGCATCGGGGGCTCCGAGGGTCGTGGCGGCGCCACCAGCCGCGGCGTCATGTACGCCGCCTTCTCCGCGCTGCACGAGGCCGGCGTCGACCATCGGGGGGCCACCGTCGCGGTCCAGGGGTTCGGCAAGGTGGGCGGGCTGGCCGCGCAGTACCTGCACGACGCCGGCTGCAACGTCGTGGCCGTGTCCGACGTACGCGGCGGAGTGCACAATCCCAAGGGGCTGAACCCGGCCGCCCTGCTGCGCTCGCTCGGCGCCGGCGCCGAGTCCGTCGTCGGGACTGCCGGCACGGACACCATCACCAACGAGGAGCTGGTCGAGCTCGACGTGGACGTGCTCGTCCCGGCCGCGCTCGAGGGCTTCATCCACGAGGGCAACGCCGACCGGGTGCGTGCGCGCTTCGTGGTCGAGGGCGCCAACGGACCGACCACCCCCGACGGCGACGCGGTGCTGGAGGACAAGGGTGTGGTGGTCGTCCCTGACATCCTGGCCAACTCCGGCGGCGTGGCGGTGTCCTACTTCGAGTGGGTGCAGGACCTGCAGGCCTACTTCTGGAGCGAGGACGAGGTCAACGACCGGCTCAAGGTCCTGATGGAACGGGCGTACGCCGACGTCTCGGCGCTGGCGCACGAGCGAGGCACGTCGCTGCGGACGGCGGCGCAGATGATTGGAGTGGGACGGGTGGCAGAGGCGCACCGGACCCGAGGGCTCTACCCGTAGGAGGTCGACATGCCGGAGCCCGTGTCGGCGCCGTCGTACCGGGACGTTGTGGCAGGATGGCGCGAAGCACAGCCGTGTGATTCGCTGCCTGGAGGAACCGTGGACGCCGCCGCTGCCCGCCCGGCCGTGACCGCCGCCGTCGGAGAGCTCGCCGAGCGTGAGCGCCGGGTGCTCGCCTTCGAGCGGCAGTGGTGGAAGTACGCCGGCGCCAAGGAGCAGGCCATCCGCGACCTGTTCGACATGAGCGCGACGCGCTACTACCAGGTGCTCAACGCGCTGATCGACCGCCCGGAGGCGCTGGTGCACGACCCCATGCTGGTGAAGCGGCTGCGGCGCCTGCGCACGACCCGCCAGCGGACGCGGTCCGCCCGCCGCCTGGGCTTCGACGCCTGACCGGCCCGGGAGCCGGAGCGATGCCTGAGGACGAGGACCGGGTCGGGCCCGACCGCCGCCCGCAGGACCAGCAGCCCCAGCAGCCCCGGGACCAGCAGCCCCGGGCGGCGCCGCAGCGCCCGGTCGCCTCGGCGGTCGGGACGGACGACTGGTGGGCCGCCCGTGCCGCCCAGGCCGGCGGCGGACCGCCCCCCGAGGACACGGGCTGGCTCGTCCAGCAGCCCGAGGCCGGCGGCGTCGTCCACGGACCGCCGGAGCAGACCGCGGCGGCCGTGGAGACCGCCGGCCGGGACGCCCCGGCCGCCACGACAGCCGGCCCGGCTGCCCCCGAAGCCGGCGAAGGCGCCCAGGTCACGGACCCAGCCGCCCCACCCGCCCGTCCGTCCGGGCTGACCGGACGGCGGGTCGGAGTCGTGAGCGGCATGGCCGCCCGCCCACCGCTGCCGTCCACCCGCGCCGCCCGGCGCCGGTCCACCCACCCCGCAGGGGTCTCGGCCGGGCGCGCGGTGGCGGGCGCGGCCGTGGCCGTCGTCGGCGTCGCGCTCGGCATCGGCGCGCTGCTCTGGGCCAGTGACGACCCCACCTCGGGTACGCCGACGGTGCAGGCGCTCATCAGCGGACCCGAGGGTCCCACCGCCACCGCCACCGCCTCGGCCGACGCCCCCGTGGTCATGCCCCACCCCCCGACGGCGAGCCGGCCGGCAGCGGTCCGAGGCACCGCCCCGGTAGCCGTAGCCCCCGTCCCCCGCCCGTCGCCCTCCCCGTCGCGCCCCGCCCAGCCCTCCCCGCCCATCGCGAAGGGGGGCCCGACGAACGCCAGCCGCGGCCCCGCGGCCCTCTCCCTCACGGTGCTCAACAACTCCCGGTACGGCGGCCTCGCCGCGCGGGCGGCCTCCCGGTTCCGCTCAGGCGGCTACCCGGTGGGCGCGGTCGGCAACTTCACCGGCCGGATCCGCACCACCACCGTCTACTACGCGCCCGGCTCGGCCCGCCAGGCTGCTGCCGCCCGGGCGCTGGCCGGCCGCTTCCCAGGAGTCCATCGCGTGCTGCCGCGTTTCGCCGGACTGCCCGGCAGCGGGCTCACCGTCGTCGTCACCCGCGACTTCCGCGCCTGACCGTGCGTGCCGCGGGCGCTGCCGGCCTGCTGGCCCTGCGGGCCGACCCGAGCCGGGCGCTGGTCGCCCTGGACTACGACGGCACCCTGGCACCGGTCGTCGCCGACCCGGCCAGAGCAGTGCCGGCGCCCGGTGCCGTCGACGTGCTCGCGGCGCTCGCGGATCGGGTCGGCCAGGTGGCGGTCGTGACCGGCCGGCCGGCCGGCGTCGCCGTGCGGCTCGGCGGCCTCGACCGGGTCCCGCGCCTCGTCGTGCTCGGGCAGTACGGCGCCGAGCGCTGGTCCGCGGGCCGGCTGCACGTCCCCCCGCCGTTGCCCGGCGTCGCCGCGGCGCGGACGGCCCTGGCCGGGCTGCCCGAGGGCGCCGTCCTGGAGGACAAGGGCCTGTCGCTGGTGGTGCACACCCGTCGCTCATCGCACCCCGCCGGCCTGCAGGCCGAGCTCGAGCCGAGGCTTCGGGCGGTCGCCGCCGACCACGGCCTCGAGCTGCACCTGGGCCGGCTGGTGCTCGAGCTGCGTCCACCCGGCTTCGACAAGAGGGCGGCGCTGCTCTCGCTGTGCGCGCCCCCGCCGTCCGCGGTCCTGTTCGCGGGGGACGACCTCGGCGACCTGCCGGCCTACGACGCGGTCCGCACGCTCCGGGCCGAGGGGGTGCCCGGCGTGCTGGTGTGCAGCGGCAGCCAGGAGGGGCCGGCCGCGCTGCGCGAACAGGCCGACGTGGTGGTCGACGGGCCGGCCGGCGTCGTGGACCTGCTCGCCGCCCTGCTCTGAGGGCGGTCAGCGGGCGGCGCGGCGCTCGGCGTACGACGCCAGCGCCGCCACCTGAGCCGGGTCCAAGGACGGACGCACCACGGCCAGCGCGGCCTCCACGTGCGCCGCCGTCACCGTCGCCGCCTGCATCGACGCGCGCATCGCGGTGAGAGCGGCCTCCCGGACGAGTGCGGCGCAGTCCGCCGCGGAGAAGCCCTCGGTGCGCCGTCCCAGCGCGACGAGGTCGACGTCGGCGGCGAGCGGGACGTCCCGGGTCGCGGCCCTGAGCACCTCGCTGCGGGCGGCCGCGTCGGGCGGGGGCACGTTGACCAGGCGCTCCAGCCGGCCGGGGCGCAGCAGGGCGGGGTCGACCAGGTCAGGGCGGTTGGTTGCCCCGATCACGACGACGTCGTGCAGTGCCTCGACGCCGTCAAGCTCGGTGAGCAGCGCGGCGACGACGCGGTCCGTCGTACCCCCGTCGGTCGACTGGCCGCGCACGGGTGCCAGCGCGTCCACCTCGTCGAGGAAGACCAGCGTGGGCGCGGCTTCACGGGCTCGCCTGAACAGCTCGCGCACCGCGCGCTCGGACTCGCCCACCCACTTGGTCAGCAGCTCCGCGCCCTTGACCGACAGCACGTTGGTCTGGCCGGAGCCGGCGATCGCCTTGACCAGGAAGGTCTTGCCGCAGCCGGGCGGTCCGTAGAGCAGGACACCGCGCGGCGGCGAGACACCCAGCCGGGTGAACGTCTCGGGGTACTGTAGCGGCCACAGGACCGCCTCGGTGAGAGCCGCCTTCACCTCGACCAGGTCCCCGACGTCGTCGAGGGTCAGCGGGGCGAGGTCGAGGGTCGCGTCCTCCATCGAGGTCGGGCGCACGACCTCCAGCGCGGCCGCCAGGTCCTGCGCCGCGACGGTCGGGGCCGCGGCGGCGCGCTGCCGGGAGGCGGCCCGCAGGCCGGCCTCCTTCACCAGGGCCAGCACGTCGGCGGCGACGAAGCCGGGAGTGCGGCCGGCGACATCGGTGAGGGAGACGTCGTCGGCGAGCGGTACGCCGCGCGTCGCCACCTCCAGCAGCCGGACGCGCTGCGAGCGGTCCGGCAGGGCGATGGCGAGCTCGTGGTCCAGGGTGCCGGGCGAGCGCAGCTCGGGTGCCACCTGCTCTGGACGGGCCGTGGTGCACACGACGGCCGCCCGGCCCTCTCCCACGGTCTGGCGCAGGGCGGTCAGGAACGTCGGCAGCAGCGGGGAGCCGCCGTCGCGGGGGGCGAGCGCCTCCACGTCCTCGAGCAGCAGCACCGCCGGCGCGGAGCGGGCCGCCTCGGCGAGCAGCGACCGGACCTGTCCGGCGGCGGCGTCCGGGGCCAGCGCGGCCACCCCCGGCGCCCAGGCCCGCAGCAGCCGGACGCCGAGGTCGGCCGCCACCGCCTCGACCAGGGCCGCCTTGCCCGAACCGGCCGGACCGGTCACGAGGACGCCCATCTCGGGGCCGGAGCCGAGCCGGGTGAGCAGGTCGCGGTGGGAGAAGCCGAGGTCGAGCCACTCGCGCAGCGTCGCGGCCTGCACCTGCAGCCCTGGCAGGTCGGCGAGCGGCGGAGCCGGCCCGGACGGGACGCCGAGCAGCGGGGTGGCGCTGCCGGTCGTCGTCGTGCCGCCGTGCCAGCCGACGACGGCGCCCATGCCGACCAGGGCCGGACCGGCCGGCGCGACGTCGGTGACGGTCATCAGCAGCGTCGACCAGGCCGGCCCCAGCCGCGCGGCCAGGCTCCGCCGGGCCCCGACCACGTCCCAGGCCTGCAGCGGCGCGAGGTCCTGCGGCAGCAGCGAGACGTTGTCGCCGGCAGTGAGGACCTTGCCGAGCAGCGCGCTGCGCAGCACCGACGGGTCGACCGCCGCCACGACCACGGGCGGCCCGGCGACGGTCACGCTGACCGCCGCGACCGCAGGTGCCGCGGCGACCTGGACCGGAGCGCCGTCGGCCAGGCCGAGGTTGCCGAGGACGAGGTCGTCGCACAGCAGCTGGCCCGGAGCGGCGCCGGGCGGAGCGAGCGCGGCCAGCGCCCCCGTCGTACGACGTCCGGTCAGCAGCAGGGCGTCCCAGGGCTGCAGACCGAGCCCGGCCAGCACCTCGCGGTGCACGCGCACGATCCCGCGGCGCTGGTCCAGCGGCGACGGGTGCAGGACGGCCGTGAGCGCGAGCACGGGTGCACCCTATGGTTGGGCCCCTGCGGCCGGACCTCTGCGGGGCCGCCGTACACTTGTTGCCACAACTGCACACGCACCGCTCATCCCGAGGGGCAGAGGGACACGGCCCGACGACGCCCCGGCAACCAGCGCTCGCGCCAGGTGCCAACTCCGTCCCGCACAGCCGTGCGGGGAAGATGAGGAGAGGCCTCGATGACCACTGTCAGTCCCCCCGCCGCCTTCGCCGGCAGCCCCGCATCGGGCCTGGTGTGCCGCGAGTGCGCCGCCGCCGTCCCGCTCTCACCGGTCCACGTCTGCGAGCGCTGCTTCGCGCCGCTCGAGGTGGCGTACGACGAGGACCGGCTGCGGCTGGTCACGAGGGACAGCATCGCCGCCGGTCCGCACAGCATCTGGCGGTATGCCGGCCTGCTGCCGGCCGGCCAGGACGAGGCCACGCGGGTCGACCTGGGCGCCGGGATGACCAGGCTGCGGCCCGCGCCGCACCTGGCCGCGGCGCTGGGCATGCGCTCCCTGCTGGTCAAGGACGACAGCGGCAACCCGACGCACTCCTTCAAGGACCGCGTCGTCTCGGTCGCCCTCTCGGCGGCCCGCGCCTTCGGCTTCACCACGGTGTCGTGCGCGAGCACCGGCAACCTGGCCAACTCGGTGGCGGCGCACGCCACCCACGTCGGGCTGCGCGCGGTGGTGTTCATCCCGAGCGACCTCGAGCAGGCCAAGGTCGTGCAGACGGCGGTCTACGGCCAGTCGCTGGTCGCGGTCGACGGCAGCTACGACGACGTCAACCGGCTCTGCAGCGAGATCGCCGAGAACGAGGACTGGGCGTTCGTCAACGTCAACGTGCGGCCCTACTACGCGGAGGGCAGCAAGACACTCGGCTACGAGGTCGCCG
>JAABUT010005009.1_pt1 | contig 10117 bp, 8 predicted proteins | sample 5559281 | NCBI WGS metagenome assembly JAABUT01 (sample SAMN10711880, study PRJNA513359) | rock metagenome | isolation source: Antarctica rocks | place: Antarctica: Victoria Land, Ricker Hills nord | collected 2016-01-04 | reverse complement strand
GGCCCACCAGCGCGACGACCTCGTCGACTCCCCGCGGGCGGGGATAGTAGGCCGCCGTCCGGCTCACCGCCTCGCGCACGGTCAGGTGCGGCTGCACGGCAATGTCCTGTAACACGATGCCGACCCGCTCGCGCAGCGCCCGCCCGCCGGCGGCCGGGTCGGCACCCAGCACCTCGACCCGGCCGGCGTCCCGCACGCTGAATCCCTCGAGCACCCCGAGCGTGGTCGTCTTGCCGGCGCCATTGGGCCCAAGCAGGGCGAACACCTCGCCGGCCTCCACCGCAAAGCTCACGTCGCGGACCGCTTCGACCGGGCCGTAGGACTTGCGCAGCCCCTCCACGACCACGGCGCTCACCCGGGCAACGCTAGTACGGCTGCCTGCCGAGCCGGTCGTCGGAGGTGGGACGCGGTTTGGCAAGACGCCACGCCGGCCGTTATCGTCTTGTGACGCAGCGTCGGGGAGCCACGGGCACCCGGCCAATCGAGCGCACCCATCGAGCTCAGGAGCACCGTGAGTCGGCGTGTCACCCGTATCGTCCTGCCACTGATCGTCCTCGCACTCATCGCCGGCAGCACCGCGGTCTGGGTGGTGTCGAACAAGCGGGTGACGCTCCTCGTCGACGGCACCGCGCGGGTGATCCGGACCCATGGCGGGACGGTGAGTGCGGTGCTCGACCAGGCCGGTCTTGCCGTGAAGCCGCACGACCTGCTGTCGCCGGAGCGGTCGGCGTCGGTGCACGACGGCTCGCAGGTCGTCCTGCGCCGCGGACGTCCGGTGACCGTCAACGTCGACGGACAGGCCCGCCACATCTGGGTCACGGCCCGGTCGGTCGATGAACTCCTCGGCCAGATCGGCTTCCGCGATGCCGGCCTGTGGCTGTCGGCCTCACGGTCCCGGCGCATCCCGCTGAGCGGGTTGGCGCTGCAGCTGCGTACGGCCAAGCAGGCGACCGTCGTCGCCGACGGTCGCGCGGCGGTGGTCGACACCACCGTCGAAACGGTGAGGGACCTGCTGGCGCTCGACCACGTCGTACTCGCCGACGCTGATACCACCTCGGTGCCGATGGACACCGCCGTCTTCGACGGCATCGTGGTGACCGTGAGCCGCATCCGGCACTCGACCGGCACCGTCGACGTGGCGGTGCGCCAGCCGGTGATCAGGCGATCCGATGCCAGCTTGCTGACCGGCCAGACGAAGGTGGTCGACGCCGGGGCGCCGGGCGTCACCGTGCAAACCTGGGCCTACGTCCGCACCGACGGCAAGGTGATCGCCAAGAAGCTCACCGGCCAGGTGGTGAAGACCAAGCCGCGGCCGGAGATCCTCGCGGTCGGCACGAAGGCCCGGCCGGTGGCGCCGGCCCCCCGGCCCAGCCCGCCCCAGCCGAGCCCTCGGTCGAGCCCGCCTCCCTCCTCCGGTGGGCTCAACTGGGCGGCCCTGGCCCGCTGCGAATCCGGTGGTAACCCGCGGGCCTACAACCCGGCCGGGCCGTACTACGGGCTCTATCAGTTCAGCGCCGGCACCTGGGCCAGCGTCGGCGGCTCCGGCCTGCCGAGCTCGGCGTCGTCGTCCGAGCAGACACTGCGGGCCAGCTTGCTGTACCAGCGCTCGGGTGCGGGCCAGTGGCCGGTCTGTGGGCATTACCTGTTCACATGACCGACGGGCTGCTCGGGGCCGCCGACCTGCGGCGCCTGGCGGCCGGCCTGCAGCTGCGACCGACGAAGTCGCGGGGCCAGAACTTCCTGCACGACGCCAATACGATCCGGCGGATCGTGCGTACGGCCGACCTGGCCGCCGAGGACATCGTCCTCGAGGTGGGCCCGGGCCTCGGCTCGCTCACCCTCGGGCTGCTGCCGGCGTGTGCCGCGGTGGTCGCGGTCGAGATCGACACTGCGCTGGCCGGCGCCTTGCCGTCCACCGTCGAGAGCCGGCTGCCGGACTTCGCCGGCCGGCTGGTCGTGATCGAAGCGGACGCGCTGGCGCTGATCGCCGTACCCGGGCCGCCGCCCACCGCGATGGTGGCCAACCTGCCCTACAACATCGCCGTCCCCGTCGTGCTGCACCTGCTCAGCGTGCTGCCGTCACTGCGCTGGGTCCTCGTCATGGTGCAGGCCGAGGTCGCGCAGCGGTTGGCCGCCCCGCCCGGATCGCGGGTCTACGGCATCCCGTCGGTCAAGGCGGCCTGGTACGCCGAGGTCCGGCGGGCCGGCCCGGTCAGCCGACGCGTGTTCTGGCCGGAGCCCAACGTCGACTCCGAGCTGGTGCTGCTGACCCGCCGGCCGCCACCGGTGGGGGGCCGCCGTGAGACCGTGTTCGCCGTCGTCGATGCCGCCTTCGCCCAGCGCCGAAAGACGCTGCGGTCGGCACTGGCCGGGCTGGCCGGCTCTCCGGCCCGCGCCGAAGAGGTCCTGCGAGCCGCCGGCATCGATCCCCGCGCCCGGGGCGAGCAGGTCGACGTGCAGGCCTACGCCCGGATCGCGGCGGCCCTCTAACATCGGATGGCCGGCAGTGTCCCGCAGCGAAATGTCAAGGAGCACCGCCCTGAGCAGTCCTGCGCCGGTCACCGTCCGGGCCCCGGCCAAGCTCAACCTGCACCTGCGAGTGGGCGGCCTACGGGCCGACGGATTCCACGAGCTGACCACCGTCTACCACGCCGTCTCTCGCTACGACGAGGTGACAGCGAGCCCCGCCGCGACGCTCGAGGTCACCGTGCGCGGTGAGGGTGCCGACACGGTGCCGCTGGACGGCGACAACCTCGCCGTACGTGCCGCGACGGCCCTCGCCCGCCGGGCGGGCATCGAGCCGCTGGCCCGCCTCGACATCGTCAAGGCAATCCCGGTTGCCGGCGGGCTGGCCGGGGGCAGCGCCGACGCCGCGGCCGCCCTGCTGGCCTGCGACGCCCTCTGGGGCACCGACCTTCCCCGTACGGCGCTGCTCGACCTGGCCGCGACGCTGGGCAGCGACGTGCCGTTCGCGCTGACCGGAGGCACCGCCCTGGGCACCGGCCGCGGCGAGCAGCTGTCCCCGGTCCCGGCCACCGGCCGTTGGCATTGGGTGCTCGCCTTTGCCGCCGGTGGGCTGTCGACTCCGGCGGTCTACCGCGAGCTCGACCGCACCCGGCCGGCGGGCGTGCTCCCCGCCGATGCCGGGCTCCCGGCGGTCCTCGCCGCCCTGCGCTCGGGTGCGGTGGCGGCTCTCAGCCGGGCGCTGGGCAACGACCTGCAGCCGGCCGCCGTGTCGCTGCGCCCCGACCTGCAGCGCACGCTCGACGCCGGCGCCGCCCTCGGCGCAATCGGCTCGCTAGTCAGCGGCTCCGGCCCGACCTGTGCCTTCCTCGCCGGCAGCGCCGGCGAGGCGGTCCGGCTGGCCGCTTCGCTGGCCGGCGCCGGCGTCTGCCGTGACGTGCGTACCGCCTGCGGGCCGGTCGCCGGCGCCCAAGTCGTGCCGGCGGCACCCCGATGAACCTGGTCAACCTCTCCCGCGTCCGCAAGGCCTACAGCAGCGCCGTACTGCTCGACGAGGTGTCGCTCGGCATCGACGACGCCGACCGGATCGGGGTCGTCGGGGCCAACGGCGCCGGCAAGACCACCCTGCTGGAGATAATCGCCAAGGAGCAGGCACCGGACGCCGGGCGGGTCACGTACGCGACCGGGGTGCGGGCCGGCTTCCTCGGCCAGCACGGCCGGCTGCCGCCGGGCACCGTCCGGGCGGTCGTCCTGGGCCCGACATTCGAGGCGGTGCACGAGTGGGCTGGCGACGCCCGCGTCCGGGAGATCCTGACCGGGCTCGGCCTGCACGACGTCGGCCTGGACGCCCCGGTCGAGCAGCTCTCCGGCGGCGAGCGGCGCCGGGTCGCGCTGGCCGCGCTGCTCGTCCGCGACACCGAGCTGCTGGTGCTCGACGAGCCGACCAACCACCTCGACGTCGAGGGCGTGGACTGGCTGGCCGCCCACCTGGTCGGCCGGCGCGGCGCGCTGGTGGTGGTCACCCACGACCGATGGTTTCTCGACGCCGTCGCCACCAGCACGTGGGAGGTGGCCGACGGTGCAGTGCACGCCTACGAGGGCGGCTACTCGGCTTACGTACTGGCCCGGGCCGAGCGCGGCCGGGTCGCCGAGACGACGGAGGCGCGGCGGACCAACCTGCTGCGCAAGGAGTTGGCCTGGCTCAGTCGCGGCGCGCCGGCCCGCACCTCCAAGCCGCGGTTCCGGCTGGACGCGGCCGCGGCGCTGGTGGCCGGCGAGCCGCCGCCACGGGTCAGCACCTCGCTGCAGGCGCTGTCGACGGCGCGGCTGGGAAAGAGCGTGTACGACGTCGAGGCGGTGACGGTGCGGGCCGGCGAGCGCGTCTTACTCCGCGAGGCGACCTGGCGGGTGGGGCCGGGGGAGCGGGTAGCCGTCGTCGGCGTGAACGGCTCGGGCAAGACCACGCTGCTCCGGCTGCTGGTCGGCGAGCTGCAGCCCGAGGCCGGCCGGGTCCGGGTCGGCGCGACCGTGCGCCCCGCCTACCTGTCCCAGCAGGTGGCCGAGTTGCCAACCGGGTTACGCGTGCTCGAAGCGGTGGAGGAGATCGCGCGTTACGCCGACCTCGGCGGCGCCGAGCTGTCGGCTTCGCAGCTCCTCGAGCGGTTCGGCTTCGCCGCAGCCCGGCAGTGGACTCCGGTGGATCAGCTCTCCGGCGGTGAGCGGCGCCGGCTGCAGCTGCTGCGGCTGCTGATGGGGGAGCCCAACGTCCTGCTGCTCGACGAGCCCACCAACGACCTCGACATCGACACCCTGACCGCGTTGGAGGACCTGCTCGACACCTGGCCCGGCACGGTGATCGTGGTGAGCCACGACCGTTACCTGGTCGAGCGGGTCTGCGACACAGTGGTGGCGCTGCTCGGCGATGGTGGGATCGCCGCACTGCCCGGCGGAGTGACGGATTACCTCCGCCGGCGGTCGCAGATCGCAGTGGCGCCGCCGGTCGCACGTGACCGCAGAGTCGACTCGCGGGCAGCGCGCCGGGAGCTGACCCGCCTGGAGCGCCTGGTCAGTCGCCTCGAGGCCCGGGAGGCGCAGTTGCATGAGCAGATGACGCAGGTGGCAAGCGATTTCGCGCAGGTGTCGACCCTCGACGCCGAGCTGCGGCAGGTCGCTGCCGAACGCGAGGCGGCCGAGCACGCCTGGCTCGAGGCGGCGGACTGACAGCCGTCGGGTAGTTTGCCCGCATGACAGATGCGCGGGCCGCGGACCACTCGATCGAACCTGTTTGCCGGGCCGGCGGCGGGTTGTGCGGGATCGTGCTCCTCGTCTTCGGCGTCGCCGGGTTCCTGAGCGGCGTTCCGTTCTTCACCATCTACGGCGACAAGGTGCTGGGCCTGCACACCAACGGTCTGCTCAGCCTGCTCTCCGTGGTATTCGGCCTGATCCTGCTGGCCGCGGCCGTGATCGGGGGCAACGCCTCGGCCGCCGCCAACACCGCGGTGGCGGTGTTGTTGCTCCTCTCGGGCCTGGTCAACCTGACCCTCATCCGCACCGACCTGAATTTCTTGGCGTTCCGCATGGGAAACATCATCTTCAGTTTCGTCGTCGGCATCGTGCTGCTGACCAGCGGCTTGTACGGCCGGGTGAAAGCCGGAGACCCGACCCAGTAACGGGCTGACTCCCAGGCGGGATCGGGACTCGGTCGGCCTGAGCGTTGTGGCGCTCGCACTGGTTGCCCTGCCGGCAGCCGCTGCCGGGTCGGCAACCGTGGCCGCGTCGGAATACCGCAGCTGGAAATTCAAGCCGTCCGGTCTGGACGGCGCGGGCTTTCAGAACGCGCCGCGCACCCAGCGCATCCTGGCCTTGAAGGACGACACCCTCCTTCACGACCGTGTCCGACGCCCTTTTACGCCGACAACAACCACAACATCCGCAGCCTGGCCATCGGTCCGGACGGATACGTCTACACCGCGGCCAACCATGCCGGCGTCACCGTCGGAGTGCCCAGCACGTCGGCGCCCTGAAGCCGGCTCTTGACGGTCAGCAGGCCCGGGCTGCGGGAATCCCGCCGGGAGGGGCCTTGCGCAGCAGCCAGATGGGGTTCGACAAGGCGACCACCGAGCCGTGGGAGTCCAGCACCTGCGTACGGACAAAGGCCGAGGACTTCGTGTCCACCGACAGCGACACCGAGCCACCGCCCAGCTGGCCGGCCGAGAAGCTCGCGATCGTCGCCGTGTTCGGGTCCGGCGCGGCAGTGCCGGCGTAATCCACCTTGCCCCTGACGACCTTGACGCTGCCGCCGCTGGGGATGCCGGTGGCCGAGACGCGCAGCTTCCGATTGGCCGCTCCAGATACCGATGCCGAGCCCATCGCGCAGCCGCCGTCGGCCAGTAGATCGAGGGAGCCTCGGAACCGTGACAGCGAAGCCGTCCACGCCCGGCCGGCGCGCAGTGCCCCCAGCAGGTCGTGCTCGCCGACGCTTGGCGACCAGGTCGAGGTGTACCAGTTGTTCTTGATCCCCAGCCAGTTCTGCGCGAAGTGATCGTCGCTGGTGCCGTTGCCGGTCATGAAGCGTGCGTTGCGGCTCAGGACATCCCACAATTCGACGTGATGGGCCAGGTCGACCCCGCCGCGGAGCGGATAACCGACCTCCAGGATGTCACAGTGCAGCGCGTGGTCGCTCAGCAGCTTGGCAGCGATGTGCGCCCGGAGCGAGGCCTGGGCCGATGGCGACATGGCGTGGCCGCCGGAGTAGCCGAAGGGATGGTTGTACGACGCCAGACCACCGGCCGCATGGATCTTGGTGATCTGTTTGGCGACGAAGGTGTCGTAATTCTTGTAGGTGATTCCGGTGTAGTCGGGCAGGCTCACCGCGCCGCCGAACCAGTTGACGTGCGGCAGGGATAACGACACCTCGAGGCCCTGGCGTTGGGTGACCTTGGGGAAGCGGCCCGCGTACCTTGCCTGCAATGCCTTCTGCGTCTGCAGCGGGACGTCACCACTGGTGTGCGCCCGGGCAAAGCGCAGATAATCGAAATTACCGCGCGCCGGCGCCCCACTGCTGACCGCGCTCAGCGTCAGCCCGTACGACGCGAAGTCGTGCGCCTCGAGGTCGGGCCACAAGGCGGCGATGTCGTTGCATGGCGTCATGCTGACGGTGTTCCAGGTCCCGGTCGAGACACCGACGTAGACGATGCCGTTCACGCCGTTGGCTGTTCGCGTGCCCGGCGCACCCGGGCCGCCGAAACGGTAGGAAAGCGTGTACCTGGCGCCCGGCCGACCGCCGTGGGGCAGGTGCGCCGAGATGTTGAGGAGAAGCTCGAGGTAGCCGTCGTGGCTGATCGTCGTCGGCAGCACGTCCACCGTCAGGGTCTGGCCGTAGAGGTTGCCGTGGTAGTTCCAGGCGGCCGGCTTCGCCTGTGCGTAGAAGCCCAATGACGCGGTGCCGGAGGTCGAGCTCTCGGCGTTGACCGTCAGGCTTCCGCCGGCGATGGGGTCGTGCGGCGACGCCGGGCTGGTGACGATTCCGCCGTTCGAGCCTGCCGTGAGCGGGCCGCTGTCGCGTCGCTCCCAGTGCCACGGGGGACCGTCGGTCTGCTCATTGGTCAGGCTCGTGAAGTGCACGACGCGGCGGTAGCCGAAGGCCGACATGCGATGGTCGTGATCGGTCCACCAGAGCACATCGACGGCATTCTGCTGGGCCTGATGGAGCTGGCCCTCCATTGATCCCCACTGCTCGCTGAAGGAGGCATGGATGTGCATCGCCATCGACACCGGCTTGGTGCCGGCGACGGCGGCAGCGGCGGCATTACTCTCCCAGCTCGCCGGCCCCACCACGGTCGCCGCGGCAGCAACGCCCATCGCCTGCAGGAAGCGTCGCCGGCTGACACTGCTCGGCGGGTCGACCGGCTCGTCGTCCATAAGCATGCCTTCGTCACCGCACATACAGTTCCTCCTCGGGGGCACAGTTCGGGCTCTACTCGACGATAGCCCCCCGGGCGATCTCCGTTTCAGTCTTTGACGGGCTCGGACAGCCTGGGCTTGGGTTCGAGATGGGACAGGCCGTTCCAGGCGAGATTCACCAGGTGGGCGGCGACTTCGTCGCGTTTGGGCTTCCGCACTTCGAGCCACCATTGACCGGTCAGCGCCACCATGCCGACCAGCGCCTGCGAGTAGAGACCGGCGAGCTTCGCCTCGAAACCGCGGGCCGAGAACTCAGCCGCAAGGACGTACTCCACCCGGCTGGCGATGTCGTTGAGCAGGCTGGAGAAATTGCCTTGGACACTGAGCACGGGGGAGTCACGGACGAGGACGCGGAAGCCATCGGTCTGTTCCTCGATGTAGATCAGCAGGGCCAGAGCTGCCTGCTCCAGCAATTCGTGCGGATGCCCACCGGTGAGTGCTCCGGTAACCCGGTCGAGCAGGGCACGCATCTCACGGTCGACCACGACCGCGTAGAGCCCCTCCTTGCCACCGAAGTGCTCGTAGACGACCGGCTTGGATACCTCGGCCCGACTGGCGATCTCCTCGATGGACGTGGCTTCGTAGCCGCGCTCGGCGAACAGGCGGCGCCCGACGTCGAGTAGTTGCTCGCGGCGCTCCTTGCCGGTCATCCTCACCCGGGACCGGCTGCGCCGGCCGCCGGTTGGCTGTTGATCCGCTTACTGTTGATCCGCTCGGCTGAAGGCCAACGCACCGCACTTGCCCATCCGGCCTGCTCGAACCAGCGGATCACCCGTGCCGAGGGGTCGAGCTGCCCGCGCAGGACTCCGTGGCGGGCCGCGGTGGGGTCGGCGTGGTGCAGGTTGTGCCACGACTCGCCGAAGCTGATGATGGCCAGCGGCCAGAAGTTGGCCGACTTGTCCCGGGCGGCAAACGGTCGTTCGCCGATCGTGTGGCAGACCGAATTGATCGACCAGGTCACATGGTGAAGCACGCAGATCCGGACCAGGCTGCCCCAGAAGAACGCCGACAGCGCTCCGGTGAAGGACAGCGACCAAAGGCCGCCGATCACGGCCGGCCCCAGCAGGCTGAAGGCGGCGATCCACGGGAAAGCAGCGTCGACCCGCCTTACGTCGGGATCAGCCAGCAGGTCGGGTGCGAAACGCTCCTGGTTGGTCTGCTCCACGTCGAACAGCCATCCGATGTGGGCGAAGAAGAACCCCTTGGACAGTGCACGCAGATCTTCGCCGTAGCGCCACGGCGAGTGCGGGTCACCCTCCTTGTCGCTGAACGCATGGTGGCGGCGATGGTCGGAGACCCAGCGGATGACCGGGCCTTCAATCGCCAGCGTGCCGGCCAGCGCCAAGCCGATCCGCAGCCACCGCTTGGCCTTGAAGGAGCCGTGGGTGAAGTAGCGATGGAATCCGACGGTGATGCCGAGGCCCGAGATGATGTAGAAGACGCCGGTGATGATGACGTCGCGCCACCCGAGGCCCCATCCCCAGGCCACCGGCAGGGCGGCGGCGACAGCGGCGAAGGGAATGATGACGAACGCGTAGAGCGCGGGCTGCTCCCACGGCGACTTGATTTCGCCGGTCAGCGCCTTCTTGCCGGCGGGCGTCGACCTGCCGGGCGCGCTGAGATCAGCCGGCCGAGCCGGCGCAGTGGTGGAGGGTGCTGGGGTCACGGCGGGATACCTCACAGGTGGCGGGATGGGACGGGCCTCGCTACGCAACCGTAACCTACGCAACCGTAGCCTGAAGTCCGACCGGCCGATCCTCGGCAAGCCACTGCGCCAGAGCGCGTCCGGCTGGGACACTGGTCGTGTCGGGGCATTCAAGCAGGAAGCAACAGGGGGATTTAGGAAAGTGTGGCCGCAATTCCCACGACGCTGAGTCAGCCGATCTCGCGAGGTCGCCTCGGCCGCAGCCGAGATGTTATCGTCGCTTCCCAGAGCCGCAAGTTGTCTCGCTGTACATCGGGAATGAGCCGTCAGCGCGGAGGCGAAGGGTTGCCAGAAGCTCGGCTCAGGCGTTGCGGCATTCCCGACTCCCGGGCCGGGACGCAGTGATGCCCCTCGCACGTACGCCGGCCCGCGCGGCGCTGGCCAAGTCCGTCGAGCACCTGCCCGGCCGGGTCTCCAAGCTGACCATCGGCCTTGCCGTCGCCTTCAGTCAGCTGTGGCGGCTGGCGACGGCGCGCTGGCGCGTGC
>JAABUT010005008.1_pt1 | contig 10121 bp, 12 predicted proteins | sample 5559281 | NCBI WGS metagenome assembly JAABUT01 (sample SAMN10711880, study PRJNA513359) | rock metagenome | isolation source: Antarctica rocks | place: Antarctica: Victoria Land, Ricker Hills nord | collected 2016-01-04 | reverse complement strand
GCCCAGGACATCATCACCAAAGTCCGACGAGGACGGGCAACCCTCAACCAGATCAATTCACAGACGGACCACTAGGGCTCGAGTCAGGAGCCCGGTGCCGCACCCGAAGTCGAGGATCTTGTTCGCCTCGATGGCGTCGGCCAGGGTGCGGTAGTACTCGTGGTCGTCGCGGGCAGCATTGTCGCTGTCGTACAGCTCTACAAGCTGTTCGTCGCGGTAAGAATCCTCGTCCATGCCCGCAGGCTATGAACGCCTTCTGATGAACGCAACCAGTTTCCCTGTGACTGTGCAGCGGCCGGCGTTCCGCAAGCCGAACGCTGACCGGGACACTTTGGTCTGCTGTCGGTCCGATGTTGAAACCCTCGTGACGACACCGGGCCCGGCGTCCCGTAAGGCCTGTCCGCTTTAATGCCCGGTGAAGGTAGCTCAAACGGTACAGTCTGATGATGGCCGCGATGCTCATCGGATACGCCCGCTGTTCCACCGACGACCAGGAACCTGACCGCGCAACGCGACGGCCTGGCCGCACTGGGCGTGAAGGCCAAACGAATCTACGTCGACCACGGTCTCACCGGCCGCAACCGAGACCGACCTGGCCTGCGCGAAGCGCTCGCCGCCTGCCGCGCCGGGGACACGCTGGTCGTCACCAAACTCGACCGGCTGGCCCGATCACTGCCCGACGCTCGGGACATCGTGGAAGAACTCACCGCCGCCGAAGTGAAACTCAACATCGGCGGATCTGTCCACGACCCGAACGACCCGATCGGCCGGTTGCTGTTCAACGTCCTGGCCATGATCGCCGAATTCGAATCCGACCTCATCAGGATGCGAACGAGGGAGGGCATGAAACTCGCCAAGGCCAAGGGCCGGCTCCGGGGGAAGGCACCCAAGCTCAGCGCTGCCCAGGAGACACACCTTGTCGGGCTGTACCGGGCCGGGAAGCACACCACCGCCGAACTCGCCGCACTGTTCTCCGTCGGCCGGTCCACCGTCTACTGCGCCGTCCAACGCGCCGGCGGCACCAAAGTCGGCTGATCACCAGTTCTCACCCGGCCCGGCTGCGGCCGATGGGAGCACCGCTGCGCCGGACGACGTCACGGTGACAACCTGACGAGCGAATCCGGTGACAACTTCACGACGCTTCACAAGGCTGCCGCGGTGCGGCCGGGTGAGTCCAGATGTTGTGTCCGAAACCGATCGTTTCCGGTCACTCAACCTGCGCGATCTACAGACCGAGGCCCGTCCACCAGGGCAAAGAGCTCTGCCGCGTCGATGTCGCCGGAAACAGCAAGCCCGTATGGGCCAAGACCAGCAAAAATGATCGGGTGTTCTACGTCCGGCTCAACAACTCGACTCGAGCCATCCCTGCCGACGAGATTGACGCGTACACAGCTGACCGGTGGCCGCAATAGCGCGCGATGCCAGATCGATTGAAGAAGAGTTCCCATCCACCGCAAAGCGACGACCTAGGTTCAGGTGATCGCTCTGCGGTGGATGGCGACTGGCTGTGTTAGCCCCGGGAGGATGCCGGGTCGTTACCGGGCTTGATGGTGTCCTGGGCCCGGATTTGGCCGTTCAGACCTCGGATCAGCAGTTCTCCGCCGCCGTCATTGCCCAAGATCCGCCGGGCACGGTCTACGCCGGCGGCTTGATTGTCGACGATTGCGCTGGCCCGCGCGGCGCCCGGCGCACGCACTTCGGTCTTTCCGTCGGGTCGGCGCTGAACAACTCGCTTGTTTGCAGTCATCGTGCTCTTCCTTACCGCAACAAGCAGCCACCGACAGGTGTGGTCAGATGCCGGCTGGCACCGACCACACCCTGCGGCTATCGTGGCTTGTGTTCCCGGCTCAAGGAGAACTCGCGGCCTCGATTGGCAGCCTGACCTGATTTGGAGGTTGGCGTCTGCCAACCGAGGCCGTGTTGCTGTTCAGAGCATACCTGGCTGTACCGACAAACCCGCTTTAAACGGGCCTGAGTTGCCCGTAGCCGGTCGAACGAGGTCCGGCTGTCCTTAAATACCTACTGCGAGGCGCTTGCACTGCGCAGGGCTTGAATCTGGGGCTTTGCGACCATCTTTCTGTCAGGTTCGGCGATCTGACTCCGCACGGGTCCCCGTAGCCAGCATGGAAACGCGCAGCGGGTCCGATGGTCACAATCGCGTCGGATCAAACAACCAGGACAACCCGGCCAGCAACTCGGAAAAGGTCTGAGCGCGGCAACCCGGTATTGAGCTTGCACTCGACCTTGCATCGAGTTCTCGCATCTGACCTTCAACGGGTCTCGCATAGAGGGGGGTTCTCGCGGTAATCCATAAAAGTTGATGCGGTTTGACGAGCATCATCTGCGCGGTCACCATATGACCATGACCTCGACCACGCACCACCCGGGGGTCGGGGCAACTCACGCCAGTCGTCCTGCCCCACCAAGCCAGCAGGAAACCATCGAAGACTTGCTGATCAAAGCCAAGAGGGACGCCGTCCCCATCCGGAACAGATTCGTCCAGCAAGGACGAGGTAAGGCTACGCGGCCAGGCCCGCTCGCGGCATTCGTTTCCTCGCAGGACGCGCGCGGGCTCCGCACCTACCTACTGATCCGAGCACTCATCAGCAGTGGCGACCGCGGGTGGAGCTGTACCTACCCCTCCCAGATGTGGGTACGCGCCCTAGCCCTCGGTGAGCACGCCGAAGAGGATTCGGCCCGTAGCGCAGTGTCCAAGGTGTTCAGTCGCCTTATCCGGCGATCCCTGATCGAACGCAGCAGGGCCAACAAGCTGTCCTCGCTCACCATCTTGCGTGAGGACGGCTCAGGCGCCGATTACACCCACCCCGGCACCGTCCGTGAGGCCCACTTCAAATTGCCCCATGCTTTCTGGACCGAAGGTCACTACAACACTTTGACGCTCCCGGGGATCGCCGTCCTGCTGATCGCGCTGAGCTTGCCGAACGATTTTTACCTTCCGTTCAGCAAGGCCAAGGCTTGGTACGGAATCGGAGAGGAAACAGCGCAGGACGGTATGCGGCAGCTCGTTGACCTGGGTCTGATCACCTTCCGCGTGGAATGGATCATGAACCAGAGTGCCAAGGACGGGTGGCAAAGCCAGCGCTACTACACCCTGGTCGGTTCCTACAGCTCAGCCGCTCGAGCCTCAAAGAAAACGCCCGGCGCCAAACGAGCCAAGCCGGCCGCACCCGTCGCGGCCACCACATGAAGGGGAACCTGTTCGTCGACGAGAGCAAGTCTGGCGCATACCTTCTCGTCGTGGCCTGTGCGCTGCCAGCGCAGCTTGGACCTAGCCGTCACCGCATGAAGCAGTTTCTGATGCCGGGGCAACGGCGCCTGCATTTCAACAGTGAGCGGGACAGCCGGCGCCACCAGATCATCGACGGCATCCTTGAGCTCAACGTCCGTTCCACCATCTACCAGGCGCCACCCCGGGTCAACGAACTCGATGGAAGGCAAACCTGCATCGAACGCCTCGGGCAGGATGCCATTACCCAGACCGCCGAGTTGATCGTCTTCGAACGCGACGACTCTTTGGTGCGGCACGACCGAAGGACCCTGCACCGCGTACTCCTTGGGCCCGACGGACAACCGATGGTGCGATACCAACACCTGCGGCCGTACGAGGAAAGTCTTCTCTGGATTCCCGATGCCATCGCCTGGTGCTGGGCGAAGGGGGGCACCTGGCGGATACTGGTCCAGCCAGCTGTCGAGGAGCTGGTCCGGCTCTGACGCCAGACAGCGCGAAGCCCGGCTCACCAACCGTCCGGATGGCTGCCGGGCTCACTTCGACGGGCTACTGCCCTCGCACCGTCAATGTAGAGTCACGCACCTCGAAACGCACTCTGAGTTACCGCCAGAACCGGGTTCTATGCCAGAACGATCGTTAGTTCCAAAGCAGTCGTAACCGTCGCTTCGCGTGACACAGTTAGTCGCCCCAAGCAGGGAGGCTAGCCGAACTTGCCCGTGGCCCATGGAAAAGTACCCCGTGATCCTCGAGCTGGTCGATCGGCCGAATGTAGTAAGACAGTCAAGTTTCGATGAGGTTGGATCAGGGCTTAGTCTGATCGGCCCAGGCCTGCCGCCACTCTTTACGACCTACGTGCTCGGGACGCTGCTTGCGCCACACCGACCACGGCACGAGCTTGTCGTCGGCCCATTCTTTGTCGGCGGTGAAAAACCAATTGGTGATACCTGTGAGCGTACGAGCATCAACAGTCGCATTGCGTGTGGACGCAGCTGCGATAAGCAGACTGAGCAGACTGAGCAGTACCGCTGCGCGCACCCGCGCACCCCACGCGTTGTGAGGGCGAGTAGGCGGATCAGTGGTGGACGAATACAACGGGGCAAGCCTGCCAGCCGCGGTGTTCCGCCCACTGGCGGTCATCGCAATGATGCGGTCCCACAGAGTGTCCTTCACGTTCAATGAACGACCACTCATCCGCATTGGTTCCTTGGCGTTCCGAGAGGAAGTTGCTTGACCCTCGTATCCGTACATGCATGTATGCGTGCGTGCTAGTAACGGGCTGTGCGAAGTTCTGTGAGTTGGCCGGCCTGGGTGGGGGTGATCAGGACGCCGCCGAGTGGCCGCCGGGTTGGCAGGTGGAGCCTGTCCCCCAACGCTTTTCGCCATGCCGATAACTAATATTATGTCGGGTAACCGGCTGAACCGTGCCTCTACCTCGGCCACCCGTACAACGGTCCGAGCAGTTCGGTGTTGGAATTGCGGTAGGGCTTGTGGTCGTCGTCGAACAGGATGGGAGTAGGCCTGTGCTCTTGGCTACCGCCGGCATGACTCACCGCAGCCAAGACCAGGGCCAGGTTGTCGCGGTCCAAGCCGTACACGCTGTCATTGAGCAAGCCGTCGCTGGCGCCGAGCGACGCAGCCAGCGCAAGGATGCGGCGCTCGCCGCTTGACCATGGTCCGCGGGCAGCGAGCGCCTCGGTCAGCTCGTCGAAGTCGATCCAGGCGCGGCCGCGATCCTCGATGTGCACCCATTCGTTCCCGGTCCGAGCGAAGCGGCCGCCGCAAGCCCGAATCAGCAGTTCGGTGGCCGCCTCAAGCGGGTACAGACCTCGGGCCCATCCCCGCAGTGCGTCGAAGTGGGCTGCGGCGAAACCCTCTGGATCGGACATTGCGACATCCTATGGCTGGCCGCTGACAGGGCCGCGCCCTTCAAAAGCCCGCTCTATGCGCCGACCTGAGCGTGACCCGCCGCATGGCGTTCTCAGTGCTCATGCGAACTTTATGGCGATGTCGGTGAGAGCACCTACGGTCAGGCGCATGACCGCCAACCCCGACGACCCATTGACCGAGCCAACCGGCTATCAACTCAGCTTCCTGAGCGTGGGCCCGACGCTTCCGCTGCCATCCATGTCCGGCGCACCGACGGTGACACTCACGTACACACACTTCTCGGTGCTGATGCGCCCGGACCGCAAACTCGCCGCCGCGACCGGCGTCAACATCGACGGTGCCACCCTTTTCGACCTCGACCGCGCCGGCATCGACTGGAAGCTCGATTCGCGCCTCTGGACGACGAGCAGACCGGCCCCGCGGTGTACGCCAACAATGACCTCGACCGCGGCCACCTGGTGCGTCGCCGCGACCCCTGTTGGGGCACCGCGTCCATCGCCCAACGGGCCAACGTCGACACCTTCCACTTCACCAACGCCGCCCCGCAGGCCGCCGCGTTCAACCAGGGCGAAACATTGTGGGCTGGGCTAGAGGACTACTTGCTGGGCAACGCCGCGACCTACGACCGCCGGCTGTCGGTGTTCACCGGACCTGTGCTGGCCGGCACCGATCCGCTGTACCGCGGCACCCGCATACCGCTGCGGTTCTGGAAGATCGCCGCCTTCGTCGACACCGGCGACCTGGCCGCGACCGGCTACGTACTCGACCAGACACCGGTGGTCGACCTCACCGAAACCGTTGGCCCGCGCGCAGCCGGCGAGGCGCCACCGCTCGAACCTTTCCGCACTTTCCAGGTACCCATCGCGGACATCGGCGACCTGACAGGGCTCGACCTGCATGCGTTGCCTTCGCTCGATCGACTTCATACGGTTGCGTCGGCCGCAGCAACGGATCGAGCGACGGCAAATTGGGTCCGACTCAGCAGCCACAGGCAAATCGTCTGGTGACCCCTCGCTCATAAAGAGATCGAATGACCGGCGCCAGCTGCGCTGTTGATCATTTTGATGGGCGACCGAGAGCTGATCCTTCACCGCGATGAAATCCCCTCAGTTTCGGGTGCGCGGGGAGCGTCGTGACGCGCCGACCACCGGCACCGGCGGCACCGGAACGGCCGGGCGCACCCAGTCCTTCCAGTACACGACCGCGCCGTCCGGGCCGGGCGGCACCTACTCCACCGCCGACTACCGCCCGCAATTTGAGAAAGACGCCCAGAACAACCAGACGGCGCTGACCTACAACCAGTTCGGCGAAACCACCGCCATCGGCACCCCGCAAGGACAAGGCGGCACCCTGCACCGCTCCTACCAGGGCGACAACACCGCCGTCCCGGCGCCGGACTGCGGCGGCAAAACCGGGCAGCTGTGCACCTCCACCGACGGGAACGGCAACACCACCACCTACAGCTACACCGCCGGCAACGTCACCACCATCACCCCACCCGCCCCGCTCGGGGTGAAAACGTTCAGCTACGACCCGGCCGGCCGGAAAATCAGCGAACCGACGGCCGCGGCAACACCGCCTACACCTGCTACGACAACAACGACCGGATCACCCAGGTCTCCCACACCACCGCCGCCTGCGGCACCGTCTCCGGCGTCACCTACAGCTACGACACCGCAGGCAACATGACCAGGCGGGTCGGCGCGGCCGGCACCACCACCATCGCCTACGACGCGATGAACCGCCCCACCAGCAAAACCATCGGAAGCACCGCCACCACCGTCGGGTACGACCCGACCGGCAACATCACCAGCTACACCGACGCCGCCGGCACCGTCAACTACGCCTACGACGCCACCAACGACGTCCTCACCCTCGCCGAACCCGGCGGGTCCTGCCCCACCGGCATCGGCTACCCCAACAGCAGCAAATGCATCGGCTTCCACTACGACCGGGCGCAACGCCGCGACATCACCTACCTGCCCAACGGCGTCACCAACACCACCGCCTACGACACCTCCAGCCGCGTCGCCAGCATCACCGCCGCCACCAGCGCCGCCACCAGCGCCGCAACCCTGGCCGCACGGCAGTACACCTACCACAACGGCACCGCCGCCGGTGACTCCTCACTGATCTGGACCACCACCGACCCCGTCGCCGCCGGCGGCAGCACCATCAACGGATACCTCTACGACGCGATGAACCGGCTCAAACAAACCGCCACCGGCGCCACCCCGGCCCCAGGGCGTCGCGCTGGTCCCCACCACGACCACCAACTGGAACTACGACCTCAACGGCAACCGCACCCAACAAACCATCACCGGAACCGGCGCAGCCACCACCAACTACGGCTACAACGCCGCCGACCAACTCTGCTGGAGCGCCGCCACCACCGGCGCCGGTTGCACCACCCCCGCCGGCGGCACCGCATACACCTACGACGGCAACGGCAACCAGACCACCGCCGACACCAGCTACAGCACCTACAACCAACTCACCGCCGCCGCCACCGTCGGCGCCCAGACCTACGCCGGCACCACCAACAACGAACGCAGCGCCGCCGGATCCACCAACTTCACGAACAGTATCCTCGGGAAAATCTCTTCAGCCGCAGACCCGTACACCAATCAGGAGTACATCCGCGACCCCAGTGGCACACTGATCGCCATGCAGGTCACCAACGCAGGCACCACCAGCGAGTACTACTACACCGCCGACAACGTCGGCAGCATCATCGCCGTCACCAACGGCGCCGGCGGAACAGCAGCCACCTACACCTACGACCCTTACGGCAACACCACCGCCACCACCGGCGGCACCTTCGCCACATCGACCAACCACTGGCGCTACGGAAGCGGCTACACCGACACCAACGGCACCATCAAACTCGGCGCCCGCTACTACCAACCCACCACCGGCCGCTTCACCCAACCCGACCCATCCGGACAAGAAGCCAATCGATATTTGTACGCCGGAGACGAACCAATCGGCAAGTCTGACCCCGGGGGGCTATATCCCTGTGTGGCGCAATCTGATCCCAGTGAGTATCACAATCCTCATAACTACGACGGATGCATCACTGATATTGGATCGACTACAAACGTGATCGGCGATGGATTATCCGCTGTTGGACAAGGTTTGAACACCGCAGGCACTGCGATCACAGGGTGTGTGGCAGCGATGGCCACAGTGGATTCTTCGGGGTTGGGCGCCTTGGCTACTATTATTCCTGGTCTAGGAGAGGTAACCAATGGCGCAGCATGTGCAATCGGCGCGGACGCGAGTGTAAATGGGGCTCGCAATGCGTTCAACTAAGGATTTTGCCACTGAACGACAGACCCTCCCTGCCTCGGCGTGGATCGGCTTTGCAGTGTTGTCGATATTGGCGCCGTTCGGCCTAGTATTCGCTGCCTGGGGAAGTCCCGATCTCCGGTTGGTTAATGTCGCGCTTGGCTGCATAGGGTTCGCGTTTAGCTGCGCTATATGGTTTTTGCTGTACAAGCACGTGCGAGGTGGGCTACGGAAAGGCTCAGTTCAATCGACCTTCAGTTCGCTGGAAGAGGAAGTTCCAGACCGCCGCTCTGACTGATTCTAGGAAACGTTTTCCTACCACCAACGAAAGATAAGCCTGGCGCATCTCACATTACCCGGGCGCTGGATCCTGGCCATCCGATTTATCGGTCATCAATGGTTTGATCAGTACTATTCCAACCAGACGCTTAGTCCACCGGTGTCGACTTTGCCCGGCCTGTTGACATCACGGGCGGGAGACGTGTCAGGGCATAGGGGCAGGGAGCGTTCCTCGGACATGGCGGCGAAGCTGAATCGCCGCTCTAAAACAAGCAACTATTAAACTTGAGAACAAGATAAAGGCTGCATACGGCCACCATCCATTCCGACCGTGAACAATGTTTACAACATCGAGGGCCATTTCGAACACCCCGGCCAGACTGATGGCGATAATGCGACCAGGCGTTCGAAACCACCAGGCAGCGACTTTTGGGCTGTACATGCTGCCATTATGTCACGTTGGCAACGGGATCGTCGGCGCATTGGGCATAGTCACTGGGTGACGGGTGACGGGCGCCCGTATTAAATGCAGTGCACTACTGCGGCGGACCGTGACGATGCTCGGTCTGCGCCGCCATCGTCCGAACATTCCAGCCGCCCAACTTCGCATACGATGTCGCCTGCGCCGCATCAAATTCGGATGACAACACCGCGTGCCCAACCGGTGCCACGCACGATCTACGGGTAGCTGACAACCGGCCAGCAGCAACACCGCGGCGGCAGCAAACAGCGCCCGGGACGGTCGGTGGCCGTTTATCGGTGGGCTCCACGGTCCGGGCGGATCGTCGCCACATCCGGCAGCTCACCGGTGCTCGACCAAAGGCGGTACAGCGTCGAGCGCCCAATGGCGAAGGTGCGGCCAATGTCGGCGACCGACTCCCCCGACGCCCGCATCCACACCGTCATCGCCACCTGCTCCGCCGTCAACGCCGAAGACCTGGGACGACCTGCCGGCCGCGGATCCGCGCCGCCTCCCGCGCCGCGGTCGCCCGCTCGTTTATCTGGACAAATTTGGGCTGTCAAGAGCCCGCCGGCTGGCCGGAGGTCGTGGAGCAGTTGCTTGAGTCTGTCGGCGGTGCGCTGGTGTCGTTCGACTTCTCGGTCCCAGCCGCGTTCGATGGCGTCCTGGACGAGGGCGAGTTCCAACTGTCGGCGTTGGGTGAGGCGCGGTGCGTAGTCACTGGTGGTGAGGAATTTGGAACAGGTGAGCACGAGGTCGCATTCGCAGGGACCTTCCTGTGGCAGGCGAAGGCAGTGTCCGAGTTCGAGCTCGGTCTTGAGGAAGTTGGTCTGCAGCCAGGACACGGCCTGCGGGTCCAGGCGGTGATTGCGTAGAGCTTCCGCTGCTGGGCCGGCCATGCTGACGTCCGAGCCCAGGTGTCGGTCGAGAGCGTCCTGGTACTGCTGCTTGACG
>JAABUT010005006.1_pt1 | contig 10122 bp, 10 predicted proteins | sample 5559281 | NCBI WGS metagenome assembly JAABUT01 (sample SAMN10711880, study PRJNA513359) | rock metagenome | isolation source: Antarctica rocks | place: Antarctica: Victoria Land, Ricker Hills nord | collected 2016-01-04 | reverse complement strand
AATGTGTGTTGATGTGTTCTAAATCGACCTGAACAACTTCATGCCAACCAATGCAACTATGACCAGGGTCCGGTCATCGTTTCAACATGCAATACAGCACTGCATTCAAGTTGCCTCTACTGAAGGGGAAATTATCAAAACAACGGCAGCAGAGCTGAGCAGCAACTGCACAGAGACACTAGATTGACAATCAAATCACCAAGTCTCAACCGTCACGTTACATGACATAGTGAAATACTGACTGCTAACAGCAGCACTAACCTCTTTGCTTGCACTCATATGCAGGATGACGTAATGCGAGTGTCACATGTCTGCTGCAGATAGGATGGGATCAAACCTGAGGCAGGAGTTGGCAGCAGCAGCAAACAGGCTTGGGTCTGCCGCCAAGTACCGGTCTGCTGGCACAGTAGAGTTCCTGGTGGATGATGATACTGCCAAGTTCTACTTCCTGGAAGTCAACACGCGTCTGCAGGTCAGCTGCTGTCACACGCTATTTGCCGCATGTTGCGTCGGGCACAGAGTCAAACACATGACGTACATGTAATGCATAGCGGTGACTCTTGTCACTCTTTTGTTGATACTCTTTTGCATGGGCTGCTGTCTGGTGCATACATGTTTTGTCATCTGAACAAACATCTGGATGCTGAGACCCTGCTATGCATGCTGAGATGCTGAGACCCTGCTATGCATGCTGAGACGTTGCTCTCCTGACTTTGCATGCTACAGCAGTTTCATATTACTGCTGTAAGCACTGTGGTAACCTGTATCAGGTCTTGGTGATCATCAGAGTAATGTTCTGCAGGTGGAGCATGGCATCACAGAGATGGTAAACAGGGTAGATTTAGTTGCCTGGCAGCTCAAGCTACAATGCCCAGGCTTCAAAGTAAGGCAATCAGTCATCCCCCCCCCTCCCTGACAGCCCTTGGTCCACATGACCTGCTGTGTGCTTTGAACAAGACATGCTGATGCTCAAATGCGTCTTCTAAAACCATCCAGCATCAAAATCAAATTGTGCGTGAAACAGGTGTGATAGCGCAAGGCACAGTGTTTTGCAACCTGTAGCTGCCAAGCTCTCATGGGGGAAGAGACACCCTGCATTTGTCATGCACCTGATGATGTGCGTTGATCTGTAGCAGCAACTTGATCTAAACCTGATGCAGGCAGACAGCCTGGTTGACTTCAAGCCAAGCCACAAAGGCCATGCAATCGAAGTCAGGATCAATGCTGAAGACCCTTTCAGGGACTTCGCACCTTCGGCAGGAACCCTGGGCTTAGTGGAGTGGCCAGAATGCAGCTCTAAGACTGGTGAGCATCTTGTCTTGCCATCATCTTCAGATTGATGGCTGTGCTGTGCTGTGCTGTGCTGTGCTGTGCTGTGCTGTGCTGTGCTGTGCTGTGCTGCCTGGCTGCACAACCAGGCAATCATGCAAGCATGCAGCACTGTGCTGGCACAAATTGCCCAAACTTTATGCCAGACATTTGTGTTACATGGAATATATTCTCTGCAGCCGTGCGTAACACAACATCTGTATTTTCGCAGCCTTGCGTTACACGCACCATCATGCCCTGATTGCCTTGCGTCTGGTTCCCTGTCCTTGACTGTGCGGTGCCTTGCAGGCGTCAGAGTGGACAGCTGGATTGAGAGAGGCACAACCGTCAGCCCTCACTATGACTCCCTGCTGGCAAAGCTGATGGTATTTGCACCTGACAGAGCAGCTGCTACAAAGAAGATGAGTGGCGCCCTTGCAGAGACACAGGTGCGACCATGCTGTGCAAAGAGTTGTCTTCCTGCTGTCTATGCTCCTGCAGCACAGCACAGCACAGCACAGCACAGCACAGCACAGCACAGCACAGCACAGCACAGCCCAGCCCAGCCCAGCCCAGCCCAGCCCAGCCAGCGCAGCATGACAGCAAAGTGCAAATCCTGTTCTGCTTGCACTCTATCACTTTATCTATCCATCAGTGCAAGCAGCCTACAAATGTCTGCTTGCAGCTTGGCAACACCACTACACCCACCAGAAACTTTTTGACGTTGGCAACAACATCAGGACAAGAGTCTGGCTGCATCTGCTCAACCCTGCCCAAGTCTTGTGTGTAAGTACCCAATGAGAGGGCCTAGCAAGAAGGACTACCCAGCAAGTGTCAAGGTTGACACCCCCCTGGTCATTCCCCCGCCGTCCCCCACGATCATGCCCCCCCCCCCCCCCTCGCCGGTCCCTCATGGTCATGGCCTCACGGTGTGATCGGAGGGATGGTGACAACCTACAATCAACCTTGCCACAAATGCGCATGTGCATTCATACACGCAGCAGGGTCGGAAAAGGCATGACACAAGAGTCTTGTATGCGCAGGTGATGGGCGTGCCCAGCAACAAGGACTACTTGGCTTGTGTGATGGCCGACCCCCGCTTTGCAGCTGGAGAGACCACCACAAGCTTCCTGAAGGATTTGGACTTCTCTCCTCATGGTATTGAGGTCATTGACCCTGGAATGAACACCACTGTGCAGGTGTGCTGTGCTGTGCTGTGCTGTGCTGTGCTGTGCTGTGCTGTGCTGTGCCGTGCCGTGCCGTGCCGTGCCGTGCTGTGCTGTGCCGTGCCGTGCCGTGCTGTGCTGTGCTGTGCTGTGCCGTGCAATGTTCATGCTGACCAGCTGAAGCTGAAGTACCACTGAGCTGCTGTTGACTGATAGGACTGGCCAGGCAGGACCAAGCTGTGGCACATTGGGGTACCCCCCTCAGGCCCCATGGACTCCCTGGCCTTCCGCCTGGCAAATGCTCTAGTGGGCAACGATACAGATGCTGCAGGCCTGGAAATAACCCTTTCAGGTACACCCTGCACTGCACGAACAACAAAAAGAGGCCGGGGGGGAGGGGGATCACTCTACGCCGGCAAGTCATCATCAGAGGAGCCTCTAGTAGTCAGCTGAAAGTTCAGCTGCAATTATAATTTATACTATGAGCTGTGTTAGCAGTATGATGCCACTGCAGGTGAACTTTCAGCTGAGCAAACAGCTGAGACTGTGACTCTGAACACAGCATGGCCATGTACACTGCACCACTCACAGCGCCCAAAACACAGCTCAACGCTCAGCAAGACACACTGTTCAACACGCAACAGCATGTTGGAGATGATGCGCTGTGTTGTATCTTATGCAGTGACTGTAGCTTCTGGGTTTGGCAGCATCCATTGGAATGACTATTTGTTGTGCATGTAGCGTATCTTGCTAGGTGTCAAGAGATTTTGGCTTGCAAAGCGTGCACAGCGAGGCTGCTGAGAGCTATGTTCTTCAGTACAGAACTGCATCAGGTGTACTGTTGCTGACCATTCACATGTGTTTTACAATGAAAGGAATTCACAAAGACAATGGTTTTGAGTTTCTGCAGGACCTACACTACGCTTCCACACAGATCTGATCTTAGCTATCACCGGCGCTGCCTTTGAGGCCACCTTGGATGGCTCTCCCATCCCCCTGTGGCAAACTTTCAAGGCTTCAAAGGGCAGCCAATTGGCTATTGGGAAGGTGAAAGGGGAGGCAGGGTGCAGGGGGTATATTGCTGTGGGGGGTGGGGTGGACGTGCCATTGTACCTTGGCAGCAGATCTACCTTCCCTGGGGGTAAGCTTGGGGGTCTGCAGGTAGGCCTCAGACCTGAACTTCATTCTATCGGACAGTCATTTGCTATCAGAAACACCTGTCATGGCAAGCAAATGCATGCAGAGTTGCTTGCAAGGCTAAAACAGAATGCAACAGCTGGCAGGCATGCTGGGTGAGTGTGGTCACTGAGTGCCAGGACATTGCTTGAGCTGTTGACATATCAGATGCTCATGTGGTGAGCTTCACTCAACATGACGGATTGCGCATGATACAATTTAGAAATGTAATTTACAATCGGCGACGTATGCTAGAACCAACATTGTGTGTGTATGTGTGTGCCTAAATCGGTGTGCCCATTGCTTGCAGGGCAGGGCCCTCAGGAAAGGAGACCTAGTGCCATTGCCCCTCAAGATCCCTACAGGCATTGTGGAGGGAGTCACTGTACCTCCTGACTGGAAGCCCACTTACTCAGGTGAGTCATACCCGCATTTGTGTGGCAGCAGCTGCGAGGCAAGCATGCACATTATCTGCTTTAGTTGTGTAGTGGTTACAAAGTGTGTCTCGTTGAGGCGCAGGCCCGTCCTGTGACAATGGCAGATGCATGGCATCTGAGAACTGCTGATGCTTTTGTTCTGAAGCCAAATTCATTCACCTTTTGAAAGTCAGGTTCATGCTTTTTATGGTCACCTGTATTCGTGGCATAGGTGGGGAAGAAGTTTGGGAGGTGCAAGCGCTGCCAGGGCCCAATGCTGAGCCGGACTACTTCACGCCGGAAGACATTTCTACCTTCTACTCCTCCACCTACAAAGTCCACTACAACTCGTAAGCACTTCATGACAGACAAGTGACTCATGCATGTCCTTGATGCTTTGTCATCAACCAGCGCAAATCTAGTGATCTCTTGGGGACACACACTACTGTATCCCAAAATGCGTGAGATGCTGCGCATGGTATCTCTCGTTGCAATTACAGTTGCAATGTAGGCGGGTAGTCCAGTGGTATGACTCATACTTTGGGTGCATGTAATGCCGTTAAAGACAGGGCACCAATGTCAGGCCTCTTCAAGATCTGACCCCTTTTCGTTATCGCCTGATGTCCACATGCTGGCCATCATATTGGTCCCCAGTTCCATGCTTCCAATCCTGAACTGGGTTTGGCTTTTCCTTCTCCCTTTGGGCTGCTATGCTACAGCTAACACAGGAAGGGCTGCAGGGTTAGGGTGTAGGCTTTATTTGGGGCTACTTATTGCTATTGTTCAACATAAAATAGATGTTGCATTCTTTACCATAAAGGACTACAGCTAACATCAGCGCTCATCGTTATCAGAATGCTACCAAAACAGGACCTCATGCAGGAAGCTTTCCCAGTCACCTTATCCTGGAGGAAATGGCATTCTCAGTGGAAGAATGAGAGACCACTTGCTACTTTGTATGCTTGCAGAAACAGGCTGGGAATCCGTTTGCAAGGACCCAGGCCCAAGTTTGCCAGGCCAGATGGGGGTGAGGGGGGGTCACACCCCTCCAACGTCCATGATCATGTGTATGCCATTGGGACGATCAACTTCACAGGCAAGCTCCCTGCATCAATTCACAGCATGCTCCACGTATGAGGCTTTGCGTAACAAGTTTTGCTCTGCCTGACATGAGCAACATGCTTTTCTAGCTTGCTGTACATATATAATGCTTTGAAGTAGAGCCATTCCCAAGCTAGGCTGTGTGTAGACACTAAAGAGTTTCAATCTCTTATCTTATATGGACGACCAGCGTCTGAGACCAAACTCAGCCACTCAGTCTCACTTCGGCAAATAACAGCCCTTAACAACGGCCCTTGATAATGGCCCTTGATAACAATATCAATTTAACGCTTTCCAGCTCATGAAGAGCTAGGTATGTGCAGGACAAGTGTTGTGTCTCCTGGCCCTTGCTTAGGGATCAACTGAGCAGACGCGCTTACTAGATATGTGACAGCCTTAGTGTGACAGTCTTATATAGTGTCTAGTCTGCTACAGCTGTTGAACTGGACATTTCCAGCCAGCGTCACTCTCTTTAGAATCTGGGTGGCATTGACACCACAGGATGTCACTCTGCATGTATCGTCGAGCACAAAACAACTGCCAACAATGAGCTGCAGACAGACTCCCAGACAGGGCTTGTCAGGACATGCTGGTAGACTCAACGTGTGAGGGACCACATCTGGGTGTTGTCATGTGCCCTGCAGCATGACTAAAGGGATAGAAAGGAAGGAAACCTTTCCTTTCCAACAGTCGTGACTGCAGCCTCTTTAGGCAGCCTGAAAGCACAAATTCAAGCCCAAAAGTCAGAGCCCGTTGTAGCATAACTATTCCTGCCTCCTGCTTGCGACGCAGGTGATATGGCTGTGGCACTGATGCTGGGTGGGCCAAGTTTGGGGATGCTATGCATGGCCTACTGTCACAGTCTCTGTGCCACTGCTATTCCTTTTGCCATATTTCATGCTTGTGCTGCAGGCGATATGCCTATGACCCTATTGATTGATGGACCAAATCTGGGAGGCTATGTGTGCCCTGCTACTCCAGTCCCAGTGTCACTGCTGTTCCTTGTCCCACACCTCATGCTTGTGCTGCAGGGGATATGCCTGTGGCGTTGATGTTCGATGGACCAAGCCTGGGAGGCTTTGTGTGCCCGGCAACCATCACCAGCTCTGACCTTTGGAAGATGGGCCAATGCCGGGCTGGTGATGGCATCTGCTTCAAGCCCACCAAGCTTGGTAGGTCTGCACAAGCCATCTGTCTGTGCATCTGTCCATGCATCTGTCTGTGCATAGGTGATGATGCGGTGGTGACGGCATCTGCTTCAAGCCGACCAATCTTGGTAAGCCTACACAAACCAGCTGTCTATAATTTAGTACTCTACAGTCGGGGGGTGTGGAGCCATGTGTGACTCATCAGACACCCTTGACTGGAAAGCATAGGTGAATGTGCTGTGCAACAAACCCAAGCTGAAGAGAGGTTTGCTCAAAAGAGAGCCCGCGTACGCATAGGTGATGCGGCATTGGTCTGGATGCGTCTTTGAAGGATGTGTCCGCATAAGTCTGATGTTTGTTGTTGCATCTGACGTACACATGTTTCATGACAAACCTCTAAGAGATGCGCCACAAAGATCAGGGTCTGAAACGGTTCTGTGTCTTGACAACTCTCTGATGTTCGCTCCAGCCTCTGACATGGCCATATGCCTAGGCTTTTGGGGGGCATTTTGATATGGCTAGGCCTAGCTAGATGAACAGCAGATCAAGACACATCCTACAGCCCCCCCCCCCCAGGGCTGAAGTGTCAGTACCTTTTTGTTTGTTCACCTCACTGCCTTGGCACGATGCACTTTGTGTGACGGCATTGCAGCAAACATGCGGACAACAGACATGGGTGCACTGAAAATGCCTGTGTGAATCATCCCATGTGCCTTTGTGAATCGTCAGCTGTGCCTGTGTGAGTCGTCTCCTGTGCCCCTGTGAGTCATCCCAGGAGCCTGCTTACTATACCGATGATTCCCACAGAGTGCGCTTGCAACGGGCTCACCATGTGATGGTGAAGTCATAGTGAAGTTTTTGACGCTTGATTGCCATTTCGACTGACTTCCTGAAACACAAAATACAGCACAGGCCAGCAAGTCATTGACAATGTAATAGTAAATAGCATACTTACATAATATTTCAGTGAGTCTTGGAAGGATTGCAACAGAGCAAGCCAACACGAGCCAAATTGCCATTCATTTGGACACACAGCTGCGTGTTTCACCTGATCTCAGTCTGAATGGCTGCTGTTCTGCTTGCAAGTTTATGGAGGGCTAGACATGTCACAGAGACATGTGACACAGCCTGCTAAGCTAAGCAGACAGGAAGCACAAAAGCATCAGGCGTCATCCAGACACAGGTCACCAGCAGCTATGGCAGCACTGCAGAACACCTTGTAATGGCATATGTCATAAGACTCGTTATGTGATGGCAAAGGCTATTGATTGCATGCGACTTGAGTGATGGTGGAGCGTGTACATGCTGCAGGAGGTAAAATATGCAGATTGTAAATTTACAGCCTGTAAAATCTACAGCTTGCCCACGAGCTCACGTTGACTGGTCTTTCAAAGTTTCGGGTCATGACTCCTGAAACCTTGGCAACCTCGCAATCGCGCTTCTGACAATGTCTTTGCATTGCTAGGTGTCATGAGCAGCCTTCTTGTGCAATGGTCGACGTCTGACTACGTGCTTGAGCTTCGACTATGCTCCACACTGCTGCAGCGTACATATTGACTAAGAAGTGACGTCATGATCACATGCCTCTGCATCGTGATTTTTCAGGATCCCAAGGATGCCAAAACGCCTACCCGATTGAAGCGGACCGCTTGGAAAAACCTCTCGTTCCGCACAGCTTCCGCCGTATTCTAAGACGACCAACGGTGTGGAGGGCAGAAGCGTGAAACGTGATGGGCTGCTGTCCGTTCACCCGAGGTGGCCTCAGCACAGCTTATAAGTAAATACCTTGCAGTTGTCGGTGTCAGTCTCTCAGGGTAGATGCTCTGACCTATTGTTGCCCACTGGCTGGAATCTTTGCGGTCTCAAAATGTCGTCAGCGGGGACGAGGTCTTCACCAAGCGTTCGTTCACAAATATCCATCGATGCCTCTGCTGCCTCCCCTGCCGTAGCAGCACCTCCTGTGATACGTCCATCCGCCGGTCGCTGGCGGAATGACACCGACCTGGAAAAGCAGGTGGAGCTGCAGCGTTCACAGGTGTGTGTTGCGGGTGATTTCCCTGGCATCTCTACCCCTCTGAGCTCTCCCCCTCATGAACTCAACTGTCACCTGTTGCACCCATAGGCCAACACCTTAAGATCCACTGTTCTTCTCACCTATGGAGCTGTTGGTGTTGCTCTTGGTGACCTGGGAACCTCTCCCATCTATACTTTGTCCTCTGTGTTTCGTGGTCAGTAAGCATACTTGTTTCAAAGTCTTGAGAGTTGAATCTATGACCAGCAGGTATTGAATAGTGCTCTGTGTCTCTCTGCAGCGCCACCTTCAGAAGATGAGGTCCTTGGTGCCATGAGCATCATCTTTTGGGGTATGACATTGATCCTGCTGGTCAAGTATCAGCTGGTTGTGCTGAGTGCTGACGATCATGGAGAAGGTATGCCATATTGGCCAGGAGACCCACCATCATTGTGCAACTTAGATTGCTGTTTTGCACAATTAATTTGCTGTTTAGGCTCAGCAATGCACAAACCTTTGTGCCCTGTGGCTGTGCCTTGACTTTCAAGATATCAATAGCTGACAAATTCTTGCCTGTGTAGGTGGCACCTTTGCCCTATACTCCTTGCTATGTCGTTTCATTGGAATCAACCCTGGCTTGAAAGGCAAGCCCACAGCAGACGACCTGTCGCTGCTTCGCTACTCAACAAGCCGCGGGCAGTATGCACGACAGGTACTAGGACCACTCACCCCCAAACATCTTGTCACATTGATCTGCATGCATCACAGTGACAGCTGGAACACATCCTCATCTGTAAACTTGTTTACTTTTCCTTGTTTACACTAAATACCTTGTCTCATTTCCAAATCTGTGTTCACTTGCTAAACCAGGGTGTGGCACTTGTCCTGTTTTTGCCTGGTGTGGTTGGCACAAATGCTGTGATCACTGCCACCACCACATCTCACATGCAAAGCAAGTCTATATAAATTGCATTGTCATGGTGAAGCACATCGCAGGCTTCATGCACAAGCAATGCCACATCTTTCCAATTGTGACGACTAGGTGCTATAACAGGTCCAAGAACATCACTCAGGGATGTGCTCACAGCTTCTGCCTTATCAACTTGACTGCTTGCATGCAGGGCGTTGCGGCCGGTCCTGCTCCAAAGAAAACACTGCTGAAGAGGATGGGCACAGGCGATACGATTGCACCAGCCCTGCGCAAGCTCTTCAGGACCAACAGGGTGGCCCAGACGCTGTTATTACTGCTGGTTCTCATGATGACTGCCATGGTCATTGGAGATGGTGTGCTCACACCTGCACAGACAGGTAGGGGTCTATGGGATACTCATGGCAGAGCCCAACCTCTCACTCACCATTGTTGGCTTGTTCTCTGTCATGCAACCTGCTGTGCACAACTGCCTCATTTCCCATGCAAATATTATCACATATATTACATGATGTTACCCCTACAGGGAAGCCCAACATATCTTGTCCTAGGGCTTTTCTCAAATCAACGACAAAAAGCATAGTCTTTTCTTTTCTTTTTCCTTTCTTGCATGATCTTATGTTGCAAGCAATGGCAAACAGAGAGTTGCTGTGTAAGATAGGAGGCATACTATGCTGAAGCTGGGGGTATGCTGCAGTCTTGGGTGCCTTTGGGGCCATCTCAGTCAAGGCCCCATCATTCCCCCAGTCTTCCATAGCCGGCATTTCCATGGGGGTCCTGGCCCTGCTGTTTGCAGTGCAGCCCTTGGGGTCACAGTACCTTGGTGGTGTGTATGCCCCCATCCTGTTGCTGTGGTTCCTGCTCCAGA
>JAABUT010005005.1_pt1 | contig 10123 bp, 14 predicted proteins | sample 5559281 | NCBI WGS metagenome assembly JAABUT01 (sample SAMN10711880, study PRJNA513359) | rock metagenome | isolation source: Antarctica rocks | place: Antarctica: Victoria Land, Ricker Hills nord | collected 2016-01-04 | reverse complement strand
CAGGGCTGCAGGGTCTGCCTCTAGGCACATCTAGGCAAACACCAACTGTCTCCATGCTTGTCATAGAAGCGACCTCCAGACCATCAACTGCCTCGGTGGTCGTGTGTGACTGCCTGCTGACTTGTGACTGCAGGCTGAGCTGCATGGCCTGGTGCCAGTAGAGCAGGGCAGCTTCACGGGGCTGCAGTCTATGGCCATGCGCTGGCCCAATCGTCTCAAGCAGGCACTGGCTGTCTGCAACTCGCTCACGCTCATTGGCAAGAACCAGCTCGTGGGGGACGATGCTGACAAGCAAGCCTTCAAAGCTGTTGAAGCTCGCTTCTTGGTGAGTCAGGACTGGCTTGGGGCAAAAAACTTTTGATATCTTTGTGCTGCAGGCTGTCAGATGCAGATATTCATCCAGTCATTCATTACACAGGTGGTACAGCGTTGCATACATACAAGTGTATTGTCTGCATCCGGTGCATGCAAAGCTGGCATGTCTGGGATGGTTGTGCTGCTTGCATTCAGTGCAGACGATGCAAGCAGCATACCATGGCAGCTGTGCATGCATGGATTGACAGCAGCCTGTGCTGTTAGCCTTGTGTCTGGCTGTAAGTGTGTGCAAGTTGCCCAGTTCATTTGAAAGTTACACAATTCAGTTGCATAGGAGGGTGCTTGCATGTCAGTCTCATTGACATCTCATGTTGAAGCAGCGCATTATGTACACTTGATCTACTGCAGGCAGCTAGAAGTGCACTGACATAGTTTCATTCAATGCAGTTGTAGCATTGACAAGGGTAGATGTGAGGCCTGCCATGCAGGATCGCAACTGTGTGGCACTGCCTCTTGCGGCGCTGGATGGCCAGCCTGCGTCCTTGCGCACCTTGCAAGTCTTGAAGAGGTTTCAGTTTGACCCTGCCCTCACAAGGTCTGGTGTGATCGCTGCTGACAAGTCAGGCAACGGGACGCTGCTGTTTGTGAAGGGCGCCCCCCACAAGGTCGTCGGGCTTGTGAAAGGAGGGGCGCTGCCGTCCGACTTTGATCAGGTGCATCATGTGCTACATCCATTTGGTACAGACTACTCAGCACATCTGGACCAATCTTGGCAATGTTTCTGCAGCATGCAGTGACCATGCCACATGAACAGAGGGGTTGTCCACTTTCACAATTGTTGGATGACACTTACATGCCTTTGCCTACTCACTCAAACAGCTAAGTGCTTGAGGACTTCAACACCACCAACGCTAGGACAGACGAAAACAACCTGGAAACACATTCTTGATGAGTGCAGGTTGTGTTGGAGTATGCTGGTCAGAGCTTCAGGCTGCTGGCGCTGGCAGCTGGCACATTGAGATGGGTGACTGCCGAAAGGCTAGCGAGCATGAGTCAGCAAGAAGCAGAGGCAGAGTGCGATCACATGGACCTGCTGGCTTTGATTGTGCTCTCTAACAGTGCTCACCCAACTTCCAGACCAGCCATTACCAGCCTGCAAGAACGGTACATACCCGCTGCCTTCACTTGTACTGTCGCTCCACATTGTTAGCTGCCCTTGATAGTCTTCAAGGCATGAGGTAGGCTCATGCTGCAGCTGAGGCAGAATTGCTGCTGCAACATATGTGTTAATGAAGGTGCTTTGCATTTGAACACCACTTTTTGTTGGCTTTTCTTAGATCGGCATGTCTGCCAGAGAGGGCAAAGTGCATGCAGGCACCGCTTTGTAGCTTGTCCACTTTGCTGGCTTGGTAGATGTCAAGTGGCGTTACCATGCCTGAGTACTACACAAGAGCAGAATCGAAGTCACACATAGCACAGCAGCAGCTAGCTGAAGGATGAGGCCTCTTCTGTGTTACAAAACGCTTTGCATGCATGCATCTCGTTGCTGCAGTTGCATAGCAGGAGACTAGTATGCCATCACACGTTATGGCATGGACGCAGGGGGGGCATTCGGACTATGATGATCACAGGGGATTACCAACACACTGCCATTGCGGTGGCAAGAGGGGTGGGAATGATCGCCATGGACAGCCAAGTGGTCATCATGGAGGCCAAGTCAGAAAGGCTCGGTCCTGCATCTGCATCTGCACCAGTAGCTCAGCATACAGCCACCCTCCCCAAGCCTGAGTTGACCCCGCAGCACCCTGGGGGAAAGACAGGCAGCAGTTCTTGTCAGCACTTGATGTTCACACTTGACAGAGGCGGTGGTTGTGAGGAGGTGGACCCCCACACTGCCATCAACAGCATAGCTCAGGTGGGCTGCTGTGCCATCAATTACCATGCATTGCTGCCCAAGCACATGTCCTCCAACACCCACCTGTGTTATCTGTGTCCTCACCTGACACATGTTTTGCAAAACCTGTGAAACTGAAGGTGTGGCATGCATCAGCCATGTGTGCACCGTATGTCTGTGGCAAGCGGTGGTTCCCTTGTTTCAGTGCAGCATGACTTTGATTTCAAGCACCTCACATTGGGACAACACGCATGAGGTTGACATCAAAATATTCAAAGTCTCTTATTCTTAACTCAGAATATGGGTGCGCCACTGCTGCTGCAGGGGTCTGTGCGGTGCTGCGTGACAGGGCCCGCACTGGAGCATATATTGCAGAAAGAAGATGCGTCCCTAGTGGAGGCCGTCATGCGCAGTCTGGTTGTCTGTGCACGCATGCGAAGCCATCAAAAGGCGCAGGTCATGGACATGCTGGGTCTCACAGGGCTGTATCTTAGCCCTGATAGCGGTGATGAGCGTGCACAGCCACACTACATGCCAGTAAGCTATTCATCCTTCTTCCAAGCACAGTAATCAAAGCAATGCAGATGGTGGCAAAGATAGCAAGATAAGACAGCGATATGAGTAATTGATCACTTTTAAGGGAGAATACAATCCCTGCCAGGAAGAGCAAGGCTGAAGCTTGGCCGCCTTGTCTTTGCAATGCACGGCAGCACATTCTGATGTATATTGTCTGTTGAACACGTCCACGTTGGTGCTGAGCGTCCTTCCGGCAGCTCTCTGATGCAGTAGGTCTGCAGAATGTTACGTTTGTCTGGGCAGCAGCAACACTAGGTCTTTTTACTACAATTCTTTGCCCAATCTTTTCAAAGAAGATATTCTAAGTGATAATGCCGAAGTTCTTAGGTTTCCCCCCTGAGTATGGTGAAGGAGCAAGACTTGCTGACATGGTCAGCCTAAGTCACAGCCCATGTGACTGCTGCTGTCAGAGCCTTACACGCTTGTGCAGTTGCAATAACAGACACATCGCAGTAACAAAGCAAGCTTGTGCAACTGCATCGATGCTTACCTCAAAGCCTTCTGCCAAATAGCAATGAGCGTCAAGTCCATCTGTGCCTCACATATGAATATAACAATGATTATCAGAATGTGGATCTTTGTTTAGCTGATGACTGTTTGACAGCATCTTTTGATAGTGATGTATGCAGGATCCAATGCAGATTACGACCAGCTTGGTGCCCCACTTGACCTTCCATCAGCCTCACCCCACTCACTTGCCTATTGCCTCTTGCCTGGTGGACCCCCCCCCCCCCCCACCCCCCAAACCCCGACCACACCCCTCAATGCCGTGCCTCTATCTCCATCCCTTCACTCCACATGAGCTTTCCTTGCCACTCCCTTATTGAGGCCTCCCATCCACCCAACCTCCATACTTTCTGCCTCGATCCTCATGTATATATCATTTCCACCCTTCTAGCTGTGCCTTTCTGAGTATCCTGAGACCTAGCATGCTTCCTTACTTGTGCTGTGTAACCCTCCTCTCTGACCCTCCCCTGTAATCCTCCCCTGTAACCCCCCCCTGTCTCTGGAGCAGTACAGACTTTGTGATGTGCTATACAAGGGCCAGGCCTGGCATGCATGCCATTCTATATGCCTCATGAAATGCAATAGCAACAGCATTCTCACATGTGTTGGTAAGGGCTGAAGCCTGACATGTACGCACTGCAGTGACTCACCATATCCCTTATGAAAAGCAACAGCAAAAGCACTCTCATGTGCTTCAAGAAGGATAGGCCTGACATGCATGTACTGCAGCGACCATCCATATGCTTAGAAAAGCAAAGAGTCTGTCATGTGTGCTGCAGGGCCTGGGTCTAACATGCATGTCTTGCAGTGACCCTTCATGTACTTTGGAAGGCACAGAGTGTGTGATGTATGCTGTAGGGGCTGGGACTGACATGCATGTACTGTGGGGATGGCATTAATGACCTGGCAGCTCTTGCGTCAGCAGAAGCTGGCGTGGCTGTCGGTGCTGGCCATGCATCTGCAGCTGCGTGCATAGCAGACAGCCACCCCTCCATCCAAGGTATGCGGTGCAACAGCATGGCCTGTCGTACCTGAAAATTGATTGCATTCATTTTGCAAATCAAAAACAAAAGGGGGGGAAAAGGGCATCACCAAAATAAAGAAAAGACTTGATATAAAGTCCATTATAGCTGTGTTTTAGGATGCATGGATCATCTTCTTTGGGGCGTTTGAGCTGTCTGGGTTTGCTACACCCTCCTATGAAAGATTTCATAGCTACACCGATATTTGGTTTTGGCCCAAAAAGTCATTTTCCTCACAAAGTCATGCTCTGCAGTCTTGATCACTGGCAGAGTTGCAAGAAGTCCTCTGCAAGAACCGATTTGAGAGAGCCAGTGTGTCTCAGGATATTGCGTACTTCTGCTAGGATCAAGGCAAACATTGTTTATAAAGCTGGTCTGACATTCTGCTTCATGCATTGCACAATTGGCGAGATCGTGGGGGAGGAGCATCACAACTTCCTGCATGAGTGGTCCTGCTCTATACAACAAACTTCAGCAGGTTTACTCAACCACTAGATACCTACGCGTATATTTGATGTTGTTGCAGGCATTGTGCCTATGTTACGTGAGGCGAGGGCCACACAAGCAGTCAAGATGGCTGCCATCAAGGCTAGTCAACTGCCTGCCTCTCAGTTGCTGCTTACCATTGCTCCTGCCTTGTCATAGACACCCAGGATAGCAAATTGATACTGCACCCAAGCTAACCCCTATTGCTTTCAAGTCTCAATGCATTCACAAACATGCATGACTTGGACTTTGGAATGAAACAGTATATAGATGAGTCATGTTACTGAGCTTGTTGACTTGACCACAAGTGTGACATGGGCACAATAGCTGCATTGAGATGGTGCCTCTTGTGGTGCAGTACATGGTGGTATACGAGTTGATCATGTCAATTGCGGTCAACGTGCTGTTGGCCGTGAAGGGCATCAGGTTCTCTGTCCCACAGGTGTGTGACATAAACATATGCCCAACCATGTACTCTACCTTGAAGCGCTTGCAGAAATGGTCACAGCGCTGTGCTTGCTTGACAAGATTTGCATTTTGGTGAAGTCATGCTGTCTGCAATTTGATTGCATGATGCCTGTTTGCATGCCTGTTTGCAGCCTGATGCACAGGCTTTGGATGTGCGTCACACCTCTGTTGTGCTTGTGGGCAGCCTGATTTAAATTCAAAAACACAGAAGCATGTACGTTACTGTCAGCATGTCTGTGTAGTGCAGAGGTCTACGATTGATGTTATTGCAATTACCTTGGGCTTTGTTGCAACTTTCAAGCCAGCAGCAGCAGAACTGACGACCGAACGGCCCCCTCAACAGTTGAGCAGGCACCAAAGTCGTGCTACGGTTGCCGTGGGTGTCCTGGTTGTGAGCGCAATGTACTGGGCGGCTGTGTCCTTGTTGCGGCATCAGGCTTGGTTCTCAGAGAGCACTGGTGGCACAGCAGATGTATGTCATCTCAGCCTGGGCTGTACATTGATAAGGACCCTGATTAAGTATGAAGTGAGATCTGGCAGCCATGTGCATGACTGGCAGTCGCTGTGAGTTTGGTGATGATAGCATGACCATGATTGTGTTCATTGTTTGTGCTTGGTGATTGACATGATGCAGAATAGGGGAATCCATATAGTGGTATCCATATAGTGGAGTCTTGGCCTTTGCCTTGATGTGCTGGCTGATGTGTTGCTCTTGATGTGTGCAGGAGATTGCAGCGACTGTGACATGGCTAGTGGCATTGAATAGTGCAGCGTTGCCCCTAGCAATTTCTGCCAACGATACACGCATCTTCTGTCCAAAACCTAGCAAGTTAGAGCTGGCTTTGATTCTGGCCAACACAACATTTGGTGTTTTGTGTAGTCTCCTTGGTCCTTCTTGGTTTGATGCTCTCAACGTGTTTCACTTCCACCATTTGCCATGGGCCTTTCTATGGAGGCTGTATCTGCTTGTGTGCGGCTTCATGACCATGTATGTGATTGCTCTTCAGAGCGTCAAGAAGGTTTCTGACTGGTGTGAACGTTGCCTGCAAAACCGCGTCTTGCCTGTGTGAATTTGCTGATGATCTTGTAGATTGTGGTGCTCAGCGAGTGTTGCTCTTTCTGGCCACTTGGGATCTGCCGTCGCAGGTTGGCTTCCAGTTACAGGTTTTGCCCGTCTGCACAATGTTGTACGATATGACTATATACAGGGATACAGCATAACTATATGAACTCATGTAAGTACAAGGTAGCAGGATACAAGTGTGCACGTTGGACTGTAGGGCACAAGTGCCACCACCTGTACTAGATGTTCACTTGGAGCTCACAATTTCCTGAGTGACAGTCTCAGGAATAGCGAGCCTTGAACAAATCAATTGGTGTTTCAAAACGGAGTGCCTGGTCAGTCAGCCATTCATGGACAGATTCCCAGATTTTCAAGAGGGCTGTTCACATTGGGCGGTGAGAGTTCAGGATATACATCAGTGTGGGCAAGGACAATGGCCTGCTGCAGGCCAGGGTGTGGTGTGCTCTCTACCGTCTTTTGCACATGCTGTACAGCACGCAGGCCGCCTGCATGCTGTACAGCATGTGCAAAAGATGGTGGAGAGCACACCACACCTGCGGGCCATTGTGCTGTTGACCAAGGGTCTTCTGCAGGTGGACATGCTGACTGGTGTCCGATTTGTTTCGAAAAGACCTCTCTTCAGATCATCTGTGGCCATGTATCAGTTCACCTCTTGGCTTTGTTGCTTGTATGCTGAAGGCTGCAAGCGCTTTTGGTGCAGCCAAAGCTGCTGACTGCAAACGCAGGCCCCTCTTATGTGGTTTGTCTGTTGCAGAAGCTTCCTGCGTGCTTTTGAAAACATGGAACAAGCTGGTGCTCATATTCAAGTGCACAACAGTTGGGTTTTACTGATCGTGGTGCCACTGACACCTTGGCTGCCCTGCACAGCTCTGTGACACGGTCTGTGCTTGTTGCGCAGGATGAGGAGCTGGACGTGGTGTTCAAAGGTGGGCTGTCATCGTATGGCCTCACCAACATAGGCATGGCATACCTTATCATGTGTGGGTTTTCTTCACCCTGCTGCCTTTTGGAATTGAAGGTGACGTGTTGGACAACCATGAAGATGGTCTCACCACTGGCGCTCATGGAGTGTCGTACTACTGTCTTCATTTCCTGGAGTTCCTTGGCAACTTTGACTGCCTCAATTATGCTATCAGCATCCGCAGGGTAATCTGCCATGCAGCCTCTCATGCATTGTACAGCTAATGAGTGATGTCCCTGTCAAGCAGTATCATGTAGGTCAGTGCTTTGTTAGTTCTTGACCCGTGGCCTGCGGTGCCAGCAACGTGTTCAGTGAAACTGGAGAGGATTGTTGCTGCACGGCCTGTGTGACAGGAAGCAAGGTGCCATAGCAATGAAAAATATTTCTGCAACTAGCTGCATTATCCATCAGTGGCAATGCAGCAGCCCTGTCTTCTGTATGGAAGCATATGCAAGCCAACTGTGTAACATTATGCAGGGTGGTGTGATCCACAAGCCACCTGAGTGGGACACATCTGATAGCAAGCAATACCTGATGGTTGTAGAAGATCTGATGGAACAGAACAGCACTATTGCTCTGGGCAGCTACAGATGTCCAGATGTGCAGCGGAGGTGCCTGGCGGCTGCTGCTACTCTGAGAGAGGTGATGGAGCACCAAGGCAATGTGGCAGCCAATCAGGTGACATTGCCTGCATTGACGCCGGCATCAGTTGAGCACTCACCTGCCTGAATGCATGTCTGACAAGGACTCATTTCATGTGCCGCAAACTGATACTGACATCTGCCACAGCTGCATGAGGCAGCTTCAGAAAGCTACTGGAGGACTGACGTGCCTTTGGTACCCCATGTTTGTTTACTTGAAGCTGTCAGCTTTTGCATGCACAGCAGTAACATTACATCAAGAGGATGCAGTGTTGGCATTTGTGTTTAGGAAGATGTGGCCAGCTGCAGTACAGCAAAGGCCTTTGGCGGCATGCCCATGCTGAGTGAGATCATGCAAGTGGAGGGATTGCTGTCTAGGGTATCTGACCCTGAGAATAAATCCAGGGATGATATGGTATGCTACAATTCTGTATTCTGTGCTGTCAGGATGCATGAACAGAAGGTCACACCTTCTTACTGCTCTTTCTCTACGCCTGTCATTCTTCAGCATCCACTCTGCAACAACGGCAGTATACTTGGTGGAAGCAGCTGCCGCAGCTAGAGCAGACTATGCAGGAATTGTGCACTCGTTTTATTCTGATGGCTCAACTATCTATACCATAAATAATAGCACTTTGGTTGCCCCATGCAGAAGGCAGCTGCGCACAGGCTGCGTCCCAACGCACTTCTGCACAGGCATCTGGCTGCCTGCAGCTGTGCCCAATGTAGCTATGTTGGATGAGCAGCCAGAAGACCAAGCTGCGCAGCAGCCCCCACCAGACTGGACTTTGCCTGGTGACAGTGTGGTCCTGCCTGAAGCTGATCACTTAGAACAGGGCAATGGTGACCGGCCCCCTCCGCCACCCCCAAGGCCTGCTGAGCACTGGCACAAGCCCTGCAATTAATGAGTCTGCAGATGTTGGACCTGTTGGCTCTGCACCACCGCTCAACAGACAGCGTCTGTAGATAGGCTTGCTGCTATGGTGCTCGATGCATCAGGCTATCTTTTGCTGTCAGACTGCATTTGAGACTGCTACTGCTATTTGGACATGACAACGTAGCCTATTTGACTCCAGCTTTGTAGCTTACACAGTGTCAGTTTTGTGTGCTCGGTGTACTTTACTGCAATATTCTGCGCCTGTTCCAATACGGTGTTGCTAGCATTTAGGATAGTATTTCTGATATTGTAGGACTAAGCAGGTCTGCCTAGGCTTGCATTCTGTGTAGCTATAGCTTTCTATGTTTACAGAAGCCTTATTGCATCAGCTTGCATGACATTTCTGTCAACAGTCATGGACGCACAATGTATTGAATTGTCCTAGATAAAGGCAAGATCCTGCAGCTTGACCAGAGGCAGATTGCTGCGAGTGGAGTGGTTTAACGCAACATACAATCGATTTGCACACGATCATACAGCAGTTACCAGCACACCAAAGGAGAGTGAATTCAAGATTCGCGTACACAAGGGCCTTAAAGAGTGTACAAGCCAAGCATCGTAACCGTAACACAGAGCATCTCGGACCAAAGGGAGGTGTGAACATCACACCCAATTTGACCGTGTCTCACATCAGCTGATCGCTTGACCACGTTGCAAGAGACTTCAAGGTATGTTCCGGACTGCGAGACGAAAACCAGGATCAGGAAAACACCCCAAAATGGGGCATTTGTGCTGAGCACAAGCTGCTGAGCACCGTTCGTGTTTGTACACTTTCGCGCTTGGCGCATCTATACTGAGCCAAAATTGCTGAGCACTCTTTATGCTGTGCGCACGAATCTGAGCATATCTTGTGCTGAGCACATTCCGCTGAGCACCGGTCTTGCGGAGCACTTGATGCCAAGCATCTGAATACCAGCAGTCTTGGCAGTCTACAAGGAGACCGACGTTTACGCATGAAAGCAAGACGCCGCCTGTGTTGTATTGCGACAGACTGTTATGTGCAGACACACATCTGAAGGGCTAGATCTCGTCCTGCCCTTACGACAAGGGCGGCTCGGTCAAGATTCTCTCGTAAACAAAGTGCTCGTAAATAACTAATACTCAATGTAGGGTTGGGATGTACGGATGCGTATAACATACGTGTACGCGTATATACCGGCGTACATACGTGTCCACGGTAAATCTGCCCTGTATATACGCCAAAATCCGGGCGTACACGACTGGCGTATACG
>JAABUT010005002.1_pt1 | contig 10132 bp, 9 predicted proteins | sample 5559281 | NCBI WGS metagenome assembly JAABUT01 (sample SAMN10711880, study PRJNA513359) | rock metagenome | isolation source: Antarctica rocks | place: Antarctica: Victoria Land, Ricker Hills nord | collected 2016-01-04 | reverse complement strand
GCGCTTCACGACGGCGGATGCGCGCATCAAGCTCAAGCATCTCTATCCGATCACCCTTCCCGATGAATGCAGTGTATCCTCTGTGTCAGAATACTAGTGTCCTTACTGGCTACTGGCTACCGGCTACTCGTTGCTCGTTGCTCGTTGCTCGTCGCGGTATACTAGAGTGAGGGAGCAACGGCGCTCCCTGATGCGATGCGGCAGGAGTGGATGTCATGCGTCGGCTCAATGGTTCCATCGTCACCGTGTTCGCGCTCGCGCTCGTGCTCACGGCCTGCGGCGGCAGCGGCAACCCATCCGCCGATGCGCCCACCAAGATCACCGTCGGCTACATCCCCGTGATGATCGACGCGCCCCTCTACGTCGGCATCGAGAAGGGGTACTTCACGGCGGAGCATCTCGATATCCAACTCTCCCCCCTTGCGGGCGGCACGGACATCATCACGCAGACCGCGACGGGCAACTTCGATGTCGGGCTGGGCGGGCTGGGCGTCGCCACCTTCAACGCGCTCTCGAAGAAGATCGGCATCGCGGTCGTCGCTCCCCTCCACAGCGAGACGCCGCCCGTCACGACGCCGCTCGTCACGAGCAGGAAGGCGTACGACAGCGAGCAGATCAGATCGGTGGCGGACCTCAAGGGCAAGAAGGTCTCCATCAACGCGGCGGGCAGCGCGACCGAGTACTGGCTCTCCCGCGCCCTCGCGAAGGGCGGCCTGAAACTGGGCGACGTGCAGGTGGAGTCCATCGCCTTCTCCGATGTCCCCGCCGCGTTGGAGAATGGCGCGATTGCCGCCGCGATGCTCGGCGAGCCGGTCGTCACGCAGGCGAAGGACAAAGGGCAGGTCGTCGTGCTGTCGGAGGACTTCATCAGCGGCTTCTTCCCGACGATCGTGCTCTACAACACGAAGTTCGCGGCGAACAAGGCGAAGGACGGCCCCGCGCAGGGCTTCATGAACGCCTACGTCCGCGCCTGCCGGGACTTGCAGGGCAACGCCTTCAAGACCGACGAGATCGCCGCCATCGTCGAGAAGTACACGAAGGTGCCCGCCAATGTCGCCAAACGCTCCAACGCGCCGACCTTCGACCCGAATGCCCGCTTCAAACTGGACGATCTCCAGACGATGCAGCAGTTCTACGTCGAGCGCGGTGGCCTGACGTACAAAGACCCGCTCGACATGAAGAGGGAGATCGACACCTCGTTCGTGGACACAGCGGTGAAGAAACTGGGCGAGTACACACGTTGAATACGTCACGAGTAATCGGCGATGAAGCGATCTTCCTCTCTGCTATTTCCCAGCAGTTCGGCCCCGTGCCCGCGCTGGCGGCGGTTGATCTGACGGTGCGGCCGGGGGAGTTCGTCTGCCTCGTCGGGCCGAGCGGGTGCGGCAAGACCTCGCTGCTGCGCATCCTCGGCGGGCTGGCGCAACCAACGGGCGGCACGGTCGCGGTCGCGGGCAAGGTGGCGACGGTCTTTCAGGGCCAGTCGCTCTTCCCGTGGCTGACGGCGGTGGACAACGTCGCGTACGGCCTCGCGCTGGAAGGCGTCGCGGCGGGGCGACGGCGCGCAGTCGCGATGGAGCAACTGCGGCGCGTCGGGCTGGAGCGGTTCGCCCGCGCCTACCCCGGCACCCTCTCCGGCGGGATGCAGCAGCGCGTCAACATCGCCCGCGCCCTCGCGGTGGAGCCGGACGTGCTCCTGATGGACGAGCCGTTCGGCAGCCTCGACGAGCAGACGCGCATCCTGATGCAGCAGCAACTGGTGGCACTCTGGCAGGGGAGCGGCACAACGGTCATCTTCGTCACGCACAGCGTCGATGAGGCGGTGGCGATGGGGGACAGGGTCTGCGTGATGAGCACACGACCGGGCCGGATCATCCTCGACTGCCTGATCGACCTGCCCCGCCCCCGCACACGCTACGCCGACCGCGAAGCCCCCGGCTTCCGCGCCGCCGCCACCCGCATCTGGGAGACGCTCGAAACGGAAATCGAAGTGCTGAGTGCTGAGTGCTGAGTGCTGAGTGCTGAGTGCTGAGTGCTGAGTGCTGAGTGCTGAGTGCTGAGTGCTGAGTGCTGAGTGCTGAGTGCTGAGAAAAGAGTACACGATATGAGCGCCAAGCAGATCATAAACAGTAGTGAGCAGACAGGACCCGTAGGGGCGGTTCGTGAACCACCCTCCCTCCCTTCCGATCACAATTCATCACGCCTGCATCGCCCTGCACTTAGACCCCGCTCGGCACTCAGCACTCAGCACTCAGCACTCTCCCAACGTCTGCTCGCCCTCCTGTCGCCGCTCGTGCTCGTCGGGCTGTGGGAGGTGGCGGCGCGCTCCGGGCTGCTGAATGCCGTCTTCTTCCCGCCGCCGAGCGGTGTCCTGGGCGCGCTCAAGGCGGTGACGCTCTCCGGCGATCTGCCGCTCGACCTTCTCGCGACGACGCGGCGGGTGCTGATCGGCTTCCTCGTCGGCTTCTTCCCGGCGGCGGCGGTCGGCCTGCTGATGGGGCTGTCCGGCAACCTGCGGGCGATCCTGCTGCCGATCACGTCGCTCATCTACGCGATCCCGAAAATCGCCATCCTGCCGCTCTTCCTCGTCATCTTCGGGCTGGGGGAGCGGAGCAAGATCGCGATGATCGTGGCGAGCAGCTTCTTCTTCGTGCTGCTCAACGCGATGGCGGGCGTGCTGGCGATTGACCGGCTGCACCTCGACGTGGCGCAGTCGTTCGGGGCGTCCCGCTGGCAGGTGATTCGCACCGTCGCCCTCCCCGGCGCGCTCCCCTTCGTGCTGACGGGCGCGCGGCTCGCGCTCGGCTTCTCCCTGATCGTCGCGGTCGGCAGCGAGTTCGTCATCCCCGGCGGGCATGGCATCGGCACGCGCATCTGGCTCTCGTGGCAGATCCTCGACATCGAGCAGATGTACGCCGGTCTGATCGCCGCCGCCGCGCTCGGCGTCCTCCTCAACTTCCTGATGGACGAGGTCGAGCGGCGGCTCCTGCCGTACCGGAAACGCGCGTAACGGCGCGCGAATACTTTTGAACCGCGAATACTGCCCAGAGAGCAGTATTCGCGGTTCAATTCCCCTACCGTATCCGGATGTCAGTATCCACGGATGTATCGACATGCGTACAAGGCGTCTCTCGCTGCTCAGGCGAACTGCGGCATCACCTCGTCCATGAAGAGGGTGACCCCGTCCGCGCTTGGGAAGTCCACGAACCGGAGTTGGAGGTGCGTCACGCCGAGCGCGGCCCACCGGCGAATCTGCGCCGTCACCTGCGCCGGTGTGCCAATGAGCGCGCTCTCGTCGTTCGTGTAGAAGGGGCTGGCCTGCGCTATGCGCCGCGCCCTCTCCTCCGTCGGCGCGACGGCGATGCACTCGCACTGCCACGTCTTCCTGATCGTGTCGAAGTCCCGGCCCACGGCGTCGCAGTGGCCGCGCAGCACATCCAACTTGTGCGCGTAGGTCTCCAGCGCGCCGCCGCCGTTCCACCAGTCCGCGTGCTTCGCCACCACACGGAGCGTCAACTGCTCGCCGCTGCCGCCAATCATGATTGGCGGCAGCGGGTCGGGCTTCGGGTTCAGGTGCGCGTCGTGGACGCGGTAGTACGTGCCCTCATACGTCACGCGCTCCTCTGTCCAGAGCCGCTTGGCGATCTCGACGGTCTCCTCCAACTGCTTGATACGGACGGAGGGCTTCGGGAACTCCCAGTTGTACGCCCGGTACTCGTCCTCCTTCCACCCCGCGCCGATGCCGTACACCACCTTGCCGGGGATGAAGGCGCAGAGGTTCGCGACCATCTTCGCGAGCAGCGCGGGATTGCGGTACGACTGGCAGAGCACGATCGCGCCCCATGTCAGACGCGGGTAGCGCGCCGCGAGGAAGGTCAGCGTCGTCCAGCACTCGATCACGGGCGTCTCGACCACCTGCCACGTCGCCCACGGCAGCATGTGATCCGTCACCCACGCCGCCGCGAACCGCCCCTCAACCCTGTCGAGCATCTCCAGCGTCTGCCGGATGAACGCCGGGTTGTCGCTCCCGTCCGCCGGGAACTCCGGCACCTTCCAGCCAAACGTCACCTTTTCCGCCATGCCGCAACCTCCTCAGAGTAAAACTGAAACCGATTGAACCACAAAGACGCAAAGACGCAAAGAACGCAAAGAGAGACTGGATTTTAACACAGAGGGCACGGAGGACACAGAGGACACAGAGCAATCCTCTTTTTTCCTCTGTGCCCGCTGTGTGCTCCGTGTCCTCTGTGTTAAGACCCTCTTTGCGTCCCTTTGCGTCTCTGCAGTTCATCCCCGGTTTCCTCCCCCGCCCCCATCATGGCATTGAATATGCCAGCGTAGACAGCGGGTACACGTCAGGGCAGAGCGTAATTCACCAATCTGCCCAAAGGGCACCCGGTAAAGGACGAGAAAGTATGAGCACAACCAGGACGCGCACGACCACAAAAAATGGCAAGGATGGCAAGGAAGCGACGCCGGTCATGCATCAGCGTGGGCGCGAGATTCAGCGCTACGGCACCGTGACGGCGATGCCCGTCGGCGTCAGCGAGCAGGCACGGCAGGAGAACTGCACGATGCTCAACCAACTGCTCGCGGACACGATCACGCTGTACAGCCTCTACAAGAAGGCGCACTGGCAGGTGAAGGGGCACACCTTCTACCAGTTGCACCTGCTCTACGACAAGCACGCCGGGGAGCAGTTGAAACTGGTGGACACGATCGCCGAGCGCATCCAGATGCTCGGTGGCGTCTCAACGGGGATGCCCGCCGATGTCGCCAAACGCTCGCGCCTTGAGAACCCGGCATCGGGCGTCGAGGAAATCCCCGTCGTCATCTCCCGCCTGCTCGAATCGCACGAGGCGATCATCACCTTCGTCAACGAGGCGATCGACGCGACCGAGGAGAACAAGGACTGGGGCACGAATGACATGCTGATGAGCGACGTGCTGCGCACCAACCAGATGCAGGTATGGTTCGTCGGCGAACATCTCGTCGATACCCCCATCGTCCGGGCCTGACGCCCGACGGACAAGCGCAATCGGTCGAACGAGGTGGCCTCCGGGTCGCCTCGTTCGTATCGTTTGTCGCGCCAAGCACGCAGGTTGTGCAGATCACCAAAGAATGACCTGACGTTTCCGTCAAGATGTAGGGCAGAGAAGCGCTTCTCGCGACGCTCTTTGTGCGGTATGCTGCGCGACATCGGGAATGGGGATGGGGATGATGGAGGGGACGATGCGCATCCGCGTTGGCTGTGAATTCTTGTACGAGGCGACGTGGCCCGCACCGGCGGTGCTGCTCGTGCAGGCGCGGGACGACGACCCGCACCGCATCCTGCACGAGGCGTGGGAGACGACGCCCGCGCTGCCGACGCGCGACTACTACGACCTGTACCGCAACCGCTGCCAGCGGATCACCCTCCCCCTCGGCCCCGCGAGCCTCCGCTACGACGCGCTCGTGGAGATCTCCGGCGATCCGGACGATGTGGACGTCACTACCCCGCAATGCGCGGTGGAGGACCTGCCGGACGAACTCATCTTCTACACCCTGCCGAGCCGGTACTGCCTCTCGGAAGCGCTCGCCAACACGGCGTGGGAGCTGTTCGGCGGGTCGGAGCCGGGGTGGGCGCGCGTGCAGGCGGTCTGCGACTGGATCAATGCGAACATCGAGTATGGCGCAAAGAGCACGCCGCTGACGACCGCGCTGGATGTCTATGAGGCACGCGGCGGCATCTGCCGCGACTTCGCGCACCTCGGCGTCACCTTCTGCCGCGCGCTCAACATCCCGGCGCGCTATGTCTTCGGCTACATGCCGGACATCGGCATCCCGCCGCCCTACCCCGCGATGGACTTCCACGCCTGGTTCGAGGCCTATCTCGGCAACCGCTGGTGGACATTCGACGCGCGCTTCAATACGCCGCGCATTGGGCGCATCCCGATTGGGCGCGGGCGGGACGCCGTCGATGTCGCGATGGTCACGACGTACGGGGCGGCGAACTTCCGCCAGATGACCGTCTGGTCGGATGTCGTCGCGGGCGGGAAGAACGACGGCCCGGTTGCCGTCACCACGGCGGGCGAAACGGATGGGGGGACCATTGCCGCACGACGAGATTGAGACGCTGATTGGCTCCCTGGAGACGCTCGACTACCGGCGCGTGGACTGGCCGAATGTGCGCTGGACGGCGTACCTCCTGCACCAGCGTCTGCGCTACGAGTACCCCGGCGCGATCCACGACCTGCGCCAACGGCTGATGATCGTCCCGCCGGATCGGTACGGCGGGCAGCGGCTCGTCACGCACAAACTGGAAATCTCCGCGCCCTTCGTCACGATCGACCGCACGCAGGACGCCTTCGGCAACCGCGTCCTGAACCTCTTCGTCGAGCACGTCGAGCGGGAGATCGACTTCACCGCGTGGATCGTCGTGGAGCACGACGCGACGGTCGGACCGACCACCCTCCCCGCCGATGACGCCCTGCTCGCACCGTTTCGCACGCCGACATCCCTGACGACGCCCGACGACGCCATCCGCGTGGCGGCGGAGACCCTTCGTGCCGACGGAGGCGACGACGCGGCCCTCGCGGCGCGCATCAACCAATGGGTGCACACAACGATGACGTACCAGTACGGCATCACCGGCGTCCGCACCCCGGCGGGGGACGCGCTAGCGGCGGGTCACGGCGTCTGCCAGGATTTCTCGCACATCATGCTCGCGCTCTGCCGCCTCTGCGGGATGCCCGCGCGCTACGTCTCCGGCCACCTGCTCGGCGAGGGCGGCACGCACGCATGGGTCGAAGTCCTGCTGCCCGACCCGCACGACGCGAGCCGCCGCATCGCGCACCCCTTCGACCCGACGAACGGCTGCATCCCCGGCCTGAAGTACATCACCGTCGCTGTGGGCCGCGACTACGGCGATGTCGCGCCGACCTCCGGCACCTACCGCGCCCCGTACGTCGGCCACCTCTCCACCCACAAACACGCGGGCGTCACGGCGCTCGAATACTTTTGAACCGCGAATACTGCCCAGAGGGCACCCGGAAGGACGCGAAGAGGGGAAGAGAAAACCGAGAATTTCTTCTTCTCTCCTCTCTCCTTCGCGTCCTTCCGGGTGCCCTCTGGGCAGTATTCGCGGTTCAATTCCCCTACCGTATCAGGCACGCATCCCCGAAGGAGAAGAAGCGATACCGCTCCCGCACCGCCTCGGCATAGGCGGCGAGGACGTGCTCGCGGCCCGCGAAGGCGCTGACGAGCATCAGCAGGGTCGAGCGGGGCAGGTGGAAGTTCGTGATCAGCGCGTCCACCACGCGGAAGGGGTAGCCGGGGCGGATGAAGAGGCACGTCCACCCCTCCGCGCCGCGCTCCGCCGCGTCCCAGCCGTCCGGCATCGCCGCGACGCTCTCCAGCACGCGCACACTCGTCGTCCCGACCGCGACGACGCGCCCGCCCGCCCGCTTCGTCGCCACGATTGCGGCGGCGGTTTCGGCACTGGCGGTGTACCACTCCGCGTGCATCGGGTGGGCGGTCGGGTCCTCCTCGATCACCGGGCGGAAGGTGTCAAGGCCGACGTGGAGCGTCACCGTCGCGGTGCGCATGCCGCCTGCCCGCAACCCGTCGAGCAGGGCGGGCGTGAAGTGCAACCCAGCGGTCGGGGCGGCAGCGGAGCCGGTCGTCGCGGCGTAGGTCGTCTGGTAGCGGTCGCTCTCCGGCCCCGGCAGACGGCGGTGGATGTACGGTGGCAGGGGCATCTCTCCCAGCCGCGCGAGCGCCGGGTCGAGCGGGCCATCGACGCGCACCGTCGTCACGCCGTCCGGCGCTTTCGCCAGCACCGCGCCGTGCACGGGCGTTTTCCCGCTGTTCCCAGCGCGATCGGCGAGCGTGAACGTCGTGCCCACCGGCGCGCGGCGACCGGGCTTGACGAGCGTTTCCCACGCCCCGTCCGCCGTGGGCCGCAGGATGAGCAGTTCCAATCGCCCACCGGAAGGCTTCGTCGCCCAGACCCGCGCGGGCCGCACGCGCGAATCATTCATGACGAGCAGATCGCCGGGCCGCAGGTGTGCGCCGAGGTTACGGAAGGTGTCATGCACAACCGCACCCGTTTCCCGGTCCAGCACAAGCAGCCGCGAGGCGTCCCGCTCCGCGAGCGGCTCCTGCGCGATCAGTTCCGGCGGCAATTCATAGGCGAAGTCGCTGGTGCGGAGGGATACATCATGGTCAGGCGCTTGCATCGTGGAGTCTAATTATTCTCGGAAATGATTTGGAGATCAGGTACTGCCTCGAAGTCCTTGCGGTTGTGTGTAATAAGTGGAGCATATACTTGTATGGCGCAGGCCGCAATCCAAGCATCTTGAACTGAAATCGGACGACCTTGCCCTGCGCATTCGGCCCTGATCCGTGCCCAGATACGACATGTCCCTTCATCGCTCCAAAGGATCACATACCCTTGGAGAAACGTCTGTAACTCTGCACGCTTTCGAATGCCCCACCGCGCGCTATCGGCCCAATGATACATTTCCGCGACCGTCATAAATGAGAAGCTGACCGGGCCTTGAAGGTGATCGCGATACAACGCCGCTCGCGTATCACCCTTCAGTACATATGAGGCGACGTTCGTATCAATAACGACGTTGCTCACGTTCTTTTGTTTTCATCGGGTGCATCACCGTGTTCCCGATCCCATGCCGCGACTTCCTGCTCCCACTGTTCACGCTCGAACGTCTCGTAATCTTCTGCGGGATCTTTTCCTGTTGGGGGAGTCTCTGCGAGGTTCCTTCTCATGATTTCGATTTCATCCAGGCGCATCTGGGCGCGGAGAGCGTCGAAATCTTCTTCGCCATCCCACTCGCCTTCCGGCCAGTCAGGCATGAGGTCTTCCATCTTCTCGACTGGCTTTACGCCTTGTAGGCGAGCGAGTTCTTCGAACGAGATGGAAGAGCGGAACCCTTCATACGGATCACCCCGCTCCACGTCGCGCTCAGGATCTCTTTCTGGCCGGTTCACTGCATTGGCATCGGGCATCGGCGGCCTCCGTTCCTACGAAAGCAGTGTACCATGCGGCCCCGACGCCGATCAGCGTTCAACGTCCGGGTCGGACTCGCCCTCGATGCCGGGGAGGGCGCTCTGCCAGGCGTTCGCGATGGCGGATTGCTGCGCGAGGTGGTCCGGGTACGGGATGCCGAGATGCTGATAGGCGCGGCGGGTGGCGATGCGGCCGCGCGGCGTGCGCTGGAGGAAGCCGAGCTGGATCAGGTACGGCTCGTAGACATCCATGATCGTGTCCGCTTCCTCGCTCGTCGCCGCCGCCATCGTCTCGATGCCAACCGGGCCACCATCGAACTTGTCGACAATCGTCGTCAGCACGCGGCGATCCGTATCGTCCAGGCCAAGCTCATCGATGTCGAGCATCGCGAGGGCGCTGCGGGCGACATTCGCCGTCGCGATGCCATCCGCGCGCACCTGCGCGTAGTCGCGCACGCGCTTGAGCAGGCGGTTCGCGATGCGGGGCGTGCCACGGGAGCGGCGGGCGATCTCCGCGCCGCCGTTCGCCTCCAACTTCAGGTCGAGGATGCGCGCCGAACGCCGGATGATCCGGTTCATCGCCGTCTCGTTATAGAAATCCATCCGGTGGATCGCGCCGAAGCGATCGCGCAGGGGGGCGGTCAGGAGCGCGAGGCGGGTCGTCGCGCCAACGAGCGTGAAGGGCGGCAGGTTCAGGCGCATCGTCCGGGCGGACGGCCCCTTGCCGAGCGTCACGTCCACCGCGTAGTCCTCCATCGCGCTGTAGAGCACCTCCTCGACGGGCCGCGCGAGGCGGTGGATTTCGTCGATGAAGAGCACGTCGCCCTGCTTGAGGTTCGTCAGGATGGAGACGATGTCGCCGGGTCGCTCGATCGCGGGGCCGGAGGTCGTGCGGATGGCGACGCCGAGTTCGGCGGCGACGATCACCGCGAGTGTCGTCTTACCGAGGCCGGGCGGGCCGTAGAAGAGGACATGATCGAGCGCCTCGCCGCGCACGCACGCCGCCTCGATGGCGATTTGCAGGTTCGCCTTCACCTTCTCCTGCCCGATGTACTCCTTCAGCCGCTTGGGCCGCAGGGTCGCATCGAGGTCAAGGTCCTCCTCAAGTTCGACACTGTTCACG
>JAABUT010005001.1_pt1 | contig 10134 bp, 9 predicted proteins | sample 5559281 | NCBI WGS metagenome assembly JAABUT01 (sample SAMN10711880, study PRJNA513359) | rock metagenome | isolation source: Antarctica rocks | place: Antarctica: Victoria Land, Ricker Hills nord | collected 2016-01-04 | reverse complement strand
TTGATACACAGTGACTTCAATCATGACAATATTGATGAGTTTCTTTGTCTCAGTTGACTGAAATGAACGAAGTTGATCAAGATCAACTTGAGTGCTTTGCTTTGCTATGAAAGCAGATTCAATGAATCTATTCACTGATTTCTGATTCATGAATCTCTTCAAGATGATTATTGATGTAACAATTGAGTTTAAGTTCTTTTGTTTCATTTTGCAGATCTTGTTTGATTCAAATCTGTGAAATGCTGATTAACTGCTTGCTTTCAAAACAACAGATTTTGATGTTTGAATCTTTAATAATGATATTAATCGATTGTTTGCAGAATCTATCAACATTTGATTTCTTTTTAATCAAAGATTTTCAATGATTATCTTGTGTTGATCTAGACAAGTTATCAATAAAGACATCATTTCATTCTTGTGTTTTTGTATCATGATCAATGTATACAGAGCATGTGTAATCAACTTTTAATCAGAGATTTCATCATACAATTGAATCAACTTTAATTTTGACAGCGATATTGACTGAATATCAAAGCATTCACATAGCTTTGACATCAAAGATTCATTAATGAAAGTCATGTCAGTGACTTCAATATCTATCAGAGCAAAAGATCTGAATATCTTTTCTAGATTATTCAAGATGATGTCAACAGTGAATGACTTGAAATCAAATGAATCATCAGACATGCTGATGAAGCAAAATATGAGTATATCGCTCTCAGTCACTACTTTGACGAGAACAAGTCGTTTTTCAAATTCGCTGCGATTTCGTGCATCTGAGCTGATTTAAGACAGTTGCATGCTTTATGTTTTAACTTCTTGCATTTGAAGCAGAGTTCTTTTTTAAACAACTTCTTTCTAGCAGAATCAACGTTCAATATTCTGAGTTTCTTTCATGCAAAGATTGAAGCTGAGATTGCAGTAGTGATCATCGTTGAGATGCTAGCGATAGAATGAGCAACTTGAGTCGTTGATGTCTTGAGAACTGATCAAGCATTTAATTTCGTCAATCGAACGTTGACTTGCATGCAAATGTTAACAAATTCATTCAAATTCATAGTTCATTCATTAATCATGACTCGCTGAAGATCTGAGCTAATCTTATACTGAAGATCATTTAGTAGAGTTTCATTATTGTATTCTAGTTTTGCACTAAGTCTCTGAAATTTCATTCAAAATTCATGAAAGAAGATCTTGTTTTGATACAGCTTCAAGAACTGTCGTTGAGTCATGTGATGTTGATTGAAATCATCGTACATCTTATTTATAATTGACAGTATCTCTTCTGCTTCAAGAAATAAGTTCATGATCATGTTTCTCATTCTGAGTGCTATGTGTTTGATCATCGTTTCACTGACTCAACTTTTCACATATGCAATCTTCATTTCTTCAATAGAAAAATGATTCTTGTTTGTTTTCAGCTTGTTTTGCATTCAAAACAATCAATTATTCACATTCTGCTTTGAATCTTTGAACAAAGATGAGTCAGATAGCTTGATCAACTTCGAGAATTGATCTTTTGAAATTAAAGTGCTTAGTCGACTTGATGTCGCTTCTAAATGATGTATAATCACGTTCTTTTTCTTTATCTCTTTCTGTAAATGCATTCAAACAGTGTTCAATGTTATCTGCGTAACTTTCAACTCAATGTTGATAGCTTTCAATTCAATATTGATCTTGTTGACATTATTTAACATCTGAATCATGTCATTGTGAATCTCAATTTCGATGTCATGCTGTTGATACATGTACTTGATAAACGTAACAAGATTGTCTGCTTCATGAGTGCTTATTCAAACATTCAATTCAGTGTTGATGCTGATCTTGATCATTTTGTGATCAAAAAACAACATGTTCATGTTCTCTTCTTCAATATTCAATGACGCATTCATGTCTTCTTCTTCTGATGCTGTTCAATTCTGTGATAGAAGTGATTCTTTTTCAGCATCTTAAGTTTCATAACGAGTCGTGCTCATTGATTCTGATTCTAATTCTGTGCTTCAGTCATTGTGTGAGTAGAAAATTGCTGATTGAAATTCAACTGAAATTTCTGATTTCAGTTCTAGAACAACATGTTCATATTCTTCTGTTCTTCTGTTCTGATGATAAGCTCAGTAAAGAGTTAGTCTAGAGCAATGTGTTCATGTTCTTCTGTTCTGTTCTAGAAATTTCTTGATTTCTAACAAGTTTTCTGAACTCAATTTTCTAATTTCGATTCTGATTCAAGTTTGAATGATGTAACTTGTTTTTATATTGTTTACACGTCAATAGCAAGATTAATGAGCTTTGAACTAATGTTATGAGTCTGCATAAAGCGAATCATATGAGTGTATTCTAACTAGAAGTTCAAAGCTGAAGAAGAAAGAAGATGCAACACGTCATGAATTTTACTCACGAAGACACGCTAGGTCGCTAGCGTGTCAACATCAGCTCTATACTAGTCTATGATAGTCTGACATGATCTATGTTAAACTAATTCGAAGTGCATGATCATAACAAACTGCAATCAATGTTTCTGACATTTTTCTGTATTGATAGAGCTAAATCTGAGCTAGATTTGTCAAGACTTTGTCTTGACTACGTCATGATTACAACACTACTTATGAATTTTTTTTATTTCTTCATTAAGTGCATGCAGTCTATGACTATGACATTGTCTAGACGTTGTGTATATGCTACGTTACATGTAATCTGATCAAAGTCGTTGCTTTATATCTTTTCGTTGATCAATCACATCGATAGTTTGTGCATATAAATGCTCACACTACTCATGAGATTTTTGCGCACACTGAGTTTTCACACACTCTAATCTAGAAAGATTAGTTTTAGACAGTATTGAGTTTAGCGTGCTAAAAAGAGCACTAATATAATTAGTCATAGTTAGCGTGCATGAAAACTCAGTGTGCATGAAAACTTCGTAAACATAAGTAATTATCATGTTGAGCTTGACTTGACAATGTTTGACAAACTCTTTATGCTTGTTTTCTTCTCTTAAGTTATTGAAAACTTCTTAATAATTAACTTTACTATAATATACTTTCATACTATGTCTGCTTAATGTAATTGTAATTGTAATTCATATACTTTTGTAACATTAATTTAAATTCAACTCATGAGAAAAACTATGCTATGTATATTGAATGAACAAAATTCTTTGAAGAAGAAAATTGCTCATCGACTACACAATGACTTCACATCGTTGAAACAATAAAATTAACACTATATTATTAGTAATGAATTTATAACTTCTATTCAGCATGTGATGCTTAAGTAAACTCTTAATGAAAGTGTTTATGCTGTTTGATTATGATGCATCATTTTTGCTCTGCTTTTCATTGATGATATTTTATACAATGATGTTTTGATTCAATCTTTGATTCAAAGATAAAAGATGTTTTCTTTGCATTCATGATACTCATGATTATAATGTCAAAAACTGCATTCTCTTGCTTAATGATTATCATTCATTGAGCAGAGAAATATGTGATGAAAGAAAAACTAGACTGATCGTTGAGCTGAGTTTTCATATTTACTTTCTGACTCGTCTGAATACTTGATATCAATCTCATGACTTGACTTGAATACTCAATATCAATCTCATGACTCAACTTGATATTAATTTTGAGTTGAGTCAGAATTCAAATTCTCAATTCAACTCATTAAGTAATTGAAAATGATGTTAAATATTAAGATTTACTATTTTTGAATTTATTGCATCATTATATTTGAAAGATTTACGTGCAACAAAGAAAACTATTTCTCATTTCTTCATTATCATTCTTTCATTGTTTGCATTATTAATAAAATACATTGCAAGATGTCTGATTTTAATAAAACATATAAATTATCAAGATCTTTGATTAAGAAAGAATTTAATTTCTTAATCATTCATTCATTTACTTTCAATAGTCTTCATTTTAATGACTTTGCAAGTCAAGATTCATGAAACATTAATCAGATTTTCGTTGAAAAGAAATGAACTCTTCAAGAAGTAATTAATAGAATTCATCATGATACTTTTCTTCTAATATTAAGAGAGAATAATCAGTACATTGAGTGAAGTTCTGATATCAATGCTCAATTTCAACAATGATGATTACAAATGTTTATTAATGAAAGTATCATCAACAAGATTTAAAGAAAGATAGATAATTCACTTTAAGCTAAGAAGATTGAAGTAAATAAACAATTCAACATCTGAAATCAGTTTATTCAAATGATTTCAACATTGAAAAAATATTCTAAGATTTTATGCAAGAATTGTTTTAAAATTCTAGATCATTTTACAGTTATTGATGAATCTTATTATGATTCTAATCTTTATTTATTCTTCATTTAGTCTTTGTCTGATTTCATTCTAATTGAGTTTAGCTAAAATCTGATTTAAAAGTGATGTTATTGAGACTCTGCATCATATGTGTAAGACATTAATTCAATTGAGTCTAGCATAGAACTGAGAAATACACATATAAGAATTAAGTTCTTTTCTGTAAATACTTTTCTTTCTTAGCATTTATTTATTAGTTAAATGATACTCATATGACTCACTTTATGCTGATCTCTAACAGTAAATAAATACTTATTAACTACTTTGTTATCAATGTGTAAATGATACAAAATAATTTACTTTTATTCAGAAAATTCGCAAGAAATTCTTTGAATTACTTTCATTAAAATACACATTCAAATTTATTCAAATTTATCAAATTTATTTATTTATTTTTATCTTTCTTATAACAACATGCAACTTTGAATCAGTTGAGTCATGAACAGTTCATCTGCTTAAAAGCATTGCTAGTAAACAAGTTTTTCTTATTTCTTTCAATGCTTCAGCAAGATCTCAGAATGTGTCAGAATCATGTTTAAATGATACAATCAATGAAGATCAGAGTTGATAGTGCTTGATTTTTAAAGATAGTTATAACTGAATATTAAAAATATAAAAGAAGATTGATACAAAAGCTTCTATTTATGTAATGTTCAGAGACTGTGCTAAATTCAAAAGAAATGTGTTTGTAACATAGAAAAAATATGATGTAGATGAACAAGATGTTGTTGAAAGAAAAGAATGTTGAAAAAGAAAAAAGATTAAGTCATATTTGAGTCAAATCTGAATCAGATCTAGATCAGATCTCAACTAAATCATTGACTAGTCTTAATCATTACACAAAAAACTCACTAGCGTTCATTGCAAATTAATTAGAGCTTCAGTCTTGATACACTCATAACATTATCTCTCTCTTTGAAAATTCATGTTTGCATGAATGTAGTTTCTTTGCTCACTTTTGTTGATAGTTATTTTGATATTTAGCGCGATTTGTTTAAATATAGCTTATGAAATTCATTCAAAACTTTCTCTGAGTCATTGAATTTTTCTTTATCAACATAGTATCATTCATCATTTTTATCTAGATTTGTTCATTTAACTTTGTACTGTATTTGATCTTGATAACATCTGAAGTTTAATATATCATTTATTTCTCAATGTTCATCATTTTCAATAGTGATTGATCTGAGTGATTCTGAATGCTGTTTTGATAAAAAGTTTTCTGAATACAATTGCAGTAACTTTGAGCTGAACATCAAATTCAAATGCTTCATGCTGATTGATAAATGAAAATGATAGAAAATACTCACTTTTGCAGTGATTTGATAAAGACTCAGCTGTTTATCTTTCAAATCTTTGCAGAGTTTCATTATTTTAACATTTCTGAAAGATTGTTACGATTTTAGTCTTTGTTTATTCTTTGTCTATTCTTCGTCTATTCTTCATCTAGTCTTCGCCTGATTTCATTCTAATCAAGTTTAGTGAAATTCTGATCTAGAAGTGATATTATTGAGATTCTGCATCATATGTGTAAGATATCAACTCAATCGAGTCTAGCACAGAGCTGAGAAACACACATATAAGAATCAAGTTCTTTTCTGTAAATACTTTTCTTTCTTAGCATTTATCTATTAGTTAAATGATACTTTTATGACTCGCTTTAGATCAACTTCTAACAGTAGATAAATGCTAATCAACTACTCTGCTATCGACGTGTAAATGATATGAAATAATCTACTTTTATTCAGAAAATTCGCAAGAAATTCTTTGAATTACTTTCATTAAAATACACATTCAAATTTACTTAAATTTATCAAATCAATCACTCAATTAAATCTATCTATCTATTTTTCTCACAATGACACGCGACTTTGAATCAGTCAAGTCACGAACAGCTCATCTGCTTAGAAGCATTGCTAGCAGACGCGTTTTCATTATTTCTTTCAATGTTTCAGCTGAATCTCAGAATGTCACTACTTTATAAAACATCAACACAAGTCAACAACTTCGTCAATGAGTTCATGATCAGTTGAACAAGATCATCAAGATGTTGATTGAGCTAAGAGATCAACAAGACATGACTTTGAAACTGAATGAGCAGTGAATTGTTGTTCAAGTCAAACATGACAAGAGATTGAATCAACTAGAGATCAAACAGATGATTATAAACACTCTAGAAGAGATAAACAAATGCTATCAAGAAAAGATGTTGAATCTCAAGAATAAACTCAAAGAAGTATTGCATTCAGCAAATCAGCTTTGATCTCGTCAGTCTACTGAATCTCTATCTCGTCAATCTATCGAGAATCATACTCGACGTGAATCATTCACTTTATTCAATAATAATCATCACAAGTCTTTCAAGTTTTCAAACTCATCTGTATTTATCAATGAAGATGAATCAACATGAGATAGCTGAAGAATTAAGATGAATGACAAGCTTCAGACAAATGTCAATCACTTCAATAATGAAAATATCTGTATTGTCTATGTGATATCTAGACTAGAAGATGATGCTGCTGAGCATATCTTCGCTTGATGTCATCATGATGCTTTGCATTCTTACATCTCAATCTACAAGCTATTTAAGCATCTGAAAGAAATATACGATGATCAGAATAAGAATCAAAAGTGTCGTTGCAAGTACAACGCTCTGAGACAAGCAGAAAAGTCTTTCAATGTCTTCTACTTCGACTTTATGAAGCTATTCAGCTATCTAGAATACGATGATTGCATTTTGATGAACGATTTTCAGAATAAGATCAACAATCACTTGCAGAATGCTTTATCAATTTGCTCAAAAGATTTTATCACTTTACATTGTTTCAAAAGCTTTCTTCAGAGTATGAATAATAAACAGCGAGTCAATTATCAGCTTCGAAGCAAACGTTGCATGATCATCGTCAAAGTCATCGTCACATCTGAAAAGCGCATTACTTTTCTGTCAGCAGTGATGACTTTGATAATTGAATATGTCAAGTTGACTATCTTTTCTACATCTGAGTCAGTCAAATTGTCTATCGTTTGCTATATTTGCAAGACTTCAAGTCACTTGTCAAAGAACTGCTCTCAGAACAAAGTCAACACTTCTGCTTCTTGAACTTTCATTCTTCGTCTACATGAAATCATCATTTCGAAGAATAAAGAGAATGAGAAAATGTCTTCTTTTGAAGATAGTGAGGCAAAAAACTAGAGACTTTTATCAAAGATGCAATGAAAGATGTGTTAATTTCTTCAATGATGAGCATGTCAGATGATTCTTTTGCTTCTGAATCTTTGATTACTGAATGTATACTTTCTAGCAATGAAATTAGTTACTCATTGAAGTCATTGATAAACATTGAAGCTGCTGACTATTCATTCATTGATGAAGTGATCGCGCAGATTGTTTGTGATCAGTTGCAAATCAAGTCTTTGACTTTGATTAAAGCGAAGTCAATTCGAGAATTTGACAATCATTATGCTAAGAAACTCATTACTCATGTCATTTATTTGAATCTGACTGTTCAAGATCATACGATTGACACAGCTTCTATGTTAATCACTTGATTAGATCAACATCAAATGATTCTTGAAAAAACATGAATGAACAAAATCAATCTAGTAATAAATATGCAAATCAATTTTCTTCGATTTTCGAATTTCATCTTTAGTCAGAAATCAATTGTTCTACTCTCAAGTCATAGAACAATCACGAAACAGAAGAGCTTGACTTCTACTCATATACTGAGAAGATTCTTCACTTTCGTTATCTTTCAACTCAGTCAGAAATCACTCTCTTTCAATCAGTCAAAAGAGAAGTTCGTTAAAATGATTAAACAGTCAAAATCGCTTGAAGCAGTTTCGCCTAGCGTCAACTTTAAATCAACGTTCAGTCTGAAATCAGCTTTCAGTTCAATCAACATATTCATGATAGAAACAGCTGCATATAGAATGTTAGTCAAATAATCAGACGTCAAGATCTTTGCTGTTATCATCTTGAAAATCGATCGACTCATAACTACAGTTGAAAACAAGTCTGAAGAAGTGAATCTGCATGAGCTTTCTCACACTGAAGTTCTCAAGCAAGTCAAGATCAAGCTTCTCTCTGAATATCACGACTATCTAGACATCTTCGATCGAGCAATGATCAATCAGCTATCATTGCATCGTTTTTATGATCACAAAATTGAGTTGATCGATGAAGAAACATTCTTGCGAAGCAGATTATATCAGATGTTTGATCATAAGCTTCAGAAGATAAAGAAGTATCTGATTAAACATCTGAACAAAGAGTTCATTTTCTTCAGCTTCGCATCATACGTCTCGCTCATCTTGTTCATTGAAAAGAAAGACGAAAGTCTACGTTTCTGCGTCGATTACAGAAAGCTCAATGCTTTGATCAAACGAAATCACTATTCTTTGTCATTGATAGACGAGACTTTCGCTCATATACAAGAAAGCAAGTATCTGACTTGATTGAACATCATTGTCGCGTTCAACAAGCTACGCATGCATTCAGATAGCGAAGATTTGACTATCTTCATTATCTTCTTCGACTTATACAAATATCATGTAATGCTCTTTAAATTAATCAATGAATCAACATTTTATCAACATTATATGAACGACGTGTTGTTTGAATATTTACATCAGTTTTGTCAGATCTATCTAAATGACATTATCATCTACAGCAAGATCTTGAAGAAACACAAGCGACATGTATGATTGATTCTGAATAGACTACGAGAAGCTGATCTACAGATAGACATTAATAAATGCAAGTTTCATGTTCAGAAAATTATCTTTTTAGAACTTTTGATGTCAATCAAGAAACTTAAGATGAATTCACGAAAGATGCAAGCAGTTGTTGATTGATCTACACTCAATAATCTCACTTAGATGCAGTTCTTTATTGACTTCTGCAACTTTTATCAACGCTTCATCAAGAACTTTTCGAAGATTATTCGTTCAATGATTTAACTCATTCAAAAGAAGATCATATTTGAATGAAATGAAGTCTGTCAGATCATCTTCAATCATATGAAGAGACATATGATCGAGACTTCTGTACTACGTCACTTTGATCAAACTCATGAGACTATTCTTGAAATCAACTCATTCAACTACGTCAACGATGAAGTTCTGTCTCAATATGATGACAAAGATGTTTTACATTCAATTATCTTCTATAGCAAGAACATGTTTTCTGCTGAATGCAACTACGAGATATATGATAAAGAACTTCTGATCATCATTTGAGCATTCAAACACTGACGATTCAAACTGAAGCTAACTGACATTTCTATCAAGATGTTCATCAATCATCAAGCACTCATCTCATTAATGAAAGATAAAGAGCTGAGCAGACGTCAGATGCGTTGAGTTCAGAAGCTAGCTGATTTCAACTTCAAGATAATGTATCAATCTGATAAACAGAACATTAAGATCGATGCATTAACTTGTTGAGCTGACTTCGTGTCTAGAGATTTCGATGATGAACGCGTTTGATATCAAAGAACTACTATTCTGACATTGAATCAAATGAAGATTGCTGATCTAGAGAAGAATAATGATCAATCAATCTATAAACAGATTCTTGAGATTAATGAGATTGACGAGAATTGTACGCTACTTCGCGAAGCAATAACAAGAGACGAGACACAATATGAAGATATCAAATTGAAGAATTGTTGAATTCAGAATGAAATCTTGTATCATGATAATCAGCTATGAGTCTCGTTCAACAAGCTTCTACAAATGAATCTGATTCGTGAGATACATGATCAATCATTGATTGATCATTCTGAAATTCTTAGAACAGTGAA
>JAABUT010005000.1_pt1 | contig 10137 bp, 10 predicted proteins | sample 5559281 | NCBI WGS metagenome assembly JAABUT01 (sample SAMN10711880, study PRJNA513359) | rock metagenome | isolation source: Antarctica rocks | place: Antarctica: Victoria Land, Ricker Hills nord | collected 2016-01-04 | reverse complement strand
TGGCGCGCAATCGTCACCTTGCCCTTCAATTCGGGTCGCGTGATCGCGACGCTCGGGCTGGATGCCGCCGCCGCTGTTGTTGGCGCGCCGGACGCCGGAGCGGAACCGGCCGGGGACGTGCCACCCGCACCCGTCGCCGCCGTGGGCGCGGCTGCGGCGGGGGTGCTGATGACGACTTTCGCGCCACCGGTGCTCGTCGCGGCGGTCGTCGGCGTCGTGCTCGAACTGCCGCCGCACGCCGCGAGGATCGCACTGCCCGCGCCCACCGCCGTCATGCCCAGAACACGCCGCCGCGTGAACCGCACCTCCACCTGCTTCTCCACCAGGTCCTCTACTGTCCGCTCGTCCATCCGCTTCGTTCCTTCCCGATGCCTCAACGCCCATCGCCGATTGTCCCGCCGGGGCGACGATGCCCCGATCTCCCATTTACCCCGGCGCACCGAATGTGCGCGAGATGTGCGTCGCGAATTGCTTGACGAGCCGGATCGCGTGCGCGAGGTCCTCAGCCGGGGGCGACGCGGGGATGCTCGATAGGCTGATCGCGGCGATTGTGCCGCCCGATTCGTCCCGCACCGGTGCCGCGACCCCGACGCGGCCAATGGCGAACTCCTCATCGTCCACCGCGTACCCCTGCGCGCGCACACGGGCGAGTTCGGGCAACAGCGCATCCATCGTCGTGATCGTTCGCGGCGTCACCGCCTCCATCGCGCGATCCGTGTAGAGCGCGCGCACTGCCTTCTCCGGCAGCGCGGCGAGCAGCACCTTGCCGACGGCGTGGCACTGCGGCGCGTTGCGCGTGCCGGTGATCGTGTATGCCCGCAACTCCTTCGCGGCAGGCACGCGGGCGAGGAAGAGGACATCCCCCTCGTAGAGCACCGCGAGGTTCGCGTTGTAGTGCGACGTATCCGCCAGCATTTCGAGAAACGGGAGCGATTGCCGCCGCAGGTCCATTTGGCTGATCGCCACGCTCGCCAGCGCAATCGGCGCGAGGCCGAGGGTGTAGTGCCCGTTGCCGTTGGCGCGGCGTACATAGCCGTACTCCTCCAGCACCGAGAGCAACCGCGACACCGTGCTCGGTGCGAGCTCGAGCTGGCGGCTCAGTTCACTGAGCGTGTGCGAGGGATGCGCGTCGCTGAAGCATCGCAGCAGGCGCAATGCCCGCCCAATCGATTGCCCCGGCGCCACCTGCGCTGTCATCCGTGCGAGCTGCACCATCATCTGCCTTCCGTGACAAGGAAAAGGCCAACTTGCCCCCGTGTATGACACACGTTTCCGTAGAGCGGAAAACTGACACGTCCTATGAGAAAGGTTTTCTAATTATGTGCGGAGAATAGCAGCAGGCACGCCGCGTGTCAAGCGGGAAGTTGGTTGAGGGTGCGCGTCAAAGTATTGCAGGACATCTCGATAGCGCAAATTCGTTGAGCGAACCCACCGATACCGCACCGCGCTGGGGCTGTTGCATCCACTTGGCCCGATTGGCACGGCATCAGCCATGACAATGGCGACGGCGAAGGCGCATTGGGGCAAGCCGATCTGGGTGCCATCCGGCGGCGCGGAATTGCCCGTGACGAACATCGCGGCGGCGCTCGCGCTGATGCTGACCGGGCATTCGGCATCCGGTTGCCGCGCCCGGTCGTGGCCGTGGCGATGATTGCGGCGGCGGCGGCGGTTGCGTACGGCATCGTCAACTCCGCCGCTGATCATCAGGGCGGCCAGTCGGAGACAGCAACAGGAGAGGACGCATCCACGTAGAAGCAATGGACCGCCTGGCTCAGGACGGGAGTTGGGACGCGACATGCCGTCTCAACTCGTCCATTGTCTGTAGGAACGCTTCTTCGAGGTCGATGTCGTACAGCCGTGCCAGGACGAGCACGGCCCAGAGGCAATCGGCGAGTTCATGCGCGAGCTTGGTATCGGCATCGGGGATCGCCCGGACCCCGGCGTGCGCCATCACGAGCTTCATCAGATCGCCGACATCCCCGACGAACCCGATTGCCACCTCTTCCCGCGTCCACGAACGGCCGTAGGTGCGCTGCTCCAACGCGGCGTACTGCTGGCGTACGCCCCAGGCGCGCTGTGCCAGGTCTGCGAGTTCCACCGGCTCCTCCTTTGGCTGAGAGATATGTCCGGCGACGGTGATGAGATGCAATGATGGTGCGGGGAGGATCAGCCCGCGTAGGAATGCGCCTGATGATCCTTCATTGCCAGATGCACGAGATCCATACCGTGCGCGATCGGCACGGCAGGTTCGCCGGAAGGGGTCGACCGGAGCAGTCGCCAGCCGCGTATCGCGTCCTCCCCATGTTCATGGTACGTCGCCGCGACGACATGGAGCGCGTCATTCATGTCAGCATAAGTATCAATGAGGAACGCCGCTTCCCCATCCCATAATTCATAGATCGTCATCGGCCAGCCTCCTTAAAGCGAAACGACGGTACGGGGACGATGGAAGAGGATATCCGGCGTGGAAAAGATCGTGAAGTGTCCGATGCGTTGCCCTGTCCGTTCGATCCGTAGTTCTTTACCGTCCGTCATCAGGTCGATACCGGCAATGAAGCGCCATACAGGATCCGAACGCTGCGAGAGTGATAATCGGGCCAAATCCTCTGTCGCCCACATCGACACGCTGGTCGCGCGATACTGGCTCACTGGGTTGCCGGAAACCTTCTTGCCCTGTTGCTCATATGAGCGAAAATCCAATCGGGTCGGTGCATCCGTCTTCAGAAAATAGAAGAGTCGGATGCTGCTTCCTTCATCCTACACACTATACACCTTCGCTCTTCCTCCTTCGTCCACGGGCGTTCATAGCAGTTCGATGCGCTCCTCGACCTTCGCATCGTCGATGGTGAAGCCGAGACCGGGCGCGGTCGGGAGGGCAATCACGCCGCCCTCGGGTTGCATCGTCTCGGTGTGAAAGTGCTGCTTGTCCGGTTGATAGCGGAGCAGGTATTCCGCCATCGGGCAGGTGGCGGGGGATTGCGCGGCGATGACGTGAACGGCGGCGTGGAGCGAGTGGCCATGCGGCACGACCTGCCGCCCGTAGGCGGAGGCGAGCGCGCAAATCTTCACCAGTTCGCTGATGCCGCCGCACCAGTCGGGATCCGCCTGAAGCACGTCCACCGCCTCCGCTTGCAAGAGGCTGAGGAAGCCCCAGCGCGTGTACTCATGCTCGCCCGTGGCGATGGGGATGTTCGTGGCGCGGCGGATCATCGCGAAGTCGCCGAGCCGATCCGGCGGGACGGGTTCCTCCATCCAGCGCGGGCGGTACTCCGCGATCCGCTCCAACATGCGGATGGTGTACGTCGCGTCCCAGCCCATGAAGGCGTCGAGCATGATCTCGACCTCCAGCCCGACCGCCTCGCGCACCGCGCGGACGAGGGCGACATTCCGCTCCATCCCGGCGAGGCCGTCGCTCGGGCCGTAACGAAAGAACCACTTCTGCGCCGTGTACCCCGCCGCCACCATCGCCTGCGCCCGCTCCCGCACGAGGCCGGGATCGAGCGAATAGCCGAGCATCGAGGCATAGCAGCGGACGTGCGCGCGCGTCGGCCCGCCGAGCAGGCGGTAGACGGGCTGACCGAGCAGTTTGCCGCGCAAATCCCAGAGGGCGCAGTCCACCGCGCTGATCGCCATCATCTGGTTGCCCTTGCGGGCGTGCCGGTCCTGCCGGTACATGATGTCCCACAGGTATTCGCCCGCGAGCGGGTCCCGCCCGATCAGGTGCCGGACGAGCCGCTCCCTGATGATGACGGCGGACTCCGGGAAGATCGGCCCGAAGAGGCCGCGTGCGCCGTCGTCCGTCTCGATCTCGACATAAATCGCCTCGATCCGATCGCCCGCCTTGACGGGGCCACGGGCGGCGAACTCCGGGTAAATGTCCAGCATCTGCGACTGACGCTCCTCCGGCGACAGGGATTCACCATGCCCGGAGACCTGAAAGCAGCGCACCGTACGAATCGTCGTCACACCCTCGCTCCCTTCTGTTCGGAATGCACCGCCGATGATGCATCGATGCGTATCGGTTTCCTGGCGCGTTGTCAGCCGCGCGGCGGGAAAATCGCCCGCGCCGTGCCCCCGAAGATCGACGCGCAGTCGTCCTCGCTCGCGTCCGCGAACTGCGCCATCGTCAGGCGGAGGGCGTTACCGTACCCTTCCCGCGCGCTGACGGGCGGGTAGTCGCTGCCCCACATCATGCGGCGGGGGCCGAAGGCATCGTACGCCTCCGTCAGATACGGCGGGATGGGCCGCGCGAAGGGGAACGGCCCCGTCGCGGGCAGGGCGCGCGGGCAGAACTCGCCCAAACCAGTGATCTTGATGGAGCAGTTCGGGAAGCGGGCGAGCGTGAACGCCTGCCGACGCAGGGCACGCTCGGTGTCGCTCGCGTCCGGGCGGCTGACACCGGCGAGGTGCTCCAGTACGATGCGCACCTCCGGCACGGACGCCACCACTTGCGCGAAACTTTCCGACGCGAACTCCGCGCTCGCACCGGCGCAACTGACCGCCAGCCCGAGGCTGCCCGCCGCGCGCCAGATGGCGAGCGGGTCCTCGCCCGGCGAGCGCGTCGTCGGCTTCAGGCGCACCCCGCTCGCGCCTCGCTCCGCGAGCCGCCGCAGCGTCTCCGTCGCGTCCGGGCGGTCAGTATCGAGCAGCACGACGGGCGCGAACCGGCCGGGGAACCGCGCGACGCAGGCGAACTGGTAGTCGTTGTCCGTCTGCCCCTGCATCTGGACGAGCACGGCGTGCGCCACGTCGTACCGATCCATCTGATGCAGCAGCGTCTCGACCGGCTCGTACCACGATGGCGAGACATGGCAATGACTATCTACGACGATCATGCGCGCTCTCCCCTTCGATGCTCTGCCGCTATCCGATTGAACGACTATTTCCCCTTCCCTCTCCATCGCCGCCGTGATCTCACCGTTATCGAAGCGTTCGGGCGAAGGAGGGGGAGGGTGAGGAAATTAACCGGCTCTCAGGCTACGTGCTTCTCCACCATCGCGATTAGGGCGTCGATGTCCCACGGCTTGGCGAGGAAGTCGTCCGCGCCGACCTCCCTGGCGGAGCGCGCGGCGCCGGGATGGGCGGAGATCATGATGATCGGGATGTGCCGGGTGTCATGCCTGCTCTTGAGATTCCCGCAGATCGTCCGGCCATCCTTCCCGGAGAGGAGCACATCGAGAATGATGAGGTCCGGCAGGTCGCCGTTACTGTCGTGCAAATTCTCCGCGTACTCGCCCTTCTCCGTCGTGGCGACTGCGTACCCCTCGTCCTCGAGCGTGAACCGGATCGCGTCGAGGATGTCCGGGTCGTCATCGACGACGAGCACACGTTTTTCGATTGCGCTCACCTGGCATTCCTCCCGTTAACTCCGCGCGTCGTCCACATCGTTCCCTTGTTGTAACGGCAACGTGAAGGTAAATGTTGCGCCCTCCCCGATCATGCTCTCCACGCGCATCGCGCCACCGTGCCGTTTGACGATCTCATGCGCGAGGTACAGCCCGAGACCGAGGCCGGGAAACGTCTTCTCGGAGGGGTCGCTCACCCGATAGAATTGGTCAAAGACATTCTGCTGATGCTCCTCTGCAATCCCGATGCCAAAGTCCTGCACGCTGATGACCGCATCGCCGCCCTGCTGCCCGAGGCGCACGATCACGCGGTCGGCGTGCGGCGAATACTTGATGGCGTTCGTCAGCAGATTGGTGATGACCTGCCCGATCCGCTCGCTGTCCCCGCGCAGCGGCGCGTCGATGCGCCCCTCGATGCGGATGGCGTGCGTCGGACTCGTCGGCTGGATGGTATCGGCCGCCTCGCGCACCACGGCTTCGAGGTCCAGCGGCTCGTCCACGTACTCCAGCCGCCCGCCCTGCACGCGCGCGACGTTGAGCAGGTCGTTAATCAGCCCGGTCAGCTTGTCGATCTGCCGATCCATCTTCGCGAACCGCTCGGCGCGTTCTGTCTCGCCACTCCGCGCCGCCTGGCGCTGCAGGAGTTGTGTGTGCATCTTCAGGCTCGTCACTGGCGTCTTGAGTTCGTGCGACGCGAGGGACATGAACTCATCGCGCACCGCGATGGCGCGCTGCGCCTCGCGGTAGAGCCGCGCGTTCGCGACGGCCAGGGCGGCGCGGCTGGCGACCTCCTCCGCCATGGCAAGGTCCGCCCGCGTGTAGTGACGGCCCGACTCGGCGGCGACGAAGGTCATTGCGCCGATCACTTCTTCCTGCACGACGAGGGGCACGACTATGATGGAGGTGAGGCGGAGCCTGCGGGCAAGGGCGAGTTCTTCCTCGCTGCGGGCGGACGCGACGAGCATCGCGTCGGTGATCTCGGGGTAGAACGCCGATTGCCCCGTCCGCAGGACATGCGGCACCCCGGTCGGCGCATCTGGGGCGGGCGGGTTCGCCTTGTTCAACTCCCGCGCCCACTCCACCTGCGCCGGATCGACATGGGCGATCGCGAGTCGCTCGATTGCGCCGGTCTCCGCGCGCATGTCCACCGCGCACCAGTCGGCGATCTCCGGGACGCCGAGCTGCGCGACCGCCGCCAGCGTCGTCTCGTAATCGAGCGAGGAGGAGAGGAGTTTGCTCGCTTGCGCGAGGAAGTCGAGGTTCCGCTCGATCAGTTTCCGCTCGGTGATGTCCATGTTGACGCCGATCATGCGCACCGGCTCCCCGCGCTCGAAGAAGACATCGCCCATGGCGAGGAGCCAGTGCACGCTCCGGTCGGGCCAGATGACGCGGAACTCGACGTGGTAAGCGGGGCCACCCGCGACCGCCGCCGCGAGACTTTCCTCCGCGCGCCGCACGTCATCGGGATGGACACGCGCCGCCCAGTTCTCCCGTTCCCCCTCGAACCCGCCGGGGGGCAGCCCGTACAACGCCTCCAGTTCGGGCGTCCAGACGACATGGTTCGTGGGGATGACCCACTCGAACGTGCCGATCCGCGCCGCCTGCTGGGCGAGTTGGAACCGCTCGCGCTCGTCGGCGAGCTGCAACGCCAAGTCCTCGGCGTGCTGACGTGCCCGCACCTGACCAGTTACTTCGACCGCGTGAAGGAGGATGCCCTCGACCTTGCCGTTCGTGTCCGCGAAGGGCTGCGCGACGAAGTTGAAGAACCCCTCGTCAAGCGCCCCACTGCCCAGACGATCCAGCCGTGCGGGCATCTCGTTGCCGATGAACGGCTCGCCGGTCGCGTAGACCCGGTCGAGGATGTCCCAGATGCCCTGCGCGGTGAGTTCGGGGATCGCCTCACGACCCGGCTTGCCGACGAGGTCGGTCTTGCCGACCAGCATCTGGTACAGCGGATTCGCCAGTTCATAGATGTGGGCGGGGCCGCGCAGAATGGCGATGGCGGCTGGCGCTTGCATGAGCAGCCCTTGCAATCGCTGCCGCTCCGTCTCAACCTTCCCCTCAACCCGTTGCCGCTCGGTGCCGTGGCCCTGTTGCATCATCCGACTACTCCAACCATCGCTGTGCCGAACATAGACGTACGAGACTGCCAGAGTATAGCGCGTGTCCCAAGTCCCTGGCGTGCACTCAAGCGAAGTTGAGGTTGATGAAGACGGTCGCGAGCAGGACGAGTTGCGCCGCGAGCACGATCATCAGCGCGACGGCGCGGCGCTGGAAGACAGTGAGGAACATCAGTGTGCTCTTGATATCGACCATCGGGCCGAAGACGAGGAAAGCGACCACCGCGCCGGTCGTGAACGACCCCGCGAAGGTGAGCACGAGAAAGGCGTCCACCGTGGAACAGACGGAGAGCAGCACGGCGAGCGCGATCATCACGAGGACGCTCTTCACCGGTGATTGCCCGACGGAGAGGAGCGTCTGCCGGGGGATGAGCGCCTGCAACAGCGACGCGAGCAGCGCGCCGAAGACGAGGAACTTGCCCATCTCGAAGAACTCGATGGCGCTGTGTTCGCAGACGGCGCGCACCTTCTCGCGCAGCGGCGCGGTGGCGTGCTCCCGCTCCGTGTGGGGCGCGAGACGGGGGGGCATGCGCCCCACGCCGCCGCGCGTGTACTCGCCGAGGATGACGGGCTGATACCCCATCGCCGCCGGGGCGGGTTTGAGGAGCGACTCCGGGTGCGGATGGAACGCGAAGACCACCCCGACGAGCACGCTGACGACGAGCGTCAACCCCGCCCGCAGCGCGACCATCGACCAGTCACCGCCGAACGCCGCGTAGGTGCTCCACAGCACGATTGGGTTGATGACGGGCGAGGCGAAGAGGAAGGCGACACCGAGGCCGACGGGCGCCCCCTTGTTCAGCAGGCGGCGCGTCACGGGCACGACGCCGCACTCGCAGACTGGGAAGAGCATTCCCAGGAGGCTGCCGACGAGCGGCGCGGTCAACCGGCCACGCGGCAGGAGCCGCTCGACCGTCTCGTCCCGCACGAAGACGCCGATCACGCCGGAAACGAGCACGCCAAGCAGCACGAAGGGCATCGCCTCGATGAAGATGCCGAGGAAGACCGTCGCGAAGGTCTGCACCCCCGGCCTGCCGCCCGTGACGACGAGGACGATCGCAAGGATCGCGATGAGCGCGCCAAGGGCCGCCATCGCCGGGCGGTCATTGCGCGGTCGCCGGATCGGCAGGATCGGCGCGGGCGTGACGGTGGGCGGGGCTGTCGGTTTGGGAGATGAAACCGGTGTTCGCAAGCGTGGCCCTCGGTGATCGTGAGCAGCGGTGCACCCTGCCGCAGTCTATCACAGGTGACATTACGCGCCGTATCGCCCGTCGCATCGCGGGTGCCACCCCCGCCGTTACCGTGCGGGGTTGCGCACGGCGGGCGGGTCGTGGGACGCATCCCTCCGCTCCTCGATGGGCGTTTCGACGTTCCCCGTCTCCTTCTCCTCGGCATCCTGCATCCGTTCGGCGATTGCCGTCGCCATCATCGATGCCTCCACTGCGGACGACCCCTCCGCCTGTGTGGCGTACGCCGCTTCGGCGTGCAGGTCCTCCGCGCGCTCCTCCTGCTCGCCCTCCTGATCACCGGGCAACTCGATCCGGAAGTTCTCCACGAGCACGCGGATTCCCGCCGCCATCGGCAGGGCAAGCAGCGCCCCAACGATGCCAAGCAGCGTCCCGCCGATCAGCAGCGCGACGATCACCGCGAGCGGCGAGAGGCGCAGGCTCTGGCCGTAGACGCGCGGCAGGAGCAGGTGACTCTCGAACTGCTGGTACACCACGAGGGCGACTAGCACAATGACCGCCTGGAGCGGGCCGATAGTCAGCGCGAACAGGACGGACGGCGCGACGACCAGCACCCCACCGATGAGTGGGATGAGGTCCGCAAACGCCGCCAGAATTGCCAGCGGCAGGGCAGCCGGCACACCGGTAACCCGCAGGAGGATGAAGGCGAACACCCCGATGCACAGCGAGGTGATTGCCTGCCCACGCATGTAGCCGCCGACGACCGTCTCCATGTCGAGTAGCACCCGTGCGGTGCGAATGTGGTAGCGGTGCGAATGTGGTAGTGGCGGGGCAGGAGCGCGAACAGGAAGCCCTGCACGCGCTCGTGATCCGCGATCAGATAGAAGGCGATGACGACCGTTGTGCCGGCCAGAACGACCAACTGTGCCGCAGCGCCGGCCGATTTGAGCGCGAACGCCCCGATGGGCGCGAAGAGTCGGTTGGGCGTGGCCGAGCGGATGGCATCCGCCTGCCCGGCGAGGGGCGGCACGCGGGCGGCGAAGTCCGCGAGGCGCGCCTGAATCCGCGGCGCGTCGGCGGAGAGCGTGCCGAACTGGTGGACGAAGGCGGGGATGATGAGGACGCCCAAGCCGACGACAAAGCCAAGCAGAGCGATGAGAATGAGGCCGAGCGCGAGGGAACGCGGGACGCGATGTCGCTCCAGCCACGTGACGACGGGGCTGAAGGTGCCGGCGAGCACGAGGGCGATGATGAGGATGAGGATGATCTCCCACAGGCGCGCGACGAGCAGGATGCCCGCGATAACAACGAGAATCAGGAGAATAGAACGTGGCGCGATCTCGAAGCGCACCGTGCGTACGGGTGGGTCATCGTGTCCGTCGTTGCGATTATTCATCATCCTCGTATCATTTCTGTGAATCGCTACCACGCGGTTTGAGAGAACCATCGGACTTTATGCAGTTCGCAAGAGAACTCTGGTGGTGG
>JAABUT010004999.1_pt1 | contig 10137 bp, 12 predicted proteins | sample 5559281 | NCBI WGS metagenome assembly JAABUT01 (sample SAMN10711880, study PRJNA513359) | rock metagenome | isolation source: Antarctica rocks | place: Antarctica: Victoria Land, Ricker Hills nord | collected 2016-01-04 | reverse complement strand
TTGAACAGCACGCATGGCAGGTGTCTTGAAGTAGTCCGGAGGTTTGCCGCCCAGTGCCGCATCGTAGTAAAGGCTGTCGTAGTATACGCTGTCATGCAAACTGACACGAGACGACACCATCCTTGAACCAACACAGAACCGACCAGCAACTCAGCGTATTCTTGGAAAGCACAACAGCCCACTGCCGACTGTGCAATGTCCAAGCTATTACTAACCAGACGAACCGTCTTCCAGCTAAGCACCGACTTGTGACCACGTGACCAACGTCAGACTTGACCACGTTGCGACCGCTGTCTGACACGTGACCAGCAGTCCGTCGAGGGCACGGGGACCCTTCGTTAACGGACAGGTCTCCGGCCATGAACCGACATTACACCGTCTGAATACCATTTTCAACCGACCACACCACGACCTACCCGCTTCCCCATTTTTTCTAAAAAATCTGCACCGTACTGTTAAAGTGTTAATGTACTACTAATCCTAGTACATTAAATACTAGAAGACCATTAACATTAGGTAATAGGGGTGACATTTAGGGTTTGAATTCTGAAGGATGTAGGGTATGTTTGGAATACTAAAAACAGTGGGTATTACTATTGGGCTTCTATGTAAGGTTATGACTCACTCCCCACACCCCTGTTTACTAAGCCACAGACCCTAAACCATGACAAAACACTGCAAAACCCTGGAATCTGACACCAGGTTCAGTGGTCAGTCAGGTAAATATATATTTACCTAACTGACCACTGACTTTTTCCCAGATTCCTGCTTATGGCAGTGTTATATAATGGTTTATGAGTCATCAAGGCGTGTGAGTGTGTGCAAAACCCTATCAAAACAGGGGGTTTGTGGGGAGTGGGTTTTAACAATTCTTGGTACTGCCCTATTTTCACACCTTACAGCCCTTCCCTAACTGCCCTCAGCCCTGCAGTACTTAGTGCAGTACTGTAGGCTCTACTTACCTATTTACAAGATTTCTAGAAAAGTATAGAGGTTAGCTCAGAGTTGAGCTTCTGAGGTTTTGGGCTGTGCTGTAAGTAAGTAAGGCTGAGTCAAGACTCAAGGCTGCAGCTCAGTTGAGTCCAACTCACACACAGCACACACCCCTGTTTTGCTTATTTTAGGGCGTAAACTGGGTCTTTTCCAGTCTCATCGCTCATGACTCAACTCTACCAGAACCTTGAAAATTCCAGAATCCTCTTCTACAGCGCTAGAGCTACAGAACTCTACACGCAGACTTTTCGACTTCTGCATGCAGAGGCTACAGAGGTCTGAGCCAGATCTATAGAGCGTCTGAGGCTGAGTTACAGACGCTCTGAGCCAGAAGTTGACAACTTCTGGCTCAGAGCGTCCTACAACTTCAAGTTGTAGTACTCTGGGCTAGAAGCTGCAGAGTCTGGCCCAAAAGGCCACAGAATTAGTCATAGACGGAATCTACGTTATGATAGAAAGGTGACATGCTGACATAACTCTGTTATTTTCTGCGTGTAGAGTATTGTAGCTCTGCAAAACGTTGACATAACTCTGAATCTATTGCAGTTTCACTTGGGATCCCGATTATCATGCAGGGATCACAGATCGTTGAGGCCCTAAAGGGGATTGTAAACACCACGTCATTGAATACCCTAGACCCAGAGGATAAAGTCGCGATAAGACAGTTCCTAGACATAATCGGCCTTTGTCTCTGTGCTTCACAATACCAAGTGAATGCCAGAGATCATCCCCACAACTAGCTACGGGTGGATAGTGAGTGATCTAAGGGACATCGTCACAGACCTAGAAAGACCAGCCACAGAAACAACAGAGACCATCACTCAAGTGGAAGCAGAGCTTTGTCATCATCATCTGAACACGATCCTCAGCAGTTTGGTCCTCTCTACTAGAGTGGCTTGACGTAGCTGGCCAGCACCGTGCCCACTGACGCCATCATTGACTACCTCTCGATTACACACAGAAACATCTACAGATGAGCCATCACACCAGACCAACGTTGCATTTTGAAGAAGTATCTACGCCTTATAGAGAACGAGTTGAACGAGAACAGGGGCGTTCCCGAACCGCCCCTACGTAGATGAGCTCAGAGGAATCTGCAGAGGCAGCAGTCAGTGATTTGGCAGCATTCTTCTCTCCTCCGGGCCGTTTGAACTACGACACACACGCCCTTAGAGAGTGTGAAGACAGGATCACAGTCATTTCATTTTATCTGGCTGAGAAGAGAAGGACATTAGAGTTTCAACGGCAGCAAAGGCTTCATGATCATAGACCTCAGATTCGCAATGGACACGTATGGGATAACCTTCGCTAGTATGCTGCCGACTACCACTTACCTGCTGTCAACAGAGATGGGCAACTTGTTGAGGTTGTTGTTCATGGACAAAGCAGTGGTGCACCAAGTGGCATGTTGGGGCAACAAGGCGCTTTGTAACAAAAGGAGTCCATGGATGTCACGGCGCGCGTACTAGCGACCCAATCGTTACACGCTTGACAGAAGGGTTCAAACCCTTCAAGTACCGCCTGTCACCCTGAGACATGGGAAGGCGTTGGATGTCATTAAAGCAATACAGCATCTGATGTGTGTACTCAGCAGTAGTTAGTGAACCTTGAGTGAGATCTTCCATGATCTCCACAAACTCAGAATCAGGGTCAACATTGCCAAAGCGAGAGCTGAGCAACTCACAAAACTTTGACCAATCAGTGCGCTCAGATGCAGTGAGAGACTGAGAAGCAGTGTGCATGTAGTCAGCAGCGGAACCTTCAAGGTAAAGCCTAGCATGCGCAAACCATGATGTACGGGGAACACTGCTGAGTTCAAAGTACAGCTCAATAGCCATTATGAATCTGCGTGCAGCACCTGCCTTGTCCTGGTCACCATCACCATGGAATGGCTTGGGACGAAGCAAGTCAAGTTTGGAAGGGCGAGGTGTATCAGATTCAGGGAATACCTTGGCAATGGTATCCGTTTTATCATGCAGCTCCTCATTCTCCAACACAACCTTATGCCTCAGCCAGCTGAACTTGAAGTTCCAAGAGCTTCTTGTCAGCCTCTGCCTTCTCCAGCTGAATCCTCACAGCAGCGAGGTCAGCAGCTGCAGCAGCATCAGAGGATTTAGCCTGCTTACCCTTCTTGGTAAGAACACCAGATCCAACACGAGCCCGGGCAACGGCCTCGCCAGGAGGAGCAGGGGGAAAGACGTCACCAGAGGCGGCGCCTTTCAGGCGAAAAATAGTACCTTGAGAAACCAACTCCGGCGGCAAAGTGCCGAAGTTGACAGGAACCGCGGCCTCAGCCGATTGAGTGATCTCACCAGACTCAGCAACGTCTGGTAGATCAACGTCAGATGAATCTGACACAGCCAACTTCTGAAGCTGGGAAGCAGGGTCTGAAATGACAGAGCCCTGTGCGACAACAGTGTCGACAATAGCCATGGCTAGCAGATACGACGATCGTTATGGGCAGCGGAAAGCGACAGAGGACTATCTCAGGAAAGCTCCGAGAACCAAGTTGTAATGTTCAAGGGAGTTCCAGCGTAGATAGCCGTGTGAGATGCAACACGAGTTGAGTTGTTCAGTGCAGCAGGGACTTAACCAGCCTGGTTAAACCAGGGGCATGGCCAGCGGCAGCGGGCCATCCTGGGCTGCGGGCATTCACGTGTACTCAGACACGTGGCAGCTATGACATCTTGACAAGCCTTACGGTGTAAGACCAGGTGTTACACCGTCAGCGGTGCTACAATTTTGGACTGAACTTGATCAGGGAAAACATTCCGAAGATCACAACTAGAGTCAGCGAGGGATTCGATGTATTCGTGATGGAGTTGTAATGATTACACTTGTACACAACTTCGCCCTTGTAACGAGCCAAGTTATTTTCATACACACTCTTAGCCAATATTGGCAATATTAATGCAACATGATCAGCTGCATGCTGCTTAGCATCAACGGGGTCGTCTTCGGACGCCTCGCTATCACTGCTAGAATACTGCTTCCTCTTTTTCTTTGCATGCTTCTTCTTTTTCTTTGGTTCACCTCTGCTTCGCGCGTACATGGAAAATTCACATCGGCTAGGGTTTTGAGCAGTGGGGGCAATGCCGACTTTTTCTGGGGACAGAGGGCGTCCCTGAGCCTCTGACGCTTGTATGACGTGAAACCGCGATTTCGCAGCGCTACTGCTAGCGCATTGCAACAGGTTTATCTGAGTTACGACGCTTATTGCTGAGACTGTGCAATTCTCTAGCTATTCACTCTTTTGTAGACATAAAGCGGTTGCAATGCGCATAGCGTACCCGTCTGAGTACGAAGCCTTTGAGGCATTGCAGACCGACTTTTCGTCGCTGCGGCAAAGTGAAATCTTGCGAGCAGCTGCAAAATCATCTCTGGTAGGCCTTGCAAGTGTTTGATGCCTCTATGAGCAGCATTGGCCGCTTCCTGATCAAGCTAGCATTCCCGCACATGACAGTTTCTCACCAAACCTGCAGCTTGAGCAGGCCTTATATAGATTGAGCTAGCAGAATGGGTTCCTTTACATGTGGGACACATATGTCCGTCATGTGACATGGAATGTGCTTGTGGAAACAGCATTGTCAACAGTATAGACAGGGTAGCCTCAACAAGGCTGTCATGGAAAGTAGCATACCAAGCCTGATGTGCAGTCCTACCTGTTTACCAGGCATGTCAATCAAGCAGCTATAGGTCCACCCACAGCTGATGTAATGCCAGACAATGTGCTGTGCTTATCAGTGGTGACCAAAGGCCAGTTCAAGTGTATGTAAACACAACACCTAAAAGCAACAAGGTCGTTAGCAGATTTGTGGTGATGGGCAGCACGCTGAGCAGGGTGTGCAGGAGCAGAGGGACTTGCGATGAGTGTAGCTGTTGTTGGTTCTTGCTCAGCCAAGCCCAATGTTGCCCACTCACTCCCAATGCTCAATTGTGACCCTGTACAACAGCATTGTTGTCAGCCACACCTTTTGACATGGCTAGGCAGCGCTGAAAACAAGCTGCAAAAGAATGGTCTCACCTGTGCACTGGTGGTCATTGCCTCTGCATTGCACCAGACCTAGAGGATGTCCAGGCACTGCACAGCTCTCTGTATACATGACATCAAGTTAGCATGTCAGCCAATGGCTTGATGATTGAGCTAGAAGCTTGATGCCATAACCATGTACAATAACATCAGCCATGATCGCTCCTGATATGTCAGTCTGATTGCAGGCTAAGTGCATGCTGCCATGTTCTGGACTTCTCTGTTGCTGCAAACAGCTGGTGCTTGCTGGCTGTGCAACCCTCCTTTCCAGTTGTGGCAGCACAAACATAAGTAGCGTCAGCCAAAGGACACAAAAGCTGCAAGCAAGACTTCAACTACCAGCACCTGTGTGGCGAGTACTAGTGTGGGTTTGGTCTCCCTTATCCTCATTTCGCTTTGCACATGCTGGGGGATTGAGCAAGATGTCTGTGCACAAGACCAAGTGGAGATACAGGTCACAGAAGCAACCATGGTGGTGTTAGGTTTGTTGACCTAATGCGTAGGTAAATCAGTTTAATACATGACAGTCTGCCCTATTTGCCAGTCTGTCTCTCTCTGGTCTCCTGCCGGGGGCTGTTTTCGGTAGACATGCTCGATTTGACCTGATTGAAGGCCTTGTTGCTGCCTTGTTGCTGATCACCTTGTGAGCTGCTTGCAAGCAAGGTAAGTGGCTACCTAGCGCAGCAGGGCATTCTGGCAAGCCAATCACTTGAAGACACATTTTCTAATCGTCTGACACATAGCCGGTTCTAGGACTGCTGCGGAATTGCTTGCTGCAGATACAACAGCGCTGGCCAGCTGTCACCATGCCGAGGCCACTTTAGACCCGTAAACTGTCGTGAGTTGCTCCTAGACCTTACTTCGGCAGCGAATAAACATATTTGAAGCATGTAGCGGCAGGATCGCGGTGACAACGGCGATTTTGGCATCGTTCCAAGATGCAGTAGGCTGCACGTCCTACATCCCCAAAACTTTTTTTGGGTATCAAATCAATCCCCAGACCGCGGCATTGAGCTAGGTCAAAAGTCAACGCATGAGGTGGGTCAACATGCTTTCGCAGCACGCACATCACACAGAACACCGCAGAACAAATTTGCCTCCTCGGCACATAGCCTGCGACACTCGTTTGCGTCTGTAGTCGCCTCAGCGTCAATCTCACTGCTCGCAGCTTTCGCTATCTGTTTTGCGAGTTTTGAGGCGTCCACTATACAGATCTGCGCTTGTTGCAGTACAACCATGAACGATCAATTCAAAGTTCACCAGCCCGACGTGAGCATCGAAGCAAAAGCAACATACCATTCGATTGGTTTCTGTACGGCGCTCAGCCGGTGCTTTCCCGCTTCTACATAAACGTTTCAGTAATGTGGTTCATGCAGCGTGATACTTCTGGTAGGGCGCAAGCTGCTGCCAGCTTTCTCGACAACCAACGGTGAGATCCTGCTGCGCTCAACAGAACTGTGTACTCCGGCTGTTGCTTATGTCAACCGTGTCCCCAGTTGTCTTGCCTGAGCTGGTTTGCTATCTGCAACAGGCCTGCAAAAAAGCGCCACTTACTGCTACGAGTACGTCCACTCAGGGACTGGCTGCACACTGGTCACGAATCAGCTGTCTTCTGCATTGTTCATCCAGCCCTGAGAATCACGCTCATGGTTGTTGATGCCAGGGCCAACATTGTGTGCAAGGCATTGCCGGACTGACAGAGACGCAAGCTAGTGCTGACATTCAACCGCAAGCTCACTTATCTCCTGCATAAAAGCTGCATTCAGTGCAACTAGCGTGCAAGCATCTCATATGATGAGCGAGCAACTGTGCTGCAGGGCTTCAGAGTTTCAAGGACCACTTGATTTTCTTTTTGAGCCACACAAGGTCAGTATGCACCACAACATCACCATCTATGCTGACCTATTTTCATTGCTTCAGCATATCCAGTGCTCAGTGCCTATGGTATCCGGTTCAAAGCCTATATACACTGGCATTTCTAATTTGCAGGCCTCAACACACTCCTTGGCTGCAAACCCTCTGCCATCACAGTCAAACACACGGAGGCCTCCAATCCGTTTTGCCACCCAAGGTCATGGCATTGCTCACAAACACAACGTGATTCATCTAAATCAAAGTAAATAGTCTGTCTTTGACTTTTTGACCTTGCTACTTGTATACGGGGCTGCTGTCTACGCATACAACCAGCAGTGCTGTGCAGGCTCTTGCCCTAAGCAATCAACACGCTGCTGCAGCTGCACAACCAGAGCCCAGGTGAGAACGGAAAGTCCAATAGAAAGCAGAGCACATTGTCACATTGAGTGCGCTTTGCAGGCTGCCTGATGCTAGACAGACCAGGTCCCAAACAGTGCAGCAGGTGGGTCTGTACAACAGTATGGTATGCACACACAGGCAGTTGACCTGCAAACTCAAAGGGCCACCAGTATCCTGATTCTGCTAACATGATGTGCACTGTAGCGTGGTTACACTGCCAGTGAACCCAACAGTACACAGGGTTTGCTGCATGGTGAGGAAGAGCACAATTTATGTGAGGGGCAAGCATCAGGCACAGCAGTTAGCTGTGCAGCTGACTGGATAACACCACTTTTGTTTACTTGCTCTGATAGTTGTATATTGGCGGCCAGCACGACATAGCTCACATTTCCTGTGCCTCTTGCTCAGGTCACAATGATGTGGCGGAACAAGCTTCTGGAAGGAAGCAGCTACACCAAAGCTTCCGGCGTGCCGAGCCCGGCTTGGTATCAGAGATGCAAGCTATGGCAAACGCAGCCCACACACATCATGTTGAGGATCAACATGATAGAGACTTTTTGGCTGAAGCTTGGGAAGAACATCAGTACACTTTTTGACTGAACTTATTGTGCTTGTTTTGTCACAGTTCTACTTATCGAAATGCTATATTGTGGTGCGTGTGGCTGGCACGGCAGAACATGACTCTTGTGACGTCTGTTGTTGTGATTTGCAGGGGAGAAGGAAAATCGAGACAAGCTTGACGCCCTGATGCACATGAACAGCGCCATGTCTGAGCGACTTCTACGCTCAGAAGAACGTGGAGAGCTCATGTTGAGCATGATGGAAAATTTGGTAAAGACCTGCTTATGCATTGCGCCACGGCACATGGTGCCTGTCAAGAGCTGCTTTACATAATCAAAAATGTTTCTGTGTGTGCAACCTACTGCTGCGCCCCCACCGTGTCGCTGCCTGCCTTGCAGTCCTCAGGAATGGCGTAGATCAAGTCCCCTCTTCAAGTTGTTTACAAATGACCCGCTTGAACTGCAGACAAAACAGGCCAGCAAAAAGGGAGATGCTGGGCTGCTGGAGCGCACAGAGCGCACAGCGCTACTTCACCCCATCCTAACACACATGCTGCGGTGCACCATGTACCCAACTGACACAGAACTTACCAAGGCCATCCTTCTCTATGCTGGAGTGTCCAGCCTTCAAGACTTCAAGAAACGATATGCTCCTGACTTTAGGGGATTATCAACAGCTCACCCCCCTCTGCTGCAGGCCCTGAAGTCAAAGGTCTGCCGTCAAATTGGGCAGACTGGTTGCTGCATTTGCTGTTGTGTTGCCTGTGACTGTCCTGCCTGCAATGATGGCACTGAATGGCATGCATTGCCCACATATGCCTCTGCAATCATAAGAGGTCACACATTGCATAGTACTACAAAACAGTCAACCAGACAATCTACTTGGCGCTCTTTGGCATGCCCACAGCTGTTTTGAAGCATTACAATGCAGCTTTTTCGCCACAACTTCTAAGCAAAAAGATTGAGGAGCTCAATCTTGTTTTGTTTGTGTTTGCAGGCCAGGTCACAGATCAAGAACAATCTGCGTTACAAGGCAGCAGACATAGTGCGCACACAGGCCAAGTTAGCATACCAGCGTGCTATTGACCGCACAGCACACACAGCAACACATGTCACCAAGGCAAGCCTGCTGACTGGTAAGTCATACTATGCATGTGAGCATGCACATGTTCCTGGAGTTTGTGTCTCATGAGTATGCAAGCCATGTTACCATGCAAGAATGTGGTGTGTACATTATGAAGTGGCGACGTTGCATTGGCAAGTTTGATTCATCATGTATACATAGCTCATGCCAGTTATTGAAGTCTTTGAGGTTGTCATGCAGGCGCTGCTTTTAGAGACCTGCCCAATGGTGTCTGTGACCACCCAGCGTCTGAAGCTTGCGTCAAGGCCTACCATTCATGGGTTGGTGTTGGTAACCATAGCTTGGATTCCATCAGCCTTGCAGTGGGTGAGCTGGGCTTTATCACTAATGAGGTGAACATGTTGACACTGCACAGCCTTATCTAATGTGTATATGCCAGCACCAAGCTTTGTCATTCTCCACAAGATTTGGTGTATCGGCCATAGCCTTATATTCTGCATTGCAATGTCTCTGGGACCATGTCACAAGTGCGCACACACTCATTGTCTTGTAATACCAGTAGCAGTCATGATGCAAATGATTTGTCAAGTGGCACACTGCAGATCTACAAGCATATTCTGAATGCATGCAGGTACAAAAGCAGCTGTCAGATTCAGTAGGTGACAAACATCAGAAGAAGAACGACAAGCATGATGATGACAAGCATGCTGTCGCGCATTATGCTGAGGAGCTAGACACAGTTTTGGGATGCGAGGATGGCCCTAAGCCCAGATTCCATGTTGTGGATATGGCTGAGCTTCCTCAGCCAGACATACCAGAGGTTGAACCAGCATCAGAAGTTTAAGCACACAAAGCAACAGTTCACCACAAACTGCAAGGATATGGCCATAGCATGTCTTTGTGCACAGCAGTTTGCTGGGTTTCTCTAGATTGACATTGTCTGCCGCAGGTGGGCACATGCTCACCATAGGCAATAAGTTTTATGCTGTTCATCACTCAACACATGATGTGTAGTCTCAGTTTTATGGTGTTTTCAAAGCTGGTCATGTTTACAGACATTGAGCATTGCAATCAGGTCCAACAAATGCTCAGCGTTTGGGTCATCTTGGGACAGGTATCTCCTAGGTAGTAGCCATACAACACAGCCATGCTGCGGGCATGCCAGCTCAGTTTGTAGGGGTGTGTTTAGCAAGGCTAGAATGCCAGCAAACCAACTG
>JAABUT010004998.1_pt1 | contig 10137 bp, 12 predicted proteins | sample 5559281 | NCBI WGS metagenome assembly JAABUT01 (sample SAMN10711880, study PRJNA513359) | rock metagenome | isolation source: Antarctica rocks | place: Antarctica: Victoria Land, Ricker Hills nord | collected 2016-01-04 | reverse complement strand
ACTTTAAAACCATATTTGATGGCCGTAAATTTCATCTCAATCTGGAAAGCATAACCTACAAATTGGATTTTGTTTAACGGGATGGTTTCCAGCACTTTCCGGCGATAACATTTAAAACCGGCCGTGGCATCCTGAATATCAATGCCGGTGATGAAACGAACGTAAACAGAGGCAAAATAACTCATCATCACGCGGCTCATCGGCCAATTAATCACGTTGACGCCTTGGATATACCGCGATCCAATGGCTACATCTGCACCATCCACACAAGCCTGGCGCAAGCGCAAAAGATCATCCGGGTTGTGTGAAAAATCGGCATCCATCTCATAAATAAAATCGTAATGCCGATCTGTAGCCCATTTAAAACCAAAAATATAAGCGGTTCCCAAGCCTTGTTTTCCGCTGCGTTCATGTATAAACAAAGTTTCGGGATAAATGCTTTGGAGGGATTTGACAATGGCAGCTGTGCCGTCCGGCGAACCGTCATCAATAACAAGCACATGAAAATCATGCATCAGCGAAAACACTTTATGCAGGATGCGTTCTATATTTTCTTTTTCGTTGTAAGTGGGGATGAGGACAAGACTATCGGGCACTCTCTAATTTTTTAGTGGTAAAAACAGTATGATATTTATGGGTTTGCCTGCGGATTGATCAAATCGCTGCCTAAATGGCCTGGCTCCGAAGTTAAATCCTCACCAACCAGATAGCTTTTCTCTTTAATGTACGGACTGACAAGTATAAACAGCAGTACAAAGAAAAACATGATCGCTACAAAAAGCCAAAAATATCTATCACCTGTAAAATATGCAAACATACCTTTATTAGCAATATTTACATTAATCAGGGTTGTAAAAAAAGTACCGACAGAATAAGTCAAATACCAGATTGCCGTCATGGTGCTTTTCATCGATGGCGGAGATTGCGTGTAGGCATATTCCAAACCGGTGATAGAAACCATTACTTCACCGGCAGATAAAAAGGCATAAGCCAGAATTTGCCACCAAACAGAAGGATGCAAACCGGCATCAATTTCACCTTGCAACAAAGCTATAATTACAAAACTAAACGCTGTGACAAATAAACCTGTACCAATTTTTTTGAGTGACGTAAATTTAATACCCATTTTGTTGACCAGCGGATAGATGCCATAATTAAAAATCGGGATCATCAGCAATAAAAACAAAGCGTTAACAAACTGGATTTGTGAAGGTAAAATTGTCAGCCCGAAAATACCAAGGTTCAAATTCAGTTTTTGTGATTGCAGCACCCATTCCGAGCCGTTCATGTCCCACATTCCCCAAAAAATCGGGATGAAAGCGAAAACTGCAATTACGCTCCAAACGGCTTTGATGGCTTCAACTTTTTCAAAACCGTATTTGTCAATTGCCTGCTGCCATGCTGTTTTTATCGGGTCTTTTTTGGATAGATAAGCAGCCAAAACAAAAAAGTTTATCGTTACAAAATTGTCCTTTTTGATGCCGCCGGGCGGAAGTTTGGTGTACAATTTCCTTCCTGAAAAAAAGATCAAAGTGGCCAAAGCCATTAAAATCCCAGGAACACCAAATGCCCATGCCGCACCTGCTTTTTCATAAATCAAGGGGATCAACAATAAGCTGATCATCGAACCGGCATTGATGCTGAAATAAAACCAGCCGTAAATGCTGCTCATCAGGTGCTTGTTTTTATGGTCGAACTGATCGCCGACGTTGGCTGATACACAAGACTTTATGGCACCTGCAGAAAATGCGATCACCACTAAACCTGTTAAAAAACCAGGCAGCGAAGTATCAAACATGGATAAAATAAAATGTCCAACCGTATAAATGATAGAGCCGATCAGGATAACTTTATATTTACCAAAAAACCAATCAGCCAGGATTGCACCAAGCAAGGGCGTAAAATAAACCAGTGTAGAAAAAGCATGGTTAATGGCGTTGGCTTTGGCGTTGGCCGTAACTTCGGGCAAAGTATTGTAAAACTGGTGCACCAAAAACACAGCGATAATACTGCGCATTCCATAAAAGCTAAAGCGCTCGGCAAACTCATTGCCAATGATAAACGGAACACTTTTTGGGATCAGGCGTTTTTTGGGTTGAAGATTTTCCAGTGAAATCGTGTCTGCCATGCTGCTGCGTTAGATTTTTTTATAAAATAAAGTATTTTTACTGATAAAAACAGCAGTCCTGAAAGTATTTACTACGATTTTAACTTTTTTTTCGTTCGGTTTTTGCTGGAAATGAGGGAGTTACTTTCTTTCTAACATTTGTGATAGAATCCAAACGCTGCTTTTTTGGGTCAACATAATTTGCATCACGATCTTCCGGAATGTTGCGCATATCCAGATTCTGAACCAGATTCCAGCGACCGTTTTTCAGCTGATAGCCATCATAAGTTAAATCCGGACCGTAAAAACTGAAATCCGCTTTTACTTTCGGATCGCGCGGGGCCAAATGGTCAAACACAATCAAATTCCGGCTCGGCACAAAACGCAGCAACATGGATGCCTGGCGGCTATATTCAAACACAATCCTTTTACGGGTTTTTGAATTTTCATCAAATATCGGCAAACCAAAAACCGGTGCATTATTTTTGAAAGACAAAACTTCAATCACTTTTTTGGTCGTTTTAACCGTGTTGCCTTTCCAGCCGAGCAAAACATAATACGGGTTTTCTGTCCCGGCTTTAATAATTTTATAATATTGCGCGCCCAGCCATTTTTGCGCCGTAAAAGTAGAATCTTCCGGGTTTTTGATAAAAGGCGAATAATCCGTGAGCGGGAACATTTTTAAAGCACCGTTGGTATTGAGCTGAATAGTACCGTAATAGCGGAAACTACCATCTTCGTTCATCACGTTCCAGGTGAAAATCCTGAACTGGTTATCCGGCGCATAGATCAGCGATACTGTTTTTACCGAGTCAAATTTGTATTGATAAGAGCCGGGGATTTTCAGCGCATTTACAAACATGCGGATAAACTGATAATTGGCATTTTTGCGTTCCAGATCGTTCTCATTGTTCACCACAACAGAACCCAGGATTTTCAGGCTGTCTTCGTAGTTTTTTAATTTTGCGTGATTATCGGCCGGTGCTTGTTGTGCAAAACCGGCAAAGTGCAGCAAAAGTACGATCAGCAAAAGAACTGGCTTTATTTTCATTTTAATCCTCGGATTCATCTTCATGCAAAATAAACATTTGATCAGGGTAAAACGCTGCTTTTTTAATTAACGTGTTTTTGCTGTCGGTTTCTATATGCTGTTTTTATGGGCATAAAATTAAATTGCAAACCTTAAAATACGTAACACAGAAAATATCCTAAATTTGGCCGGTATTAATTTTTTTGATGGCAATCCTCAACTCTTCCCGACAAAAAGCTTTAATGCGCAAATTTGCATTGAACATCAAGTTTTTGATGATGTTTACTGCTGTTATTGTGATCATTTTTACCTTGCCTAAGCAGGCAAAGTTTCGGTACGAATATAGTAAAGGCCGCATCTGGAATCAAAAAGATTTGATCTCGCCCTACAATTTTGCCATTCTCAAAACCAACGCCGAGCAGGATGCCGACAAAGAAGCAGCTATCAAAAGTATCAGCCCGATTTATCAGTTGGACCCGCAAGTTGAAAAGCACGAACTGGAAAATTTTAAAAACGATTTTGAAATTAAATGGCATAATGCCGGTTTGAACGAGCCGCAAAAGGATAACTATTTACAACTCGGAACTAATTTATTATCAAATATTTATCAAAAAGGTGTGCTGGCTTTGAACAAGAGGTTTCAGCATACTGCAGAAAATTATAACGTAACCGTTCTCGAAAATAAAGTTGCCCGGAATAGCAATACGGCAACCTTATTTACCAGGGAAAGCGCACTCAGTTATTGCGATCAGTTTTTGAGCCGGCATACGGAAATAGACAAAACTTTTCTGATCGGGCTTTTGCAGGATCATATCCAGTACAACCTGAATTATGATCAGAACCTGACGCGACAGCTTGAAAGTGAAACCGTTGAAGGCATATCCCAAACGCGCGGAATGGTGCAAAAAGGAGAACTGATCGTGGCCAAAGGATCAATCATCAATCAGGACGTTTTCCAGAAATTAGAATCTTACAAAAAAGCTTTTGAAGATAATGTACACGTTACCGGTGATACAAAAATGGTGTTGCTGGGCCAGTTTCTGCTGGTTTTTTTGGTACTTACTTTACTGGTGATTTTCCTTTATATTTTTCGGAGGGATATTTATAATGATAATAGGCTGGTTGGTCTTATCTTGCTGGTAATCACTTCGATGCTTGTTACACTGTCTTGGGCAATCCTGTTTCAAATACCCAATTTATATTACATTCCGTATTGCATTGTGCCGATCATCATCCGGATTTTGTTTGATACGCGGCTGGCTTTGAACATTCACTTGTTAGTTGTTTTGATTGCCGGGTTTTTTGTACCCAACAGTTTTGAATTTGCCTTTTATGAACTTACGGCCGGCATGGTTTCTATTTACAGTATCAAAAACCTGATCCGCAGAGAACAGTTTCTGATTTCTGCCTTGCTGATTCTGGGCTGTTATTTGGTTTCATTTCTGGGGATTTCTTTTATCCGCGAAGGTAATTTCGGTGCCATCGACTGGAATGATTTTTTGCCGTTCATCGTCAGTGTTTCTTTAACGCTGCTGGCTTATCCGCTTATTTATGCTTTTGAAAAAGTTTTTGGCATCACTTCGGATATTACGCTGATCGAACTTACCAATACCAATTCTTCCCTGCTGCGTGACCTGGCTTTCAGTGCGCCGGGCACTTTTCAGCATTCTCTGCAGGTTGCAAATCTGGCAGAAACGGCTATTTACACCATCGGCGGCAATGCACTTTTGGTGAGGGCAGGAGCTTTGTACCATGATATTGGCAAGATAGAAAACCCGCAGTTTTTTATTGAAAATCAAAATCAGGGTTTTAATCCGCATGATAAATTACCTTACGAAGAAAGTGCACGCGTGATCATCCGCCATGTGCAAAAAGGCGTGGAGATTGCCCGAAAGAAGAATTTGCCGGAAATTATTGTTGATTTTATCCGGACGCATCATGGAAATACGCGGGTTGACTTCTTTTATCAGTCTTTTTTAAAAAATTTCCCCGAAAAAATAATCGACGAAAATACTTTCCGCTACCCTGGCCCAATTCCTTTTTCTAAAGAAGCGGGCGTTTTAATGCTGGCAGATTCTGTTGAAGCCGCTTCCCGTGCCTTAAAAGAACCCAACTTCAAATCGATTAATGACTTGGTAGACAGGCTGGTAAACTACAAACTGGAACAAGGCCAGCTGAAAAACAGCAACATCACCCTCCGGGAAATTGAAACTGTAAAAAGCATTTTTAAAAAGATGCTGATGAGCATTTACCATGTGCGTATTGATTATTAAACCGGTTTAAACCGATTCCTGAAAAACCCTTCCACTTGCCAAGGATTGTACAATACTTCTTTTATCCCTGTAAAATTGACGTTTGTATTTTCTTTTTTACCCAAAAGCACCATTAACTTGATTTTTAGGTGATAAAAGAAGCATCGAAAATATAACAGATAAAATTTAAACAAGTGCTTGATAATATTTTTTGCCCGGGAAATTGAATTACTATATTTGCACTCCTAAAAAAAGCATTGCCGCCGAAGGAAGCAAATAGGTGAGGTGCCTGAGAGGCCGAAAGGATCAGTTTGCTAAACTGACGTACGGGAAACTGTACCGAGGGTTCGAATCCCTCCCTCACCGCCAATTTAGATAACAAAATGAATTAAAAGCCTGCAAATCAAATGATTGCAGGCTTTTGTTTTTTAGTCAAAATCTCGTTTTATTCACTAATTCGCACTAAAAAAGTGCGTAATTCGGTGAGTACTTTTGAGGTTTTATCTTACTCACCGAATTGCTTATAACTAATTGATAAACAAGATGTTGATAAACCGAACATCTTGACTGGTGATACCTGCAAAGCTAAATTTGTTTCAATTAATGTTAAAAACATGAAAACTAATTTCAGCTTGCTTTTCTACATGAAAAAGCAAAAAAAGTACGAATCAGGCCCGGCAGCAATTTACATGCGTATTACGGTCAACGGAAAATGATCAGAAACATCTATAGGACGGCACTGTGATCCAGTGCGATGGAACGCCAATGCAGGTCGTGCAAACGGGACGAAAGAGGATATTAGGTCATTTAATGCTTATTTGGACGATTTGCAAAAGAAAGTATATGAGGCTCATCGTCTGTTAACAGAAGTTGACGAATTGGTTACGGCCGAAACCATCCGTAATAAGTTTTTAGGGAAAACTGAAAGACCTCATTCTTTAATTCAAATATTCGAGAATCATAATGAAAAGATGGAGACACTCATTTGCAAACAATATAGTAAAGGAACCTTCACCTGTTTTCAGACTTCTTTAAAACACACCCGCAATTTTTTTAAAATGGAAGTATAACCTAAATGACATAAATATTAAGGCTATAGACCATGCCTTTATTATGGAATACGACTTTTATTTACGTTCTAAATGCAAATGCGCTAATAACTCCACTGTAAAAAATATCAGAAACTTTGGTAAAATAATCCAAATCTGCATGGCAAACAAATGGATAGTTTCTGACCTCTTCATGAACTATAAAGACACTATGAAACCGGTTGATCGGGTTTATCTTACTAATGATGAATTACAGGAATTGGCCGATAAAAAGCTGGCAACAGATCGCTTGATGCATGTAAGGGATATTTTTTTATTTTGTTGTTTTACCGGCTTGGCCTATGCAGATGTAAAAAAATTAAGCAAGTGTAACGTGGTAAAGGGAGTAGGACGGTAAAAATTGGATTGAGGTAAAAAGGCAGAAAACTAATACTCCATCCAAAATACCGTTACTGCCGGCTGCTATTACCATTCTACAACGTTATGCTGATCATCCAATTTGTCAAAGTAGTGGCAGAATTTTACCTGTATTAAGCAATCAGAAAATGAATGCCTACTTAAAGGAAATAGCCGACTTATGCGGAATAGTTAAACCTATAACTTTTCATATCGCCCGTCACACTTTTGCCACTACTGTAACGCTTTTAAATGGGGTTCCAATTGAAAGTGTTTCAAAAATGTTAGGTCATACTAACATCCGGATGACACAGCACTATGCCAAAATATTGGATGTTAAAGTTGGCGAAGATCTGGCGCTGCTTAAACAAAAGCTAACGGCAAGTAAAATAAAATCTCATCCAGGCAAAGGATTATCAAATAACGGTTAGTATAATAAAAAGTAAAAAAAAGTATCTTTTATTATGAGTAACAAATTAGCAATTCCCGAAGAAAGGATATTAAGGAAAATCATTTTGATCAGGGACGAGAAAGTAATTCTAGACGTGCACCTTGCCGAATTATACGGCGTGGAAACCTGGGCATTGAAACAGGCCGTCAAAAGGAATTTAGATAGGTTCCCGTTCGATTTTATGTATGAACTCACGGCGCAGGAAGTTGAGGAAGTGGTATAACAAAATGTGATACCACACAAAAAATTCTTTGGCGGTGCAAGCCCCTACGCCCTTACTGAAACAGGGGTAGCCATGTTGAGCAGCGTATTAAAAAGTGATAAAGCGGTTGAAATGAATATCCTGATTATCCGCACGTTCGTAACATTGAGGAAAATGGCTCTAAATTATCAGGAGATCATGCAGAAACTTGAGGCAATGGAATCAGGAAACAGCAAAAAATTTAAAGAAATTTATGAAGCCTTAAATTTTTTGTTAAGCCCTACTAATCCGCCTCCGTTGTTATTCAATTAGTCTGCTTTTTTAAAAAAGTCCAATAATTCTTTTGGCTCTGCTTCAAGTGCTTTGGCGAGTTCTATCAGTGTCAATAAAGTAATATTGATTTTACCATTTTCTATTTTTTGTATATCGCCGAAATCAACATCACAGTGCAAAGCCATTTTTCTATAGGTCAAATGCTTAGCAAGTCTTAATGCTTTGAGGTGATTTCCAAATTGTATTAAGACTTCCTTACCAGTTTCGCTAACCATTTGTTCCTTGTGGAATGATTAGGAAAGATGAAATATAATTAAATCATAACCGTTGGTGAATAACCCAACAAATCTTAAATTTGCTTAATCAGACACACAAAACAGATTTGACAATTAGTTTTTAACTCTTAGTTACTTTAAAATATGGATTCCAGCCAATCACTTTTAGAAAAGTTAGAAAAACTATTTGGCGAAGAACCACTCAGCCCACTTGATGAAGAACTTTTCAAATGGTTCATGTTTGCTTATCTCGGTGGTGGAAAGGAGATAAAGAATTTGGATAGTTTGAATTTTGAACTGTTTAAAGATAAATTTACTTTGTTAATTGAAGCCATTTATCTTTGGCATCAGGATGAACGATAAAACCATATCATTTGGTTGCGATTCTATTTTGAGTTTTATGATCGTTACGTGTATTTAGCGGTATTTTGGCGGAGTAAAAAGTCATACTTTACTTTTTCTAAGTAAAATAGATACAAGAGATAATGATTAATAGCAATGAAAACTTCAAACACCGCTTACTTTGATGAACGTAAAACGCTAATCAAAGTATTTATTCTAAACATCACTCTATTTATTATTGAAATAATATTTGGAATAACAGGCAAATCTATGGGGCTTATCTCAGATTCGTTTGATATGCTGGCCGATGCCTTGGTTTATTTCTTTAGCATACTGGTAATTGGAGGCAGTCTACAAAGCAAGAAGAAACTAACGCTTTATACAGGTTATTTTGAACTAATCATTGCTTTTATTGGTTTTGCGGAGATTATAAGACGATTATTAGGGGTCGAAGAACAGCCACATTTCCAAACTATGATTGGTATTTCACTGTTGGCATTAGCATCCAATTTAACGACAGTTTATTTGTTTAAAAGATTGAAAAGTGAAGAAGTACACATCAATGCCAGCAGGATATTTGCCTCTAATGATTTGTTGGCTAATATTGGGGTAATCCTTGCCGGTATAATTGTTTATTTTACTCATTCCAATAAACCTGATTTAATTATCGGCTTTATTGTATTTCTGATTGTGTTAAAAGGTGGAATAAAGATTATAAGAAAGCCCCGTTAATGTCTCATTATTTATTCCATATATAATAAAAAATGTATTGATGTTATAATGAATTACACAAAACTAATAAAACAAGGAATTTACTTAGAATACGCAACCTTAATATGGAATATTATTGGCGTGATGTTGCTATTTTTTATTGCGCCGTCTACCCATTCGGTTGCCTTGATTGCTTTTGGATTTGACACCCTGCTTGAAATCGGAGCCTCCACAATTGTAATTTGGGAATTAACCGGGATAGCAGAGAACCGCCAAAAAGTTGCATTGAGGTATTTAAGTATTGCTTTCTTTCTATTGGGATTATACTTGCTTATTCAAAGCAGCTATAATTTATACAATCATGTTTTAACTGTTCAATCAAATTTAGGCATCTCCTGGCTAATATTAACCTTTCTTGTTATGTTATTACTGGCTTATAAGAAATATCAGGTAGCTAAAGAAATTAATAATAAGGTACTATTAATTGAGGGGCGGGTAACTTTAGTTGATGCAGCTTTGGCCTTTATAGTTCTGATGGGTTTTCTTTTAACTGCGTATTTAGGCTGGTGGTGGACGGATAGCCTGGCAGGAATAATTTTAATGTTATATTGTTTTTTGGAGTCAAAACATGCCTGGAAAGAGTCATGTTATTAAACTAAAGTCTCTATATCCTCATCATTAAGTAAAATTAATATGTGCTTTTTAAAGGTTGTTATTTAGATTTGTTTAAACTTTGATTTGGAATTTAAGCCCTGTTTAAATTCAGGTCAAAAATATTCATAATGCTTCTTTTATGCCTGTAAACTTTGTGCCGGTATTCAATACGGAACAAAAATCCCGGAGGTTTCCTGTTTTTTAGGTGATAAAAGAAGCATGAAAAATCAATCGGACATAATTTAACAGGCTTAAATTAAGTTTAAACAACTTAGAGCCTGTTTAAATTTTATTCAATAATAATTTTATGGCTGATAGTTTGACCATTTCTTCGGATGTTTCCATCAGTAGTTCATAGTTCCTGCACAACCTTCGGTCATTATCGAACCATGAAA
>JAABUT010004997.1_pt1 | contig 10138 bp, 9 predicted proteins | sample 5559281 | NCBI WGS metagenome assembly JAABUT01 (sample SAMN10711880, study PRJNA513359) | rock metagenome | isolation source: Antarctica rocks | place: Antarctica: Victoria Land, Ricker Hills nord | collected 2016-01-04 | reverse complement strand
CGCCAGGTAAACGTCGAGCGCTCCCGGCGTAACCGGAAGGTGGACTATTTCCGACTCGGTCCGCACCGGTCAGCCAACAGCCGTGCGCAGCCTGGCCAGCGCTCGGCGTCCGGCGCGCGCCGCGCGGACCACGGGGGCCGAGCGGTGCACCGGCGGGACGAGCAGCCCGAGACGTTCCAGCCGGCGCTTCTTGAAGTACCGCTGCGGCCCGTGCTCCTGTACATAAGCCGCGGCCGCGTCACGCAGATCCGGGTTGCGGGTGGACTGCATGCAGAAGCCGACCGCCGCGACCAGCGCGGCCACGTCGGCATCCGGCGGGTCGGCAATCGTGCCGTCCGGGCCGAGCCGCGGGATCATGGCGTCGACGATCGTGGCCGGAATGCGGTTGCTGTTCTGGTAGGGCGTGATCCGCTCGAGCACCAGCCCGGTACTCGTCGACGCCACCGGGATCCCGAAGTAGTGGCCGGCGGTCAGCAGTGCGGTCGAGAAGCACGACACCACCAGCTCCGGGCGGGCCGCGGCGAACCAGGCCTCGGCCGGCAGCCCGTCGTCGGCCACCGACAGCTGCACGCCGAGGGCCGCCGCGCCGGCCCGAAGCCGGCGCACCTGCCCGCGCCCCACGGCCGGGTGCGGCCGGAACACGACGTGGCGGTGGCCGGCCGCCGCGAGCGCGCCCAACATCCCGATGTGCACTTCGGCCTCCTCGTCGGCGGTGAGCAGGTCGAGGGCCCCGAGGTACTGGCCGACGACTACCGGCAGCCCGGCGTCCCCGTCGACCGCGGGCTGCGGCAGCTCGGCCAGGACCTTCGCGAACGCGCTGTCCGGGATCGGCTGCGCGTCCACCTCGTTCTCACGCAGCAGCAGCGGCCGCACGGACGGCACGAGGTCCAGGTACAGCAGTCGCTGCGTCCGGCGCCCGACGTCGGCCGTGAGGTCGCTGCGCGTCGGGCCGTAACTCATCAGCCCGTCGGAGTACACCGTGATGGGGCACTCGCGAATGAGCGTGGCGATGCTGCGGGCGGGCGCGACGGCGAGGGACTCCACCACCAGTTCGCGGACCCCGTCATCGAGCCCGAGCTCGCGGCGGACCAGCCGGGACAGCAGCGGCACCTCGCTCGCCGGCGGGACCCAGTCCGCCGGGTGCAGCGGCGCGATCACGTCATTCCAGCAGATGATGTCGTCGAAGCGCTGGCGCAGCGGGTCGAAGCCAGGCGACTCGTCGAAGCGGGTCGTGATCTCCGGTATGCGGGCGTTGGTGGACACGAGCAGCAGGCGCCGCTCCGCCCGCTCCCCGAACAGCCCCGCGTCGATGGCTGCGGCGATACTCATCGCACCGAATAGCGTCGAGGCGTAGAAGACGCGTGTCGTCATGCGGCGGCCAGCGACCGACGGATCGGTTTCGGCAGCATCGGGCGCAGCAGGATCAGCCGCTGATCGGTGGGCATCTCGGCCAGCAGCGTGGCGTGCGGCAGCCCGGCGAGGATCTCGCGGGCCCGGGTGCGCATCGCCCGGCGCAGTGTGAACGTGAACCGGTCGTCCGTGCGGATCTGGTGGGCGAGGACGGCGAGGAACTGGCGGATCGCCTTGGGCCGCAGCTCGGGATCGTCACGCACCTGGTCGAGGACCATCGCGAACGCGTCCAGAAAGTCCAGCTGTCGCACGTCGCCGATCTGCGTCAGGGAGTTGGGCACGAGCCGCCGGTAGAACACGCCGGCCAGGGACGCCACGGCGTAGCTACGCGCCTCACGGTGCAGCCGCCAGATCCATGGCCGGTCCTCGGCGGTGTGCAGGCTGCCTGGGAACTGCAGCAGCGAGCCCAGCTCACGGCGGTACACGCCCGCCCAGGCGTACGGGTAGTCGACCATCGTCGGCGCGAACGCCGGCAGGATGCCCGAGCGCGGATCGAGCACGACGCCGCGGCGGGCCTCCGGCGCCCGGTGCATCACCCGGGCGCGGTCGCGGACCTGCACGTGGTCGACCCGCACGAAGTCACAGCCCAGCCCGTCGATCGCCGATACGAGATCGCGCAGATATCCGGGCGCCAACCAGTCGTCGCCGTCCAGGTACGTCACGTAGCGGCCCTCCGCCGCCGCCAGCCCGACGTTGCGCGCATCGGCGAGCCCGACGGCCGTGTCGTGTCGGATGACGCGCAACCCGGGCAACTCGACGACGGCTTCCGCGATGATCTGCGGGGTCGCGTCGCTGGAGCCGTCGTCGACGACGACGAACTCGAACTGCGGGTCGGCGTTGCGCTGCAGCGACGTCAGGGTGTCGGGCAGGAAGGGCTCCACGTTGCGCACCGGGATGACGACACTCAACATCGGCTCGTCGACCACGCGCCGATGATCGCGATGCCCGGCGACGTAGACGTGATGGCCACGCAGACGCCAGCCCGCGAACAGATGAGCGGCAGGTGACGAGGTACGGCCGCGCGCAGCGCCGGCCACGTCACCCGCCGTGTGCGGTTCACGTGCACGTCGGGGACTGGCTACCTGAGGGGGGCCCGGCCGCCAGATCGCGTTCGTAGCGTCCGCAGAATGGTGTACGTCGCGACGATCCGGCCGTGGCCACGCGGCGGCCTCGCCGTGACGCAGTGAGCGTCGTGAGCCTCGTCGCCGCGCGCGGCGACGCCCGCGCCGGGACCGGGTCGGGCTGGGACGTCGAGGTGCTCGCGGACTCGGACACCCGCTGGAAGTGGGGCGCCCACATGGCCCGCCGGCTGACGCCGGGAGCCCGCCCCCGGCTGCACGGCACGCTCCTGCTGGGCCGCTCGACCCCGACGTCGCGCCAGCTACGCGACGTCGGGGTGGCGGCAGAGTCACTACGCCGCGCCACCCTGCGCGACGCCGTGGCCCGCCTCGCGGACACCGATGCCGAGGTGGTGGTGCTCGCCTGCGTCGGCGGCACGGTGCAGGCACTCCTGCAGGCGCTCGCGCACGCGTGGGCGGTCCGCCCCACCCGCCCGGCGGTGGTGACGGGCTACGTGGGGCTGGTGTATGAGAACGCCGTCGACGGGCTGTTTCTGCGAGCAGGGGCGGACGTGGTGCTCGCGAACTCTGCGGTGGACGCGGAGCGCTTCCGCGCGGCGTACGTGGCGGTGGGCGTCGACCCGGCCTCGATCGTACGCACCGCGCTGCCCTTCCTCGGCGGCACCGACCACGACCCGCACGCCGCCGGCCGCGACCGGCCGTTCACGCTGACGTTCGTCACGCAGCCGGGCGTGCCGGCGACTCGGGCGCAGCGGCGCTACTCGCTGCAGCAGGCGGTCACCCACGCCACGCGGCACCCGGAGCGCTGCGTCATCGTGAAGCTGCGCGGCCGGGTCGGCGAGCGCACCACACACGTCGAGCCCCATCACTACGAATCCCTGGTACGGGCCGCCGGGCTGCCGGCGAATGTCGAGATGGTCTACGGGCCGATGAGCCCGGTGCTCGACCGAACGGACCTGTGCGTGACCGTGAGCTCCACCGCGGCCCTCGAGGCGATGCACCGCGGCATTCCGACAGGCATCCTCACCGATTTCGGAATCCGCGAGTCGCTGGGCAACCCGCTGTTCCTCGGGTCCGGCGCGTACACCTCGTGGCCGGCGCTGCACGACGGCGCGCGGCCGGCAACCGACGCGGACTGGGCCGCGCGCAACGGCGTGCGTGATCCCGACCCGTACCGCTTGGCGGCGCGGCGGGTGACCGAACTCGTCGACGCCCGCCCGTCGCTCGCGGCCCTGCGGCCCTGGCTCGACCCGGTCGATACCGCGGGTTACCTGCCCGACCTGCTGGCCCGCCACGGCCTCGACCTGGACGGCGCGCCGCTGCGCAGCCCGTCCGGTGCGCGAGCCTCGCTGGGCAGGCGGGCGCTGCGCGCGGCGGCCCGGCGCGCCTACGGCCTCGGGAGCCGCGTCCTCGAGCCGCGGCTCAAACGGCTCGCGCAGCTGTGACCCGCTCATTGGTCTGCGCGCAGCCCGCGGCGCCGAGTACCGACACCGACGCAGGTGAGTTCGCCACCGTCGCGACGCGGCATGGCCTGTCCGTCAGCGGTGTTCCTGGTCAGCCACTCCCCCGGTGTCGTGCGCGAGACGTGCGAGCGGACGATCTGGATCGACCGGGGCCGGGTCGTCGCCGATGGTGATACCGCGAGCGTGGTCGACGCCTACGAGGCCGGCCACGACACGCCGGTGCTCGAGGAGCGGCTGGCGGCCGCGCGCATCGCCGGATTGGTGCGCGCCCAGGCGACCCATGGGTGAGTCCGGACGCGAGCGTGCCGGCCGTGTCAGCGACGTCCGTCGGCGGAGGTCGCGAGCCATCGGGCTACCCGACGGGCCACGGTGGGACGGCGCGCGGCGGCGTCGAGCCGGCCGACCCGCTTGTCGAGGGCACTGAGCCGATCCTCGAGAGCCTTCAGTCGGGGGCCGACCGATTCCGGCATGCCGGCCGGCGTCGAAGGCGCCTTCGGCCGGGTCTGCCTGGCCAGTCGCAGGACCGGCGAGCCGGCGATGCTCTCTCGCCCGCACCAGGTCTCTGGTGTGCGCGAAAACCAATCCAGTAGCCGCTGCTGATGCGGCACACGATCACCGAACGTGCCGTACATTTTCTGGTCGGTCAGACAGATCGGCTGCAAGCCTCTGGTGAACACGGCCTCCCACACCGCCGCGGACACGCCGGGAGTGTGGCTGCTGCGGTAGTCGTCGAACACGACTACGGCTTCGGGGAGCAGCAGCTTGTAGGCAGACTCGACGTCCGTGACCACGTGGTCGTAAAGGTGGGACGCGTCGACGTGCAGAAATCTCACGGACCCGGGGGGGACGTGGTCGACGATGGTCGAGCTGAGATCCTGCACGATCACTGGCAGGCTGTCGCGCAGAGCCAGGAAGTTGCGTTCGAACGACTCGCGATCCAGAGCCGCGTAGGACTTCGCGTTCTCGCGACGGTTCGCGTCGTCGTCCGACGTCGCTCCGAACAGGTCGCACACCGTGAACGTCTCCTCGGCGCGCTTGTGGCCGGCGATGAGCGCCGCACTCTTGCCCAGGTAAACACCGAGCTCTACGAGGTCACCGCGAGCCACGACGGCGGCGTCGGACAGGAAGTGTTCGAACACCTGCTGATCTAACGGAGGGAACCATCCTGGAATGTCTTCCAGGGTCCGCACCGCTTTGGAATCGGCCATGCGGCGGACGATAGTCACGTCGAGCGCGACTTCTGGCCGCTCACCGAGGTGTTCACCTTCCGGCCGAAAGACCTTGGTCTGAGCTCTCCCGAACCTTCTTCGTGCGGTTCAACATGCGCCATCTGTCGGCCGAACGATTCGGTGCGCCTGATGTCGGCCCAGCGAGGCTGGCTGGCCGCCCTGCCGGAGCTCTCTGAGTTCATAGTCTAGACTCAGAACTGTGAACGACGAATTGCGGACGGTCGGCGAGCGCTGGGCGCTACTCGTCGTCCGGGAGATCTCGCTCGGGCACCGCCGGTTTGAGCAGTTGCAGTCGGCCACCGGCGCGCCGCGTGCCGTGCTCGCCGATCGGCTGCGCCGGCTGGTCGACATCGGTGTGCTGACCACCCGCAGCTATCGGGTGCCTCGCAGCCGCACTCGTTCGGAGTACCTGCTCACCACAGCGGGGGTGGACCTCCTCCCGCTGCAGGCCGCGCTCGCGCAGTGGACCGACCGGCACCTGGGCGCCCGCGACTCCCCCGCCCTCGACTACCGCCACGTCGCATGCGGCGGACACGTCAGCGCCGTGCTCGTCTGCGAGTGCGGGCAGCAGGTCAGCCCGCACGAACGACTCGTAGCCCAGATCAACAACTAGCCCAAGATCAACGACAGGCAGGAGAATCCCGTGTCCGTTCCCACCACCACCGATGCCAGCTTCGACGCCGACGTGCTGGCGGCGTCACTGCCCGTGCTCGTCGACTTCACCGCCGCGTGGTGCGGCCCGTGCCGCATGATCGCGCCGGTGCTCGACCAGATCGCCGCCGACGAAGCCGGCCGCGTCAAGATCGTGTCGCTCGACGTGGACGCCAACCCGGAGATCACCCGTCGCTACGGCGTGCTGGGCATGCCGACGCTCGTGCTGTTCGTCGGCGGCGAGCCGGTCACCCAGATCGTGGGCGCCCGGCCGCGTGCTGCGCTGTTGCGCGAGCTCGAGCCGCACCTGCCGGTGCGCGCCTGACGTCGCTGGCAAGCGCCGCGCGCATCGCGGGTGCAGCCCGAGCGGCCAATTCATCAGCGGGCATCGATGCGACCGGCTCGAGAGCCAGGATGTAGCGCATGAAGATCAGCCCGGCCAGCTGAGTGGCGGCCAGTGCCGCGCGTCGGCTCGCGTCCGCGCCGCCGATCCGCTCGGCAAGCCGGCTGACCATCTCCCGCTCGGCCATCTCGCGGAACAATCGCGCGACGTCGGGCTCGGTCATCGCGGCAGCGACGAGCGCACGCAGCGCCGCGCCGCGCGTCGGGTCGTCCCACACGTCGATGACGGTGTGCACCAGCCGTTCGGGAAGCGTGGCGAGCGGACCGGCCAGCACGTCGGTAAGCACCTCGGCGGGATTCGCGGTGAGTTGCATGCACGCGCCGAACAGCCCGCGCTTCGACCCGAAGTGGTAGCTGATCAGCGCGGCATCAACCCCGGCCTCGTCGGCTATGGCGCGCATCGTCACCCGCTCATACCCCTCGGCCAGGAAGCGCCGACGGGCGGCGGACAGGATGTCCTCGCGCGCCCCGGATTCACCGGGCGGCCGGCCGCGTCCCCGAGATTTATTCATCATGGTTGAAATTTAGCCGCAGCGGTTGGATTCTTCAATTCAGCATCGTTGAATTGAGGAGAGGTCGATGACATCCACCGGAGTCGAGTACACCGCCGCAGGGACGCCCCGGACGGGGAAGCATCGCGCCGTACTTGCGGTCACCTGCATCGCGCTGGCCACCGTGGTCTCGGCGGTGGCGTCGCTGAACGTCGCGCTGCCGTCTGTTGCGCGTGACACCCATGCCACGCAGACCCAGCTGTCCTGGGTGGTCGATGCCTATGCGCTGGTCTTCGCCGCACTGTTGCTGCCGGCCGGCGCGCTCGGCGACCGATTCGGACGCCGGCGTGCCCTGCTGGCCGGCCTGGCTATCTTCGGCGCGGGATCGATCGCGGCGATGTGCAATGCCGACCCCACCTGGCTGATCGGCATGCGCGCGGTCCTCGGCGTCGGCGCCGCTCTCGTCATGCCGGCCACGTTGTCGACGATCACGAGCACCTTCCCCCAGGAGCAGCGGCAGAAGGCCGTCGGCACCTGGGCCGGGGTAGCCGGCGCATCGGCGATCCTCGGCCTGCTGACGTCCGGGCTCGTGCTGGAGCAGTGGTCGTGGCGGGCGGTCTTCGCAGTGAACGTCGTGCTGGCTGCAGCGGCGATCCTCGCCACGGCGCGCGTCGTGCCCGAATCCGCCGATCCCGCCGCCCCGCACCTCGACCGGTTCGGCGCGCTGCTCGCCGCGCTCGGACTCGGTGCGCTGGTGTACGCGATCATCGAGGCACCGACGACCGGCTGGGCCAGCGCCGCCACCTTGACCGGCATCGGAGCAGGGCTGATCCTGCTGGTCAGCTTCGTCGTCTGGGAACGCCGCACCCCCGACCCGATGCTCGACCCGCGGCTGTTCGGTCATCGTGCATTCCGTGCCGGGACGCTGTCGCTCACGCTGCAGTTCTTCGCATTCTTCGGCTTCATCTTCCTGCTGCTGCAGTACCTGCAACTCGTGCTCGGTGACAGCCCGCTGATCGCCGCGTTGAGCCTGATCCCGATGGCGCTGGGCATGATGCCGGCGGCGCGGATCGCGGCGCCGAGGCTTGCGGCGTCCATCGGCGCCGGACGGGCGTGCGCGCTGGGCCTACTCGTGGCGTCCGGCGCCTTCGTCTACCTGTCGACCCTCGACGCCGCGAGCTCGTACTGGCCGCTGGTGTGCGGGCTCGTCCCGCTCGGGGCCGGAATGGGCCTGGCGATGACGCCGGCCACCACGGCAGTGACGGACACGCTGCCCGCCGACAAGCAGGGTGTCGGGTCGGCGATGAACGACCTGTCCCGCGAGCTGGGTGGAGCGCTGGGCATCGCGGTGCTCGGCAGCATCCTCCAGTCGGTGTACCGCAACCATCTCGACGTGACCCGGCTGCCCGGTCCTGCCGCCGAGCACGCGCGCGAGTCGCTTGCACTGGCCACCCGGCTCGGTCCGAAGGTCGCCCACGACGCGCAGCTGGCGTTCGTGGACGGGATGCAGTTCGCATTGCTGGGCGGCGCGGCCGCGCTGCTGTGCGCGGCCGTGGCCGTTGCGGTCCTGCGTCGCGACGAGGACGTGGCCCAATCGGCGAGCTAGGCAGAGATGGCGGCGGGGCCCAGTAGCGCCTTGAGGTCGCCCATGAGGGCCGCGGAGGGCGTGACGCGGAAGCCGTCACCCAGACGCAGCACGTGCTCACGCTCGCCGTTGACCAGGCGCAGGTGCACGTCGGTGGTGCCGGGGTGCGTGGCCAGCACGTCCTTCAGGCGGCCGATCAGCGGCGGCGTGCAGCGCGCCGGGGCCATCTTCACCAGCACCGGCCCGCGCGGACCCTGCGTGGTGTCCAGCACGCTGAGATCACTGGCGATCAGCTTGATCGTGTCTTCGCGCGCATCGGTGCGCCCCTTGATCGCGACGACGGTGTCCTCGGCGATGTTCAGCGCGACCTGCGCGTACGTGGCCGGGAAGAACATCACCTCGATCGAGCCCTCGAGATCCTCCAGCACCGCCTGCGCCCACGGCGCGCCGGCCTTGGTGACCCGGCGGTTCACCGACGACAGGATGCCGGCCAGCGTCAAGGTCTGCGGCTCGCCCGACCCCTCGGTCTGCACGGCGGCCACCGTGACGTCCGCAGCCGACGTCAGGATGTGTTCCAGGCCGAACAGCGGGTGGTCGGAGACGTAGAGGCCGAGCATCTCGCGTTCGAACTGCAGCAGGATCTTCTTGTCCCACTCGCTGTCGGGCACCCGGACGGCGAACACGTCGTCGATCGGAGCCGCGCCGTCGGACTCGCCCATCGAGCCGAACAGGTCGAACTGGCCGATCGCCTCGGCACGCTTGGTGTCGAGGACCGCGTCGACGGCGGCCTCGAACACGTTCATCAGGCCCTTGCGGGTATGCCGAAGGGAGTCGAACGCGCCCCCCTTGATCAGGCCCTCGATGGTGCGCTTGTTGCACACCACGGTGTCGACCTTCTTCAGGAAGTCGCCGAAGTCGATGAACGGGTCCTTCGCCTTGCGGGTGGCGACGACGGACGCGACGACGTTTGCGCCGACGTTGCGGATCGCGCTCAGCCCGAACCGAATGTCGGTGTCGGTGGGCGTGAAGTCCGCATGCGACTCATTGACGCACGGCGGCAGCACCCGGATGCCCATGCGGCGACACTCGGCGAGGTAGATCGACGACTTGTCCTTGTCGTCGCGCACGCTGGTGAGCAGTGCGGCCATGTACTCGGCCGGGTAGTTGGCCTTGAGGTAGGCCGTCCAGTAGGAGACGAGCCCGTACGCGGCCGAGTGGGCCTTGTTGAACGCGTAGTCGGAGAACGGCAGCAGGATGTCCCACAGTGTCTTCACCGCTGCGGCGGAATAGCCGCGTTCGGTCATGCCTGTCTCGAACTGTGCGTACTGCGCGTCCAGCTCGGACTTCTTCTTCTTGCTCATCGCGCGGCGCAGCAGGTCTGCGGCGCCGAGCGAGTAACCGGCCACCTTCTGCGCGATGGCCATCACCTGCTCCTGATAGATGATCAGGCCGTAGGTGTCGCCCAGCAGATCCGCGAGCGCCGCTTCGAGCTCGGGATGGATCGGCACGACGGGCTTGCGGCCGGTCTTGCGGTCGGCGTACTCGTTGTGCGAGTTCGCGCCCATCGGGCCGGGCCGGTACAGCGCGATGACGGCGGAGATGTCCTCGAAGTTGTCCGGCCGCATCGAGCGCAGCAGTGCGCGCAGCGGCCCGCCGTCGAGCTGGAACACCCCCAGCGTGTCGCCGCGCGCGAGCAGTTCGTAGGTCGCGCGATCGTCCAGCTCGAGGTCTTCGAGAATGATGTCCTCATCGCGGTTGGCCTGGATGTTGCGCACTGCGTCGTCGAGCACGGTCAGGTTGCGCAGGCCGAGGAAGTCCATCTTGATCA
>JAABUT010004996.1_pt1 | contig 10138 bp, 6 predicted proteins | sample 5559281 | NCBI WGS metagenome assembly JAABUT01 (sample SAMN10711880, study PRJNA513359) | rock metagenome | isolation source: Antarctica rocks | place: Antarctica: Victoria Land, Ricker Hills nord | collected 2016-01-04 | reverse complement strand
CTTGAGGATGTCGTCGCTCGTCGACGACCTGCTGCTCCTCGCCCGCATCGATGCGGGCCGGCCCCTCGACCGGGAACCGGTCGACCTCTCCGAGATGGTCGTCAACGCCGTGAGCGACGCCCACGCCGCCGCTCCCGACCACAGGTGGCAGCTGGACCTGCCCGACGACCCGGTCGAGGTGCGCGGTGACCGGGCCCGCCTGCACCAGATCGTGGCGAACCTCCTGGCGAACGCCCGCACCCACACGGCACCGGGCACGACGGTGCGCACCCAGCTCGCGCGTGAGGGAAACGGTGTCCGGATCAGCGTGTGCGACAACGGGCCCGGCGTCCCGGAAACGCTGCAGGCCAATGTCTTCCAGCGGTTCGCTCGCGGCGACACCTCCCGCAACCGTGCGGCCCGAAGCACGGGTCTGGGGCTGTCCATCGTTGCCGCGGTGACCCAGGCCCACGGCGGGACCGTCGAGATGACGAGTCATCCCGGCGACACGACCTTCTCGGTCCTGCTGCCTGCCTGACGCCGGGCCGAGAGACGGGACGGACGCCGTTCTCGAGGCACTTCCCCACTCACCGACCGCTTGCGGTCCCGTCCAGCCTGCCCGTATGCCGGGCGACGGGTGTCGCGGTCAACCCGGCATACCTGTTGTTGGCCGGGCTACGGGGCTTCTTGGCTGGGTTGCGGGCGCTCGGCCCCAGGTGCCTTCGGTGCTGTTGCCTCCGGGGCTGCGCGAAGCCGGCCGTGGAGCGCGATTGCCGGGGAGAGGATGAGCGCGCTGACGAGCAGCAGGTCGAGGTTGACGTCCGGCTGGCGAGGGCACCGAGCGGTGGACCGCCGACGACCTGTCCGAGAGCGCTAGCGCGCATGGGGTTGCCGCGCTCCCCGATGCGATCGGTCAGCCGTGGCGCGAACGGTGGGCCGCCGCCTTGACCCGGCTCTGGCACCGGACCGAGCAGAACCGTCGGGTCCCGTTCTTCGACTCGTCGACGTAGACCCGGTCACAGGTCGGGGCGTCGCACACGCCGAGCCGGCCGGCGAGGTCGCTGCCCAGCGCGAGCGCCAGTGCGGACGCGCATCCCGCTGCCCAGCCGACGACCAGCGAGTCGCCGGCGCCGTGGAAGTGCAGGCTCCATCTGCCGTCGGCAAACTTGTCCAGCTGCGGCCGGGCCCGCGTCCGGGCCAGGAGGGCGTTGACGACGCGCGCCCCCTCGTCGACGTCACCGGCGTCGGCCGCCTCGAAGACGGCACGCAGCTCTGCCGCCGCCGCGGTGAGTCGGGTCGCCTCCTGCTGGGTCACTCGAGGAGGGGGACCTCCGAGAGCGAGGATCTCGGCGACCGCGCTGGCTCCCGCGCGGCCGGTCGGCACCTCGACGGGCTGTGTGCCGGCCCGGCCGGGCGTCAGCTCGTTCACGAGCCGCACCGTGACGGTGAGAAGCCGCAAAACATGACTGTCGAAGTTCACTTGACCAGTTACCCCCTCCGTGTCTAACCTTGGACGATCATGACTGATCATATGCGCTTCACCAGTCACTCGGCATACCGGCAGCTGGATCGGTGGAGGTGACGGGTCCCCGCGTGCGCGACCTCCCGCGGGCCGTCTTTGCGCTCACCCTGGCCCGGGCGGTCAACCGGCTCGGCGCGTTCACGCTTCCCTCGGGGTCATCCTCACCGTGGAGGTGGGCGCGCCGGTCACGACCGCCGGCTGGCTCCTCGCCCTCTTCGGACTGGCGACGATCCCGTCACGGCTCGCCGGCGGCGCCCTCGCCGACCGGATCGGGCGCACGACGACGATCTGTGTCGGGCTCGTCGGCTGCGCGGTGGCGCAGCTCTGGCTCGCGGCCAGCCACACGCTCCCCATGGCGGCCGCCGCCGTCCTCGTGCTCGGCCTGTTCTTCGAGCTCTACGAACCGCCCAGCCAGGCGATCATCGCCGACCTCAGCGACGCCGGCTCGCGCCCCACGGCCTTCGGCCTGCTCGCCTCGGCGATGGCGGTCGCCGGGGTGGCGGCGGGCCTGCTGGCCACCTGGCTCGGCGGGATCAACCTGCGCTGGCTCCTCGTCGCCGATGCCGCGACCTGCCTGCTCTGCGCCGCAACGGTGTGGGTCGTCGTCCGGGCCGACACCACCGAACCGGCCGGAGCGAGTCACGTCACGACGGGCGGCGTGTGGCGCGACCGACGCCTGCTGCTCATGCTCGCGGCAGGCACCGGCTTCGCGATCACGTATCTCCAGATCACCATGTCCGTGCCGCTCACCCTGTCGGCGCGCGGCATTCCCGCGGCCCGGGCCGGCATCCTCTTCACCGTCTCGGCCGTGACGATCGTCCTGGGCCAGCCGCTGCTGCGGTGGGGTCCGTTGCGCGACCGGACCGGGTTCGAGGTGATGAGCATCGGGTATGCCGTGCTGGCCGTCGGCCTGGCCGCCACGGCACTGGCCACGACCTTGCCGGGCTTCGTCGCGGCCACCGTCGTCTGGAGCCTCGGCGACCTCCTCCTGCTCGGCAACTCGTGGAGCATCGTCTCCGCGTTCGCCCCCGAGGACGCGCGCGCCCGCTACCTCGCCGTCTACGGGCTCTCCTGGGGGATCGCCGCCGTCATCGCGCCGGTCCTCGGGACGCAGCTGCTCTCGGCCGGGGGCCCGGTTGCCCTCTGGGCCACCCTCGCGGGAGCGGCCCTCGTCCTGGCCGCCGTCCAGCCGGGCCTGGCCCGGCGTTGCGCGACTGCCCCCGGACCCGCTTCACCCCCACGCCCTGCGTCCGGGCGCCGGGCGTCCGGTGCCGTCGCGACGCGGACGCACGGAGGTCGGCGCGCACCCGGCATACCGCGTCCTGTGCGGGCAGCCTCCCCGAACGAGATCAGGGCCCCCGACGAACTTGGGGGTCCTGATCCGGTCCTTGCGGAGGCGGCGAGATTTGAACTCGCGAGGGGTGTTATCCCCAACCCGCTTAGCAGGCGGGCGCACTAGGCCACTATGCGACGCCTCCAGCACCTGACACGCACCGTGACGAGGAGCCTGCACAGGCTACCGGGGGGTGCGGAGTTGACCAAAACCACGACTGGAGGCGAACCTTTCAGGACGCCCGATCGTCATCTGCTTGGGAGGACCCACGACGGGGCCGATATGCTCCGAGCGCTCGACGCAGGGAACCAGACGAAAGGCGTGCATGTCCGGGGATCAACGGGCACGGCCCGTGGGCAGCCGGACCCGGCAACGTCGGGACGTGCGCAGGGACAGCCGCCGCTCGCTCGGCCTCACCGCGCTGGCCATCATCCCGGGGGCGGGTTTGACCCGTACCCGCTACCGCCTGTTCGGCTGGGTCCTGCTCTCACTCTTCGTACTCGGTGTCGTGGCGCTCGCCCTTCTCGTCATCGCGAACGGCGCGTTGAGCACCGCCTTGTCCCTCGCGATGAGCCCCGACCTGCTCCTCACGGTGGCCGGGCTGTCGGTCGTCGTGGGCCTTCTCTGGATCTTCTCCATCATCCTGACGCACCGCGGCTCGGAGCCCCGGAGCGCCGACCGCGGCGCACGCTTGGGGCTGCGTCTCTTCACCGCCCTGATCTGTCTCCTCGTCGCGGTCCCGACGGTGCAGGTGATCCGCTACGCGGCGATCCAGCGCGGTGTCGTCGGCACCGTCTTCGCCGGGAGCAGTACTCCCAAGGTGGGAGGCACGGCTACCCCGAACAAGACCGCCCACGATCCGTGGAAGGGCATCGCCCGGGTCAACATGCTGCTCGTCGGCTCGGACGCCGGTAGCGACCGCACGGGGATCCGGACCGACTCGATGATCGTCGCGAGCATCGATCCCCAGAGCGGCGCCACCGTCCTCATCAGCATCCCGCGCAACCTCGAGCGCGTGCCGTTCTCCGCCGCCAACCCGCTGCACCAGCTCTACCCGGACGGCTACTACTGCCCGGGAGCCAAACTGGGCGCCGAGTGCCTCATCAACGCCGTGTGGAAGCTGGCGGAGGACAACCGGTCCCTGTTCAAGAACGACAAGAACCCCGGACTGACCGCCCTGCGCGACGTCATCCAGGAGATCACCGGTCTCAAGATGGACTACTCCACGGTCATCGACCTGGACGGCTTCTCGAAACTCGTCGATGCCATGGGGGGCGTCATGGTCGACGTGAAGGAGCGGCTGCCGATCGGTGGCGAGGTGGACGCCAGCGGGAGACTGCGCGGCGAGACCGGCTGGGTCGAGAAGGGCTACCAGCGCCTCGACGGCTACCACGCCCTCTGGTACGCCCGCTCGCGCGTCCTCTCCGACGACTTCTCCCGGATGCGTCGACAGCGCTGCCTCATCGGGCTCATCGTCGACCAGGTCAACCCCGTGGTCATGCTCGGCAAGTACCCCGCCCTGGCGCAGGTCGCCCAGGACAACATCACGACGGACCTGGCTGCCAACGAGCTGTCGGCCTGGGTGGACCTCGTCCAGCGGATCCAGAAGGGGACGATCTCGTCCCTGACGTTCACCGCCGACAACACCAACACGACCCGGCCCGACTTCGCCAGGATGCGCCAGCTGGTGCAGGACGCGGTCCTGGCCCCCCCGCCGACGAGCAGCCCGACCACGACGGAACCGACGGGCACGCCCTCGACCACCACGCCGCAACCGGGCTCGTCCACCTCGACCACCCGCCCGCCGGACGGCGACGCACCCGTGGACGTCCGCCAGGCCTGCTGAGGCGGCCCCGCCCCTGCGCGCTGGGGACTGCGGTCGTCGGGCCACGGACCGGTCGGTGCCCTTCCTCCCACTCAGCCGTCGGTATGCCGGCCCGGCCGGCTCCCGAACGGTCGGGCGCTCAGGCGCGGGGCACCCCTCGGACGGCGAGGGTCGGGGCCCGGTCGCCACGGATCGTGGCAACCATGTCGACCAGCCGCCGGGTCGCTCGCACGTCATGGGCCCGGAAGACGGTGGCGCCGAGCCAGGCGGCGACGGCCGTGGCGGCGAGGCTTCCCTCCAGCCGTTCCTCCACCGGAAGGCCGAGGCTCTCGCCGACGAAGTCCTTGCGCGAGAGGGCCTGCAGCACCGGGTGACCGAGGGCGACGATGTCCGCCGTGTGCCGCAGGACCTCGAGCGAGTGCACGGTCGTCTTGCCGAAGTCCAGGGTGGGGTCGACAAGGATCCGCTCCCGCGGCACGCCTGCTGCGGACGCTGTCTCAGCCCCCTCACGGAGGGTGCGGACGACATCGCGCACGACGTCGAGCCGATCCGGGCCGAACGTGACACCCATGGGATCGGTTCGCGGCGGCAGACCTCCGGTGTGCGACACGACGACCCCCGCGCCGATCTCGACGGCGACGTGGACAAGGTCGCGGTCGTGGCCGGCCCACGTGTCGTTGATCAGATCCAGACCGACCGCACCGGCCGCCCGCGCGACCTCGGAGCGCCAGGTGTCGAGACTGAGGACGACGTCCGGGTAGCTGGCCCGGGCGTGCTCGAGGAAGTGCAGGACGCGGTCGATCTCCTGCGCGACCGACACGAGCGCGCCCTCCTGTCCGGCGCGCACACCCCCGACGTCGATGATGTCGGCGCCGTGCTCCACCGCGTCCTCAAGAGCGGCCTTCGCCGAGTCGAGGTCCGCGTGCCGGTTGCCGGAGAAGAACGAGTCGGCCGTCCGGTTGATGATCGCCATGACCGCCGGCCGTCCCGCATCGAACGTCCGCCCGCGCAGGACCAGCGGGGCCGGCGTCGACAGGTCGATCGGGGAGACGGTCTCGGACACCGGCCCATGCTGCCATTAGTAGGTGAGCGAGCGTTCAGGCCGCGCGCGAGGCGGCGTCCCAAGCGGCGGCCGCAGTGGTCGGGCAGGAGCGGGTGGAGGGCGTGGGATTCGAACCCAGGATGGGTGTAACCCCATAGCGGTTTTCAAGAGCGCTCCACGCACCGCGTTGACTGAGGTGCTCGTGGGTTCCCGGACAGTGGCCCCAAGTAGGATCGGGGCGAACTGATAGGAGCTTTGTAGTGACAAGTAATCGTGTGAGGTATTCGCCCGAGTTCAAAGGGGCGGCTGTTCAGGAGGTTATCAAGAACTCGCGGGTTATCGCGGTTGTGGCTCGTGAGAACGGTATCGTCGCGCAGACCCTGGGCAACTGGGTCGCGGCGTATCGCGATGAGCATGTCGGTGAGGAACCTGAATTGACGCTGGCGGAGCGGGCTAGGTTGAAGGAGCTGGAGCGGGAGAACCGTGAGCTGCGGATGGAGAATGAGTTCTTGGGAAAAGCGACGGCCTTCTTCGTGAAGAAGTCCCAGTGAGCGTGAAGTATGCGTTCATTGCTTCGGAAGAAGGCAACTACCCGCTTCTCAAGATGTGTCGTTGGGCGAGGGTGTCCCGGTCGGGGTTCTACGACTGGGCCGGTCGTGAGCTTTCGGAGCGGGCCCGCCGGCGTGGGGAGCTCGCGGTCTTGGTCCGGTTCTCCTTCGAGCGGTCGGACGGCACCTACGGCTACCGGCGGGTGCATGCCGAGCTGCTGCGTTGGGGGCAGGTCCTCGACGACGAGACGGTCCGCTCGATCATGCGCCAGGAGGGACTGGAGGCGTGCCAGCCCAAGCCGTTCCGGCCGGTCACGACCATCGGCGGCGACGCGGCGGACACCCCGGATCTGCTTCGCCGAGACTTCACCGCTACGGAGCCGAGGGCCAAGCTCGTCGGGGACATCACCTACATCCCGACCTGGCAGGGATGGCTGTACCTGGCCACCGTGTTGGACTGCTTCTCCAAGAAGGTCGTCGGCTACGCGATGGCCGAACACATGCGCACCGAGCTGGTCACCGACGCGCTCGGTATGGCCGCCCGGAATGGTCATATCAGGAAGGGCGTGACGATCTTTCACAGCGACCGAGGTACGCAGTACACGTCCGCTGAATTCGCGGCTTACACGAACGAGCTCGGCGTCCAGCGCTCGGTCGGACGCACCGGGATATGTTACGACAATGCTTGGGCGGAGTCGTGGAACGGCACCTTGAAGAATGAGCGCGTGAACCGGACTGTCTATCCGACGCGGGAACACGCACGAATTGACATTGCCCGCTATATCGAACTAAGATACAACCACATCAGGCTCCACTCCGCACTTGGATATCAGACTCCAGACGAAGCCGAGCAGACTTGGTTCGAGCAAAACAACGCGGCATAAACCACACCGGAAATCACTGTCCAGAAATCGCCGGGCTCCTCAGACCTGCAAGAACACAACACACGACTTCCACTCAACCACTGGCCGACCGCGGTACCGTCCACCGAGCACAAATTTATCGCGAATGGTCGGGTTACCGGGCCGCGCCACGCCAGTCCCGATACGGTCAGGTGGTCTCGCTCGACTGGGGGGGACGAGTTATTGGTTGGGAGCCAGCGGCGAATGACCGACAACACATCGTCGACAAGTGGTGACCGTATCGAGGGCGGGCCTTCGGTCGATCGACTTTCAATCCTGGAGGGCGTGCGTCAGGGAGCAACCCTGCGGGGCCTGGTCGGCCCGGAACCGGTCCTGATCATGCTCGCAGTCCGCTTGACCGACGACTCGGTCAACGTCGTGTACCGGACCGAAGCCGGAAACCTCGGCGAACGGATTGTCTTCGCCACCGACCTGCCAAACATCCAGGCGGTCGAGGCGGGCGCGGCATTCTCGTTCAATGGAGACCCCGCAGCATTCAAACTCGCTGCTGAAGCCCGCCGGATGCGCCTAGCGCACCTGTTCGACCTCCAGGCCGCACTTGGCACGTCAGATGTTGACCCGTTGCCGCACCAGCTTCGGGCGGTGTACGAGGAGATGCTACCGCGGCATCCACTTCGGTTCATCCTCGGAGACGACCCAGGTGCCGGCAAAACAATCATGGCGGGGCTGCTGGTCAAAGAGCTGATCCTGCGGGGAGATGCCGCGGATGTCCTCGTGGTCGCCCCGGGGTCGCTGGTTGACCAGTGGTCCGACGAGATGACCGAGAAGTTCGGGCTGACCTTCCAGATACTCACCAAGGACCTGATTGATCAGGGTGGGAACCCCTTCGCTCGTGGTGGGTTATGGCTCGCGCGCTTGGATGTCCTCGCCCGGGACAGCCAAGGAATCCTGGCCAAGGCCTGCGACATCGACTGGGACCTTGTGATCTTCGATGAGGCGCACAAGATGTCCGCGTCGGTGTTCGGATCGGAAGTCAAGAAGACCAAGCGATACCAGATGGGTGAACGTCTCGGCGCTGCCCGGAACGTCCTGCTGATGACGGCAACCCCACACTCGGGCAAGGAGGAGCAGTTCCAGCTGTTCCTCGCCCTGTTGGACGCGGATCGCTTCGAGGGAGCCGTCCGGGAAGGCACCCGTCGGGTTGACGTGTCCGACATGCTGCGCCGCCTGGTGAAGGAAGAACTGCTGCGATTCGACGGGACCAGACTGTTCCCCGAACGGCTCTCGTACACCGTGCAGTACCCACTCTCCAACCAGGAGAAGGCCCTGTACGTGGCGGTCACGGACTATGTGCGGGACCAGATGAACCTGGCGGATCGCCTACTGAACAAGGACAACCGGAAACGGCTGGCTGTCGGATTCGCTCTCACGACCCTGCAACGCCGCCTCGCGTCCAGCCCCGCTGCGATTACCCGATCCCTGGAGCGTCGACTGGACCGACTCCAGTCCGAACTGCGCGATGCGCGCCTCGGGGTCACCAGGCCTGAGTCGGTCGACCTCGGAGACCTCGACGAAGACATCGACCTCGACGACCTCACCGACGAGGAGCGGGAGGAACTCGAAGATCGCGTCGTGTCCGCCGCGACTACAGCTGCTTCCCAAGGTGAACTTGAAACGGAGATCGCATCGCTCGCAAGGTTGGTCGAGCAAGCACGAGCGATCAGGAACTCACCGTCGTACTCCAAATGGGACAGGCTCCGGGAAACCCTCGATGACGATGAACAGATGCGAGACGAATCCGGTGCCCGGCACAAGATGATCATCTTCACCGAGCATCGCGACACCCTGGACGACCTCATGGCTCGGCTGCGAAATCACCTCGGGCGGGATGACGCCGTCGTCACCATTCACGGCGGGGTCCGTCACGAAGACCGCCGCAAGGCTCAGGAGACCTTCAAGTCCGACGAACGGTGCGTCTACCTCGTCGCCACCGACGCCGCAGGAGAGGGCGTCAACCTTCAGAACGCTCACCTCCTGATCAACTACGACCTTCCATGGAACCCGAACCGGATCGAGCAGAGATTTGGACGCGTCCACCGCATCGGGCAACGGGATGTCTGCCACATGTGGTCGCTCGTGGCGAAAGACACTCGCGAAGGCGACGTGTACGCCCGGCTCCTGCAAAAACTGGAGCAACAACGCGCCTCCCTTGGGGGGCGGGTTTACGACGTTCTCGGGCAAGTTTTCGACGGGAACTCGTTGCGTGACCTCATGATCAGCGCAATCCGTTACGGTGACTCACCTGAATCGCAGGCTCGTCTTCTCGAAATAGTCGACGTGAACGTCGGCGATGGAATCGCGGCCGTGCTCACGGAGGAACAACTCGTCCCCACCATGCTCACGGGCAGCGAAATCGATGAGGTTCGGCGGGAGATGGATCGGGCTGAAGCCGCGCGTCTTCAACCTCATCACGTCGAAGCGTTCTTCGTCGCCGCCTACGCCGACCTGGGCGGCACCTTGCGCACCCGGGAACGGCACCGGTACGAGATCAGGTCCGTGCCCGCGGCAATCAAAGACCAGGACCGCATCAGCGGGCGAGGTGCGCCGGTCGTCAACACGTACTCGCGGATTACCTTTGACCGGCCACATATCCGCGTCGTCGGTCATGCAACAGATGCCACTCTCATGTACCCCGGTCACCCTCTTATGGCTGCGATGCTGTCCTTAATTGGGGACCGACACAACGAGGCCCTCCGGCAGGGCAGCATCCTCATCGACCGCAACGACCCGTCAATAGACGCGTATGTCGTGTGCTTGCTCGAGCACGACGTCACCGACGGACGACTCGACCAGACCGGGCATCCTCAAGTCGTCTCCAGACGCGTCCAATACGTACGCGTTGACTCCGACGGCACCATCAGCCCACTAACGCAAACCCCGATCCCCAACCTCGAACTCCCAACCGAGGCAGAGCGGACCTCCGCTGCAACCGTCCTGAAGCAACCATGGTGCAGTGCGTCCGACCT
>JAABUT010004995.1_pt1 | contig 10144 bp, 6 predicted proteins | sample 5559281 | NCBI WGS metagenome assembly JAABUT01 (sample SAMN10711880, study PRJNA513359) | rock metagenome | isolation source: Antarctica rocks | place: Antarctica: Victoria Land, Ricker Hills nord | collected 2016-01-04 | reverse complement strand
AGGCGCACCCGCGTTTCCACCTGCACTTCACCCCCACCAGCTCCTCCTGGCTCAACCAGGTCGAACGCTGGTTCGGGCTACTCACCGACAAACAACTACGCCGCGGCGTGCACAAGAACCTCCAAGCCCTCGAGAAAGACATCCGCACCTGGGTCACCATCTGGAACGAGAACCCACGCCCCTTCGCCTGGACCAAAACCGCCGACGAGATCTTCGAACGACTCAACGCATACCTTCAACGAATTCCTGGCGCAGGACACTAGCCCCCGCTAATGAGGCAGTGCGCGGCGACCCTGCCCCCGACGATGCCCGCACGACGAGCTTCCCCTCGACCCGGATCGTACTGACTTCGCGAGTCGTCCCGGCCGGCTGGCTTGGACAACTGCCTGGGTCAGGATGTGCGCCGCTGACGTACTCGGACAGGCCATCGGGGTCAAGCAGCCTCTTCAAGCCGGCTGTACTCGGTTGCGATCAGGGCTGTTCAGTATTCGTCGTCCAGCGGACCGAGTTCCGACTGTCGACGGCACGTGAATCCTGATCCCCGCGTGGTATCTGATTTGACCCCCTGCCCGGTGACTCTGGCTCCAATCGAGCCAGAGGGGACAGGAGTGTTATCCGTGGAGGACTGGGCTGAGATCCGCCGGTTGCACCGGTCGGAGAAGATGCCGATCAAGCAGATCGCCAGGGTGCTGGGGGTCTCGAGGGACACGGTGCGGGCGGCGATCGCGTCAGATACGGCACCGAAGTACGAGCGGAAGCCGGCGGGGTCGATCGTGGACGCGGTCGAGCCGCGCATCCGAGAGTTGCTGCAGGCGACACCGACGATACCGGCGACGGTCATCGCCGAGCGGGCCGGTTGGACCCGGTCGGTCCGGGTGTTGGCGCCCAGGGTCGCGGAGTTGCAGGATCAACCGCGAGCCAGGCGACCAGGCGACCAGGTTGGCAGTGTCGGTGGCCTCGGTGACCCAGGCGCCCTCGCGCAGCCCGTCGGTCTCGATGGCCGGGTGCCAGCACTGCTCAGGGATGACGTCAACGATGTCCTTGATGCGCGAGGCCACGGGGAACCCGAAGGAGAACCGACCCGCTTCTCGCGGCACGCGGGCGCGAAGGTGTGCGTGGTGCCGGCGGAGTCTGATCGGGCCAGCAGTCGCGGCCCGCTGGTCTCGCCCGGGCGGGGTCGGGCGTGCTCGGGCAGGGCGCCCAGCGTCATCTCCCGTACCTCGACGTGGTCCGCGGCGGTGTTAGACCCGGCGTTGCCCTTGCCCTAGCAGCCCGGCCAGCCCCTGCCCGCCGGCGATCTCCGGGCGGTCGAGGAAGGCCAGCAACGGGTGAAACCCAAATGCCCGAACCCGACAGAGATCCAGGTTCGACAGGGATTGGAAGGCAACATCTGCCGCTGCACCGGCTACCACAACATCGTCCGCGCCGTACTGTCCCCAGCTGAGACGATGGCGGTTCGCCCGTGATCCCCGCACCGTTCGACTATGTCCGCGCCGGCTCCGTCGATGAGGTCGTCGCGCTGCTGACCGAACACGGCGAGGACGCGAAGCTTCTCGCCGGTGGCCATTCCCTGCTACCGATGATGAAACTGCGCCTGGCGTTTCCGTCGGTGCTGATCGACATCCGCAACGTGCCCGGCACGTCCTATGTAGGCAAGTTGCCTTTTTGAGCGCTTCGTGCTTGCCTGGGGGTATAGACCATCTCGTACGCCTTCAACCATCCCCTCGGGAAAGTGCCCGCATGTCGAACAGCGCAGACAGCTCCATGTCCGCCGTCGCAACGAAGCGAAGGTCCTCGGAACTCCGCATGGGCACCGCCGCATCAATGTCGACCGCCCGGCGCGGCAGGCCCGCTACCGTGCTCGTCGTCGTGCTCTTGTCCGTATTTGTGATCAACCTGGACAGCTCCATCGTCAATGTGGCGCTTCCCTCACTGTCGCGCGAGCTGTCGGCCTCCACGAGTTCACTTCAGTGGTTCGTCGACGCTTACAACCTCTCGCTGGCCGCGCTCGTTCTAGCGGCGGGTACCACCGGCGACCGTTACGGTCGCCGCGGCACACTTGCCGCCGGGTTGGCCTTGTTCGCCGCCAGCAGTGTCGCGGCTGCGCTCTGCACCAGTTCCGGGCAGCTGATCGCCGCCCGCTTCGTAATGGGTGCCGGCGCCGCGTTGATCTTCCCCACCACCCTCTCTATCATCACAACCACATTCACCGATCGAAGCCAACGGTCTGCTGCGATCGGCGCGTGGGCCGCAGTCACCGGTGTCGGGGTCGCGGTAGGCCCTGTCGTGGGTGGCGCATTGCTGGCGCACTTCTGGTGGGGCATCGTCTTTATATCCCTGGTGCCGATCGCGCTCATCGCGCTTGCCGGAACCATTTGGTTCATCCCGGGCTCCCGCGCCCCCGACGTCCCATCGCTTGACTGGCTGGGCCTGCTGCTGTCCATAGCGACTCTTGGTGTGCTGGTGCATTCCGTCATTGAGGCTCCGAACAGGGGCTGGCTGGACCGCGACACTGTCGGTGGCTTCCTGCTCGCGATGCTGCTCGGCATTCTGTTCGTCGCCGTCGAGCAGCGGTCGGACAACCCGATGGTTGAGCTGAGTCTCTTCGCCAACCCGCGGTTCTCCGCAGCCAGCGGCGCAGTGACCATCGCCTTTTTTGCCTTGTTCGGGTTCAGTTTTCTGGTCAGCCAGTATTTCCAGCAGTTACGCGGTTATACGCCGCTCGGCACCGGCGTCCGAGTGCTTCCGATCGCGGGCGCTATTGCGGCCTTCTCGGTGCTCGGTGCCAAGCTCGCCGTTCTTGTCGGTAACAAGCTCGTGGTGACGTTCGGGCTGGTGTTGATGGCCGCAGCCTTCTGCTGGATCAGTTTCGTCACGGCCACCACCGGCTACGGGGTAGTGGCGATGGAGATGGTGCTACTCGGCGGCGGCCTTGGTTTCACCAGCGCGCCGGCCACCGAGGCGATTATGGGCGTCGTCCGCCCCGAACAAGCAGGGGCGGGCTCTGCGGTCAATGATGCCACGCGCGAACTAGGCGGCACGCTCGGCGTCGCGGTCCTGGGCAGCATTTTCTCCTCTCTCTATGCTGGCGCCCTCAGTTCCTCGAAGCTTCCAGACTTGCCTGAACCCCTTCGCAAGACAGCCCAATCGAGCCTGACCGCCGGACTGAATCTGGTCGGCAACCCACCGGGGTCGGTCTCGGCGGCCAGCGTTGCCCGACTCCGCGCTCAGCTTGAGGCAGGCTTCCTGTCCGGCCTGCACGCCGGCTGTTGGGTTGCGACCGGGCTGTGCCTGCTTGGCGCGTCGGCCGTCCTTCTGCTCCTCCCGTCCCGACCGAATGTCGAGCATGCTCGCTGAGTCGCCGTGCGGGATTTTATACCGGCCCACAGCGTCACCTGCGACGCCAACCGGAGGTTTTTGCCATGTATGACGTGATAGTTGTTGGCGCCCGAGTGTCAGGGGCGTCGACGGCGATGCTGCTGAGCCGGGCTGGCCACCGGGTTCTTCTGCTCGACCGAGCGACATTCCCCAGCCAAAAAAATGCTGCGACGAACCTGCTCCACCCACCTGGGGTGCTTCGGCTGAAGCGTTGGGGGTTATTAGATGAGATGATCGCAACCGGCTGTCCGCCGATCACCCGCTACGGGTTGCAGAGCGGCGACGTCGGTCTGATGGCGGAGTTGCCAGCGATCGAGGGCATCGCCGTGGCTTACTCCCCCCGCCGCCAGACTCTCGATGACATCTTGCTTCGTGCCGCAGTCGCCAGTGGAGCCGAGCTGCGTCAGGGGTTTTCGGTGCAGGGCGTGGTGCGTGACGACGATGGCGCTGTCATCGGGGTTGCGGGCTGCAACCAGGACGGCGTTCAGGTCAACGAATACGCCGCCGTCGTCGTCGGCGCGGATGGATCCAATTCTCGCGTTGCCGCGCTCGTCGGGTCAGCGAAGCATCATGAAGCGCCGGTACTGAACAAGAGCTCGTGGACATACTGGCGCGGTTTGCCCCAGGATGGCACTGTGCGGACGTACCGACACGATCGTAAGCACGCCTTCACTTGGCCGACTCATGACGACCTCACCATCGTTGGCGTGGCGTGGCCCACCAAGGACTTCGTTGCGCAGGATGATGCCGCCACAGACGATGCGGTCATCGCCGCCTTCGAGCAGGTGGATCCGGCGTTTGCCGCCCAACTCCGAGGCCAAGAGCGGTTTGGCAACTGGATGACCGGGTCGGTTCCGAACTTCCTCCGTCGGCCGCAAGGTCCCGGTTGGGCGCTCGTCGGAGACGCTGCTTACACGCGCGACCCCATCACGGCGGCCGGTATAACTGAGGCGCTGCGCGGCGCAGAAGAACTGAGCAGTTCACTTGACGACGGCCTCACCGGACGGCGCGTCATGGCCTCGGCCTTGAGTGAGTATGAGCTGCGCCGTGAGCGACAAATCATGGGTCACTTCGCGTATACCTGCGAGTTTGCATCAGTGGCGGACCATACACCGCAGGAGCGCTCTTTCATTGCCGCAATGTCACGAAGCCCGTGGCATGCGACCGGCATGGTAGGCGTCTTCTCCGAAGTGGTGGCTCCGGAGTCGTTCTACTCACGAGCGAGCGTCAAAGAGCTCTTCCAGTACATGGGACCGCGTCGCAAGCTGGGTCTCAAGTTGGGGACGGTGGACGTGTTGCTGCACGGGCTTCCCACTCGCCCGGCCTGGTCCGCTGCAATCGCCGAGCATCTGATTGCCAAGAACCTGGGCGCGATGGGCCACTTTTTGGCGCTCGATGAAAAGCCGCATGGTGAAAAGTCACCGCTACGACGCCAGTTGCTCCCGCAACCGTCGGCGTTCCTTGATACTGCACGCAGGGATGTCAGATGAATTAGTCAGAAAGGGTCATCTCCACTAGCATGGGTGTTGTATATTCGTGCCTCAAGTACGCAAGTAGAGTCAGCGATACGGGGCCGCTACTGATTCCACGCGCGAGCACTTCGGATGCCTTCGGGATATAACCGTGAGGTGCCGCTATTTGGTGAGCGGCGTGCTCGTTGTGCTACACAATTTGCTCCGACATAGCCTCGCGCTGCCGCTTAGACATCCGACCGAGAGGACCTTTATGACTGTCCAGATGAACGACGAGCCCCGTGTCGCCTTTTTGTTTCCGGGACAGGGTGGCTTCGACGGGCCAGCGTTGCAGACCGCTGCTCGGGAGTATCCGCAGGTGAAGGCTGTCCTCGAGCGCATCGACCGAGTGACGGACGAGCTGTTCGGCCGGCGCATCACCGACATGCTCCTCGGCGGCTCGCCCCCGGACATTGCAGACCTTCTGGCCGACGCGTCCTGGGTATCACAGCTCGCCATCTACGGCAGTGGTCTGGCCGCTTTTGACATCTTGTTGGCGAGTGGTGTGACGCCGACGGCCTTGGTCGGACACAGCCTTGGCGAAATCACGGCCGTTGTGGCAGCGGGTGCATTCACGATCGAGGACGGAGCTCGCATCGTTGTCCGCCGGGTTCAAGCGATCGACGACATCGAAATCGATGGCCGGATGGTTGCGCTGGCGTGCAGCTCCGAACGCGCCCTCCACCTCATCGACCTCATCGGTGATCCCATGGTCGCTGTCGCGACGATCAACCATGACGAGCAGACGATCGTGAGTGGACCGAGCCATTCCATCGAGAAGGTGCTCGCGGTCGCTGCAACCGTGTCGATTCCGACGGTCGCGTTGAGTGCGGCGTTCCCTTTTCACACGCCGCTGCTCGCTCCAGCTGTCGAGCCGTTCGCCGCGTACGTACGAAGGCTGAATCAGCAGCCGATGCACCGACCTGTGCTGTCGCCGATCATGCGCCGCTATTACGAACCCGACGACTCCCTCGCTGAGTTGCTCTCGCGACACTTCGTCAACCCGGTCCATTTCTCCAGCGCCTTGCGCGAGCTGCACGCCGGTGGTTATGACTGCTTCGTGGAGTGCGGCGGACGGTCCACACTCATCAAGCTCACGTCCAAGGTGTTGACGGACGGCCAAGTCCGGACGCTTGCCTCACTCACGCAACAGCGCTCGAAGCTGGCGCTCAACGCGACATTGCACGAGCTCCGGTCGGCCGGGCTCGCGGTGCCGGTCTCGTCCCTGAGCGTGGCCGACATCGAGCTCCTGGGGCGAGCATTGGCTAGGCATGAATCAGTTGAGCGGTTCGTGGCATTCTGGGCCGACCAGCATGGGGCGATCGTGCACGACATCGGGCTGAGGCTTGCAACGTGGACCCCCACGCCGGACGTCGGGGTGGCCTCGGCGCCCGCGCATGGCGTGTCGGCTGTGGAGGATGCGGCGACCGTGGTGGGTGTAGTGCCTGCGGTTGGAACCGGTGGTGCGCTGGTTGATCGGCGGGCGTTGTTCGATGCTGTGAGTCAGGAGTACGCGCTGGCTTTGGAATATCCGGCTGATGTCTTTGCCGATGATGTGTTGCTGGAGGCGGAGCTCGGGGTCGATTCGGTGAAGCAGATCGAGCTGCTGAGTCGGGTGTCTGCGAAGTATGGTCTGCCGCCGCGCTCGGATTCTTTCCGCTTGTCGGAGTTCGACACGCTGGACAAGGTGGTCAGCTACATCGCCGCCGAGCTCGAGTCCCGAGCGCCTGCCGTGGCCGCTCTTGAGTCGGTTGCTACGCCGGACGTCGGGGTGGCCTCGGCGCCCGCGCATGGCGTGTCGGCTGTGGAGGATGCGGCGACCGTGGTGGGTGTAGTGCCTGCGGTTGACGGGGTTACCAAGATTGGCGCTGCGGTTGGAACCGGTGGTGCGCTGGTTGATCGGCGGGCGTTGTTCGATGCTGTGAGTCAGGAGTACGCGCTGGCTTTGGAATATCCGGCTGATGTCTTTGCCGATGATGTGTTGCTGGAGGCGGAGCTCGGGGTCGATTCGGTGAAGCAGATCGAGCTGCTGAGTCGGGTGTCTGCGAAGTATGGTCTGCCGCCGCGCTCGGATTCTTTCCGCTTGTCGGAGTTCGACACGCTGGACAAGGTGGTCAGCTACATCGCCGCCGAGATGTCCCTCGCCGCCGCAGGCCGCTGAAAGCCGACGTATGGCCGACTCCGCCAACTCCCGACAGGAGAAATCAATGACCGACCTCACCGGCAAGGTGGCACTAGTTACGGGTGGTGGCCGCAACGTCGGCGCGGCGATCAGCCGCATGCTGGTCGACCGTGGCGCTCACGTGCTGATCAACTACTTCCACGCCCATGAGGCGGCCGTGGCGCTGCGGGACGAGTTACGGAAGTCTGGTGGGGAGGTCGACCTGCTCCGCGCCTCGGTCGCTCGAGCCGAGCAGGTCGAGCGGATGTTCGCGCAGGTACAAACCCGTTACGGCGGCATCGACATCCTGATCAACAATGCCGCGGACGGTGCCCTGGTGGCGGTGGGCGATGTCACCGACGCCCACCTCGACCGCGCAATCGACACGAACCTCAAAGGCGCGCTGCGGTGCTCACGGGCCGCAGCGCCATTGATGGCAGCCCGCGGCGGTGGGGCCATTGTCATGGTGTCGGCGCTCGGCGGATCCTCGCTGGTAATGGCGAACTACTTGGCCGCGGCCCCGGCGAAGGCCGCTGTCGAAACGCTGGCGCGGTACTTGGCAGTCGAGTACGCGCCGTTGAACGTCCGAGTCAACACGGCGTCGGCAGCGATGCTGCGTAGCGAGGTCGCGGGCAAGTTTCCCGCCGCTGCGGCCATGCAGCGCGCTATCGAAGACGCCACACCCTTTGGGCGGCTCGGCGAGCCTGCCGAACTGGCCAAGGTGGTCGTCTTTCTTGCCTCGGACGAGGCCAGCTGGGTCACAGGTCAGGTGGTGCTTGCAGACGGTGGCCTCAGCCTCGGCGCCACGCTGCTCTCGCCGGCGTCGGCCGCCCCGACCGAGCATGCCGTCGAAGCGAATGCCGCAGGCGTCGCGAATGCCGCCGTCGATATCGCCGAGTTGCCGGTTGAAGAGGCGGCCGAAATCGACTCCTGTGAGATTGCGGTGGTGGGCATGGGCCTCGCCGTGGCAGGGGCCAACACTCCCGAAGAGTTCTGGAAACTGCGGATGACCGGTGCCGAGCTCTTCGTTCCGGTCCCGGAGGATCGGTGGGAGCGGGGTCAGTTCCACTCCAGTAACGCCGCTGACGAGGACAAGTCCTACCAGGACACCTGCGTTTTCATCACCGACTTCGTACCCCAGGCCGGTTCTGAGGACGCCGTGAGGGCCGCGGGCACAGATCGGGAGTTCACCACAGCTTGGCTCCGGCATTCACTCGTGCAGGCAATGGACGGTGTGACCACCACTGCCGAGGACAACTTCTCCTTCACGATCGGCTACACCCCCGATGGCAGCCAGCACCTGGAAGAAGCTGGCGTGCTGCTGGGCGCCGAGCGACTCGTACGGAGCGTTGTGAGCGAGCTGGACCTGCCCCAGGGTGAGCGGGAACAGCTGGTCGACGGTGTCCGAGAAGCACTGAGTGAGCGCTACTGGCGTGGTCGCACAGCACCGAGTCGGTTTATGCCCCATCAGGTCGGCCAGATCGTGATGCAAGAGGTGCTGCCCGACGACACCGAGTTGCAGATGGTTGACACCGCCTGCTCCTCGTCGCTGTACGCGATCGATATCGGGATGAAGGGATTGCTGACCGGAAAACATGACGTCGCCGTGTGCGGGGGCGCTTTCGCGCTCGCTCCCCGCGGCACCGTCCTGTTCTCCAAACTGCAGGGCCTGTCCAAGCGCGGGACCGTGAACTCGCTCGACAAGGCCGCAGACGGAGTTATCTTCGCCGACGGCGCGGCCGTCGTGGTGCTCAAGCGGCTTGACCGGGCGCACCGGGATGGTGACCAGGTTCTGGGCGTGCTGAAGGCGTTCGGGTCTTCCTCCGACGGCAAGGGCAAAGCTGTCTACGCGCCGAACTCGGCCGGCCAACATCTCGCTGTCGAACGAGCCCTCAGCGGTCAGAACTTCGAAGCTGGTGCCGTCGACTGGGTCAACGCGCACGCCACCGGCACCCCGGCTGGCGACCAGGCGGAGTTCGCCACCCTACGTCGACACTACGGTCGTGACGAGAAGACGTTTGTGACGTCCAACAAATCACTGATCGGCCATACCGGCTGGGCCGCAGGTGTGGTCTCGCTCATCGAGTCGTTGCTCGGCCTGCGGCACGAACTCATTCCGGACCAGCCAAGGTTCGTCGAGGCCCCCGCTGAGTTCAACATGGCCGAGACAAAACTGGAAATCCCCACCGAGTGCCAGCCGTGGCCCATGGAGGACGGGCGGCAGCGGCTGGCTGCCATCTCCGGATTCGGCTTCGGAGGGACCAACGCACACCTGCTCGTCAGCGAGCCACGGGCCGGCGTAGTTACCCGGCCGGCGGCAGCACCAGCGCAGCGAAGCCGTGTCGCGATTGTGGGCTGGTCGGCCCACGTCCCCGGCCTGGACACCGCGGCGGACGTCTCCCGATGGGTGCGCGGCGAAGTCGAGCCGGCGGAAAGCTTCGGTGAGCATTACCCGGCTCCGCCGTTCAAGCGAGTGAAGCTTCCGCCGTCGACCGTGCGCACAATCGACCGGTGTCAGCTCATGATCCTCGAATGCGCTCACAAGATGCGTGACCAGATGCCAGAGTTCTGGGCTGACAACGCTGCTCGAACCGGAGTAGTGGTCGGGCACATGGGTCCGACTCGAGCCGCGATGCTGTACGCCTACCGCTGCTACCTGGATGACATCGAGAGCACGCTCGCGGTCAAGCCGGCGGTCGCTGGCTCGGAGTCCTTTGCCAAGCTGACCGAGGCGCTTCGCCAGCGCGTGCGCGCCCTCATCCCCCCGTCGAGCGAGGATGCGTTTCCGGGCATGATGCCCAATATCATCTCGGCTCGCGTTGCGAACTACTTCGACCTCAAGGGGCCGAACATGACGGTTGACTCGGGTCTGGCGTCGACCCTGTCGGCCATCGAGACAGCGAGCCGGTATGTCCGAAGTGGCGAGGTCGATCTCGCGCTGGTAGGCGGCATCAATGGCAATAGCCTGCCTGAGTACGCCGATCTGCTCGCCGAGTTGCGAGGTGTTGGCGCACCTGACTTGGCGGAAGGCGCCTTCCTCTTCGCCTTGACGAGCGAGGAAACCGCCGCGCGTGCTGGTCTGCCGGTGCTGGGC
>JAABUT010004993.1_pt1 | contig 10145 bp, 20 predicted proteins | sample 5559281 | NCBI WGS metagenome assembly JAABUT01 (sample SAMN10711880, study PRJNA513359) | rock metagenome | isolation source: Antarctica rocks | place: Antarctica: Victoria Land, Ricker Hills nord | collected 2016-01-04 | reverse complement strand
TCAACGAGGCGACGAAGCTCGCCGGCGGCGGCGGCGGCACGAAGGCCAGCTGGGACGTCGCTGTCGCGGACCAGCTGCTGGCCAAGATCGACGAGATCTCCGCCATCTTCTGGGAGACCAAGCAGGCCGCCGCCTAGGCACAGGACCCCTGACCTGCGCAAACGTCGTCAGGTCACCTCCCTAGTCCGCACCTGGTCCGCGACTGCGCCGAAAACGGCGTCGATGATGGACCGGGTGCGGTCGTCGTCTCCTGGCCACAGGTGCGCGTAGGTCCGCAGCGTGATGACCGCCGAGGAGTGCCCCAGGACCGCCTGCACCTGCCTGACCGACGCGCCTCCGGCTATCAGCGCGGAAGCATAGAAGTGCCGGAGGCCGTGGGTCGTGAACTCGACGCCCGCGGAGGCGGCGGCGGCCGCCCACAGCGGCTTCCACTGTCGATAGGTCAGCGGTGCTCGGTCCAGCTCGTCGAGGAACAGTGGGCCGTCGCTCGGGTGCGCTGCGAGGTGCACGGCCAGCGAGTCGATGACCACCTGACCGACAGGCACCGTCCGAACCGACTTCGGAGACTTCGTCGGGCCGATCGTGCCGGATTGCAGCCGTTGGCGCTCGACCCGGATGGTCCTGCGCAGGAAGTCCACGTCTGCAACCTGGAGGCCGAGCAGCTCGCCGATTCGCAGCCCGGAGCCGGCGAGCACCACGACCGCGGCGCCCCACTTTTGCATGCTGGACTCAATCGCACGGACCTGCTCGAGGGTCGGTGGAACGACGTCGCGCTCGTCCTTGGTGGGAAGCACGATGCGACGACACGGAGACGCGGGAATCACCCGGTCGTCGACCGCGGCACCGAACATGCGAGCCGCGGCGTCGTAGATGTTGCGGACGGTCCCCGGCGACAGGCCCTTGGCTTGCAGCGACTTCACGAGCCCCTGGATGTCGCTCCGACGAACGGAGCCCATGGCCTTGTCTCCCAGCTCCGGCAGGACGTGCAGCCGTAGCGCGTTGTCGAGGATGACCAGCGTGGCGTCCCGCCCGACCTGGACTCGCTGCCACTCACCCGCGTACGCCCGGACGGTGGCCCTGCTGCTCCGAGGGTCGACGTAGTTACCGGTGACGACGGCGGCCGTCACCTCGTCGAGCCAGCGTTGCGCGTCGACCTTCCGGGCGAAGTGCCGCGCATGCTCTCGACCGCTGCCGTCCCGATAGCGAGCCCGCCACTTGCCGTCCTCACGCCTCTTGATGCTGGCCATCTACTCGCCTTCCCCCGTCCACATCACAAGGGCGTTGTGCAGCCGACGCTTCACGTCGCCCGTTGGTTCAACAGGGCGGTCGACTGGCCCGGTTTCGTGGAATTGGCGGATCTGCTCGGACCACCAGTCATCGAGGGCCTCCCCGAGCTGCGTCTCACCGAGCTCATCAGCGCGCGTCATGAGCTCGTGCATCTCGCTCCGCGCTTGGATCACTTCGTCGATCGCCGAGCCGAAGGCGAGGTTAGCGTCCCTGTGTCGCCTCATGACACCCTCGACTTCACGGCTCATCACGGCCGCCAACGGGATGAGCAGGTCTTGCACCCGGATCTCGAAAACCGTTGAGAATGCGAGAAGTTCATCGACCGTGATTCGCCTGGCGTCGTCCGCGCGCTCGAACTTGCTCACTGTGCTCTGTGTCATGTCGAAGCCGGCGCTAGTCATGCGGCGAGCCAGCGTCGCCTGCTTCCATTCGCGTCTTTCTCGCTCGTAGGCGATACGACGAGCGAGACCTTGCGAGCTCGTCACCGTGAGGCTGCGCCGTGGTGGCACTTCTACCTCCTCCCCGTCCAGGGGTCCAGAGTATCCAATACGGAATGCAGCATAGTCACCGATGGCTTGAGTTGGCAAGCCGACAGGCCACAAACTGTCAACGGTGGGGAACGCGGATGGTCCGCGAACCACGGAGAGGCAGTCATGACGGCAGTCGAGATGGCCGAACTGGAGCAACTGGTCGAGCGGCTCCTCAGCGGCGAGCGGAGGGGCGACGCCGCTCCCGTGGTCAAGTACCTGACGACGCCCGAACTGTCGGTCCAGATCAAAACACCGGTCGAGACATTGAGGTACTGGCGTTACATCGGCAAGGGACCACGCTCGGTGAAGTTCGGACGCAGAGTGCTTTACGCGGTCGAAGACGTCGAGTCGTTCATCGCCGAGGCCCGCAAGGACGGAGCCACGGCGTGAGGACAAGCAGAACGGCGCCCGCCACGGACGCCGTCCAGGGTCTCACCGCCACCAAGCCGCTCGACTCCTACGCCCATGCTACGCCGGGACCGGCGACAGACCTCCTCACCATGCCTCGGGACCTCTGGCGAGTCTTCCTCGAGGGTTACGCCTCCGGCTTCGCCATCGGTGTCGACCGCGGCCGCGAGCTCGCCGACGAGGACGCCGCCGCGATACACCGCTGCGCCGTCCGGGTCGTCCGGGCGATGGCCAAGGTCGACCCGTACGCGCTCCGTCAGGCCCGGGCGATGGGACGCCGATGAGCGCCCAGGAGATCCGGCTCCCAGACGTCTACGGCTTCGGCGAGTTGCGCATCACGCGCGTCACGACGAGCCAGATTCGGTTTCAGACTGCGCTCGACGTCGAAGATGAAGACGTATGCGCCGAGGTTGTGATTTCGGACGAGAACGCATTGCGCCTTGCCGCTACGCTGCTCGACGCCATCGGTGGCGTGCGTCTCGTCGACGAGCGGGAGGCGAGCTCGTGAGCGCCGACTACTACGACGGGCCGGTTCCCGAGCCCGAATCCGCGCCGGTTGAGCCGTCTGCGCCGCTTGCGCCGGTTTCCCCGAGAGGGGTCCAGGTAACCGGCGCGGCCGTCCTCGACGAGGTTCGGACGTGGCTCGGGCGGTTCATCTGCACCATGCACGACGCTGACCTCGACCTCCTCGCCCTCTGGAGCGCGCATACCCATCTGTGCGTCGAGACGTACACGAGCCCGCGGTTGATCCTCGACTCCCCGGTGCCGGGGTCGGGCAAGACGACGGTGCTGGAGCACTTCGAGCGGCTCTGTCACCGCCCGGTCCAGATGGCCTCGCTGTCCTCGCCAGCATTGCTGACGCGGATGCTCGACGCGGGCATGCGCACGATTCTCATCGATGAGGCGGACCGGTCGCTCGACCCCGACCGAGACGGCGTCAAGGAGCTCTTGGCCGTCCTGAACAGCGGCTACAAGCGCGGCGGGACACGGCCGGTGCTGACTCCCACCAAGGACGGATGGAGGGTCTCCGAGATGCCCACCTACTCTCCGGTGGTCATGGCCGGCAACAACCCGCAACTCCCGGACGACACCAAGAGCCGCAGCATCCGCGTGCTGCTCCTGCCCGATATCGAGGGACGAGTCGAGGAGTCCGACTGGGAGCTCATCGACTCTGAGGCCCGCTACGTCGGTGGCCGGCTCGCCGCTTGGGCCGACGGTATCCGGGACGAGGTCCGCCTCACCCGGCCACCGCTGCCCGACGGGGTCAAGGCTCGCGCGCGGGAGCGGTGGTCGCCGATGAAACGGATTGCCACCATCGCCGGCGGCCGCTGGCCGGACGTCGTCGACGACCTGGCGACCAAGGACGTGGAACAGCTGGAGATGGACAGAGAGGACGGCATGGTCAGGGAGAAGCCCGCGGTGGCACTGCTCGCACACATCAACAACCTGTGGCCCGAGGGAGCGGCATTCGTGCCGACCACCGACCTGCTGCGCTGGCTCGCCGACGAGCACCCAGACACCTGGGGGGATGGGTCACCCTTCGGGAAGGCTCTCACCGCCCAACGGCTCGGCAGGATGCTCGCCACCTCCTACAAGGTGAACTCGACCAGGCTCGACCGGGACGGCCCGCGAGGGTATGCGCGCGCTGCTCTCGAGGCTCCGATGCGGCGCCTCGGCATCGTCCGCGCCGGTTCCGCGCCGGTTACCGAGGGTGTCCCAAACAAACCGGCGCAAGCGGCGCAACCGGTGAAACCGGCGCGCACCTTCACCCCACCGACCGGCCCCGGCCGCTGCTCCCGCTGCGGATTCGACACGGCCACTCAAGGTCACCGCGCCGGCTGCGCGGCCGCCTGATGCCGCGCCGAAACCGCAGCCCACGCCCCCGGCGGCGGCTGCCGTTCCTGCCGCCCGAGCCGGAGCCGACAGCACGTCAGCTTGCCCAGCGGCTCGTCAGCCGCGGGCTGGCGCACGCGGCCATCCTCGAGATGGGCGAGGCGTACGTCCCCGGACCGCGGGGCGACCGACCCGAGCATCGAGGACTGACGCCATGAGCGACGTCGAACGTGCGGGCCTGGAACACCCGCGAGGCCCGCGCCCTGGGTTACGCCGACCCCCCACCTGCCATGGGGTGGAAAAGGGGTCGGGGGGGTTGGCCCCTCACCGGGTCGTTCTGCGTCTGACCTTCTGTGCGGGTCTGGGGTTTCCGGCGAGGACGGAGAAAGTGTTATGACTGAGTGCTGTATCGAGTGTGGGACGCCTCTGGCGTCGCTCCGGGAGGGCCGCCCGGCGGACTACTGCTCGGCCACGTGTCGGCGGATGAGGGAGTACGCCCGTAGGCGTGCCCAGGCAGCGGTGGCCCGTGCCGAGCGGGAGCTGACCGAGGCACGGCTTCGGGCGGTCGCGGGGACCTTCGCTCAGCGGATGGTCTCCGGTCCTCAGGTGGCGTTCCGGGCCGCCGAGGTGGAGTGTGCCCGGTCGGCCCTCAGGGCGCTGCTGTCAGCGGAAGAACGAGGCGCACGATGAGCGGTCTCGAAGGGACCTCGCAGCGGTGGCCGGCCACGAAGAACGGCCCGGCCGTCGACGTGCGCGCGTGGAACGACAGTGAAGCCCTCGCGGTGGTCGACGGTGTCGTCGTCCGCGTCCACCGCCTCGGACGTCGCGTCCGGTGGCGCTGCCGGGCCTGCGGTGACCAGATCAACCAACCGACCTGCGCGCACGCCCGTGCGTTCGCAGCAACACCCATCCCACAGAAAAGGACCAAACCATGACCACCAACGAAACACCAGCGGCGACGGTCGACGAGCTGCTCGCGTCGCTGCCCGACATGCTCGTCGTCCCCTCCGACCGGCTGAGCGTTGAGGAGTCCGACAGCCTGATCGGCCTGTACGCCCAGGCCATCGGAGCCCCGGCGCCGACGCCGGAGCAGCTGAGCGCCGAACGCGCCGCCAGAGCCGAACCGGCGACCCCTCAACGGGGCGAGCAGGGCCGAGATCAGGCGAGGCGCCGCTTCGGCACCACACCCTCCGGCACCGCACCTGGCGGTCAGGGCCGCGCGATGGCCGCCAAGAGGTTCCGCACCAGCGCCGCCGACGAAAACGCCGCAGCGCTCGCCGTCGCCCGAGCCCGGGTCGGCCAATGACACCAACACGAGAGGCAAAGCCCATGACCAGCACCACCGAGCCCAGCAAGCGGCTCCACGAGTACGGAACCAAGATCGCCGCCCTCCAGGCAGACGTCGAGGAGCACGTCTGGGACGACTCACGGCAGGTCGCCGCAGCCCTCGCCCGCCGCGACGTCGTGCCCGCCGCGACAGCCCGACTCACCCGGCTCCTCCTCGAGACCAGGACCGTGCCCGAGGTGATCCGGGCCACGTACGACCGGCTCTGCGCCGGGGACACCGTCACCGCCGAGGAGCTGCACGCCGACCTGGGCGCAGCGTCCGCGTCCAGCGAGGCACGCCAAGCCGCCGCCGGCATCACCGTCAACGCCGCCGAGGACGCCCGGATCGGCCTCGAGGACGCGAAGCGACGTGACTCCGCGCCGGCGCTGCGCCGGCTCAACACCGCCGTCCAGCAGCTCGTCGAGCTGGCCCGGCCCGTCCTGAGCATCGTCGACCAGGTGACCGGCACCGGGCGGTATGCCGACGAGGGCGAAGCGCACGCCGTGCTCCAACAGGCCATCGCCGCGCATACCCGGATCCGCGGGCTCCAAGGCGACCTCTCCCTCCACGACCAGGTCCACACCCAGGGTCTGGTCGACCAGTGGGGCATCGTCCGCGACGTCCGCGGCTGCCGCCCCTGGGTCGACGACCTACACGACGACAACCGCTGGGTCGACGCCCCCACCATCCCCGCGGTGGTCGACGGCGAGGCACTGCTGAGGTTCGTCTGTCGTGACGACATGGACCCGTGGGTGCCCACCGTCCCCGAGATGCTCGCCGAGGTCGACGCCGTCCGGACCGAGACCGCTGACGCCCGCCACCGGCGAGCCAACCCCGGCATCACCGACCGACCCGAAGGCGCAGACCCGCGCGTCACCGTCACCCACGACGGCAAGCGCATCGACGGCCGCGAGCTGCGCGCCGTCTTCGCCCCCCGCCGGCGCCCGTCACCCGACGCCGCCTGAACCCCGCACCACCCCAACCCCAAAAGGAGAACCACAATGTCCAACAATCCGTATCTTGCCCAGGACGCCACCGCCGCGAGCATCAAGGCGCTGTCCGGCGTCGCGAACGGCGCCACCGTCAACATCAGACTCGACGGCGGAGCACTGGTCACCGGCACCCTGCAGTCCAACCCGAACACCACCAACGGCGCGTTCGTCGTCCGGGACACGAGCCTCGTGAACTGGACCCTGCACCCCGCGAACGTCGTCGCCGTCGGCGTCTGACTATGAGCCTTCCGTGGCCGCCAACGGCCTCTGCCCAGGATGGCACCGCGACCCACCACCCATCGACCGACCTCACCGCAGCCCACGTCACCGCAGTCGTCCACGGCGGAGGCGACGGACCGCTCACCGTCCTCTGCCGGTCGTGCAACAGCCGACAGGCACTCAGCCACTACTGAGGCCATGGCCCCAACCCTCCCGCCCCCCTTCTCCAGCCTGACCGCCTCGTACTGCGGACTTCCTCGCCTGCATATGCACATCACGAGAAAAGGACCCCCCCAATGCCCACGAAAACCCAACGCCATGGACCCGCTGGTCGGGCGCTGATCGAGGAGGTCACCGCCCAGCTCGCCGAAGACGGCCTGAGTCCGGACGCCCGCGACCGGGCCATGCTCGACATGGCGGCCCGGCTGGTCGACCGGATGGCCTCACTCGAGGCGATGATCGCTTCCGACGGGGAACGCTCGTGCAGCGCCGCCGGGATCGTCAGGCTGCACCCGGCCATCGCCGAGCACCGCAACACCGCCGTAGCCCTCTCGAAGGTCCTGGCCACGGTCGCGATGTACGAGACCACGGGCGCAGCCAAGGACCCGGCCAAGGTCCGCGCCGCTCAGGCTCGGTGGCGTTCCCACAATGCGGCCAAGGCTCAGGCCGCCAACTCAGCAGCGGGCGTGTGATGGCCCGCCGGATCATCGCGCCCAAGAGCGCCGGCCCTGCAGTGCCCGAGTGGGTCGTGAGATGCGTCGAGGCTCACTGGGCAGACCCCGCCGACGACGACCACTCCCTCGCCAAGGACTTCGGGGTGCTGCTCGCCCGCCGCGTCCTGGCCCACGGCCGGTGGTCCGACGCACGCCGGACCTATGCAGCCGCCCACGGGCTCACCCTGCGCGAGCTCGGTCGGCCATCATTCATTGGCCCCGGGCCGCTGCCGGAAAGGACTAACGCACCGTGAAGCAGGCGCGCGAGACGAAAAGGGCTGCTCAGCGTCAACGCCGCCACAAACGCTGCGAGCTCGCCTGGACCGTCGCCCGCTGCGATGCTGTCGAGTATGACAATAACCATCGGCAAGAAGGCACTGGTTGCATCGTTCATAAGTGCGACCCCAAACGACGACAAGACGTCTATGTCGTTGGAGTTGCGGCTCAGTCGCTCCATGACCGAGGCGGAACGGGGCGCCCTCCAGCATGCCTGGGAGGATCGTTCTCCTCAGCTCGTCGTGCGAGGCCCGGATCTCCTGACGTTTCCCCACATCCCAAGGGACGACGCGGCTCAGGTTGCCGCTCAGCTACAGGAGTCGCTCGGGAGGCTAGAGCACAGCGACAAGACCAAGGCCGAACAGACGCGGATCGACGAACGTGACAGGGCTTGGACCGCGGCCGTGGAGGCCGTCAAGGCCGCACTCTGAACCGGCGCGCCGGTCCCCTCGCCGTCAGCGACCGCCGCCGCCTAAAGGGCCAGGGCCCCCCCCCCGCCCCCCCCCCCCGGATTTCCCCGGATCGTGCTGGTGCTCGCTGTGGCTGACCCCTGAAATGTTCCTCGCGCGCGCGCGCGAGGCATCCACCCCCACGACAGGAAGGGCACGTCCATGACGAAGCCAACGAAGCTGGCATCGGTCCCCGACGAGACTCAGCACGAAGAGACCGACGGGGTGCCGCCACCCCCGGATGGCCTGAAGACGGCCGGGCGGCTGTTGTGGTCATCGGTGCTGGACGGCTGGGAAATCGACGCCTGGGAGCGGCTGCTCCTCTTGCAAGCCTGCCGGTGCGTCGACCGGCTCGACGCGCTGGCCGAGATCGCCGGAGCGTCGACTGCCGTGACCACCAACTCGAAGGGCGACCAGGCGCCGCACCCGGCCATCGTCGAGGCCAGACAGCAGAGCATCGTCCTGACCCGCCTACTGGCGTCCATGCGGCTGCCGGTGGGCGATGAGGACGACCTGAGCCGTCCCCAGCGGCGTGGAGGCGCCCGCGGCGCCTACGCGGCCAGGACGGTGGCCCAGTGAGGCGCCGAGCGGCACCTACCAGCACCGGCGCCATCCCAGGGGAGCTGTACTACGGCATCCCTCGAGGGGCCTTCCACTTCTACGGGGACGACCCGCGCAGCATTGAGGAGTCCGGTCACCGCCACCGCTGGGCCGACGAAGTGCGCCGACACGGCTACACGGTGCAGAGCCTCCGCCGAGCCGCCGAGACGGATGCCGGCTACCAGCAGTGGCTCGACTGGCAGGAACGCAGGGCACGGGTGACGGCGCAGGGGCCCAGCGCGTGAAGGTCTCAACGCGCTGCATGGGGCTAACGCCGGGCGCGCCGACCCCAACGGGAACACACCCTTGTCGGTGCTCGCACCGGCTGGCGACGGTTGAGCATCAGGCGACAGTAGTCCGGTGGCGGGCCGATGGTGCGACCCGTCGTCCTGGGCCGTGAGGAACCTGCCGGCGCTGTTGGCGTTGACCGGGATCCTCGTCGTGTCACGGCGAGAGGGCATGGGTCGACCGTAGATCAATACCCGCGGCCCGGTGGGCGTGGTTCGTGAGGTCAGGTCGACCCAACCCGAGTAGTGTCCGTGCTGTGTGAAACAGTTGTGGAGAACGCGGCGTTAGACGTGCAGATCGTGTGGACAACTGGGGGAGGAGCTGATTGCAGTGGCTAGCGTCTTCGACGTTGCGGCCTACATCTTGCAGAAGCAGGGTGAGATGACCGCGATGAAGCTCCAGAAGCTCTGCTACTACTCACAGGCGTGGTTCTTGGTATGGGATGAGCAGCCGCTGTTCCCAGAGAAGATCGAAGCGTGGGCGAACGGCCCCGTGGTCTACGAGCTCTACGGCGCCCACAGGGGCCAGTTCCGCGTGGCTCAGTTGCCCGCTTGGGCCAACGCAAAAGTTACGTCACTCGACCCCTCGCAGCAGGAGATGGTTGACATCGTGCTGGAGTTCTACGGCCCCATGACCGGCCATCAGCTCAGTGAGTTGAGCCACCGGGAGAAGCCTTGGGCTGATGCTCGCGCGGGTCTTAGGCCAGGGCAGCGCGGAAACCAGGAGATCACCCACACGTCGATGGCTGCCTACTACGACTCCTTGACGTCCGCTGCAACGGAAGAGTGAGCCCGAAGGGTCGGAAGGTCCCCAAAGTCGCGAGTGGGATCCCCCAGTATCAACCTCGGCCGACGACGGCGGCGGGTATCCCTCCGATCACGCGGGAACCACGCAAGCTCAACATTGATCACGACGACATCAGCAAGCGACGCCCTGTTTGGAGATTTGAGGAGCTCGACACGGCATGGCCGCCCGCCGCCGTGGCCCTGACGACGGCTCAGTTCATGATGCTGCACGCCAAGCTTGGCGCGTATGAGAGTCAAACACTGCACGAGATCTGGTCTTTGCTCGACAATGGATGCAAGGGGTATGAGGTCAGGGCTCCGGAAAGGTCGTATCTCAGCAGGTCAGAGCGCATGTGATGGCACGTTCTGGGTTGTAGGAATGGTGTCGTAGGGCTGCGGCGATGTTGTTCCAGCCGGCGAGGCGGAGGATGCCGATGA